>Ga0315298_1011538_pt1 | contig 10340 bp, 11 predicted proteins | sample WHS_1_MG_FD_203077 | JGI IMG/M metagenome (GOLD analysis project Ga0315298, IMG submission 203077) | Extremophilic microbial mat communities from Washburn Hot Springs, YNP, Wyoming, USA - WHS_1_MG | ecosystem: Environmental > Aquatic > Thermal springs > Hot (42-90C) | place: USA: Wyoming...
GGCTTGGATATGTGAAGATTAAGCAAGCCTGGAGACCATGAAGCATAGGGAGATAGTTGGAAGAATTGTTGAGGCTATTGTGTGGCATTTACGTAGAGAGAACATTTTAGTTTCAACGTGTGAAATAAGGGAGAAGACCTCGAAGTACGAGGTATTACTTAGACTCGAGGATAATGCTGCTGGTTTATCAACTATAAAAATAATATACTATAATAATAACCCATTGAAGACAAGAATTTACACGGGTAGAACAAGCCTAGACTTGAGGCTAAAGAGGATTGTGAAGAGAGAGCTAGAGAAAATGGTTGGTGGAGATGAAGACACCACACAAGGCTAGAATACAGGTTGCAGTAGCGCTTCTAAGTGAGTTTACTAAGCAATTAAACCAATTGGATAGAGCTAAAGCTGTTGATTTACTGAGGAAGAGCTACGAAGCGAGGAAAATAAATCCCATAAGGGGTAAGGCTCAGCCACCAGACCTATATGATAAAGAAATGGCTACTCTCTACGTGATTGGAAAGTATGGTTTGAAACTAGACTTGGAGTACCCAGAGCTCGTTGAGAAGATATTCTACATTGAGAAAAACCTAGAGGAAGCACTAGACGACATAGTGCAGAATAAGTTCCAAGAGGCCAGAGAGAAGTTGAAGCGTGTGTCTCCAACAGGCGTTATTGATAGCAACACTATTGCAAGACTACTCAGAATACCACTAACACGGTTAATGCTGGGATTTATTAGTGAAGAGGAATTCAAGAGTGTAATGCAGAAGGTGCTAGAGGCTATTCCAGAGGAGGAGAAAACGTTGAGGAACTATGCAAGGTTCTTCGTAGCATATAAACTCGCGGAGGCAATATATAAGGGTGAAGTCAAGACTAGAGAGGAGAAAGAGGCGTTGAAGAAAGCCCTAGCTATTAGAATAGGGTTCCCCAAGTCTACTCCAAGCGATGAATACATAGCCGCTATAGCAACCCAGGTATTCAACATAGATGAAAAAACACTAGAGAAAATACTCAGTATTAGAAAGCAGAAAACAAGCCAGGAATCAACAGGTAAGTCTCCTAGTTAAACCCAAATACAATAATTAAATCCATAAATATTGATTTAATCAAGGTGAATAAACATGTCGAGTGCTAGTTACGAATTAAAACCAGGCTTAGTCTGTGAAGAGGAGTATGTGGTGACGGAGGAATATAGTGCTAAACACATTGGTAGTGGCACAGTAATGGTTTTATCAACTCCAAGCATGATTTTACTAATTGAGAGGACAGCTCTAAACTGTGTTCAGAAGTATCTCCCATTGAACCACACCACTGTTGGTACTATGGTGTCTGTGAAGCACTTGAATCCAGCCCCTGTCGGAGGAGTGGTTAGAGTGGTTGTGAAGCTTATTGGTGTTGAGGGGAGGAGATTGTTATTTAATGTTGGGGTTTACTATAGAGGTATAGTTATTGGAGAGGGTCAGCATGAGAGGTATATTGTGGAAGTAGAGAGGTTTTTGGAGAGAGTAAGGAGGATTATCACTGGGCAATGACACGTGATCGTTTCAACTAGGGTGGAACAGGGAACATCGTTCCTGAAACTACTCTACCTCTGTTTCAACTAGTGTTTCATATTCTCCCTTATTTTTAACCAATTGCTAAGGATACCAATGGGTGAGGAAAATGGAGAGGAAAACACTCGGATTAATAATTGGAATCGTAACTATAGTAGCTCTAATAACCCCTATAGTCGGAGTATTAGTAGCTGAGACTCCGCCTCCACCAAACGAGCCAGTAAACACTACAACCCCTGGAGAGCCCCCTAGAGACATGCCAGTCTTCGAGTTTAAAGGTGGGTGGGGTGTATTAAGAGTAGGATTCCTACTAAACACTAGCTTCGAGGATGTATTGAAACTCGCATACACCATTAGAAACATTACATACCCACTATACGAGTGGGAGATAGAACACAACATTACAGTAGCCAATGTCTCCCTGAGACTCGGTGATAGGTTCCTCGAGAGAGCGATGAATGTAAGTAGCGAGCACCCACGTTTAGCCGCGGTATACGCGTTTGTAGCGGCTATACACTATGCCCATGCACCAGCATATGCAAACCCCGTTCTCGGTAGAGTAATACGTAGCAACCTTGGAGAAAACAATACAATAACAGAGAATACAGTCAATGCAGTTATCAATACCTCGCGGGAACTAAGGAGTATACTAGTAGGGGCAATCGACTATGCCAAAAACAATGGATATAATACAACAATATCAGAGAAGATAATGAATTGGGCTGATGAAAGACTAGATAACGCGACAAAAGAGCTGGAAAGCGGTAATATTACGTGTGCATTCCACCTAGCTGTGAGTGCGTACCATAGATACGTAAAAGCCTATAGTATACTAGTGAAAACAGTATTTGCAGACTTCATAAAGAGCCAAGTTGAAAACATAACGAGTATCTTGGTCGAGAAACGTGCACCAATATCTAAGAGAGTGCTGGATGCACTTCCAGTTGGAATAAGGGAGATGGTTAGAGAGAAGCTTGAAGCAGGAGAGTACAAAACAATAAAGGATATCGTGGGACACGTGAAGAAGGAGACTAAGAGAATCATGGAGCAAGTCTGGAAGAGGGAGAAGGAGCAATTGAAGAATGCGATTAAAAACAGAGTAGGAGAGATTAAAAAGAGATTTCCACGCGTGAATATAGGGGACCAGGATATTGACGACATCGTAGAGCAATACTATAGTATGGGGTATAGAGGCATAGACCTAGCTAGAGCTGTAATAAGAGCAATAGAGGAGAGATTATCAGTATATGGACAAATACCACTATTTCCAGGAATGAGACGTTAGAGAACAACTAGTTTTTCTACACTCTATTTTTATTTCCCTCTCCTCGCATAAATCAATACTTGACTAGGCATTTCACTCGAAGCATAGAGTACTAAATCCCTGAACCCAGCTTTACTAAGCACTTCTTCAACATCAAGGGGCTCAACAACATCCGTGTGAACCTCTACAGCAATGAACCCAACTCTAGATAGCTCATTAAAAGCTTCTCTCAATACAGCGTCTTCAACTCCCTCAACATCCAGCTTTAATATATCTACAAAGCCGATGTACTCGAGTAGATCACTTAGTCTAATACACTTCACGTCTATGTATCCAGTTATCCCACCGTGGAAATCCACGTGATCAGGTGTGAGAGATGAGACAGCTGGGTACTCTCCAATAAATAACCTACGATAACCCCTCTCAGGGCATATTGCTACAGGGATTATCCTAGTATTTAAAGCATTATTCAGTGAAATATTGGAGTGTAGGAGTGGAATAACTAGTTTGTTAGGCTCTATAGAGTAGACAAATCCATCTCTCCCTACGAGTATCGATGATGAAACAGTGTAGAAGCCGAGGAATGCACCAGCGTCGAGTACTGTGTTCCCCTTACTTGGTGTCACCCATGAAAGCCTATAGTAGTCGCAGTCTACTAGTACGTGTTCGAGATTCCTCAATGCACTCTGAATATAATCAACTGGAGTAATAAATTTGAGTCTTCTACCGGCGAAATGAGTGGAGAGCATAAAGTACTTTGCTCTAAATCCGCGTAGAATACTAAATGTAAACTGCATGGATAATTTTTTAAGCAAATGAGAGGTGGCGTTGGAGCAATAGTTTTCCATGTACACGATAACCCGTGGTTTGCAGTGATTTACTTACTTCCACTACTAGAGGACAAGCCACTTACTTGATAGAATCTCTCATATGGATTCTCAAGGAAGAAGCCTTGTTTACACTTAGGGCATATAACGAGTACCGGTCTAACCCTCTCCTCGCGCTCAACCATAGAGTCCACTAAGTATAGTGTAGCCTCGTATAAATACATGAACTCCGATGAATCACCCTCGAAACCACAATGTGGGCACTTTATCTTCACTTAAAACCCCGATTATAGTATCGAGATTAGTGTGTAATATGCTTTTCAAAATACCATGATAGTTGGATTAATAGAGGTTGATCATGGGGACATAAAACTTGAAGCGATTCTAGCCACTACTTCTTGAACCTACCTATCTCCACTAGGTTATTAGGCCATGGTGCCAGAGTGTATTTTTCTAGCCATTCATCGCTTAATTCAAGGTTCTTTAAAGCCTCTACTATTCTCTTTACAACACTGACAGGTATTTTCCCACTTCTCACCGCGGGGCACTCTAAGTCTAAGTATATGATTCTTTCACGTGTTTTGAAGTCTATGTAGATCATTACAGGCCAGAGTCTACAGTCTAGTGGTCTATTCTCGTAGATTCTGCAACGGCCATTCTCATCTAGAAATGGGCATTGCCTCCCGTTATAAGCACCTATACACTTAATAACTCCTCTCTCTGTTTTAATGGGGAAGGATACGTTGTTGAATTCCTCTTCTTCATCTGGTAGTAGAATTGAGTAGAATCGCTTGCAGCAGTTTTGTATGCAGGAAGAGCATATGTCACCGAAGTTTACGAAGCTTAATTTATACGCGAGACGCATCATAAAATTCTCTAGCACCCTCTAATCACAAATCTGTGAGTATTGGTTTAAAAACATTAAGATAACTATTCAGTGGGGTTCAATGGTGCAATGCTCCTATGCACAGGATTCAATATCTAGCTCAAGCAATTGCTTTGGACTCTTCAAGTACTTTAATTGCTTCATTCAACCACGCATCTATGTAATCTGGGTCCCAGAATTCAGCCCACCAGTAGTCGCTGTCTAGTGTGTGCCATAGTGCCCACCTAGCTCTCTTAGAGTATTTGTTTTTACCATACTTCTCCTCATAGCTTTTTACCTCCGAGTAAATCCTCCTAGCTTTATCCCAGTATAGTGCTTGTTTATCTACTTCTCCACACCACTTTGTAAATCCACAGAGCCACGTAGTTGTGGGGATATGTGTGAGGACTCTACGTGGATTATACTTCTCTATTACATCCCTCAAAGTCGTGGTTTTTGCATAGTTTTTCCCCTGTATCTTAACGAGGTATTCTACTAGCTTCTCATAGTAGTACGCAGTTAGAGATGGATTCTTGGAGAAAATAATCCAGTTTTCCCCATCAAGAGCTATTGTTAAGACCAAGCCACGCCTAATCTTCTCTACTATTAAGTAGGCGTACTCGTATGCAGACCTCCACGCGTTTGCAGTGCTCTTGAAGTTGTTCTTAAAGCTGAGGATATTGCTCAACTCTGTATCTCTAAAGAATACTACTAAATCCCCACTACTCCCTCTAACTACATATGGCTCTAAATGTGTTGCTTTATCACCACTGGACTTTGATAAGTGGCATTTTTCATCGAGTACCGTGTACTCTAATCCAAGATCACTATATAGATCAACGAGCTTCATGGAGAAAGCCATTTCAGGTGTCCAAATCCCCCTGGGCTCTACACCCATAACACTCCTAGTTATTTCCAACCCATACTCAACCTCCTCCTCGACGATATCCATGGCTTCAAGGTAGTCCACTAGGTATCCAGCTATTGTGTGGGCATATATACTCGTTAAGACATCTACTTGGCCTCTCACAGCACTCCTCCTATATGAGTCGAGAGTATCTTTAACTAACTTCGCCTCACTCGAGCTCGATGATATACTAGAGCCGTTCTCTAAGACTACTCCCTCGTTAATGAGTTGACTCCACTGTGCTAAGAGGCTTGGACTGAGGTTATAAGTGCACTTGTAGTCAGGGTACTTCTCGAGTACACTTGAGTGGTATTGGTAAACCCCTCTACCATATGGTGAAACCTCATCTTCAAACACGTGTTTAAAAGCCCATGTATAGCGATACCTCCCACTAGGCAAGTATCCCGGGGCTTGGTGATGATGCCATGTAAAGGCAATATAGCGTTCTACAGTGTCCTCGTGGTCCCCTATAACAATATACTTCACTCTATCCAAGACAATCGAGTCACTATATAGTATTAACTCGTATCTACCAGGGATCCCGGGAGTCTGGAATTCCAAGGTATACACGATGCTCGTTCCACGTGGAATACTCAACGCTGCTCTAGACAATACACCTTTGTAATCCCTGATCTCTGCTTCAACTCTCCTCTCAGTAATGCTATTGGAGACAACGTAGACTTCTGCTATATCTCCAGTAGTGTAGACTGGTGAGTCTAGTACAATGTATAACTCTTCATTATTCAAAGACTCCCCCTCCTAGATAATCCTAGCTATGATGGTTAAGAATAGTCGATGTATTATTTTAACTAATTGATCCATTGAAGATCAGTAATTATTGAATCCCATCGTGCTCTACGTGTTGCTAAGTCTACCAGAGTGTATTTAAGGCAGAACAAGTATATTAATAATAGGTGGACTAAATGCTTATATTTCAATTTCAACTAGTAATTTTAAATAATACTTATTGCTACTTAAATAGTAAAGTGCAGTGTTCATACACTTGCATAGAGAGGGGGATTTGGTGGCTAGTGTGAAGAATCTACGTGGACAATCAGATTTAATGAGTGTTATGATACTGATTGGGGCTGTTCTCATTATTGGAGTCACCTTTGCAGGTTTAACATTAGCTAATGTAAGTAACTTCACGAGTGCTAATCAAGTTAAGACTATTCTCGGAGAGGATCAATCCAGCATAGTCTTATATGTTGAGCGTGAGAACATGACGCATATATGCTTTGGAGTATTGAGGAGTATACCAGACTATAGAGTCTACGCATTCGCGCTAGTTTCAAGCGACTATAAGAAAGACTTATCCAGTGCATTGATTATTCCCATACCGGGTGTTGCAGTACAAACATCGTTTGATGCACGTAGAATCCACTACCTCTACCAGGGTGAATACTATGAGTTTACATTTAAGGGAAGCATTAACGTGCTTGCATTAACGGATAAAGGAGTACGAGACTACATCATGCAGCGAAAACCAATACTTGTGTGCATTGATAAAAAAATACTGGGGGGTACTAGTGCATATTTCCTAGTATTTTCATATATAAATAACGAGCTATACGAGGTGAGGGAGTGGTATGTCACGAGCTAGAAGATATAGGGAGGGAGAGGCAGAGATAATAGGAGCAATCATAGCGACTGGAGTAATGATATTAGCAATAACAGCAATGTTCTACTCGATTGTACGCCTCCAGCAATCTACATCAGACGTATACGCTAAGAGAATAGCTTTTGAATCAGAGAGAACACTAGAAAAAATCTCTGTCAACTACGACCCCAATAACAACACGTGTAGAATTACAAATACGGGAGGAATCGATATAACGGTGGCGCGAGTGTGGATCACGAATACCGAGTTCAAGGACCCCTCAGAAGTAGGCTTTCAACAAGTCATTAAACGGGGAGAATCAATAAATAGTTACACACTAGACAATGCACCAGTAGCAATAGTTACAACACGTGGAAACGTCTTCGAAATAAAATCAGAGTGCGAAAAACAAGCAGTAACAGGGATAATATACATTGGTGTACCTGGACTCATATCCTCCCAGAATATCATAGGTACCACAAGACTCACAAGCGACAAGGCATGCATAGAATACAACCTTACTCCTTTTCCAGACGGAGTGCCTGTGTTAGTCTATAAAAATGATACTGGATGGATATACCACAACTGTACTCATAGCGATCAAACAACATATGGATGGAAAATCATCACAAAGCCAAGCCAGAGCAATATCAATTTAACGGCAGACCTAGATAATAGCACGGTCAATGAAGTCATTGTGGCAATAAATAAGACAACTCAACTCTCAGATATTAATTCAGAGAAAGGCGATGCACTAGCTTTAACACTCCTATTCTATAATATAACGAGGTTAACTAACGCCACAGACACTGTTACTATATTCTACAAGTTTGTAGTTCAAACTTCTCGTGGAGGGCAAGCTCACCAGGCTTCATATAATCCTCGAGTTGCTCTAGTCTCGTTAGATTCAAATATAGTGTATGCGGCTCCAGGCGCTATTTCCGTTAGTAGCAGTCATGATTACATTGGAGTAATTTCAGGCTATGTTGTGTTCCCGAGGTATTTCTATAACTTCCAGCCTGGTTGTTATAGTGTGGAAATAACTCTAGTAATAAATCCAGGTCCATCTATGGAGATAACTTCACTTCGCCTTGAATATATTGCTATCACTGGCGCGGATATTCTCTGGACTCCTCTACCTCAATCTCAATAAGGTATTTTTGTCTTGCACTTTAGACTTAATAGTCCTTATGATTGCACTATGTGTTCTATTATGGGGTATACTGTGCCTGATTTAAGGTATAGTCGTAGAGTGTATCTTGTTCCATAGTTGTATTGTTTCTCTAGTTTTATTGTAAGTGTTTTCCTCTCTCCCTGCTTAATTATGAGTGGTGGGTTTATGGTTAATTGTTCTATTCCATGTACTTCCAGCTTGTATATTTCAGCCTGTCCTTCCCCATTGTTTTCCAGCGTTATGTTTATGTACCACGAGTTGACTGATTGATTATAGTACATTGTTGCATCTAGTATTTTCAATAGCTCTGGCTTCCATCTCATTGACTCTATTGTTGTCTTAATCCATACTGCTCCAATTACTGCCATTGTTATTGCAACACCGAGTAGTATTATTACTGCGAATAATCTCTCCACACTACACACCAATAAATGCTAGTGTTCCAAGTAGTGTCGCGACTGATACTAGTGTCAGTATTGTTGCGTGTAGGAAGCCAGCCGCTAGAGTTGTCTGTGATGCTTTACCAGCAACCATTCCCATTATATAGGAGTTTACTATACTGCCCTCGGCTAGAACATATACCATTGGGGTAACAGTTGTTAATGAGAGCCTAGCTAGTGCGAGTAGCATGTATAGTATTATTATCGGCATTGAGGCAAGCATTATTGCACCGAAGTATGGTAGTATTGCCTGAGTTCTCATCCTCCTCCGAGTCTCCTCTTCAACCTCACTGAGGGATTGAGTAAACCTAGCGAGGGTTTCAATAATCTCTGGTGAGCCACCGCCAACAATAATGGAGTCTACTAGGAATCTAAAGGAGGCTATGACAAACCACTCTTTAATACCCTTCAAAGCCCTTTTAAGAGACTCCTCGAGGTCTAATCCAATCGATAGAGCTGATGAAGCCCTCTGGACTACGGGTGTTAGGTTTCTATAGCTCCTCGATGAAACCAGTATAATGCACTTCTCAGGACTTAAACCAGTTTTCCTCAACTCACTTAGATCCCTTAGAAAGTCAGCCATTGACCTAACGAGACCCCTCTGCCTTTTAACAATAGACCTGTACTTTAAAGCCGGTGGGAGAGATGCTGTAACTACTGCGGCTGCAATAGCGTAGAGTAGTGATTTCAACTCTCTTAAACCAGGTTTACCATATATTAACCCAGCACCACCAGTAGCTATTAAGACAACCATAGACACTATCATAGATACAGGGATCCACTGTAATAGTACAAAGTAGACCTCTCTATAACTAATAGGAGTCCTAGGCTGGCTCATATGCACAGCAAACAATACACTAAACCCTATCAATGGTAGAGCTATGAAATTGTAGATCGCTGGGAATGTAACATCGATTTGAAAACCCATTTCACCGGGTCTACCAGCCGCTTGGGCGGCCGATATAGCTGCTTGAACAGAGAAGAATACGAATAATGTAACAGACAATACAACACCAAATACACTGTATAGTTCTAAAAAAGTTGTGAGTCTACCAATAATTGCCTTCACCTCGGCTGCACGAGCCTCGAGTAGCTCCCTAGTCCTGACCTCTAGGTAGTGGACAACGTCTCCACCACTCTTAAGTGTAGTCGTGTAGCCGAGTATTACATCTCTAAACCTAGTGTATGGGTGACTTAGTGAAACATGCTCTAGTGCAGATACAGGGTCTTCGCCGAGAGTCTTCATCCTCGTAATAACCCTCTGTGACTCCCTTCTAATAGCATTAAACACCCTCAACTGCGCAACTCTCTCAATAACTTTCTCGAGGCTAAAACCACCTCTAGCCATTGTCGCAACATAGACCATGAAGAATGGAAGTTCATTCTCTGTCTGAACCCTCCTCGAAGCGGCTACTAGGTATGGATACATTAAACCACTAGTGAAAACCAGTATGGGGATCAAAGCGACAGCAACAATACCAATTATGAGGATGACGAGGCTTAGTCTAAAGAATAGATTTATAAGGATGAATGTGGCGACACTAAATACTGCAGATAGTATTGTAGTAGCCACAATTATAGCTCCATACTTCTCAGGGTGTATGTTCAAGCCGGCTCTGGCAAACAAGCGGTCAAATTCAAAGGCCCTTGCAAGCCCTCTTCCAGGCTTATCAAAGAAAGTAAGCGAGAAAGCTATGAAAACGTCTAACA
>Ga0315298_1011540_pt1 | contig 10339 bp, 9 predicted proteins | sample WHS_1_MG_FD_203077 | JGI IMG/M metagenome (GOLD analysis project Ga0315298, IMG submission 203077) | Extremophilic microbial mat communities from Washburn Hot Springs, YNP, Wyoming, USA - WHS_1_MG | ecosystem: Environmental > Aquatic > Thermal springs > Hot (42-90C) | place: USA: Wyoming...
CCTTAAGTAAGATTCCGTTGCAGCCGGAGAGTTTACCTGATCCAAAGACGACCATGGTTAATTTGGCCAAAGCTTCCCGGCGCCGAGATATCCGCCAGGATATGGTGCCGCGGCCCGAAAGCGGACGACGGGTTGGACCGGCTTACTCGTCTCGGCTCATTGAATTTGTCTCAAACCATTGGCAGCCGGACAGAGCCTCTGAACAAGCCAGGAGCTTAAAACGAGCGATACACTGTCTTGAGGCGCTGGTGGGAGGGCACTGATGATCCCCAAGGAATGCAAACGCCTGGCGGAAGTGGATTTTCCCCTGGCCGTGGTCTCGAAGCACTCGGCCCGGGAGAAGTCCATCCGGCATGGGCATCCGTCCACGCTGCATCTGTGGTGGGCCAGACGGCCGTTGGCCTCCTGCCGGGCCATCCTCCTGGCGTTGCTCCTGCCCGACCCGGTCGATCCCCATTGCCCGGCTGACTTTAAAGAAACGGCCCGGAACCTGCTGTCAGAAAGGCTTCTGACGGTGGGCTCCACGGATCTGGATCTGCGCCGGGCTCTGCTGAAGTTTATCGGCGACTTCGCCAACTGGGACCATGCCCACCATTCGGTCTATCTGGAGGTGGGCCGGGGGCTGGTCAAAGCGGCCCATGGGGAGGAGCCGCCGCTGGTGGTGGACCCCTTTGCCGGCGGCGGCTCCATCCCCCTGGAGGCCCTGCGCCTGGGCTGCGAGGCCTTTGCCAGCGATCTCAATCCGGTGGCCTGTCTCATCCTCAAGGTTATGTTGGAGGACATCCCCCGTTGGGGCAAGCAAACGCTCACCGTGCAACGGCAAGATGGACAGGAGGTCGAGGTCCATGGCTTAGCTGAGGCCCTGCGGCTTGTCGGCCAGGATATCAAGGAAGCGGCCGAAAAGGAATTAGCTGCCTTCTACCCCAGGGACTCCGACGGCGCCACTCCCATCGCCTATCTCTGGGCCCGGACGGTGCGGTGCGAGTCACCCAACTGCGGGGCCGAGATTCCCCTGGCGCGCTCCTTCTGGCTCTGCAAAAAGCCCAACCGCAAGCGGGCGCTGAGGTACTGGGTGATACGGGAACCCTTGCTCCCCTCTCCCTCTGGGAGAGGGGCTGGGGGTGAGGGTTATCATGGACCGGCCATTATTCCGGCTAACCTCCTTCAATTTGCCCGTCAACTCCGGCAACAGCAGACTGACGCCGAAACTAAGATGTGGTATCTCCTCCGAGACCGCCGCTTGGCTGGCAGGAAGTTTCGCCGGCAACATCCCATTCCGCCCTATGTGGTTGATTTTTACTGTCATGAAGCTAAGCTGGTCATTGAATTAGACGGTGGGCAACACGCCGAAACCCAGGACTATGATAAGGCGCGCACGGCCTTCCTGGAACAGCAAGGACTGCGGGTCCTCCGTTTTTGGAACAACGAAGTTCTGCAAGAAACTGAGGGAGTCTTGGAGACGATTTGGCGGGAGATCCATAGGCCCTCACCCCTAACCCCTCTCCCAGAGGGAGAGGGGAATATCCCTCCCTCGACCGAGGCTATCCCTGGTTATGATGAAACCTTGAGCCCTCTCCCAGAGGGAGAGGGGAATACGCTCTGCACGGGGGAGGAGATTAGCCCTCCTGGGGAGGAGAAGCAAATTCCAAGGGTGGAGTTTGAGATTTTTGCACCCAAATCCGAAAAAGAAGTCCCCCCGGGGACGGTGAGCCGGGCCCGGGCCACCTGCCCCTGCTGCCATGCTGTCCTGCCGCCCGAGCGGGTCCGGGCGCAGTTGGCGGCGCAGCGGGGCGGCGCGGACGTCATCTTCGCTCCCCTTTTCCCCTCTCCCTCTGGGAGAGGGGCCGGGGGTGAGGGTATACCACAACGCCTCGGCGGCGCCCGCCTCCTGGCGGTGGTGACCTTGAAACCCTCTCCCTCCGGGAGAGGGGTAAAGGGTGAAGGCGGCCGCCATTACCGTCTTCCCAATCCTCAGGACTATCAGGCCATCTGGCAGGCCCAGCAGCGCCTCCAGGAGATTCTGGCAGACTGGGAACAGGGCGGCAGACAGGGCCTCTGCCCGGTGCCGGATGAGCCGCTGCCTCCGATCGGCACGCTGGGCTTTCGCGTGCAGCGCTACGGCATGCTCCAGTGGGGGGATTTGTTCACCGCCCGGCAGAAGGTGGCGCTGGTGACGCTGGTGCGGCTGCTGCAGGAATACCCTCACCCCCAGCCTCTCTCCCAGAGGGAGAGGGGGTATGACAGGGAACATCCGACACCCTCCCTTGATGAAAGGTCTGCCGAAGGCGGGATGAGGGAGGCAGTGCGGCGGGCGATGGCAGTGGTGATAAATCGGTGTGTAGATAAGTGGGCATCGCTAGTTGTATGGAATATTGTTGGTGAAAAAACTGAGCATGTTTTCGGTCGCCAAGCTCTTCCAATAGTGTGGGATTATTGTGAAGCAAATCCACTAACAGAGGCAACCGGCGGCTATGACGGCGGGCTCAACTGGGTGACAAAAGTAGTTTATAATTGGCCATTCTCTAGTGCTGGCCAAACCCAGTCCGCGGATGCCACTGAGCACCCGCTGCCGGATGAGACGGCGAGGGTTTGGTTCACTGATCCGCCATATTATGATGCGGTGCCTTATGCTGACCTGTCGGATTTCTTCTTTGTATGGCTGAAGCGGGCCTTGCCAGGGCAGGCGCTCTGGCGCGATCCCGATGATGAGGCTAACCCGCTGACCCCGAAGATCAGGGAGGCAGTGCAGGATGAGACGCGCTTTGTGCCCTCACCCCTAACCCCTCTCCCCAAGGACAGTTATTTTTACGAAGAGACCATGGCCCGAGCCTTTGCCGAAGGCCGGCGGGTCTTGCAGGAAGAAGGCATCGGCTGCGTCATCTTTGCCCACAAGACCACCGAAGGCTGGGAAGCTCTCCTTTCCGGGCTGATCCGGGCCGGCTGGACCATCACTGCCTCTTGGCCTATAGCTACTGAACGCCCTGGTCGCCTTCGTTCCCAAGAATCTGCCGCCCTGGCCACCAGCATCCACCTTATTTGCCGCCCCCGCCCCTTACTCCCCTCTCCCTCTGGGAGAGGGGTTGGGGGTGAGGGAGAACAGATAGGCGACTGGGCGGAGGTGCTGCGGGAGCTCCCCAGGCGCGTCGGCGACTGGATGGAGCGCCTCCAGGGGGAGGGCATCCGGGGCGCGGACCTGGTCTTTGCCTGCATCGGCCCGGCCCTGGAGATTTTCAGCCGCTACTCACGGGTGGAAACCGCCGAGGGCCGGGAGGTGACCCTGGCCGAGTACTTGGAAAAGGTCTGGGAGGTGGTGGGCCGCATCGCACTGGAGCAGGTGCTGGGCACCGCCGAGGCCTCACCAGCAGCCCCTCTCCCCGTGGGAGAGGGGAGCCGCAGGCGGGGTGAGGGAATCAGCGGCGCCCTGGAAGAGGACGCCCGCCTCACCGCCCTGTTTCTTTGGACGCTCCAAACCACCAATGGCAATGGCCCTCCCCCAGCGAAAGAGGGGGAAGAGGAGGAGGGCGACGAAGACGAGGAAGAAGACACGCCCAAGGGCAAAGCCAAGGGCTACAGCCTGGTCTTCGATGTGGTGCGCCGCTTTGCCCAGCCCCTGGGTATTGATTTGCCCAAGTGGGAGGGCCGGATTATCGAAACCAAGAAGGGCGTGGTGCGGCTCCTGGCCGTTGCCGAGCGGGCCACCCAGCTCTTTGGCCAGGAAGGGGCCGCAGCCGCGGCCACTTGGTGGACCGAGGCGGCGGCCCCAAAAGGCCAACAGTGGCTCTTTGCCGACCTGGATGCAGGCCGTCGCCGGGGCAGAAAGGGAGCCCTCACCCCCGGCCCCTCTCCCAGAGGGAGAGGAGAGCTTGGCGCCGGCCTCATGGCTGATGCCACCGCGCCGGCCGCACCTGCAACCCAGACCGGGGCCACCACCCTGGACCGGGTTCACGCCGCCATGCTGCTCCAGGCCAGCGGCCAGGCCAATGCCCTCCGGGCCCTCATCAAGGCCGAGCAGGACCGCGGCCCGGACTTCCTGCGCCTGGCCAACGCCCTGTCGGCCCTCTACCCCGCCGGCAGCGAAGAAAAGCGCCTGCTGGACGCCATGCTCCTGGCAGTGCCGCGCTGAAAGAGACGGTACCGACTATGACAGACCTCGGCAAGTTGATTCAAGAAAAGCGGGAGGAAATTCTCGCCTTGGCCGCCAAGCACGGGGCCTATAATGTCCGCGTGTTCGGCTCGGCGGCCAGAGGCGAGGCGGGGCCGGCCAGTGATGTGGACCTTCTGGTCTCGGTGGGACCAGAGCGGACCCCCTTTTTCCCCGGCGGCCTGCTGGCGGATTTAGAAGAACTGTTGGGCTGCAAGGTTGATATTGTCACCGAGAAGGCCCTGCATTGGTATATCCGCGAGCAGGTGCTGAAAGAAGCGGTGCCGCTATGACCGTGAAAGACGATGATCTTTATCTTATCCACATCTCCGAAGAAATCGCCAGGATAGAAAAGTTTACGGCCGGGGGCAAGACGGAATTCTTCCGCTCGGAGCTGGTTTAGTATGCGGTTTTGCGCAGTCTCCAGACCCTGGCCGAATCAACGAAAAGCCTTTCCGATTCTCTCAAGGCTTTATATCCAGAGATCCCTTGGAAAGCGATCATCGGCCTGCGCAATGTTTTAGTCCATGATTATCTGGCCGTAGATATCGAAGAGATCTGGAAAATCGTGGAACTTGACCTGCCGCGCCTCAAAGAACAGATCAACCGCATCCGTTCTCAGCAAGCCGCTGGCTAACAAAGGGAGTTTGCTTCATGGACCCCTGGTACAAGGTAGCTACCCCCCGCAAGGAAGTGCGTGAAGGCCGGTCCTTCAATCCCGATGAGTTTGCCATCCACCTGGAGCAGGTCATCGCCAAGACCGCACCGGAGGACTACCGGGACCCACGGCAGTTCTTTGCCCGCACCTGTTTTACCCGGGCGCTCCGGGAGCACGCCGGCATGGTGCTCCGGCGGCTGGCCGGGGAAACGGCCAACACCGCGCCGGTGCTGACGCTCATCACCCAATTCGGCGGCGGCAAGACGCACACCCTGACGGCCCTCTATCATCTGGTGACCAGCGGGCCGCCGGCAGCAGAATACTCCGGCGTGGCTCACCTGCTTTCCGAGGCCGGCCTCAAGACCGTGCCCGGGGCCAGGGTCGCCGCCTTTGTGGGCAATGCCTGGGACCCGCAGGAGGGACGAGAGACGCCCTGGCTGGATGTGGCCTGGCAGTTGGCCGGCGAAAAGGGCGTCAAGGAACTGGGGCCGGCGGCCAAGACCACGCCGCCGGGGACGGAAGCACTGAGCCGGGTCTTCAAGGCGGCAGAGGCGCCGGTCCTGGTGCTCTTTGACGAGGTGCTCAATTTCCTGAACCGTCATCGCGGCCTGGCCGAGCAGTTCCACGCCTTCATCCAGAATCTCACCGTAGCCACGACCGGGACGACCCATGGGGTGGCGGTGATCAGCCTGCCCCGCAGTCAGGTGGAAATGACCGATTGGGACCTCACCTGGCAGGAAAAAATCACCCGGGTGGTCCGGCGCGTCGCCAAGGATTTGATCGCCAATGATGAAACAGAGATCAGCGAGGTAGTCCGCCGCCGGCTGTTTGAAAATATCGGGCCGGAGAAGGTACGCCAGAAAATCGCCAAGAGCTTCGCCGACTGGTGTTTTGAGCGGCGAGCCCAACTGCCGCCGGCATGGACTGCGGTGGACAGTGCCTTAACCGAGGGCAAGGCCAGGGAATATGTGCGCCGGCGCTTTGAGGTCTGCTACCCCTTCCATCCGGCCACCTTGTCGGTATTCCAACGGAAATGGCAATCGCTGCCCCAATATCAGCAGACCCGCGGGACCCTGGCCATGTTGGCCCAATGGATCGCCTGGGCTTACCGCACCAGCTTCACCGAGGCCCGCCGCGAACCCCTGATCACCCTCGGCTCGGCGCCCTTGGAGGTGGCCGATTTTCGGGGGGTGGTCCTCGGCCAACTGGGGGAGCCGCGGTTGGTGGCCGCCATCGACGCCGATATCTCGGGAGCCCAGTCTCACGCCCGGGCGCTTGATGCGGACACCCAAGGAGCCTTGCGGAATATACACCGCCGCGTGGGGACAACAATTCTCTTCGAGTCTTCCGGCGGACAGATAGACAAGGTGGCCCACCTGCCGGAGCTGCGCTTCGCCCTGGGAGAACCGGAGGTTGATACCACCTCCATCGATAATGCGGCCTTGGCCCTGGAAAACAAGGCCTATTATATCCGTCGGGTCGGAACCGACGGCTTCCGGATCAGTCACCAACCCACCCTCAAAAAGGTCGTGAGTGATCGGCGAGCTTCCCTGGATGCCGATACCGAAATCAAGCCGGCTCTGCGGGGGCTGGTCCGGAAAGAATTTGAACGCGGCGCCACCCTGCCTTTGATTCTGTTCCCAGACGATGGACCGGCTGTGCCGGATACCCCGAAGCTGACGCTGATCATTCTTGACCCGGAGGATGAGTGGACGGGCAACGGGCCGTGCCGCCAACGGCTGGCGGATTGGACCAAACAGCGGGGCAAAACCCCGCGGCTCTATCCGGGAGCCCTGTTGTGGTGTGGCAAGAAACCTGGCCGCGATCTCCGGGATAAGGTCGAAATCTGGCTGGCCTGGAAACGGGTTGCCCAAGAAGTTGCTGAGGGGACTTTGGGGGGCGATTTTGATCGGGCCGACCGGGCCGAGCTGCAAACAAGAGCAGCCGAAGCCGAGGAAGCTGCCAGGGACGAAGTCTGGGGCGGCTATCGGTATGTGATCCTGGCCGATAATCAGGAGCCGGATGGACTCAAGGTGATCGACCTGGGGGCGGGACACTCCAGCAGCAGTGAGACCTTGGCCGGACGCATCCTAACTGCCCTGAAATCCCAGGCCTTGCTCAATGAGTCGGTGGGAGCAGGTTATCTCGAGCGCCACTGGCCCCCGGCTTTGAAAGAAGGCGGGGTCTGGCCCTTATCCAGTCTCCGCCAAAGCTTTCTCAACGGCTCCCTCACCCGTCTGGCGGATCCGGATGAAACCCTCAGAACTAAAATCGTGGAGTTCGTAGCCAAGGGCGACTTCGGGCTGGCTTCCGGGCCCAAAAACGGCGGCTACGAGCGAGTTTTCTTTCAAGAAGCCCTTGATCCCGCCGAAGTCATTTATGATCCTGGCGTCGTCCTGCTCTTGAAAATCAAGGCCGCAGCTCTTAAAGCCAAACCGGAGGTAGCCCCGCCAACAGAGCCAGAACCGCTGCCCCTTTTCCCGTCGGACACAACCATAAGACCGGCCACAGAACCTGAGCCGCCTCCCTCAACTGAGCCAACACCCAGAACCCTCCGCCTTTCTGGCCGCGTCCCGCCCGAACTCTGGAACCGCTTGGGAACGAAGCTAATTCCAAAACTGCGGAGCAGCGCCGAGCTGGATATTCGCGTTGAGCTCGCGGTCAAGGTAGGAAGCCCCTTGGCAGCCAATTTAGAGGCCGAACTGCAACAGCTTCTCGAAGACCTTGGTCTGCAAGGGGCCTTCACGGTGAAATAACCGATCAACATTGTTGGAACATCGTTCTTTCCCCGGAAACCACAAGGAGGCAAATATGGTGCGCTCTTTTCAAGATGTCGTCGCCCAAGCCCAACCGGGCGAAAAATCGGCTTGGAGAGCAGTCCAAACCTGGCAGATCCTGGTTTGCCGGGCGAGTCTTCATCATATTATCACTTACGGGGAGTTGGCGGAGCTGTTGGGTTATACTGATGCCAGGCCTCTTGCGGTAATCCTTGGACATATTCTCTATTATTGTCAACAGCACGACTTACCTCCTCTTACCTCCCTCGTGGTTAACCAGGAAACCGGCCTGCCGGGCGCAGGGATAGGCATGGAGGCAGAGAGCATCCCCGCTAAGCATATGAAAGTCTTCCAGTATAACTGGTTCGAGGTCGTTCCGCCCAGTATGGAGGATCTCCGGCTAGCTTATGCAACCGGCGCCGGCAGGGAAGCTTCTTGAAATTCTCTCTGCCATAGAGGCCAAGAGGGTCCTGGCACCGGTCAGGCTAACTTATCTCATTATATACGTGTAGATAAGAGTTCTCTGCCCCCGCCCGGCTGCTCCCTCGGCGTCCGGGGGCTGTCTAATGCCCTTTACCCCTTTCCGCCGGGGCAAGCTGCTTCAGCTGCACCCGGTCCTGGTTGAATTGGATGACCAGCTTTTCTTTGCCGTAGGTCCAGGTGGCGGTGGGGGTGGCAGGGTCGCCGGTCACCGTAGCCGGCTTGCCCAGCAGCTTTTCCACCTGCTGCCGGGTCAGGCCCAGGCTGATCTGGTCAAACTTGCTCCGGGCCTGGTCGCAGGCCAGGGGAGCCGCAGCCAGGCTGAGCAGCAACAACCACAAGCATAATCCTTTCTTAGACATAGCTCTATTTCTCCTCTCTTTCCTCGTCAGTCTGCGGCCCAGGCGGTTGGGCCGGTTGGACCGGCTGCCGGCTGGGCCTGTCTTTCTGGAAGAGCTTCCAGTAATTCATGGCGGTTGTGGCCAGCGCTTTGAGGCGGGCCGGCCATTGCTGGGTTTTATCGACATACCAGGCGTCGAAGCCACCCTGGTTTTCCTGGCAGCGCCAATCCCATTTGAGGGCGGTTTCGTCCAGGTCGGCCAGGAGCCGGATGACCGCCAGGGCCAGGGGATGGTCCACGACTACTTCGAGTTTGACGGGCTGGTATTGGCGTTTGCGAAAATCTTTCGGCACCCGGATGTCCGCGGCGGCGGCCTCTTCCGCCTGCATGGCCAGCTGCAGGCGCTCCAGCCTCCCGGTGATTTTGGCGATGGCCTGCCGGCTGGGAAGGGCGGCCAGGCGCTCCAGGCGGTCCAGCAGGCCGGGGAGGTGGTGGGCCAGCCAGAGGCAGTCTGGGGCGGCGGCTTGGGCAGCCTGGGAGTAGAGGGTGAAGCTGGCGACGGGGATGCGGGGTTGTTTCAGATACTTCCGGGGCATAGGGCTTCTACGGGGCTTTGGTCGTCGGCTGGCCCGCCTGGCGCAGTTGTTTGAGGTGGTTCCGGATTGTCCTGGCGAACTCCTGCGTCCAGGCGAGCTGCGCCTGCTGCCATTTCTCATAAACGGCCAACTCGCCTTGGCTGAGGAAGTCGGGACCAATTGGTTTGCCGGCCTCGGCGTTCCAGGCCAAGACGGCCCACTGCTCATCCGCCCGGACCAATTCGTGCAGGAGGGCAAAGAGACCTTGCGCCAGGGGATGAGATAAGCGGATTGAGTATCGTTTCGGAGAGCCGAAGTGCACTGCAACCATGTGATTAACTGTCTGGTTGTTGAATCGTTTCTCTACGGCAGTCCGATCGGCGATGACCGTTTCCAGGGCCGCGTCTATGAATTGGGACAAGTCAGCCATAAGCGTTTCGTAGTGCAGGACCTGGCGCCGCCGTTTAAACGGCAGATAAGACATCTGGTTGATTAGCGGCACGAGGCACTGGCTCACCTGCCGCGCCAACCAGGTCTTAACGACCAGAGTGCAGGTGATACTTTGCCGTTGGCGTGGTTTCCGTGACATCGCTTCTGGGTTGGAGTCCGAATTTCTGGTTCAGGTTGTTGACCTGCTGGCTGGCCCGGCGGAACCGCTTTTTCCAGTCTGCCTGTTTCTGGTCAAGTTCCTCCTGGCTGAGCCGGCCTAAAAACCACTGGTCGTACCAGGCGCGCCCCAGTTTATCCAGATCAACCAGGAGGTTGATAACCTGCACGGCGTGGGCATGGCAGAACTTCAATTCCCTTTGCAGGACGGCGGGAAAAGCAGTCACTTTGGGGATATCCTGGCCGGCCGCCGCAGATTTTTCTGCGTCCAGAGCAACTTGGAGTGCCTGCAGGATTTCAAAGGCCAGGGCGGCCGCCTGTTTGGCCTGATCCGGGGGCAGGCTATTGCGGACGGCCAACCCGAGCTTGCTCAGTGCGTTGGCCATGCCCACGGCGACGCCATATAACTGTTTGGCCAGCGGGGTCTTCAGGACCACTTTATATGTGGCATGGGGCCGCAGCAGGGGATTCTGGGTTTCCACGGCGACAGACCTCGCCTTGATTAATTGGTGGCCGACATCAGGGGGATGACCTCTGCGGCCGGCGCGTCAGCGTTCTCCGGGGCCGGTTCTGTTGCCGGCGTTTCAGCGTCCTCCGGGGGCGCTGCTGCCCGGGTTTTGGCTTTTTTGGCCTTGGCCTTCTCGGCCTTGGCCTGTTCTTTGGCCTCCACCTCGGCCTTAACCTGTTCCATCTGCACGGTAGCCAGGTTTTTGATCCGGCGGGCAATCTCGATCAAGGTGTTGCGGTATTTCTCCTTGAGTG
>Ga0315298_1011541_pt1 | contig 10337 bp, 10 predicted proteins | sample WHS_1_MG_FD_203077 | JGI IMG/M metagenome (GOLD analysis project Ga0315298, IMG submission 203077) | Extremophilic microbial mat communities from Washburn Hot Springs, YNP, Wyoming, USA - WHS_1_MG | ecosystem: Environmental > Aquatic > Thermal springs > Hot (42-90C) | place: USA: Wyoming...
AGAATCAATGAAATCGAAGTTATAATCATTAAAATTACAATGAGAATAGAAATAAGTATGAAATCCTCTTTACCTCTGGAAATAAATTGGTTCAAACTATCCGACGACAGCAATCCACAAAACAACAAGCCGACTACCATATTTCCCCCAAAAATAATTTTCGATAAATGCGTATTGATTCAAACAAAACTATTCCGCTTGCCACGGCAACATTTAAAGAATGTTTTACCCCAAACATAGGAATTTCGATGGCATCGTCGCAGAGATTCAAAATATCTTGGTCGATACCAATTAATTCGTTGCCAAGAACAACTACCAAAGGAAAATCATCTTTCTCAATCGTTGTATAATTCCGTTTTCTATCTGTTATCTCCAATGCGAAGATTTTGTTTCCTTCGGAACGTAACACCTGAATTGCCTCATTTGTTCGAGGAAAATAGCGCCAAGGTACAGTTTCCACTGCTCCCAACGCTGTCTTTTCGATCTCTTTTTTCGGTGGATGTGGCGTGAATCCACAAAGAATAAGCTCTCGACACAAAGCAGCGTCGCAGGTTCTGAAAATTGAACCGACATTATAAAGACTTCGAACATTGTGAAGAAGGACAGAAACGGGATGCCTCGTTACTCTCTTAACATCTTCGAGCGAGAGCCTTTGCTCTAAAATTTCATTGTGTAGTAATTTTCTCACTAAATACTATTCTATCTTGATAAAACTATGTACCCTTACTTTATTCAATGAACGTACAACAAGATAGAACAAGCCATCAGAAACACCCGCCAAATCAATTTCTACCGAAGAAACAGAGGGCAACATCTCCCCGCGAATTAGCTCCCGCCCAACGAAATCACCGATAGTAAAATTTATCTTCTGACCATTATCATATAATCGAACCAAGCGCAGGATATTTCCTTGCAGTTCAAAAGCCAACACATCGATTTGATTATCCGAATCAACTGAAGAAACGATGACGTAAATGCTATCGGACATATCCGATTCACAACCATTAGGAGGAATAACTTTCACCGAGTAATAGCCATTCTTGGTCGGCTTCAAAATTCTACTTGTTGCACCTTGAATCGGCGAACCATTAAAATACCACTGGTTCCAACTGGGATAACTGGAAACAAGTTGGCCATCGGAAAGCTGTTGGATAGATGGCTTCGCAGGAGTTGCAAGTATCGTAACATTAATATTTGCAGAATCTTTACATCCAGCAATGTTGGTTTGAACTAATTTAATATTCCCGCTTGAAGAATCATACCAGATAACTTTAATTTTATTCTCTGTCATTAGGTTATTTGAATATCCATTTTTGATTACCCACTTATTAATGGGTGACTCCGAAGAATCAGTCCAATATTCATACTCACGTTGAGAACAAACTTTGTTTGGTCCAAAGATTTTAACTTGCGGATTATCGAAAATAGCAATGTTTGTTGGAAATGGTTCAGAACGATACGGAACGTTAGTCGCCCGCACACGAACACGATAATTTGCACTACTTTTCAAATTTGATGGCAATGTGCAAAGTATTTGCCCCGAGGTCGTAGATTTAACCCGACCGAGCTCATAAGATGGATTAAAAGTTCCATTAAGATTCGAAAGTTCAGCAATAAACTCATTCCCTTGGTAAAATGGGCATCCACTTGTGGAGTAATCCAAAGTAAAAGTCCCACCTTTGCAGAACTTTGTATTGGAAACATTTGTTATGGTTACAATGTTTGACCTTTGATTTCTTGGGCTTTCAATTGCTCCAATGTCTGGGATATTTTCGTCGTCAGGCGAAATTGGTCGAGGATTTCCAAATACATCGACAGAAGGCGAAATGCTCTTCAAAGCATTGCCTATGGCGGGACTGCAAGTGTCGAGATTGAAATTCTCGGCATTTTGATTAACAAACAAGGGGTCGTCTGAATATACCTTATCGCCGAGCTTCAAAATTGCTTTATCTCGATAAAAGCCCGCTGGATACTTAAAAATAATCGAATTGGCAATTTCCAATGTATCGTAAGCATCGCCTATCATAGCAATAGATGAATCTTGGGAATAGAATATAGAATTGAAAATCTTCGCCAAGAACCGACCAAACAGATAATACCCATAAAATTTATTCTGTGAAACAATTGTTGAATTAAGAATAACCGGTTTCAACTGAATCCCCAAATCAGAATAATTAACAAGTTCAAAATTGTTATTCCAATAAACCAAGCAGTTTGTGAGATTCGAGTAGGAACGCCAATTATAAATACCGCCGGGGTTATTCTTTCGAATAATACACCTATTCAGCTCAAGATTTGTGTTATTAGTGTAAATTCCAGCTCCTAAATATTTCGCTTTGTTTCCCTCTATTATACAATTCTCAATTTTAATTGTACCAGCATTATAACAATAAATAGCACCACCATAAGCCCAAGCCTCGTTATCGCGAATTCGAAGATTCCGAAGTGTCGGCGAACTATTAAAACGGATTGTAAAGCCAGCTCCACTTTCCATTTCATAATTCACACCATTGAAAATCGTAAAGCCGTCTATCACAGTGGCACTGGTTTCCCCATTTTCAATAGTAATCACGGTTCTACCATTTTTCTGCCCATCGATAAATGTGCTATCCGGTCCTTTTAACCCAATCAAAACTACATCGACACCGGGAAAGACAAGATTCTCTTTGTATGTTCCGGGCAAAACAATCAATGTGTCGTAGTACCAAGCAACATCAAGCCCTTTTTGAATGGTCTTAAAAGTTGAATCTGGGGTTCCTTTGTAGCTATCGTCACCATTAGGGGAAATAAAGTATTTTTTCCCTAAATAAACAATTATCTTCTTGTTACTTGGAGATGAAACGAAATTTGGCTTTGTGGCAACAACCCGTAGTCGATATCCATTACCAATTGGGGTTGTATCGGGAATAATGCAGGAGATTGTTGTATCTTCAATCGCAGAAATAGAACCAATAGCAATCGCATTAGCAAAATCACCAAATTTATTGGACAATTCAGCTCGAAAAACATTTCCCGATTGGAATTTCCCAGATGTTTTGACTTGCACTTTGAAAGATTCCCCGGGTTTCAGAGCAGTAGAGGAAAAATCTATCGACATAATTGTTTGCCCCCACGAAAATATGGGGAAAAGTAAAAGATTTAATATTATCAAAAATTTTTTCATAATACCTCCAATATTTAAAAATTTATTTTTTTACTTGTCGTCAAAAGAATTTAAAAAAACGAAATTAATATGGAACTTCAAACTAACACAATAAAAGAAATTAAAAGACTAAAAATCATACCAGAATTCGAAAAATCTGCATTTACCATAATTAACCATTTACATAATTCAAAGAACTTGCTACTTGTAACACATACAAATCCCGATGGAGACGCTATCGGCTCGTGCCTTGCTTTATATCATTACTTAACTCAAAAAAACAAAAACGTAACTTTTATCCTTCAAAGCCCCATCCCTACAAATTTACAATTTTTAAATGGAATAGACAAGATACATTTTTTATTAAATCAAAACAACTTTAAAATTTCGCCAGATTTCGATACAATAGTTGTGCTCGATTTGAACGACATTTCCCGTTTAAAAACTTTACGCGATGAAATCGAGCTAAGCAAGGCAACAAAAATTGTCATCGACCACCACCAAGAACCCAAGGATTTTGCCGACTACTACCTTATCGACACAACGGCAAGCTCAACAGGTGAGATTTTGTTTAAACTCCTACGAAAAGATAGTTCAATCAATTGGACAAAAGAAATCTGCGAAAATCTTTATGTGGCAATAATGACAGACACTGGAAACTTCCGCTTCGAAAGAACTGATGGAGAAGTTCATAGAATTGTTGCAGAATTGATTGATTACGGGGCAGACCCCGTGAAACTTTATAATGAAGTTTACAACAAAATTCCATTCAACGCTGCAAAGCTTATGGGTTTAGGTTATAGTAAGTTAGAAAGTTATTACGGCGGAAAGTTAGTTGTGATGCCCATTCGCCACAAAGACTTCCTCGAAACCAACACCCAAGAGGAAGACACCGAAGGCTTTGTCGAATCTCTTCTCTCAATCGATGGGGTCGTTATGAGCATATTAATTATGGAAGTGGTTGAGCGGAATGAAATTAGGGTTTCGATTCGCTCGAAAGGAGATTACTCCGCGAGAAATCTTGCTTTGAACTTTGGTGGAGGCGGACACATAAATGCAGCAGGTTGCCGCTTCCAAAATGCTGATTTTGAAGTAACTAAACAAAAATTGGTCGATAAAGCTTCCGAAATACTATACTAATTTTCTATAATTTATCAAACTAATGTAATCTTCGAAAGTTTGCCGCCGCCGAATCTCGATTGCTGTAATCCCGTCCACTAAAACTTCTGCTGGCAACGGTCTCCCGTTGTAATTCGATGCCATAGAAAAGCCATAAGCACCAGCATCTAAAAAAGTTTTTTCTTTTCTCGAAGCAACGATAGAAAAAACTTGTTTTATTGCATCAGAATTTTGAACCGAAGTCCCACCAAATTTAGAAACAATCATTAATTTATTCAAATTATTGAACTTTACAATCCAATTTCCTTTGCAACTTCTTTCATTCCATCTATGGTGAGTTGAATTAATTCATCTAATGATATACCCAACATTTCGGCTCCTTTTTGAATAATCTCGCGATTAGCACCAGCGGCAAAGGACTTTTCCTTCCACTTCTTTTTCACAGATTTCACTTCCACTTCTGCAATGCTTTTGGAAGGACGAACCAAAGCCACTGCTGTAATCAAACCAGTCAACTCATCGATTGCATAAAGATATTTTTCCATCAAACTTTGCGGTTCTACATCGGTGCACGTGCCCCACGCATGCGAGAGAATAGCCCGAATCAGCATCGGGTCCCATCCTTCGGCTTCCAGAATTTGCTTTGTCATCTGACAATGAATTTCGGGATACTTTTCGTAATCAAGGTCGTGCACAAGTCCAACAATCCCCCATAACTCCTCATCTTCGCCAAGCTTTCGGGCAATATGTCGCATCACGCCCTCGACAGCCTTTGCGTGCTTAATCAACGATTCGCTTTGATTATACTTTAGAAGCAACTCTAATGCTTCTTCCCTTGTTGGAATTTTCCCGTTCAATTTTCACTCCAAATATGTGTAACCATACAAACCAGAACGATAATTCGAAAGGAACTCCTTGCCCTCTTGGGGCGAAATTTTTCCTTCTTTCACAGCAGTTGTTACCCAGGTTTCAATAGTTCGCACCAACCTTTTGGCATCATATTGAACATAATCTAGCACTTCCGCAACAGTTTCGCCATCAATCACCTGTACAATTTTGTAACTATCGCCATCGACAACAACATGAACAGCATTGGTATCGCCAAACAGATTGTGCAAATCGCCAAGTATTTCCTGATAGGCACCAACCAGAAAGGCTCCGATGTAATATGGTTCGTTGGGTTTGAGCTCGTGAATTGGAAGATAGTGGGAATAGTTTTTAATACCGATGAAATTCTCAATTTTGCCGTCGGAATCGCAAGTAATATCGTGCAGAGTGGCGAATCTGGTTGGTCTTTCGTTCAAACGATGTATTGGAACAATCGGAAAAATCTGGTCGATTGCCCAAGAGTCGGGCAACGATTGGAATAATGAGAAATTGCAAAAGTATTTATCGGCAAGCATACGCGAAAGGGGGCGAAGTTCATCGGGCATATGCTTCATTTCCAAAGCTATATTGTAAATCTCCGTTGCAATTGTCCAAAATAATTTTTCAACTTTTGCTCTGGTAGGCAAATCGAGTAAACCAAGACTAAACAAATCGAGCGAATCCTCGCGAATTTGCTGTGCATCGTGCCAAGTTTCGAGAAGATTAATTGAATTTACATTTTCGAGCAAATTATACAACTCTTTGACATTTTCGTGGTCGTCTTCGCTTATTTCGTCATTTTCGTAATCCCATCTTGGATTAGAAGTGGTCTCCAATACATCAAAAACCAAAACAGAATGATGAGCAGTCAAAGACCTTCCCGACTCGGTAATGATATTCGGATGCGGCAGGTTGTTTTTATCGCAGGCTTCCTTAATCATATACACTGCGTCGTCGACATATTCTTTGATTGTGTAATTAATACTGCTCGGGCTAAAAGACCGAGTACCATCGTAATCAACACCCAAGCCTCCCCCAATGTCGACATATTCAATATTACAACCCATCTTTCTCAGTTGAACATAGAACTGGGAACACTCACGCAAAGCATTCTTAATCATTCGAATATTAGTAACTTGGCTCCCAATGTGAAAATGAATCAGTTTAAACGAATCAGCCAGTTTGTGCGATTTGATTAAATCTATTGCTGTTATAAGTTCGCTCGAAGTAAGCCCAAATTTACTTTTATCACCCGCAGAGTCTTCCCATTTACCGCTTCCTTGAGTTGACAATTTTATTCTTACGCCAATATTTGGCTTAATCTTCAATCTTTTGGCTATGGAGATAAGCAATTTCAATTCATTAAGTTTTTCGGCAACTACAAAAACCTTTCGACCCATCTTTTGAGCAAGCAAAGCAAGCTCGATGAAGTTTTCGTCTTTGTAGCCATTACAAATAATCAATGCATCGGGCGAACTTGTTACAGCAAGTACCACATGAAGTTCGGGCTTCGAACCTGCTTCTAAACCAATATTGTACTTTTTACCATAACGCATAATCTCTTCGACAACGGGGCGAACTTGATTGACTTTTATAGGATAAACATTATAATAGTTACCTTTGAATCCATATTCTCGGGAAGCTTCTTCGAAACATCTTGTTATTGTTTCAATTCTATCATCCAAGATGTCGGGAAAACGTATCAATACAGGAAGGGAAACATCCCGAAGTATAAGCTCATCGACAAGTTCTTTCAAATCAATCTGCACCCCATTTTTCGATGGTGTAACTACAAGATTCCCCTTTTCATTTATATCAAAATAATTCTGACCCCAACCACGAATGTTGTATAATTCAATTGAATCTTCAATTCTCCACTTTCTCATTTTCAACCCTTTTGAATTAAAAAACTTACAAAATTAAGAAAAAGTGTATTTTTTTAAAATTAATCTTTCCAAACAAATTCAAAAAGAAAAGAAGACAAGGTTATCAAAAAGCCAGAATAACCAAACATAAACAAATTGTCTTTCAGGATTAAAGCATAATCCTTGCCGATGAGGGAAAAGTGTGTGGCTTCGATTCCCAACATTAGCAATGGAATTAGGATTGGCAACGAAAGGATTGGAAAGAGTGCTCCTTTGACATTTGCTTTCGAAATTATCGCCCCGATTATAGTAGAGCATCCAGCTATCCCAATCCCTGCGTTGATTATGCTCACAACAAAAAGATGAAAAGATGCGATTTTGATTTTATCGAAAAATAACATAAACATCAAAATTGAGGCAAAATTAATTAAAAGCGAAATCAACAAGTTGAACAAAAATTTTCCGAAAAAAACTTTATACGGCGTGGAAATAAGCTTCAGCAACAAAATTGTTCCTTTTTCTTCTTCGCTTACAAAACTCCGAGCCATTCCTGTCATCGAAGCAAAGAAAATCACAACCCAAATTAATCCAGCATACAAATTACTTTGTATTAATTCTGTTGGAATGCTAAAATTGATTATTGTTGTCGAAATTAATGTAAAGAGAAGAGTTATCGATATTGTGTAACGATTTCTAAATTCAATTTGTAAATCTTTGTATGCAACAGCAAGGAATCCGTTCAATTGGCAACATTTGAAATTCAAAATGAAATTAAACGAACCATTGACGAGAGTATTGCCTTTTATCTATTAATTTCACTTTGGCATTTGCAAGCTCTGGATTCACCATTTCTATTTCGACAAAATGCCGTTCCAAATGTCCATTTACTTCATAATAACGATAGCCCATAATCCCCGCTTTAATCAACTTGCTCACAATCACCCAAAACTTGCTTTGTTCCTCTTTGGTAAGTTTCATCCAACTAAAGATGCTCGAATCTCCCAAGTCGAAAAGGCTATCAACAGCATCCCAAACATTGTTTATGTCCAATTTGTCATTGGCTTGCAAATTTTCAACATCCGACTTCGTGGTAATTATGCTTTTCTCGACTTTGAATTCATTAAACTTATTTTCCAATTGCAATGAAATTTCCATATTCCCAAGAATTTCACACTTGTTTTATCGACCTAAGTTCATTAACACTTTAAAATGCTATTCACATTTTCTCAAACTGCTCGAGCCAAACGTCGAGCAATTTTCGTTCTTCGTTGCCAACTAAATAATCCCCGAGAATGTCTTCAACAACTTGTTTGTAATTCACATCTTGCGAGTTCTTTCGTGCGATGACGACAATATTCGGTAATTTGTATCCCCCATACTTCCGATAAACACTTTCTGGCAATATCGCACCAATTAATGAAGCAAAAGGAACATAAGCGTAATGTTTATGAAATGAATTCCAATATCTTTTTATTTTTACTATATCAAATCCCATTTTTTTCAAAATGAATTTATATTTTTTCTTATCCCAAAAATCCAAATGGTTTGCCCAACTTGCTTCCTGTGAACCAAATATATGCCTACCAAGTTGAAACTTGTATCGACGGGAAGCAAACAAATACAAAAAGGCACATAGTTGAAAATCGGGAGTTTCAATGTGCAAAATTCCACCAACTTTTAACCAAGTTCGCCATCGAGAGAGTAACTTCAATGCCTCGGCACGATTAAAATGTTCAAAAAGATGATGCAAACGAACTTCATCAATCGAGTTTTCGGGAAATTGCACAGTCCTGATGTCTGCATACATATCTGCTTTTACATCCATTATTGTATGCTCGCTCGAAGGCAAATCTATATTCAGGTAGCCCTCAAGATATTTGTTCCCGCATCCAAGATGCACTTTCATTCATTACTCCTGCTTTTTTAAACCAATTTGTTTGAAAATATTATTGAATCTAAGTTCGTAAGTATGTTCGGAAATTGCACGGCGAAACCCGTTATAAGCAATTTCTTTACGCAAACTATCATTGCCAAGATAATATCTGATTTTTTCGAGCAATTCCTTTGGTGAGTCGAATACCACAATTTCCTTGTCTTCGATGAAATAGTCCGAAATATTTCCAGCTTTTTCGGTAATTAAGAATCCCCCAGAGCCTGGAATCTCGAACATTCTTCCCTTGATTTGCTTTCCAAAGCGATGTATAGTAGCCTTGATGTTTTGAGGCAATCGGCTTATAGGCTGAAGTCTTATTTTCCTGTCGCAACGCCTTGTAACTAAAATACTTGCTAAACTTCTCGGCTTAAAGCCACCCGAAGCACGGCTAAAATTCAAGTTAATTTTTGAATTACGAAAAACTCTAAGCATTTCATTGAATTCCAAACGCCCGCTTGCCCAACCACGACCAAAGCAAGCTACATCGATACCATTACTTCTTAAAAACTTTACTATCCTTTCACGGTTGCTATGATTCTGTCCCACAAAAGAAACATCGAATTGATAAATAACTTTTTCGAAATCAAAGTCCGATGGAATTTGATACAAAAAATGGTTGAACCCCCATTGTGTTTGAACTACATTGTAAATCCCATACTTGTGATATCTGGGAATCGACTCGGCATCAGTAGTCGAAACAAAAGAGAAAAACGGTGCCCAATACCGAGAAAAGTTGTAAAATCGCCAATGGTCATCAGCAAACCAATTAAAGGTTGTTATTTTTAACTCATTTTTTATATATAACAAAACATCCTTTTGAAATTCATCGTTAAACAGAAAGAAAAAAATTAAGTCTGGCTGGTGATTTCGGACATACTCCAAAAGTTTTTGGTTCATTCCCTTCTGTCCAAACTCACGATAATAGACATCAAATGGGAAATGAACAACAGAATGCTCCCCATTGTTCATCTTCATTAGTGAATCATAAAAGTTATAGTATTCGAAGCTTAAGCCACGAGATGGAACACCATATTCGTATTTTAAACCACAAAAGATGATTTTCATTTTACAAAAAAAACAAAATTAACACTTGTATAGCTTTCAAAAGCCAACTTGTTTGGAATAATTAATGGTAATTACTCAATTTATTCCACCCAAGCAAGTGTAAATTTTTTATTTATCATTACCAGATTGTTCTGTAGGGGCGACCGGCCGGTCGCCCCTACAAGTATTTTCAGACATAGGATGTTTCGAAAACATCCGATGTCTTTTTGCAAGGCAATTGCTAATTATTTCAGTCGCATTCGTCCGAACAAGAGATTTTCAGACATCGGATGTCTGGCAGACATCCGATGTCTAACCATAATGAATTCCATTTGGGTAACAAAGTCGGTTTTGCGATTATAATGTC
>Ga0315298_1011542_pt1 | contig 10336 bp, 8 predicted proteins | sample WHS_1_MG_FD_203077 | JGI IMG/M metagenome (GOLD analysis project Ga0315298, IMG submission 203077) | Extremophilic microbial mat communities from Washburn Hot Springs, YNP, Wyoming, USA - WHS_1_MG | ecosystem: Environmental > Aquatic > Thermal springs > Hot (42-90C) | place: USA: Wyoming...
ACGCCCTCGCGTTACGGTTGGTGTTCTTGCGGTTCAGCGCCGCGACGTCGAGCGCCTGCGGCTGCTGGCCATGATGCGGATGCGACGGACCGGCATAGATGTGCAGGTTCTTCATCTGCTGGCGCTGTAGCGGCCCACGGGTGATCATTCGCTCGACCGCCTTTTCGATCACGCTTTCCGGATTCTTGCCTTCGAGGCGCTGGCGGATTGACCGCCCCTTGATGCCGCCCGGATAGCCGGTGTGGTAGTAGAAGACGGAATCGTCCATCTTCTTGCCCGTCACCTTCACCTTTTCCGCGTTGACGACAATGATGTGGTCACCGCAGTCGACATGCGGGGTGAATTGCGGCTTGTGCTTGCCGCGCAGACGATTGGCGATCAGGGCAGCGAGCCGGCCGAGCACAAGCCCGTCGGCGTCGATCAGCACCCAGTCCTTCTGCACGTCCGCCGGTTTCAGCGAAACGGTGGTCTTCATGACGGGAGTCCTCGTGACATCATCCATACGATGGCGGCGCGTATGCGCGAAATGCGCCATCGCGTCAAGCGGATCAGTCAGCGGTAACCGATTACCGCAAAGCGGACGCGGTCGCTTCCAGGGCCGTCGGCACCGGCGTGGATGCCGAAAATCCGAGGGAATCCCTGGCAAGGGCGACATCGGCATGAAACGAGCCGGCGAAGCTCCGCCACGACTCACCCTGCCCGGCCATGCGTGCGGCCGCGCCCAGCCATGAGGGCGGAAACGGCAGCAGCGTGACCCGCCGGCCGAGGCCACGGCCCAGCGCGCGGATCAGCCCTGTCGTTGAAACCGGCTCGGGATGCGCGCCGATCACGCAGTCCGGCGGATTTTCCGCGCTCACCGCCCGCTCGATCAGGAGGGCGAGATCGTTCACCGCGATGAAGCTGCGGGCATTGCTGATGGCGCCGAAGGGCAGCGGCAAGCCACGGCGGATAAGCCGGACAAGTCGCGGAATGTTGCCGGCACATCCCGGCCCGATCACCGCGCAGGGCCGCACGATCACCAGCCGCGTCGCGCTGCCGGCCACCGCCGCCCGCACGGCGGCCTCGCCTTCGAGCTTGCTTGCGGCATAAGCGTCGTCCGGCCGGGGGGCGCTGATCTCGTCGAACATCTCGTCCCGCCGCTTGCCGAACACCGCCGCCGAGGAAACCAGAACCAGGCGCGGCACCCCGCGCGCGACCGCGGCCTCGGCCACCCGGCGGGCCGCCGTCACATTCGCCGCCGCCAGCGCCGCCGGATCAACGCCGGTGCGATGCGCCAGTCCCGCCGCGTGAACCACCGCGCCGACCCCGCGCATCGCGTTGACGAGGGCGGGAGCGGGGGTGGCAAGGTCCCCGGCGTCGACCGCGCGCGCCGCCCCGGGCACCGCGCGCGCCCGACGCAGCGCGACGACGACTTCCGCGCCCGACAGGGCAAGGCGGGCAGTCACCGCCCGGCCGATGAACCCGGCGGCCCCGCTGACCAGTACCGTCCGTTCGCTCATGAGCCGTTCCGTCGGCGGGACGTCGTCACGCCCGCTTCGGCGCCCTCGCCCTGAGCGCGGCAAGTTCCGCCTGCAGCCTCTCGACCTCGGCGCGCAGGGTCTCGATTTCCTCGGCGGCGCCATGATCGTCCGCACCGGCGGCGGATGCCTCGCCCTGCGCCCCGAACGGCGAGAACAGGCTCATGGCCCGTTCCATCATCGCCATGTTCTGGCGGCCGATCTCTTCCATGCCGGGGGGGATGAAATTTCCCATCGTCTGCTGCATCGCCGCGCGCATCTGCGACTGCTGGCGGCTGAACTGGCTCATCGCCTGCTCGAGAAAGCGCGGCACGACGCCCTGCATGTTGTTTCCGTACAGACCGATAAGCTGGCGGAGGAAATTGGTCGGCAGCATGGCCTGGCCAACCTTGCTCTCCTCCTCGACGATGATCTGGGTGAGCACCGCCCGGGTGATGTCCTCGCCCGTCTTGGCGTCGAATACTTCGAAATCGCGCCCTTCCCGCACCATTTCCGAAAGGGTTTCGAGCGTGATGTAGGTCGAGCTTTCGGTATTGTACAGGCGCCGGTTGGCGTATTTCTTGATGACGATCGGCTTGGTGCCGTCCGGCGTCTGAGGCATTTTCTTCGCCCTTTCCCCTCGTCGCAAGGCGTGGAATCCGGTCGCCGTTGATTCGGCAGTTTGCAATGCAACACCATGACAGAGACGAACGGCAAAGGCCAGCGCCGCCTCATGCCAGTTCGAGGAGCATCCGCAGTCCGACCAGGCCGAGCATCGCGGCGAGCAGCAACCGCAGCAGGCGCTCGGGGGCGCGCTTCACGAACAGGCTGCCGATCACGACGCCGGGAAGCGATCCGGCGAGGAGGGCGCCGAGCATCGGCGCATCGATTCCGTGCAGCCAGAGCCGGCCAAACCCGGCAACCAGCGTCAGCAGCAGCGCATGGGCGATGTCGGAGCCGACCACCTCCCGCATCGACAGCCGCGGGTAGAGATAGATGAGCGCGACCGTGCCGAGCGCGCCGGCGCCGACCGAGGAGAGCGTCACCGTCACGCCCAGCACGATCCCGAGAGCGATGGTCATCCATGCCGGTGGCGCACGATGCAATCCGCCGGCGCCGCGATGCGTGACCCAAGGCTTCACGGCAAGCGAAGCCGCCGCGAACAGCAGCATCGCGCCGAGCAGCAGCAGGCTGAGCCGGTTCGCCGCGGCACCGTGAACGCCGAGGCGGGCAAGCAGCAGGATCGCCAGCGCGGCGCCCGGCACGCTGCCGGCGCCAAGGCGCCAGACCACCGGCCACGCCACGGTGCGGTTCGCGCCGTGAACCGCGGTCCCGACTGCCTTGGTGAAGGCCGCAAAGAGCAGGTCGGTGCCGATTGCGGTGGAGGCGCGGATGCCGAAGAGCAGAACGAGGATCGGCGTCATCACCGATCCGCCGCCCACGCCGGTGAGCCCGATGAGCAGGCCGACGACGAACCCGGTGAGCACGAATGCCGGCGACATGGCCACTCCTTGTCAGGCGACCACTGGCAGAAGGGACGCCTTTCGCGCTAGAAAATCCTCGATATAGCGCGGTTGCCAGGATGCCTCATGACAGACGCCGGACAGGGCGACAAGCACGACGCCGAACCTCCGAACGCCGAATCGCGCCTCGGCGAGCTTGCGCGCGACTGGATCACGCTCTGGCAGAGCGAGTTGACCGCCCTCGCGCAGGATCGCGAGTGGCGCGAGGGCTGGACCGGATTGATGACGCTCTGGGCCGGCGCCGCGACCGCCGCGATCGGCACGGCCGAGGCGCTGTCCCGCCATGACCCGCCCCGACGCGCCCGGCCCGATGGAGCGCCGCGGCCCGCGTCCTCTCCTGCTGCACCTGATGCTGGCGGCGATGCGGTCGAACGCCTCCATCGCCGCATTGCCGAACTTGAGGCACGTCTGGCCGCACTGGAACGCGACGGACAGTCTGGCGGATCCTGATTTCGCCGCGGCGGTGGTGCGCGAGGCCCTTGCGCAGGATGCCGCCCTGCTCGCCGGCATCGCCGCCTATCGCCGCCACCCGTGGCGCCGCACCCTGGCCGATCCGCCTGCCGTGTGGGCCGAGGGCTCTTCGCGTCTGCTCGACTACGGCGGCACCGGACCCGTGCTGTTCTTCGTCCCCAGCCTCGTCAACCGCGCCCATATCCTCGATCTCGCCGAGGACGCCTCGTTCCTGCGTTTTCTCGCGGCGCAAGGCGCCCATCCGCTGCTGCTCGACTGGGGCTGGCCCGGCGCCATCGAACGGCAATTCACGCTGACCGACTATGTCGCCGGCCGCCTTGAACGGGCGCTGGAGGCGGTGGCCGGCCCGGTCGTCCTGGTCGGCTACTGCATGGGCGGGCTGCTGGCCCTGGCCGCCGCCCTGCGCGCGCCGGAGCGTATCCGTGCCCTCGCCCTGCTGGCGACGCCGTGGGATTTCCATGCCGAGGACGAGGAGGCGGCGCGCAGCCTCGCCACCAGCCTGCCCATCCTCGAACCGCTGATGGCCGCCACCGGCACAGTGCCGATCGACGCTCTGCAGACGCTGTTCGCAACCCTCGATCCGTTTGGCGTCACCGCGAAATACCGGGCATTCGCCGCCCTCGACCCCGCGAGCCCGCGCGCGGTCCGCTTCGTTGCGCTCGAGGATTGGCTGAACGACGGCGTGCCGCTCGCCGCCCCGGTGGCGCGGGAAACCCTTGGCGGATGGTATGGCGAGAACGCGACCGCGCAGGGCGCATGGCGCATCGCCGGCCTGCCGGTGAACCCCGCCGCCATCACCTGTCCCACCCTGATCGCGACACCGGCGCGCGACCGGCTGGTGCCCCCGGCCTCCGCCGCCGCCCTCGCCACGGTCGTTCCGCACGCTACGGTGATCGCGCCGAAGGCCGGCCACATCGGCATGATCGCCGGCATGAGCGCGCCGCAAGCCCTATGGCAACCATTCGGCGAATGGGTGGCCGGGCTGTAGCCCTTGCGGCGGCAAAGGTCTATGCTGCACCGCACGGAACCGAGAGGAGGAGCACAATGGACGACATCGTCATCGCCGCGGCCGCCCGCACGCCGGTCGGCAGCTTCAACGGCGCCTTTGCCGCCACCCCGGCGCATGTGCTGGGCGAGGTTGCCATCAGGGCCGCCATGGAGCGTGCCGGACTTTCCGCCGACGAGGTCGACGAGGTGATCCTCGGCCAGGTGCTCTCCGCCGGCGCGGGCCAGAACCCCGCCCGCCAGGCCGCGCGCAATGCCGGCATCCCGGATGCCAAGACCGCGTTCGGCATCAACCAGGTCTGCGGCTCCGGCCTGCGCGCCGTCGCGCTGGCCGCGCAGCAGGTGATGTCCGGCCAGTCCGACATCGTCATCGCCGGCGGCCAGGAGAGCATGTCGCTCAGCACCCATGTCGCCCATCTGCGGGCCGGCACCAAGATGGGCGACGTCAAGTTCATCGACTCCATGATCAAGGACGGGCTGTGGGATGCCTTCAACGGCTACCACATGGGCACCACCGCCGAGAACGTCGCCCGGTCCTATCAGATCACCCGCGAGGAGCAGGACGCCCTCGCCCTCGCCTCGCAGCAGAAGGCCTCGGCGGCGCAAAAATCCGGCCGCTTCCGCGACGAGATCGCGCCGGTGACGATCGTTACCCGCAAGGGCGAGGTCGTGATCGCCGATGACGAATACATCCGCCATGACGCCTCGGCCGAGAGCATGGCGAAGCTCAAGCCCGCCTTCTCGAAGGACGGCACCGTGACCGCCGGCAACGCCTCCGGCATCAATGACGGCGCCGCCGCCCTCGTCGTCATGTCGGCGAAGGAGGCGGCGAAGCGCGGCCTGACGCCGCTGGCCCGCATCGCCAGCTTCGCCACCGCCGGCGTCGATCCCGCGGTGATGGGCACCGGGCCGATCCCCTCCTCGCAGAAAGCGCTCGCCCGCGCCGGCTGGTCGGTCGCCGATCTCGACCTGATCGAGGCGAACGAGGCCTTCGCGGCACAGGCCTGCGCGGTGAACAAGGGCCTCAATCTCGACCCGGCGAAGGTCAACGTGAACGGCGGCGCCATCGCCATCGGCCACCCGATCGGCGCCTCTGGCGCGCGGGTGCTCACCACGCTCCTGTTCGAGATGCAGAAGCGCGACGCCCGCAAGGGGCTCGCCACGCTGTGCATCGGCGGCGGCATGGGCGTGGCCATGTGCGTCGAACGCTGAAACACCAGGGAGGAAACCAACCGGATGCGTAAGGTCTATTCCGGCGCCGTCGAGGCGCTCGCCGGTCTGCTGCGCGACGACATGACCATCCTCGCCGGCGGCTTCGGCCTGTGCGGCGTGCCGATGGCGCTGATCGAGGCCATCCGCGAGAGCGGGGTGCGCAACCTGACCATCGTCTCCAACAATGCCGGGATCGACGGGGTCGGTCTCGGCATCCTGCTCGACACGCGGCAGGTGAAGAAGATGATCTCCTCCTATGTCGGCGAGAACGCCACCTTCGCCCGGCAGTATCTCGCCGGCGAGTTGGAGATCGAGTTCAACCCGCAGGGCACGCTGGCCGAGCGCATCCGCGCCGGCGGCGCCGGCATCCCGGCCTTCTTCACCGCCACCGGCTATGGCACCCAGGTTGCCGAAGGCAAGGAAACCCGCGAGTTCGACGGCCGGCACTACGTGATGGAACGCGGCATTTTCGGCGATCTCGCCGTGGTCCATGCCTGGAAGGGCGATACCGAGGGCAATCTCGTCTACCGGAAGACGGCGCGGAACTTCAATCCGATCTGCGCTGCCGCCGCGAAGGTGACGGTCGCCGAGGTCGAGGAACTCGTCGAACCCGGCACGATCGACCCCGACCACATCGTCACCCCCGGCATCTACGTCAAACGCATCGTCAAGCTCGCGCACGTCGAGAAGCACATCGAGAAACGCACCGTCCGCGAGCGGGCCTGAGGAGGGAAACATGCCCTGGACACGCGATCAGATGGCGGCCCGCGCCGCCCGTGAACTGAAGGACGGCTTCTACGTCAATCTCGGCATCGGCATCCCGACGCTGGTGGCGAACCACATTCCCGAGGGCATCTCCGTGCAGCTGCACTCGGAGAACGGCATGCTCGGCATCGGCCCCTTCCCCTACGAGGGCGAGGAGGACGCCGACCTGATCAACGCCGGCAAGCAGACCGTGACCGCATTGCCGACCACGAGCTATTTCGATTCTGCCCAATCCTTCGCCATGGTGCGCGGCGGGCATATCGATATTTCGATCCTGGGCGCGCTGCAGGTGGCCGAGAACGGCGATCTCGCGAACTGGATGATCCCCGGCAAGATGGTGAAGGGCATGGGCGGGGCGATGGACCTCGTCGCCGGCGTGCCGCGCGTCGTCGTGCTGATGGAGCACACGGCGAAGGGCGAGCCCAAGATCCTGAAGAAATGCACGCTGCCGCTCACCGGCAAGGGTGTGGTCAGCATGATCGTCACCGACATGGCGGTGTTCGAGGTCGACCATGCGCGATCCCCGTCGCTCGTCCTGGTCGACAAGCCCGACGACGTGACGATCGAGCAGATCCGCGACGCGACCGAAGCCGATTTCGTGGTGCACAGCACGATGCACCGTAACCCCGCCGCCGCGGAGATCGAGGAATGAGCACGAATACCGACCTTCATGCGCGGCGTGAGGCCGCCGTGGCCCGCGGTGTGGGCATCAGCCACCCGATGGCCTACACGGCCCGCGCCGAGAACGCCGAGCTGTGGGACGCGGACGGCAAGCGCTATATCGACTTCGCCGGCGGGATCGCGGTGCTCAACACGGGGCATCGCCATCCGAAGGTGATCGAGGCGGTGAAGGCGCAGCTCGACCGCTTTACCCATACCTGCTTCCAGGTCACGCCGTACGAGCCTTACGTGGCGCTCGCCGAACGGCTCAACGCGATCGCGCCGATCGAGGGGCCGGCCAAGACCGTGTTCCTGACCACCGGCGCCGAGGCGCTGGAAAACGCGATCAAGATCGCCCGCGCCGCCACCGGCCGCCCCGGCGTGATCACCTTCGCCGGCGGGTATCACGGCCGCACCCTGCTGACCATGGCGATGACCGGCAAGGTCATTCCCTACAAGAAGCGCTTCGCGCCGATGCCGGCCGAGATCTACCACGCGCCCTTCCCGTACGAGCCCTTCGGCGTCAGCGTGGCCGACAGTATCCGCGGCATCGACATGCTGTTCCGTGCCGACATCGAGCCCGAGCGCGTTGCCGCCATCGTGATCGAGCCTGTCCAGGGCGAGGGCGGGTTCATCCCGGCGCCGACCGAGCTGCTGGTGGCGCTGCGCGAGATCTGCGACCGCCACGGCATCCTGCTGATCGTCGACGAGGTGCAGACCGGTTTCGGCCGCACCGGGAAGATGTTCGGCATCGAGCATTCGGGCGTCAAGCCGGACCTGATGACGATCGCGAAATCCCTCGCCGGCGGCTTCCCGCTCTCCGGCGTGATCGGCCGCGCCGCGGTGATGGATGCGCCGGAGCCGGGCGGCCTCGGCGGCACCTATGCCGGCAATCCGCTCGCCTGCGCCGCCGCCCTCGCCGTGCTCGACGTCATCCGGGATGAAAACCTGGTGGAGCGCGCCAATGCGATCGGCGCCACGATGAAGGGCCGGCTGGAACGCATCGCCTCGCGCAACGATGTGGCGCCGATCACCGCGATCCGCGGTCCGGGGGCGATGATCGCCTTCGACATCGTCAGGCAGCGCGGCAGCTACGAGCCGGACCCCGACACTACGAAGCAGGTCATCGCGCGCGCCCGCGAACACGGGCTCATCGTGATTTCCTGCGGCGTCTATGGCAACGCCATCCGCCTGCTGGTGCCGCTGACGGTGAGCGACACGGTTCTGGGCGAGGGGATGGACGCGCTGGAAGCCGCCCTCGCCGGCTGAGCCGGCCTATCGGTAACACGGGCGCGGGTCGGCCTCGGCCACCCGCTCCCAGTGCGCGCGCAGCAGCGCGATCTTGTCGAACACCAGTGCGAGGTCCGCCATTTCGCGCGCAAGGCGCCGCTCGGTGGCAAGGCCGCGATGCGACGGCTCGCCGGAAATCAGCCGCGCCCCCGCCGAGACCCTGAGCCAGCCGACCTGCCCGCCCGCGCCGTCCGGCAGGGCGACGGGCTGGCCGATATGGCAGATCCGCGCCGCCACGCGCCGCTCGGCGGCGGTGTCGAACAGGGCGGCGCAATCCGCATTCAGCCAGTGATAAAGCCGCCGGGCCGCCGCCGGGTCGAGCAGGCGATCCGCCGCCCCCGGCGCGCGCACGGCGAAGGCAAAGACGCTGCGCAGCGTATCCCATCCTTCGCCCTCGCGTGCCGGATCGGGCACATCCTGCAGCACGAAGACATCATGACGGGCAACCGCCGCCTCGACTGCCTTGCGGAAGCGCAGGATCACCTCGGCCTTGCGCGCATCCGACACAGAGGCGAGCGCCCTGAATTCGGCGAGCGCCGCCCGCCAGCGCAACAGCAGACCATAATTGGCGCCCTCCGGAAGCCCCCGCGCCGCCTTTGCCGCGGGGGGCCATTCGCCCCGGCTGAAATAGGCCTCAAGCCCCGCGGACAGCCTGCCGCGCCCCAGCCGCCGGGCGATCGCCGGCGGAATCAGCGCGGCCCCCGCAAAGGGCGGGCCGGTGAGAAACTTCGAGCCGGTCACCTGCACGACGGCGTCAAGGCCGAGATAGGCGCGGATCCGCGCCGGGGCCATCCGCAGCTGACAAGCATCGACGACGATATCCAGACTGTCGCCGAAGCGGGCCCTCAGCCGCCGCAGCAACGCCATCGATGGTGCAAGCAGCCCGGTCTTGGACAGATCGAGCGCATGCAGGATCACGCGCCGGCCTGATGCCACGGCGGCCTCGACAGCTGCGACGATCTCCGCCTCGACCGCATCGCGATGACGCGGAGTGCCGCGTTCGTCCCGCAACGGAATCGAAACCAGTTCGGTATCCGGACGGAAGCCCTCGATGGGTGCCGCGCGCGAAACGTCATGCCCGTTTGCCGTATCGATCGCAAAATGCCGCCCGACCGCCGCCATCGGCACACCGCTTCCCGTCTCCTCGGGCGCGAGCAGGATGGTCGTGATGGGGCGCACCGCGTCCGGCAGATGGCTCAGCGCCAGCGCCAGCAATTCGCTATCGGTGCCGGAAGCCGCAAGCACGACGGCTCCGCCGCGCGGAAGGCCGAAATCGCGGCCGATCGTCCGCCTTACGGCTATGGCCTGACGCTCGATCGGGCGACGCGTACCATCCAGCAGCATCGCAGCCGTGATATTCAGCCGGAGGCGGTCCGCCGCTTCGTATCCCCGTTCGGAGACCGACGATGCGGTCGACGAGGCAAAGGTCACCGCCCAGGGGCGGGGCCGATGGCTGCAACCATAGCCGTTCAGATCGCTCTGGGGATCGCGCATCAGACGGATGTCGCCCCCCGTCTCCATGATCGACTCGGCGATCCCGATCACCGGCCATAGGGCGCGCAGCCTCGCGATGGCCGCCTCGTCCGCCACGGCCGCCCCGGCGCCGGCCACATAGTCCGCCAGACGGCGCGACACATCTGCCAAGCTGGCGGCACTGGGCGGCAGTTCCGCCGCCATCGTCGCTGCCCAGCCCATGCCGTCTGGCAGGGTCAGATGTTCGGCTTCCGCGAACTGGGCCGCGACGCGCGCAGCCGCAAGTCCGGCCAGAGGAAGCGGAACGCCCGCGCGCGCCAGGAGCATCCATTCGCCGGCCAGTCTCGCGGCAACGCGCGCAACGGCCGCCCCCGCGGCTTCATCGATCGTCGTTCGGCGGGCCGCGAAGTCGATCACGAGGTCCGACCGCGCCTCGCCAAG
>Ga0315298_1011543_pt1 | contig 10336 bp, 5 predicted proteins | sample WHS_1_MG_FD_203077 | JGI IMG/M metagenome (GOLD analysis project Ga0315298, IMG submission 203077) | Extremophilic microbial mat communities from Washburn Hot Springs, YNP, Wyoming, USA - WHS_1_MG | ecosystem: Environmental > Aquatic > Thermal springs > Hot (42-90C) | place: USA: Wyoming...
CGGGCATTTTTTGTCATTTCCTCCGCGACGACAGGATAACTTAAAAGAGCAATCATCTTATGAGCCAGCTCTTGGACGTCCCAGAAATCGACCTTGATGGCGTGGTGCAGAACCTCCGCGACTCCTGACTGTTTGGAGATGATAACAGGTACGTCATAGAGCATGGCTTCCAGAGGTGAGATACCAAAGGGCTCGGATACACTGGGCATTACATAGAGATCACTTAAGGCATACATCCTTTCCACCTCTTCCCCCCGCAAAAAACCCGGGAAGCTGAAATATCGGCTTATTCCTAATTCGGCAACCCGCTCGATCATCCTGGGCAACATATCACCCGTGCCGGCCATGATGAAATGGACGTGGGGGATACTCTTTATGACCAGATTTGCCGCCTCGACAAAATAATCCGGCCCCTTCTGGAAAGTGATTCTCCCTAAAAAAAGTACAAGTTTTCTTTTCTCGTCTTTCTTTATCCGCAGGAATTCCGTACCTTCCTTCTGGGTTACCGCATTGTGGACAACGGCAATCCGCCCCGGGTTTATGCCGTAGCGGTAGACGATCATATTTTTCGTATAGTAGCTTACAGCGATGATCCTGTCGGCCCTCTGAAGACCGTACTTTTCTATCTCGTAGACTAAAGGATTTACGTTTTCCCCACTACGGTCGAACTCCAAGGCGTGGACGTGGTAGATGTAAGGTTTCCCCGTTTTGGCCTTAACTTTCGTACAAGCCAAAACGGAGGTCCAGTCATGCCCATGGATTACCTCAAACTCTTCTTTTTCGGCAATACGCACGGCGGCACGAGCGTAGCGCATCACTTGAGCGAAAAGATCAGGTCCATATTCCCCCGTGAGCTTCCCGTCCCCTTTGTCCAAACCCAGTCGAAAATCTAACGAAACATAGGGGCCGATTGTTGTCTCGATGGGCCCTGTCTCAGTAAGAAGTACTTCGGAGGCCGAGAGAAGTCTCACAGGTATATCCACAGACTTTTCCTTGACTTGGGGAAGAACAAAAATAACCTCTACCCCCAATTCACTAAGACCACGGGTAATACCGTATGAGGCTGTTCCTAAGCCACCGCTGATATAGGGCGGAAACTCCCACCCAAACATCAAAACCCGCATGGAATACCTCCTTACCCCAATAAAACAATCCCCCAAACCCTCAGCTACGGCGGCAAAGGATGTAATCGCAGATTGTAAAGAGCGCTTCCTTGGCCTCCGAATCACCAAAAACCTTGAGGTAGTCTTTGGCCTCTACGATGAAAGTCCGTGCCTTGTTCAAGGCATACTCGATGCCATCGTATTTTTGTAAGAGTCTCACAATTTCCGAAAAGACCGCTTCGTCTTTTTTCGCCACCGCCGTCCGGATAAAGTTCTTCTCTTTTGCCGAACATCTCTTTAAGGTACGGATCAAAGGAAGGGTAATCTTGCCTTCCTTCAGGTCTTGACCGCGGGCCTTTCCGAACTCCTCTTCGTTTCCCAGGTAATCCAGAGTGTCGTCGGTAATCTGAAAGGCCGAACCCAGTCTCATCCCGAAACGGGTGAGAGCCGCTACCTCCTCCTCGGCTGCTTCAGCCAAAAGGGCGCCCACGGCACAGGCTGCGGAGATCAAAATGGCCGTCTTCTTCTCAACAATCTTTAAGTATTCCCTCTCCGTAATGCCCAAATCGTGGGATTTCACAAGCTGAAAAACCTCTCCCTCGGCCATGGTGGTAGTAGTCTGGGATAGGAGCTTCATGATGGGAAGGTTTCCCTCCATACTGAGCAGTTTAAAAGAAGTAGCAAGAAGAAAGTCCCCGACGAGCACACTGGCCGCGTTACCCCAGATATTATTTGCCGAAACCTTCCCTCGACGCATCTCGGCATGGTCTATAACGTCATCGTGGAGGAGGGTGGCCGTATGGATGAACTCAATCACAGCCGCCATGGGGTAACGCCTCTTGCCTCCGTAACCGCAGAGATCAGAAGCAACCAAAAGCAAAAGCGGGCGGAAGCGCTTTCCACCGCTCGTCATAATGTGATGGATAATTTCCGGTATGAGGTGAACATCAGCTTCCAGGTGCCTTTCCATGTAGGTTTCTACCTGATGTAAATCGGCACCATAACGCTGAAAGACATCCTGAATTTGCATTACCCCGCCTCATCTGCCCCTTGAATTTTAAATACAACACCACTAATGAAATGTCAAAGAATAATGAAGTTATCCTTCCTTATTCAAAACAAAATTTTTTTATCACTTCCGGGGGGGTAACGGGGTATTTCCCATCGTAGCAGGCCAGACAGAAATCAGATTCTGCCATACCTGTTGCTTCCACCATACCGGCCAAGCTTAGATAATGGAGGGAATCAAGGCCAATGAAGCGGGCAATCTCTTCCACGGTTTCACTTTGCGCCGCAAGCAATTCACCCTTGGAAGTAAAATCAATCCCATAGGGACAGGGATAGATGGTAGGGGGGCAACTTACCACCATGTGCAGTTCTCTTGCGCCCACCTCGCGCAGATGTTTCACCCGGTTGCGACTCGTGGTTCCCCTGATGATGGAATCCTCCACAATCAAAACCCGTTTCCCCTTGAGGAGGGGGCGTACGGGATTTAATTTTACCCGGACGCCGAAATTGCGCATGACCTGTGTCGGTTGAATAAACGTCCTTCCCACGTAATGGTTCCGAATCATGCCTAACTCAAAGGGTATGCCGCTTTCCTCCGCATAACCTAAGGCAGCATAGGTCCCTGAATCGGGGAATGGCATCACCAAATCCACCTCGGGACGATACTCCTTGGCAAGGTTATGTCCCAGCCGCTTCCGACAAAGGTAGACATTTTTGCCGAAAACGTGACTGTCAGGACGGGCAAAATAAATGATTTCAAAGATACAGTGGGAGGGGTTCTCTCGAGGGAAGGGAGTAAAACTTTTTACGCCCCCTTCATCGATAATAAGAATCTCACCGGGCTCTACGTCACGGACGTAGGTTGCGCCCACCAAATCGAAGGCACAGGTTTCGGAAGCCACTACCCACCCTCCATCGAGCTTACCCAAGGAAAGCGGGCGAAATCCCTTGGGATCGCGGGCAGCAATTACCTGTCTCTTGGTAAGCATGACGATACTGTAAGCCCCCCGAATACGTCCCAGGGCATAGAAAAGGGCCTCCTGTAGACCCTCCTTTATCCGGGAGGCGAGGAGATGGACCACCACTTCACTATCCATGGTGGACTGGAATATAGACCCCTTCTCCTCCAATTCCGCCCTGATTTCCTGGGCATTGACGAGGTTCCCGTTATGGGCGAGGGCATAATACTCGTCGCCATGATGCACTAAAAAGGGCTGGGCGTTGGAAATAACGGAAGAACCAGTGGTGGAATATCGCACGTGACCGATGGCCAGGTGCCCCGGAAGGCGGGATAGATTTTCCTCCTGAAAGACCTCGGAAACCAAGCCCATACCTTTACGTTCCCATACCTGACAGCCATCGGCCACGGCAATCCCTGCGCTTTCCTGACCCCGATGCTGCAAGGCAAAAAGACCGAAAAAGGTTATCCGGGCCGCCTCTTCGTGTCCATAAACGGCAAAAACCCCACATTCCTCCCGGGGTCGGTCCCCTCTATTCCATACCCTATGCATAATTCACCTCTTTACGGCCCGGTGAAACTCCTGGAGGGTTTTCACCTGCCACGCCTCCCTCTTTAAGGCTCCTATGGCCTCACTTAAAGCCCGAGCACCGGATAGAGTGGTTGTATAAAGGACGTTATAGGTCAGGGCGCCCCTCCTGATATGGTAAGCATCAAGAGTGGAGCGACGCCCAACAGAGGTGTTGATTACGAGCTGGATGTCCCCGTTTTTTATGTAATCTACCGCATGGGGTCTACCCTCACTTACTTTAAGGATGGTTTTGGCCTTAACGCCGTTTACCCGTAGCCTCTCCGCCGTTCCCCGGGTAGCCAGAATCTCGAAACCCTGTTCGGCAAAAGAGCGCGCAATGGGCACGATTTTTTCTTTGTGTGAGTCATGCACGCTGATAAAAACCCTACCGGAAAGGGGAAGCTTAAAGCCTGCCGCCATCTGTGATTTGGCAAAGGCCAGGCCGAAAGAATGGTCGATACCCATCACCTCACCGGTGGACTTCATCTCGGGACCCAAGAGGATATCCACGTTGGGAAAACGATTGAAGGGAAAAACGGCCTCTTTTACGGAGATATGTTCCGGCCGGGGCGAGGTGGTAAATCCCAAATCCCTCAAGGTACGACCGAGCATGACCTTGGTGGCTAATTTCGCCAAAGGGACACCTATCGCCTTACTGACAAAAGGGATGGTGCGGGAAGCACGGGGATTTACTTCCAAGACGAAAAGTTCACCATCCTTGATGGCATACTGGATATTCATGAGCCCTACTACCTGAAGTTCCTGGGCGATCATTTTCGTCTGTTCCTCGATGGTTTTTAGCATCTCCCGGGAAAAGGTAATGGGTGGCAGGACACAGGCGCTGTCTCCCGAATGGATGCCGGCCTCTTCAATATGTTCCATAATACCGGCAACGACCGTCAATCCTCCATCGCTTATGGCATCTACATCAACCTCGATGGCATCCTCGAGGAATTTATCGATCAGGATCGGATGGTCAGGGGAAGTGGTAATGGCCTTTTCCATGAATTGGGTTAAGCTTTCGCGGTCGTAAACAATCTCCATGGAACGCCCGCCTAACACATAGGAGGGCCTCACTAAAACGGGATATCCTATCTGCTCGGCACAGCGGATGGCCTCTTTCACCGTCATCGCCGTATCGTTTTCTGGCTGCCGTAGTTTAAGTTTTCTTACGATTTCCTGAAACCGTTTTCTGTCCTCCGCTCGATCGATGGCATCAGGGGATGTTCCCAATACTCTTACACCTGCCGCCTCCAATCCCTTGGCCAGGTTAAGGGGGGTCTGACCCCCGAATTGGACAATCACTCCTAAAGGTTTTTCCCTTTCAACAATATGGAGTACATCCTCTAAGGTAAGGGGCTCAAAGTAAAGTTTGTCGGAGGTATCGTAATCGGTACTTACCGTTTCGGGATTGGAGTTTACCATGATACTTTCGTAACCCTCCTCCCGCAGGGCGTAAGAGGCATGGACACAACAGTAGTCAAATTCAATCCCCTGACCGATACGATTCGGACCTCCCCCTAAAATTACCACCTTCTCCTTCGTCGATTCCCTGACCTCATCTTCCTGTTCATAGGTGGAATAGTAGTAAGGGGTATAGGCTTCGAACTCTGCCGCACAGGTATCCACCAATTTGTAAACGGGGACAATCCCCTTTTCCATCCGCCATGCCCTTATCTCTTTTTCCCCTGTATTCCACAGTTCAGAAAGCCGTCTATCGGAAAAACCCCAGGCCTTGGCCTCTTTTAAAAGTTCATCGGTGAGTGGCGAACGGGTAAGGTATCCTTCTGCTGCGACAATCTCCCTTATGTGGTTTAGGAACCAGGGGTCAATTCTCGTCAAACGATAAATTTTTTCTATTTCCATCCCTGCCCGGAAGGCCTCGGCTATATAAAAGAGACGCTGGGAATTGGGCTGGATTAGTTTCTTTTCGAGGAACTCCTGTTTATCCGGTAGGTTATCGGGAAGATTGATATTCAGTCCGAAACGGCCGATCTCGAGGGAGCGTATAGCTTTTTGTAAGGCTTCCTTGAAGGTCCTGCCAATGGCCATCGTTTCACCTACCGATTTCATCGACGTGGTTAGGATATCCTCGGCTTCGGGAAATTTCTCAAAGGTCCAGCGGGGAATCTTGACTACGCAGTAATCAATGGTCGGCTCAAAAGAGGCCATGGTCTCCTTGGTAATGTCGTTGGGAATCTCTTCTAAGGTATAACCGATAGCCAGTTTGGCCGCAATCTTGGCGATGGGAAAACCCGTTGCTTTGGACGCCAAAGCAGAAGAGCGGGAAACACGGGGGTTCATCTCGATGACCACCAGTTCACCGTCCATCGGATTTACAGCAAACTGGACGTTCGACCCTCCCGTCTCAACCCCAATTTCCCGCATAATGGCGATGGCGGCATCACGCATCTTTTGGTATTCTCTATCGGTCAAGGTCTGGGCCGGGGCTACGGTAATGGATTCGCCCGTATGGATACCCATGGGGTCGAAATTTTCAATGGAGCAGATGATTACCACATTATCAGCCCGATCGCGCATCACCTCCAGTTCATACTCCTTCCACCCTAAGACCGATTCCTCCAGCATAATTTCTCCGATCATCGAAGCATCGAGGCCCATCTTGGCAATCTCCAGGAGCTCTTCCCGATTATAGGCGACCCCACTTCCCGTCCCTCCTAAAGTAAAAGACGGACGGATGATGAGGGGGTAGCCGATTTGGGCCGCCACTGCCAGAGCCTCTTCCATATTCCGCGCGAAACCACTCCGGGGGACCCTAAGCCCAATCTTCTCCATGGAAGCCCGGAACTTCTCCCGGTCCTCCGCCTTCTTGATTACCGAAAGATCAGCACCAATCATCTCTACCCCGTAACGATCAAGGATGCCGCTTTCCGCCACCGCCACCGCCGTATTTAACCCCGTCTGCCCTCCTAAGGTGGGAAGTATAGCATCGGGTCTCTCCCTTTCGATAATTCTGGCGACGACCTCGGGTGTAATGGGTTCGATATAGGTCCGATCAGCCATATCGGGATCGGTCATGATGGTTGCCGGGTTGCTGTTAATGAGGACAACCTCGATTCCTTCTTCCTTAAGAGCCTTACAGGCCTGGGTACCGGAGTAATCGAATTCACAGGCCTGGCTGATGATAATGGGACCGGAACCGATGATGAGTATCCTCCTGAGATCCTTACGTTTCGGCATTTTCTATTCCCACTCGATGGTACTTGGCGGCTTGGAGCTAATATCGTAAACGACGCGGTTTATCCCCCTAACCTCGTTAATAATACGGTTGGAGATCACCCCTAAAAGTTCATGGGGCAGATGGGCCCAATCTGCCGTCATGGCATCATAGCTGGTTACAGCACGGATGGCTGCGATATGCTCATAGGTCCTCCGATCCCCCATGATACCCACACTTTTTATGGGCAGAAGGACCACAAAGGACTGCCAAAGTTTCTTGTAAAGACCGGCAGCTTTAATTTCTTCCTGAAGAATGGCATCGGCCTTCCGGAGAATCGATAATCTCCGGGGAGTCACTTCCCCGATGATACGTATGGCGAGGCCGGGACCGGGAAAGGGTTGGCGATAAATAATATCTTCCGGTAATTGAAGTTCTTTTCCTACCAGGCGTACCTCATCTTTAAAAAGATGTTTTAGCGGCTCTAAGAGCTTAAGTCGCATCCTTTTCGGCAATCCACCCACGTTGTGGTGGGATTTGATGACCGCACTGGGCCCGCCAAAGGCAGAGCGGGACTCGATAAGGTCCGGATAGAGGGTACCCTGGGCCAAAAATTCCACCCCTTTAATCTTTTCTGCCTCCCTTTCGAAGACCTCGATAAAGGTACGGCCGATAATCTTCCGTTTTTTCTCCGGATCTGTAACTCCTTTAAGGCGACGTAAGAAAAGGCTCCGGGCCTGCACAAAATGAAAAGAGAGGGAAAAACGGGCAAAAACCTCTCTGATACGCCTGGCCTCACCTTCCCGAAGGAGTCCGTTATCCACAAAGATACAGGTAAGTTTTTCCCCAACGGCGCGATGGATTAAGACTGCCGCCACAGAAGAATCGACACCTCCACTCAATCCCAGAATAACCCCCTTATCCCCAACGGTCCGCCTGATTTCCTCGGTACATTCCTTTACGAAGGATTTCATCGTCCAGGTTTTTTTGCAATGACAGACCAAAAAAAGGAAATTCTTTAGCATTTTCTTCCCCTGAGCCGTATGGACCACTTCGGGATGAAACTGAAGACCATAGAGTTTCCTTTCCCCGTCTTCGGCCGCAGCAATGGGGGTGTTGGCCGTTGCGGCGGTCACCACAAATCCCGGTGGTAACTCTACGATGCTATCGCCATGGCTCATCCAACAGGGAGTAGGGCTTTTTATACCGTGAAAGAGGGGCGATCCATCGGTAAGTATAAGTTCACTAAAGCCGTACTCTCTCTTGGCTGCCGCAGCCACTTTACCTCCCAGGGCATAAACCATAAATTGAAACCCATAGCAGATTCCTAAAATAGGGATGCCCAGGGAAAATATACCCTCATCTATCTTGGGACTTCCCCGTTCGTAGATAGAGGCAGGACCGCCGGAGAGGATGATTCCTTCTGGTCTCAGGGCAACTATCTCTGCAAGAGAAATGCCCGGTGGCTCGATCTGACAGTAAACTTGATGTTCTCTAACTCTTCTTGCGATGAGTTGATTGTACTGGGAACCGAAATCCACGATGAGTATCATCGAGGCGAGCCCTCTTTCCCCATCAAGGCCAGAAACTCATCGAAGAGATAGGTCGCATCGTGGGGACCCGGTGCCGCTTCGGGATGGTACTGGACACTGAAGGCCTTAAGGTCAGCCACGTAGAATCCTTCCGAGGTACCGTCATTGAGATTCCTGTATCGTTCCTCCACCCTATGGGAAAGGGTCTCCGGTAGTACCACAAATCCATGATTCTGCGAAGTTATCTCGACCCGCCGATGGGCACAATTCTTGGTCGGTTGATTCACCCCATGGTGACCGAACTTAAGCTTCACCGTCCTTCCGCCTAAGGCCAGTCCCAACAGCTGATGGCCGAGACAGATACCGAACAGGGGTACCTTCCCCAACAACTCCCGAACGGTGTTGACAATGTACCCAAGGGGAGCGGGGTCTCCGGGACCGTTGGAGAGTAACAGCCCATCGGGATAAAGGGAAAGGATTTCCCGGGCCGTTGTGTGCGCAGGTACAACGATGACCTCACAGTCTCTTTCTTCTAAGTTCCTGAGAATATTGAATTTTACGCCACAATCTAAAACGACAACCCGCAGCTTTTCGGGCTTTTTCTCTCCTATGTTCCCAAGGGGTTCTTTTTTACCGCCGTGCCAGCGATAGGGTTCTCCACAGGTAACGTGGGAAACCAGATCCCGGCCCACGAGTCCAGGATAGGACCTTACTTTGGCAAGGAGGTAAGTCACATCTTCAGTTTCCGTCGAAAGAATGCCCCGCATGGCTCCCACAATGCGGATACGACGGGTCAGAGCCCTGGTGTCTATCCCCTCAATGCCGATCTTGCCGTACTCTTCAAGGAAGGTGGAAAGTTTTTTCTTGGAACGGAAGTTACTGGGAAAATCTTGGTATTCCTTAACGACAAGCCCTTCAAGGTGAATACTCGACGATTCCATATCCTCGTCGTTTATCCCGTAATTGCCGATTAAAGGATAGGTCATGGTAACAATCTGTTCCTTGTAGGAAGGATCAGTAAGCACCTCCTGATAACCCGTCATGCCCGTGTTGAAAACCACTTCACCCATAGCTTCACCCTGGCCGGCAAAGGCGAAACCAAAAAAAACAGCGCCATCCTCGAGGACAAGCAAGGCCTTTCTTTTTTGCTGCAAAAGGGACATGTCACCACACAAGGGGGAAAAATTGGCGTTTAGCTAAGATTTTCTATAACCCCAAATCCCCCTTTTGTAAAGAGGGATTTGGGGATACTTCTTTTACAGGAAGGGGAGATATCTTTCGATTTCGAATTGACTTACATGGATACGGAAACGGTCCCACTCCACCCGCTTATTTTCGATAAACTTTTGATAGATATGGTCACCCAGCGTTTCCCTGACGAGTTCGCTTTTGGCTACCTCCTCGATGGCTTCGTAAAGGCTACCCGGAAGGGAGATGATCCCTGCCTCCGCCCGGGCCTTCTCATCGATTTCAAAAATATTCTCTTCTATGGGTTCGGGCAGGGGATATTTTTTTTCTATACCCTTGAGACCGGCCGCAAGCATCACGGCAAAGGCCAGATAGGGATTGCAGGCAGGATCGGGTGAGCGAAATTCGATGCGGGTGGCCTTCTCTTTACCGGGCTTGTACATGGGCACCCTGATCATGGCCGAACGGTTTCGGCGTGCCCAAGATACATAAACGGGAGCCTCATAACCCGGAACGAGCCTCTTGTAGGAATTCACCCATTGATTACAGATGGCGGTAATCTCCCGGGCATGGTGCATAAGACCCGCAATGTAATGTTTGGCCACGTCAGAGAGGTGATACTTGTCGTTAGGGTCAAAAAAGGCATTCTTATCACCCCGGAACAAGGATTGATGGGTATGCATTCCGCTTCCGTTTTCCCCAAAGAGGGGCTTGGGCATAAAGGTCGCATATACGCCATTTTGACGAGCAATTTCCTTGACGGTCGTCCTGTAAGTCATGACCTTGTCGGCCATCCTT
>Ga0315298_1011546_pt1 | contig 10334 bp, 6 predicted proteins | sample WHS_1_MG_FD_203077 | JGI IMG/M metagenome (GOLD analysis project Ga0315298, IMG submission 203077) | Extremophilic microbial mat communities from Washburn Hot Springs, YNP, Wyoming, USA - WHS_1_MG | ecosystem: Environmental > Aquatic > Thermal springs > Hot (42-90C) | place: USA: Wyoming...
TTTTAGGAAGGACAGTCTAAAACATTCTGAGCGGTCTTAAAAGACCAATGACAAAGACTTGATCTGTCCTTCCTTTTTTCTCCCATGTCTGTAATTATTATAAAACTTATTCTCTTAAAGTTTAAAATTTTGGTATATTTAATATACGATGACGTAGGCGTATCGTTTTTTGTTATCCTGAGGCCAAAGACCGAAGGATCTCATTTTTAAATTTTATAAAAACCGCTAAATTCTTACCCGAGGTATGTTATAATAAACCTACTTAAAACCTATAGAGGATATGTTATGGTTAATAAAGAAAAGTACAGTGAAATTTCTAATGTAATTTTTAACAAATTCTACTATACACTACTATCTAACAACGATACTTCAAAATACTTTAATTCTTTTGAAATTCTTAATAATCTGATAAGAAGACAAAGTGAAGTGCTTTATAATGTTTTTGAGCTTATTAAAAAATCTGACTATAAAAAAGCCTTCGATATACTATATGAAATTGCAAAAACACACTATAAACTTGGTATAAATCAAATAGCTTTATTTAATTCAATAGACTTATATGCCCATTTACTTGAAGAGTATAAGGAGGAATTAAAAATCTCTAAGACCATGATAGATAATCTAAAGGATCTTTTACAAGAAACATCAGCAAAAGTTTATATAGAAAATATCTTACAGGATGTGTATAAATTTCTTAGAAGTTCAGAATACAAAATTGCCTTTGAATTAGCAGAAAAAGTAAAATTGTTGCTGGAATCTGTAGAATCTTTTTATAAAAATCATAAAGTAAGCGTTTATTTAGGATCACATACAACCTGTAAAGTTGCTAAGATATTAAAAAGTTTAGCGTTTGATGTAATGTGTTATGGTAAAGAGGATAAAAAGCGAGAAATGCTCCTGACGCATAAATTAATTCACGATAATATGGATGGCGTTTTATCATCGTTAGAGTCAAGGGAATTTTTAAAAGCTACATCTCATACACAGGATTTCATCAACAATGTCACTAAATTTCTGTATGATTATGAAAAAATCTATACTGATTGGAATAATCATAAAGATGATATAATTGCAAAAATTCTAACCGATAAACATGAAACAGATAAATATGGTGTAATTCTTGTACATAGACTTAGAGAAGTTCAGCTCAACGAAAAAACAGTTAAAGAAATTGAAAATTTGTTATCTAAATTCTTAGAATTTAATGTTTTCTATACATGGATGGATGATTATAAAGAATTGATACTATTTATGGACAAAAGAGATTCAAATTTCCAATATTTACTAAATAGAATATTGGAAGAGTTAGAAGATTTGGCACAAAAAATATCTAATTCGTATCTATCTGCAGTAGGGTCTGTTCTTGCGGTTATTAAGATAGATACAGAATTTTTTGCTGATTACACGGCTGAAGAATTAAAAGAAGCTATTGATGTAATTACAGACCAGCTTATAAGAGAATTAAAAGATGATTCTAGATTAATCGTTGTAAAGGAACTGCAAGAAGATTTTGATGAACTACTAAAAATTGCCAGAGAAAATCTAAAAATTAAGAAATTAGTAATTGAAAAAGTTTTAAATAAAGATATAGATATATTTGTGCAATGGATAAATGACTTAAACTTAAATAAAAAGTATGTTGAAATCCTGGTGAGAGTAAAAGACAAGAATAATGAATACATTCCAGCTTATAAATTTATCAAAATATTAGAAAAAGAAAAAATGATGGACAAATTAGATGAAGCGATTTTTATAAAGCTTGCTGAAAATATAGATAAAATTAAGAAGCTTACAAATAAGATTTCAGTAAACATATATCCAGATTCTTTAAACTCAGATACGGTTATTAATGCTTTAAAACAGTTGGCAGATGAATGTAATAAAAATGGAGTTGAGCTTGATATAGAGATTACAGAATACGCTATTGTTGCTAATATAGAAATTTTTGATTATATTAAAGACTCAAAAATTTATCTTGTCATTGATGACTTTGGAGCTGGTTATACTAATTTTGAGTTGATAGGAAGTTTAAAAGAAAAAGATTTTGTTAAAGCGTTAAAAATAGATGGTTCAATAGTTAAGAAAATATTAGAATCAAAGCTTTATGAGAATATAGCAACGACTATATCTCAATTTGCAAGAGTAGTTGAACTAGATTTAGTCTATGAATTTGTAGATAACGAAGAATTCATTAAAAAAATAAAAGAAATCTCTGAAGAAACTAAGATGCCTTACGATAGAGTATATTTACAAGGATTTTATCTACACAAACCATCACCGCTTGAAGAGGAGTTAAAAAAATTAAATAAGTGAAGAGATTGCTTACAAAAATCCGCATCGTCATTCTGCAACCGACGAATAATCCTGACCTCAAAGACGTCATTCTGAGCGTCAGCGAAGAATCTTATTTTTTAAAAAAATCAAAACAGGAGATCCTTCACTTCGTTCAGGATGACAAAGAGGGTATGAGATCCTTCGGCCTTCCGGCCTCAGGATGACAAAAACGACCTAATCCTGTCATTCTGAGCGAAGCGAAGAATCTCATTTTAAAAAAAATCAAAAGATGAGATCCTTCGGACTAAAGTCCTCAGGATGACGCGAAAAGGTAAGCTTGCAAAAATTCTGGAACATCCTCCCTACTTACTCTTTCCACAAGTTAATCAAAATGGCAATTTAAACGGTAGATTAAAACCTCCGCCTTTGGACATTTTTTTCATCTTCTTCATCATCTTCTTCATCTCTTCATACTGTTTTAAAACTTTATTAACATCTAAAATTGTAGTTCCACTACCTCTTGCTATTCTTTTCTTTCTACTACCGTTTATTATATGCGGTTTTGCTCTCTCTTCCGGAGTCATTGAGTTGATAATAGCTTCTATTTTTACAAATTGCTTTTCGTCTACTTTTAAATCTTTTATCTTGCTTCCTATTCCTGGAATCATCTTTAAAATTTGTTCCATAGGTCCAAGATTTCTTATCATTCTAATTTGGTCTCTTAGGTCTTCTAAAGTGAATTCTGCATTCATAATTTTTTCTGCCATTTGCTTAGCTTTGTCTTCTTCAATAGCGGCCTGCATTTTTTCAATTAATGTTTGTATATCTCCAAGACCAAGTATTCTTTGAGCTATTCTATCTGGATAAAATGGCTCTAAGTTTTCAATTTTTTCTCCTGTTCCGATAAATTTGATTGGGACTCCAAGAACTTTTCTAACCGATAGAGCGATACCGCCTTTTGCATCGCCATCAAGCTTTGTTAGGATTACGCCGGTAAGTCCAACGGCTCTATGAAATTCTTCTGCGGTTGTGATTGCATCTTGACCTTGCATTGCGTCTGCTACGTATAGAACTTCAGCTGGTTTGACTTTTTCTTTTATTTTCTTTAACTCTTCCATTAATTCTTGGTCTATATGTAATCTTCCGGCAGTATCTAATATTATGTAAGAGAATCCTTGTTTTTTAGCATCTTGAATAACTTTTTCTGTAAGCTTTAACGTATCTTTTTCTTCCTCATCAACAAAGCAAGGTATATCTATAGATTGGGCAAGGGTGCATAACTGCTTTGCTGCCGCCGGTCTTCTAACGTCTGTAGAAGCAACGCCAACCCTATAACCTTTTGATTTAAGATATTTTGCAAGCTTACCTGCCGTTGTAGTTTTACCGGTACCTTGCAGACCAACCAACATTATTATTGCCGGTGGATTGTCCGGTTTTGCAAGGGTTGGTGACTCTTCTTCACCAAGAATTTTTATTGTTTCATCATAGATTAGTTTAATAATTGTCTCACCGGCAGAAAGACCCTTTATAAGCTCTTGCCCAAGAACTTTTTGTTTTATATCAGAGATAAACTCTTTTACAACATCAACATTAACATCAGCCTCCAATAAAGCTGTTCTTATATCTTTAAGTGCTTCATCAAGAGTTTTTTCATCTATTTTTTTAACACCTCTTAATTTTTCAACTACTGAGCTAAACTTTTCTGTTAAAAGTTCAAACATTTACTACCTCCTGCTTATTTTATAATCCCAAAAAGCTTTCCTAAAAGCTCTAAAGCGTTTGGATTAAAAATTATGTTTATTATCACTATTATAGCTATAAGCCTAATTTCCATAATCTTCATATCTTTTCTTACCAAGTCAATCTCTTTCCTAACTAAGTCAATCTCTTTCTTGACTAAATCAATCTCTTTTTTAAGTTCAACTTCTGAAATTTTTAAATCATACTTGGTAGCAAGTTCTTTTTTAAGCTCTTCTGAGATTTCTACTTTTAGAGATTCTTTTGTATTCATAAGCTCGTTGGAGATATGGGTTGATAAAACTTCTACCAATGCCTGGGCTTTCTCTTTTCCAAGTGCATCTTCAAGTATTTGATATGCTTTTAATGGAATTACATCACTCATAGCCCAATCCTCTATTTTCAAATTCCCATCTCTTCAATATATGATTTATAACCAATCTCTTCAAGTTTTTTGGCTTTTTCTTCTACTTTATTTTTTAACTCTTCTTTATACTGTTTTAATTTATCTGCGACATTCTTATCAAACGTAGATAGTATAGATAAAGCAAGTAATGCTGCGTTTTCTGCGTTGTTTATTGCTACTGTTGCAACCGGTATTCCTGCCGGCATTTGAACGATTGACAACAAAGAATCAAGACCATTTAAAGAAGAAGTTTTTACCGGAACGCCAATTACAGGAAGATGTGTTAATGATGCAACCATTCCAGGAAGATGGGCTGCACCGCCCGCTCCGGCTATGATTACTTTAATACCTCTCTCTTCCGCTGTTTTTGCATACTGATACATTCTGTCTGGCGTTCGGTGGGCCGATACGATTGTTATTTCATAAGGAACCTCAAATTTATCTAATATAGCAGCTGCTTTTGACATTACAGGCAAATCTGAATCGCTTCCCATAATAATTCCTATCATATCTGAACTTCTCCTTTTACTTTGATTAAATCTTTCACTACTTTTGCTTTTTCTATAAGTCTGTTTTTATCGTAGTCTATTATTGTAATGTGTCCCATCTTTCTAAGCGGAAATGTTTCTAATTTTCCGTAAATATGAACATATACACCATCTATTGAAAGAACTTTGTCTAAATTTTCATAAATTGGCTTTCCTTTGTAGCCTTTTTCTCCAAGTAAATTTATCATTACAGCCGGTAAATACTGATTTGTTAAACCAAGGGGTAGGTTTGTTAATACTCTGACAAGCTGTTCAAACTGACTTGTCTCGCAAGCTTCTATTGTATAATGTCCTGAGTTATGAACTCTTGGCGCTATTTCATTTAAAAGTATTTTTCCGTCTTTTGCAAGGAACAGCTCAACACCAAAAACTCCTATACCTTCCAAAGCTTCAACAGCCGATATCGATATCTCTTGTGCAAGTTTATAATGTTTTTCATCAATATTTGCCGGCACTAATAGATATTCAAGCAGATTTCCCTCTGGATTAAATACCATCTCAACAACCGGATAAACCCTAATATCTCCATTAATATTTCTAACTACTATGGCAGCAATTTCTTTTTCTATGTCTACCAACGACTCTATATAAGATTCTTCTTTTAACGCTTTGTTTAAATCCTCTTCTGATTTGATAACAACCACGCCTCTGCCATCATATCCACCTTTTTTTATCTTTTGAACGCACGGAATATGATTTTTTATTTCTGAAATGTCTTTTATTTCCAAAAATTCCGGCTGAGGAATGTTATGTTTTTTAAAAAACATTCTTTGCTTGTATTTGTCTTGCAGGATTTCAAGAGTTGTTAGTGATGGATAAATTTTGTCTGCCGGAATTGTTTCTTTTAAAGAATCTATATTTATATGTTCAATTTCGTATGTGATAATGTTTGATATATTATTTAATTTTGTCAGCTTTTCTTTGTCATTTACACTGCCAACTATTTGTTTGCATACAGAAGAAGCTGGAGCATTTTCGTATGGGTCAAGGCATACAACGTTTAAGCCAAGCTTTCTACATTCAAAACCAATCATTTTTCCAAGCTGTCCACCGCCAAGAATACCAATCGTAAAATCTGTTGGCATTGTCAGCTTAAAATTTTTTAAATCCATTAAAACCTCATTGGTCTTATGATTTTTAACATAATATGATATCATAGGGATAGTATGGGTCTATGATTAATCAAGACTGTTCTGAAGTCCTCACCGTTATTCTGCAGCCGGCGAAGAATCTCCTTCTTTTTTGTCTTCTTCACTATTAAAAAGATTTTAAATAGGGGATCCTTTGAGCCTGTTCCAAAAAATTTTGATAAAGATATTATCTTGCCTGTCATTCTGCAGCCGGCGAAGAATCTCCGCCTTTTTACCTCTCACTTACTCAATTTTTAAAAAATGAGATCCTTCGGCCTTACGGCCTCAGGATGATAGAGAAATATTTAATGATAAACATTAGAAAAAAAGGGAACCTTATTTGTAATTCTGCAGCCGGCTAAGAATCCCATGTTTTTGTTGAATTTCCCACCCGACGTATTTAAAAATTTACAAGCTAAAACCATTAATACACCTCTATCTCCTTCTCAGAAAGATAATTAAGTATTTCGTATTTAAAGTTTTCATTATAATTTACATGAAAATCAGAATGTAAAGCAATTTCACAGTATGGTTTTCTGCCATCATAAAGAACCACTACAACCTCTTTATCTCCTTTGTTTTTAGTTAAAACATTCTTTATTTTTTCTAATACACCATTGGCTGCTTTTTCTCTTGGGAGTTTTATTTTAATGCCTTTAATCTCTCTTGTTAAGCTTTCTATCGATTCAATATTATTCGCCGTCATTGATATCTTCTCCTGTTCTTCATCTACTTCTATAATGCCTTCTAAAATGACTATATTGTCATCTTGAAGTAATTCTTTGTTTTCAAGTTTTTCCGGAAATGCTCTTACGTCCATTTGTCCGGTCTCGTCAGAAATCTGAAACACTACCATTGTTGCTCCGGATTTTGTTTTTTTGTATTTAATCTCATCGATAACTCCTGCAATTTTAACTTTTGAACCTGACTGGAAAGTTTTATCGCCAAAAGCAGACTCCATAATCTGGCTAATTTTTAATACTTTATTCTTTAACTCATTTTTATAAGCATTCAATGGATGTCCGGAAAGGTAAAATCCAAGAACTTCTTTTTCTAATCTCAATTTTTCTTTTTCTGTTAATTTAGTTCCATTTTCATATGTATGTTTTACGTTTACAACCGGAGTTGTTGTAAGTGCAAAAAGTGAGTTCTGCCCTGCTGATTTGCTATCTCTTGCTTTTTGTCCTGTTGTGATTGCTTTTTCTACGTTTTCAAGCAAGATGCCTCTATCAATCCCTTCAAAATCAAAAGCTCCAGCCTTTATCAAAGACTCTAAAACTTTTTTATTTGCTACTTTTGTATCAAATCTTTCGCAGAAATCAAAAATATCTACAAATGAACCATTTTTTTCTCTTTCTTCTACTATGGATTTTGCCACCTCTTCTCCAATGCCCTTGATTCTTGATAATCCAAATCTTATTTGAGATTTTTCTTCTATGGCAAACTCAGGCATGCTTTCGTTTACATCCGGAGGAAGAAGTTTTATGTTAAAGTTTTCCATATCAAGAAGCAGGTTTAGGAATTTACTGTCGTTGTTTTCAGTTGATAGTTTTACTGCGAAAAATTCTTCAGGATAGTATGTTTTTACCCATGCTGTCCAGTATGTTAGGTATGCATAAGCTGTCGAGTGAGATTTGTTGAAAGAGTAAGAAGCAAACTTTTCTATATCGTCCCAGAGTTTTTCTACTTTTTCTTTGTTAAATCCTCTTTCTACTGCTCCACCAATAAATCTATCTTTCATTTTTGCCATAACTTCAGGGTTTTTCTTACCTATAGCTTTTCTTAATGTATCAGCTTCTGCCATGGTAAACCCTGAAAGTATGTTTGACATAAACATTATCTGCTCTTGGTATACAATCAATCCGTATGTCTCTTTTAGTATATCCTTTACTTCTTCAAATGGGTATTCTATAGGCTTTCTGCCGTGCTTTCTTTCTATGTATTCGTCCACCATTCCACTCATAAGCGGCCCGGGTCTAAATAGTGCAAGAATAGCTATAATCTCATCCAAGTTTGACGGCTTTAATCTTACAAGCAAATCCTGCATGCCTTTACTTTCTAATTGGAATACGCCGGTAGTTCTTCCTGATTGTAAAAGTTTAAAAACATTTTCATCATCAAAAGGTAAGCTGTTATAATCAACATCTACCCCGTATCTTTCTTTGATTAATTTTTTCATATAGTCAAGTTCTGTTAGAGTTTTTAGACCTAAAAAGTCCATTTTTACAAGTCCAAGCTGTTCTAAGGTTTTCATCTCAAACTGGGTTGCCCTGTTTCCGTCTTTATCTCTGTATACAGGCACGTATTCATCCAATGGTCCGGGAGCTATAACAATACCGGCTGCATGGATTCCTGTGTGTCTTGCTGAACCTTCTAACTTTCGAGCAAGGTCTAAAAGCTCCCTTACCTTCTCATCAGTTTCGTACAGTTTTTTAAAGTCAGGGTGGGCTTCCAAGTTTTCATCTATTGTTAGCGTAGAACCTTGAATTGGTCCGGGTAGTATCATTTTTGCGATTTTATCTGCTTCTTGATAAGGAAATCCAAGAGTTCTTGCAACATCTCTTATGACCATTTTAGATTTCATAATGTTAAATGTGATAATTTGAGCTACGCTATCTTCTCCGTACTTTTGTTTAACATAATCAATAACTTTCTCTCTTCTTTCCATGCAAAAATCTACGTCTATATCCGGCATTGAGATTCTATCTGGATTTAAAAATCTTTCAAAAAGTAGTCCGTGCCTAAGAGGGTCTACTTCTGTTATTCTCAGACAGTATGCAACCAATGAACCACCTGCTGAACCTCTGCCAGGCCCTACCGGTATTCCGTTTTTCTTTGCATAGTTAATAAAATCTTGAACTATCAAAAAGTATTCTGCAAAACCCATTTGGTTTATAACATTTATCTCATAATCCAACCTTTCTCTGTATTCTTTGAGTTTTTCAGGAGTTAGGTCTTTCATACTTTCTAAGCGTTTCTCTAATCCTTCTCTTGCAAGTTTTTCAAAATACTGGGCAGGAGTCATTCCTTCCGGAGTTTCAAACTTAGGGAATAAGTATCCTCTTGTTTCAGCTGTATCTATCTCTAAATTACATTTCTCTGCAATTTCCATTGTATTTTTTAAATACTCTTCATAACCTTTGAATTTCTCATACATCTCCTCCGGTCTTGTAAAATGAAGACCTTTAACTCTAAAAGCCTTGCCTTCTGAGTACAATTCTTTTAGTGTTTTCTTCATCTGTAATGCTTTTACTACATCATGAGCTGTATGGTCTTCTGGGTTAAGATAGTGAGAATCGTTGGTTCCCACAACCTTAACGCCAAGCTCTTTTGCAAGCTTTATTATTCCTTCGTTAGCTACATCTTGCTCTTCTAAGCCATTTATCTGAATTTCAAAATATAAATCATCTCCAAAGATATCCTTTAATCTCTTTGCATATTTTTTAGCTTCTTCGTATTTACCCTGTGCAAGGAGATTTGGAACAAATCCTTTTAAACAGGCTGTTTGACAGATAAGTCCCTCATGATACTTTTCAAGAAGCTCCCAATCTATTCTTGGTTTATAGTAAAATCCTTCAGTGTATGCTATGGACGATAGTTTCATAAGATTTTTAAATCCTGTTTTATCTTTGGCAAAAAGGATTAAATGATAGTTTTTATCTGTGAGAATATCGTCTGAACCTTCACCTTTTTTCTCAAACCTGTTGTTAGTAAAATAGCTTTCCATGCCTATAAGCGGTTTAACGCCAACTTTTCTCATTTCTTCATAAAACTCAACAGCTCCGAAGATATTTCCATGGTCAGTAAGACCAACTGCTTTATACCCATATTCAGCTGCTTTTTTTGCAAGCTCTTTCGGCTTTATCATTCCATCAAGTAACGAGTAATGAGAGTGTAGATGTAAATGAACGAAATCTTTTGCCATTTTAACCACCTCGGTATATTAATTAGGTATAAATTTTATATCTATGATTTACAAGACTTCAAATTTTTAATTTTTGATAATAAATTTAATATATGGTAAAATACCTTGGGTTAAAATTAGCAATTTTTATAAAATTTAAAAATGAGGTCCTTCGGACTTACGTCCACAGGATAGCAAAGAAAATGAGAGTAGAGGTAATTCATGAATTGCCCGTACGCATCGTACCTTAACGGTTGTCTTAGATGCCATCCTGCAGCCGAAGAACGATCTCCTACTTTTATTAAATTTCTCACCCGACGTATGCATAAAATAAT
>Ga0315298_1011547_pt1 | contig 10334 bp, 7 predicted proteins | sample WHS_1_MG_FD_203077 | JGI IMG/M metagenome (GOLD analysis project Ga0315298, IMG submission 203077) | Extremophilic microbial mat communities from Washburn Hot Springs, YNP, Wyoming, USA - WHS_1_MG | ecosystem: Environmental > Aquatic > Thermal springs > Hot (42-90C) | place: USA: Wyoming...
GCGCGAGGCGGTGGTCTCCGCCTCCGGCCCGGCCTGCCTTCCGCCGGCGGCACTGAGAATCAGTCTCCGACCGTCGAGGACGACCTCGATTTCGTCGCCCTCCTTCATCCCGGCCGCCTCCCGCAGAAGTTTGGGGATGACTACCTGGCCGCGGCTCGGCTGAAACGGGCGGCGGCACCCCGGTTGGCCCTCTCCGGCCTGCCCTGGGGTCCAATCACTCTGTGTCCCGCGGTCCCGGTCGAGCCTTGCGCCCGGAGACGGTGTAGCGGGCCGGGCCGGCCGCGACAATGGAAGTGCTGGTTGCGACGCGGAAGGGGCGACCCCCAAAACGGAAGGGGCGACCCCGCAGGGGTGGCCCCCAGGGCCGCTCCCCCACGGCCCGACCCCCGCAGGCCCGGACGGAGGAGTTGGCGGCGGTGCTCAAGGTCTTGAAAGACGGCCGGTTCGCCCGGCTCTGGACGGGACAGACCATCTCCTACCTCGGCGACTGGCTGAGCGGCGTGGCGGTCATGAGTCTTTTGGCCTTCAGGTGGCACGCCTCGCCCCTTACCTTGAGTGTATGGGGCCTCACCGCGGCCCTTCCGATGCTTGTTCTCGGGCCGGTGGCCGGCGTCTTCGCCGACCGGTGGAACCGTAAGGCGACCATGATTGCCTTCGACCTCGTCCGGGCGGCGGCCGTTCTTGGTTACGCGGCGGCCGGCAACACCGCCCAGGTGTACGGCGTCGCCCTCGTCATGTCGGTGGCCGGCGTCTTCTTCAACCCGTCGCGCGGCGCGGTCATCCGGGAGATTGTGCCGGTGGAAGACCTCATGGCCGCGAACACGCTGAGCAGCCTCAGCCTGCAGCTGACCAAAATCGTCGGACCGGCCGTCGGCGGGCTCATCGTGGCCACGCTGGGCGAGACGGTCTGTTTCTGGGCCGACAGCGCTTCGTTCGTTGTCTCGGCGCTCTTCATCGCCACTGTGCCCCTGCCCGACCACCGGAAGGCGGGGGAGGGGCCCACAGCGGCGGGCCCCTCCGCTTCGGCGGCCGGGTCCGCTTCGGCGGGCGAGTCGGCCGCAGCGGCCGCGGGGCGTTCTTTCCTGGCGGACCTCAAGGCGGGGCTCGGCCATATCCGGCGGACGAAGGCTGTTCTCTACAGTCTCGTCCTGGTGGCCCTGGCCGTTTTCTCGGTCGGCATGTTCGACGCGGTGGCCGGTGTCTTCATCCGGGAGAACTTCGGGACCGACCCCCGGACGCTCGGGCTCGTCGTCGGGGTCGTCGGCCTGGGCACGGCCCTCTCCGCCCTTTGGATGGGCAATCGCGGCAGCCGCTACAGCCGCCCCGGGCTGACGGCCGTCGGGGTCCTCTGGATGGGCCTGAGCTTGGCGCTCCTGGTCGCGGTCAGCGTCTACGGGGGCCCGCTGGCGGTGCCGGGGGCCGCCTTCTTCGCCGCGGCCCTCGGGGCCGGGGTCACGTTTGTGTCGATACCGTCCCTAACGACCCTGCAGGTCGAGACGCCTCCCGCCCTCATGGGGCGGGTTGGTGGGGCGTTCGATAGTGTCCTTTCCGGGGCGAGCGTGCTGGCCTACCCCGCGGGAGGGGTTCTCGGCGACGTCTTCGGGGCCACCGGTCTCACCGCTCTCTCGTCCGCCCCCCTCATCGTTGTGGGAGTGCTGGCGCTCCTCGGGATGCCCGGGGCCAGGCCGCTGCGGTCGCGGGTTAAGGTCGGCGGCGAGGACGTCCCGGCGGAGAGGGGCTGTCGACCTCGGTGAAGCGTCTACTTGCCTGAGGTGGACAGCTCCTTCCAGACCTGGTAGGCGAGCTTCTCAGTCCCGTCCCGCTTGATGAGGCCGATTGTGTCGTTGTTGTCGATGTCGTGCAGCCAGGCCCACATGAGCAGGCGCAACTCCACTCCCCGGCCGCGGGTGAGCCGTCGCGCAACCTGAGTGAGAAAATCCGCCTGTCCCTGCTCGCCCCCGAGCGCCTCCAGGGACGACCAGCCCAGTTCGCTGAATCCCAGCGGTTTTCCGGGCATGTAGGCCGACACTTGGGAGTAGTAGTTGTCCGGAATGTCGCACGGTCGCTTAATCCCCCGCACCGCGTAAGGATAGCTGGTCCAGACAAGCAAATCCATCTTATCTGGATTGAACAGCTGCAGCACCTTCAGGTCGGCTTCGCGATGCTCCGAGACAATCTCGCGGGCGAACGTGCAGAAGACCTTTGTCTGCGGCGAGGCGGCCTTGACCGCATCGTAGATTTCCTCATAGAGACTGACATAGTGCTGGAAACCGTTCGGGTTAGATTTGTCTACACCGTATGCCTCGTACCAGCGGTTGACCTCATTTCCCAGAGACAGATAGCACGGTTGAACGACTCTGACCACATCCAAGGCCGCCTGTTTGTAGGCCGCCCGCCAGGCCCCATCGCTGAGGGTGGCGCCTTCCATACCGGGAGGCGTGGCCAGGGTCAAGCCCGCTCCCATGAAGGATAGATGGACGAGGGGATACATTCCGTTCCCGTAAATGTACCCTTTGATAAAGACTCTTCCCCAATCCCCGGCCAGGTCATCCGCCATTCTGTAAAAGGGACTGGGTTTGCCCCAGACGGGGACGAACTCCGCGTACTCGGCGGTCTGCGCATAAGCGTCCGCAAAGGATTGCCCCTCGGCAGGCGTGGGCAGGACGCCCATGTAAAACCCTCTGGCGGGGGTTCCGGGAAGAGTCGCGGGTCCGGCGGTCACTGCTTCTTCCGTCGGCTGGTTTCTCGGTGAACAACCTGAGACCAGGGGGAGCAGAAGTGGAACGACCAGCGCCAGGAAAACGACAAGAGACTTGCCCCTCATGGTTCCACCTCCTCGTGAGATACGCCGCCCCCGCGGCAGGCCCTCGATACGCTTCCAGAGTCTTGCCAGACTATTGTGGCAGCCCGGCCGCTTCGAGGCAAGGCTGCCGCTCCCTGGGGGTGACGGAGCCCTCATCCTCAAAGCAAATGGTCATGACTTATGTCGCCAAACACGGGGGAATTACGCGGCGCGAGGCCGCCGAGCTATGTCGGCTGTCGCCTGACCAGGCCGGACGCCTGCTCGGCCGTCTGCGGGACAAGGGTGCCTTGGTCCGCGTGGGTTCCAACCGCGCACGGTTAATTAACGGCCCTCGGCATGTCGGCTACCCCGGACCGGTCCAAATCACCCAGGATTACCTTGGCCCCTGGGCCCATGAACCGTCCGACCCGCTCCTCGAGTAATCCGGTGAACCGAACAGAGAGTGGACATGACCGGAGTAGGCGGGCAAGTCACCTTGTAGGCGGGCAAGTCACCTTGTGGGCGGGCCGTTCCACCGCCCTGGTGAAGGGCCGGGAGGTGGCCGTCGCTTCGCTCAACCCCGGAGTCTGCCCCTTCTTGGCCCTGCCGGGCGTCACGATGTCACAGACCCCCTGCTCTCGTGCGGCTGTTCGCCGCCCGCGCCCCGACTCCCGATGAGTCCCTGGAGCAGCACCAACAGCTCCAGGAGGAAGCGCTCCCGCGGCCGGTGGGGGTCAAGGCCGGTCAGACGGTGTATCTTAGCCAGCCGTGCCCGAAGCGTGTTGCGGTGGACGTAGAGCCTGGCCGCGGCCTCCTTTATCTTGGCCCCGCTTTCGAGGTAGGTCTTGAGTGTGCCCAGAAGGTCGTCGGGGCTGTCCAGGAGGGGCCCCAGAACGCGCTCGACTGCTTCCCTGCTGTCGGGCTGCTCCCTGAGGTCCCAGAGAAGGCGGTAGGGAGCCAGGTCATCGATGCTCACGGCCCCGCCCGGTCCGAAGAAGACCTTGGCCAGGTGCAGGGCCTGCTCGGCCAGGGAGAAGGAGTAGGCGAACTCCTCGGGGCCCAGCGACATCCGACCTACGCCGATGGTCACCGCGCCGCGCGCTCCGGCGTCCATCGAGGCCCACGCCCGCCGGAGGCGTTCCACCGCTCCCGACTTGCGCGACCTGATATCCGGGGCGGGAAGTAGACCGAAGACGAGGTCCCTCCGCCGGCCGACCACCGCGCCTGGCACCGTCGCGAGGATGTGCCGCTCCAGCTCCCTGGCGATGCCCAGGCGGTCCTCGGCGTCCGCGCCCTCGTCTATCCCGCAGACGAAAGCGGTGTGGGCGCAGCCGAGGTCCCAGCCGTGATACCGGCCGGCGACGGCCGTCTCGGGCGTCCAGGGCCGCTTGCCCGAGAGGACCGAGAAGAGGAACTCGTCGCGGTCCTCGCGGCGGGAGAGTCCGCTCCAGGCTTCCATTCTCAGGGCGACGACCGACGAAGCCTCGCCGACGAGAACGACGCATTCGCGGATGAGGGGCACGTCGCCCTCCAGGACGACGAGGAAAGACGAAGTGCGGTCGTGGTCCCTCACCGGAACGAGCAGGGCTGAGCCGGAAGAGCAGGACTGGCGGAAGCCGGACCAGGTCCGCCCGGTTGTCTCGGCGTGGACGGTCAGGCGCTGACCGTTTCCGGCGGACATCCCGGCCCTGAGTTCAGCGACGACCCGCTCGTCGACCGCGCCCGCCGATGCGGCCGCAGACAAGGCCGCGGATGACGAGGACCAGTCCGGAGGGTAAGCCTCAGCCATTACGCGCTCCAGGGCGGCGTCGACGAGCGCGACGGGACGATGCAGGACCGACGCGAGGTCCGCGAGCAGTTCGTCGGGCGAGGCACCGTCGAGAAGCGGCGCCAGGAAATGCTCCTGGCAGCGACGGGCCAGGTCCAGGACGGCCGCCTCGCGTCTCCCGATGGCCCGGTGGACGCAATCGATGATGCCGGTCCAACCCCAATCATCCGGGACCTCGAGCACGGCCAGCCGCTCGGCCTCGGCCGCCTCGACGGCCTCGGGCGAAAGCCGCCCGCCGAAATGCCGCAGCTTCATCCCGAGGCCCACCGCCCCGGCCTCCGCCAGAGTCCGAATAAGGTCCACGTCGCGCATGGGCTGGACGAGGAAAAACCCGCTTCCGAGGACGAGTTCTCCGCCCCTGAGCCAGTTGCCGATGTACGGGGTGTCCATTATGGTAGCGGCCCGGATGGGCCGGTCTATCCCCGTGGAACCCGCGAGAAGGCGCAGGGCCCTCAGTTCCGGCTCGGCGAGGAGCGTCCGGACGGTGATTTCTTCTACGGGCACTATCCGCATCTGCTATCCCCATCCCCAATTCGCGTGGCTGGTTCCTTGTTGTTGTCTGTTGTTTTTTGTCAAAACTCACTTTGTTCAATCCCTACTATACACGTATACACCTTACATGTGTACACTTTGCACAGACATAGTGCTCGTACTTCGTGCCCCGTGACACAAAGTCCCACGTTACACTACCCGCGGATGCCCGCAAAAGCGGGTTCGTTCCACAACCGAAAGGAGGCAGGCTCGCACCATGGGACCGCGTGTCAACGAGGCTCAGCTCGCCGAGACTCAGCTCGTCAAGGACGCCAGGGACGCTCAACTCAGAAAAACCATTCCTTTCTTCGGCCTGGTCGCCCTTGGTCTTGGGGGTATCTGGGGTAACTCGTGGCTTCTCGTCGCCAGCGCCTGGATGGACGTCGGCGGCGGCGTCATCAACGCCCTCATCGCCTGGGGTCTGGTGTTTCTCCTCGAGCTACCCCTCGTCCTCGCTTACCGTCAGGCCGTTCCCCTGTTCCCGAAGGCCGAAGGGGAGATGTCCTACGCCGAGGCGGCTTTCGGGAAACTCGCCGGGTTCATCGCCGGTTGGTTCGGCATCCTGGTCAACCTCATCATCTGCGGCTACGAGGTGCTCGCCCTGGTCCGCATGACCGAGTTCCTCGAGCCCCGTGTGACCCAGATTTACTGGTACAAGGTCATGGGGTGGCCGGTCGGGATAATCACCATCCTGCTCGGGTTGGCCCTCATCGCCTTCATCACGGTCCTGCATTACCGGGGGGTCAAGGTGTCCTCGGGCTTCCAGACCTTCACCAGCGTCACGCTGATGGTGTTGACCGGAATCTGCATCGTCATCGCCTTCTGTCTCGGGTCGTTCGAGAACTTCAAGCCCCTGTTCACTAAGCCGGTCTGGGCCGGGGTCATCGGCGTCGCCTGCATGTTGCCCTTCTCTCTGGCGGGGTGGGAGACTATCGCCAAGGGTGCCGAGGAGGCGGCCGACAGCTCGTCCAATTCGGGACGTTCGGTCCCCATCGCCTGGACGATAGGCTGGCTGGCCTACGTCCTCAGCTTCGTGGCTACGGCTCTGGTCATGCCCTGGACGCAGGCGGGCGAGGCCTCGATTCCGTTCGCGACCGGGCTTAACAACCTCACCGGCGGCACCTACCTGGGCATCCTTCTCATCGTCACCGCCCTCATCGGCGTGGTCGGCGTGTATAACGCCCTTTTCTACGCCGTGACCCGGCAGATGTTCGGGATGGCCCGGCACGGGATGCTGCCCGCCTGGCTCGCGAAGGTCCATCCGAAGTACGGCACGCCCCACAACGCCGTCTTGTTCACCTCGGCCATCATGTTGATCGCGCCCTTCGTCGGCCGCAAACTGCTCATCCCGTTCGTCGACGCCGCTTCCTTCGCCTACATCATCCTCTGGGGCGCGACCTTCCTCAGCGTCGAGGTGCTGCGGCGCCGTTACCGGGCCGAGGGGAGGATAATCCCAGCGACCGGCGGTCTGCCGATGCGCCTTCTGGGTTACGTCTCCATCCTGTTCTTCCTGGTGGCGATGCTCTACCCGAAGAGCCCGGGCTCCCTCGTCTGGCCGCTCGAGCATCTCATCCTGGGCGGGTTGGTCCTCCTCGGCCTCGTCCTCTACGCCTTCCGGAGTGGTCGGGACGAGCAGGCCGGGTCGGCGGCGCCGGGACTCGGGGTCGGCGGTCGCGTCTAGGGTTTCCCGCGGCCGGAAGAGTCGCCCGAAGAGTCACCTGAAGACTCGCCCGAAGACTCTAACAAAACGCGTTTAAGGAGGCTAAGTAAGATGGACGGAAGGTTCAAAGGGCGTGACTTCCTCACCCTGAGGGACTACACGGCCGAGGAGATAAACTACTTCCTCGACACGTCCGCCGAGTTCAAGCGGCTCCGGCAGATGGGTGTCCCCCACGATTACCTGCGGGGGCGGACCGTGGCGGTCATCTTCGAGAAGAAGTCCACCCGGACGCGCACCTCCTTTCAGGTTGCCTGCTCTCACCTCGGCATCGACAGCTTCTACATGCGACCCGACGAGATGCAGCTCGGACGGGGCGAGCCCATTAAGGACACGGCGCGGATAATCGACCGCTACTGCGACGCGCTGGTCATCCGGACCTTCGGCCAGGAGATTGTCGAAGAGTTCGCCCGGTACATGAAAAACCCGGTCATCAACGCCCTCACCGACCAGTTCCACCCCTGCCAGGGTCTCGCCGATCTCCTGACCATCCGGGAGAAAAAGGGCTACTTCAAGGGACTGAAGGTGGCCTACGTCGGCGACATCTGGAACGTGGCGCACACGTGGATAGTTATGGCCGGCAAGATGGGCATCGACCTCCGCGTCGCCTACCCCAAGGGCTACGACCCACGGCCCGAGGTCGTAACCGCGGCCCGCGCCGATGCGAAGGCCAGCGGCGGCTCCATCACCCTGACCCACGACCTGGACGAGGCGGTCAGGGGCGTGGACGTCGTCGTCGCCAACACCTGGCACAGCATGGGCGGGCCGGAGCAGTCCAAGGAGCAGCGGCTCCGCGATTGGGCTCCGTACCAGATAACGAGCGCCGTCATGAAGAAGGCCAAGGACGATGCCATTTTCATGCACTGCATGCCTGCCTACCGGGGCGAGGAGATGACCGAGGAGGTCATCGAGGGCCCGCAATCGGTGGTCTTCGACGAGGGCGAGAACCGCATGCATACGGAGAAGGCCGTCCTGGCCCTGCTTATCGACTAGGGAAAAAGGAGAGGGGCGCGGCACCATGGCTTTCGTGAAGGACTCCTGGTCCAGGCTGGAGCGGGTTCTTCTCTGCCCGCCTGACTACTTCAGCTTCCAGCCCATCAACGTCATCACCAAGGCGGTCATGGAACGGGGCGAACAGGCCAGGCTCGACCTGTTCAAGAAGGAGCACAAGGGTTTCATCGAGGCCTATAAGTCGGCGGGAGTCAAGGTCGAGCTCATCGAGCCCAGGCCCGACCTCCCCTATATGGTCTACGCCCGGGACTTCGGCGCCTGTCTGGCGGAGGGCGCCATCATCGGGAACTTCCGGGAGCCCGTCCGGCAAGGCGAGGAAATCTGGTACGAGAAGAAGCTCCGGGAACTGGGAGTGCCCATCCTCGGGAAGATTACGCGGGGCACCCTGGAAGGCGGCGACTTCTGGTTCCTCGACGAGTCCACTATCGCCTGGGGCGTGGTCGCCCGCTCCAGCTTCGAGGGCGTGGCCAACGCCGCGGAGATTCTGGAGACCCTCGGTTACCACGTCATCCCGGTCCAGTGCCCGTCCAAGAACCTCCACCTGGACATGTGCTTCAACATCGTGGCCGAACGCGTCGCCGTGGCGGCCACCGAGGCCCTGCCCGAGTGGTTCCTGCGGATGCTCAAGAAGCGCCGCTTCGACATCATCGAGGTCCCGCAGGAGGGCGTCTTCAAGCACTACTGCAACATCCAGGCGCTCGGCGACGGCCGCGTGCTGACGTTCGAGGCCAACAAGGACGTCAACCGGGCCCTCAAAGCGCGGGGGCTCGAGGTCATCACCTGCGAGCTCGTCGAGATTCTCAAGGGCGGCGGCGGCCCCCACTGCATGACTTTCCCGCTCAAGAGAGCGGACTCGGCGGTCCGGGGCCCCGGGGCGGGCGTGGAGCGCCCGCCCCGGCCGCCTGCGGTGCGGTCGGAAGGGAGTCTGCGAGCCGTGACGGTCCAGTCGGAGAAACAGACCCTTCAGAGGCAGCTGTCCTTCTTCGGTCTCGTCGCGCTCGGCGTCGGCGGCATCTGGGGCAGCTCGTGGCTACTGGTCTCAAGCACCTGGTTCGAGGTGGGCGGCGGCGTGGTCAACACGCTCTTGGCCTGGGTGCTTGTCTTCCTGCTCGAGCTGCCGCTGGTGCTGGCCTACAAAAGGGCTGTCCCGCTCTTCCCTCGGGCCGAAGGGGAGATGTCCTACGCCGCGGCGGCTTACGGTCGGTTCGCCGGGTTCATGGCCGGCTGGTTCGGCATTTTGGTGAACCTCATTGTTTGCGCCTACGAGGTCGTCTCCCTCGTCCGGATGATTGAGTTCCTTTGGCCGTCGGTGACCCAGGTTTACTGGTACAAGGTGGCGGGGTCGCCGGTCGGCGTGGCCACCATCCTCGTGTGCCTTGCCCTCATCGGTGTCATCAGCCTCCTGCACTACCGAGGAGTGCGGCTCTCGTCGGCTTTCCAGAACCTGACGAGCACCCTGCTCATGGTGCTCGTGGCCGTAGGGGTGGTCGTGGCCTTCAGCCTCGGCTCCTTCGAGAACTTTAAGCCGTACTTCGGCCGACCGCTCTGGAGCGGGGTCATCGCCGTGGCGACCATGCTGCCCTTTTCGCTGGCCGGCTGGGAAACCATCGCCAAGGGCGCCGAGGAGGCCCGCGACCAGTCGGGGCGGGCGGGGAGAACTGTACCCGTCGCCTGGACCGTAGGGTGGGTCGCCTACATGCTCACCACCCTGGCGACCGGTCTCGTTCTGCCCTGGACCGAGGCCGCCGAGACGGGAATCCCCTTCGCCGCCGGCCTTAACGCCTTGACGGGAGGCCCCTACCTGGGGGTCTTGCTCATCGTCACGGCCACTATCGGTGTCATCGGGGTCTATAACGCCCTTTTCTACGGCGTGACGCGGCAGATGTACGGCATGGCGCGCCGGGGGCTCATGCCCGCCTGGATGACCAGAATCCACCCGAAGTACGGGACGCCGGTGAACACAATCTGGTTCACGACCGGCCTCATGCTCGTCTCCGCCTTCATCGGGCGTAAGGGACTCATCCCCTTGGTCGATGCTGCGGCGTTTGCCTACGTCATCCTGTGGGGCTCGACCTTCCTTAGCGTCGAGGCCTTGCGGCGTCGGGGAGCGGTGCGCCCAGCGGCGGGTGAGCCGTCCGGCGAAGGTGCGGCCGCGCCTGAGGAGCGAGTCGGCGATTTCCTGATAAGGGTGCTGGGTTACGTGTCCATCGGCTTCTTCCTCGTCGCCATGCTCTACCCGAAGAGCCCGGGGGCTCTGGTCTGGCCGCTGGAGCACATCATCCTGGCCGGCCTCGTCCTGGTCGGGCTTGTACTCTACTCTTTCCGAGCCGACAAGAACGCGCTGAGCGGCTGAGCGAGAGCGGCGGTTGAGCGACTGCTGAGAGCACCGGTGAACGGAAGCAGTGAACGGAGGGCACCACGGCAATGGTTAGGTCCAAGGGCCCGAACGGGCCGACAATCGTCGT
>Ga0315298_1011550_pt1 | contig 10333 bp, 8 predicted proteins | sample WHS_1_MG_FD_203077 | JGI IMG/M metagenome (GOLD analysis project Ga0315298, IMG submission 203077) | Extremophilic microbial mat communities from Washburn Hot Springs, YNP, Wyoming, USA - WHS_1_MG | ecosystem: Environmental > Aquatic > Thermal springs > Hot (42-90C) | place: USA: Wyoming...
TGTGCTCTGGCGCTGATCGTTGGTCGGTTGGTTTATGCGGGCAGTGAACTGGCTCTTAGTCATATTGGTGACTTGAGCGTGTTGTGGGAGCTGTGTGGTGTCAGCGGTCCGATTGACGTGGATCGTGATTGTTATGCTGTGATGGATCGGTTGCTGGAGCGCCAAGGTGCAATCCAGCGCAGTCTTGCTGCTAGGCATCTGCAGGATGGGTGCCTGGTGCTTTATGATCTGACCAGCAGTTATGTCGAGTGGCGGTTATGTCGTCGGGGTGAAAGCAGCAAATGAATTCGCCGTTCCGTGTCAAAGGCTCAGCGCAAGGCAGCTTTGTGCCCGCGGCGCAGCCTTGCTCCAGGGCGACCGTTATTAATAGCGCTACAGCAAAGTAAAATTTTCTGCGGGATAGTTGTGTTTCCTGTTTATGAGGAGGTAAAGACCACTTTTTCATTGGCAGTGCTCAGAAAAGGCGCAATGACTTGTCCTAGGTTGATTTGCCCCGCCCAGCATTCATTAGCCTCAAATCGAACTCAACTTCACCTCTCGGAAATTGTTTGAGTCGCCGCCCATTCAACCGCCATTCCACCGCCCCTTTACTTAACAAAACACCACGCCATTCCTTAACGGTACCCAAGGTTGTGTGCTGCACAAGAACTGCGCCTTTAAACCCTAAAGTTCTCCGGAATGATCGGGTGAGCTCTCTGAACCACTGGAATAAATGTTGCCATGGGAGCTTAGCCAGCTCGTACTCAAATTTCCGCATCACCGCCAATTGCCCCTCTATCAGGATGTCTGGGGCACAAACGAGTGACGGTACATACTGTATGGCCAACGACTTTACAAAATCCAACGTGCTTCCCTGTGGAGTTGGCCGGAAAACGGGGGCTTTAGTAAGGGTCTTTAGCCCAAGAAAAAGGGCCCATTCAAACTCAGTTTTTGTCTCAAAGTTCAAATTCACTACATCCTGTGGCTCAACTCGAACAGGCTCAGGCAGACAAGACCGCTCGCAGACGCACCATACCGGTTGCTGCTTTAGAAGAGCTTGAAGCCAAGCTTTCTGTTCCTCTGGCAATGCGTAGAACTCTAATCGTGTTTTACCCATGACCAGGAACCATCATTTGTCTAACGGCGTAAACCCGGGTTTAATGTTTGTTGCCCGTTCAATGTCACTTAAAGCTGCCCGCTCGCGACTGATAGGCTGCCCGCTTAAAGTTGTTTTGCCAACATTTTCGTAGTATGGCTCTCCAGAAGGACTGCGAGTAGCGATATCTGGGTAACGCAATTTTCCCTCGGGTGTTCTTACACCGCGTTCAGGGCGCAACCCACCACCAGCCACAATCTTATGCCCTTCTTTTTCGAGTTGCTTCGCCCTTTCGGCGACTTTTGCGCGGTGAGCTGCCCCTCCAAGCCGCCCTGCGGCACCTTCAGCCAATTTCTTGGCCCGGTTTAGGTCACCTGCGCCTTCGACCGCTTTGACGGTGGCAACTGCTGTCCCAACACTGGCAGCTACCTTAACAGCTTTGCCGGCAACCTCAAGCCCAGCACCAACACCAGACCACACACGTTCAGATGTGCTAAGCTCATGATAATCTATGGCATCCTTGCCAGTGACAGCTTGATAGCCAGAGTTAAACAGCGCAACAGCAGGATGCGTCTCCATTGCAGTGCGTCCGAGCACTTTGTGCGGTACCAGCCAGAGTGGTAACACGGCACCTTGCAGAACGATATTGGGAACAGCATCGGTAACACTAAATTTTTTTCACACCTGTTGTCGAGACAATCACCAGCTAACTTTCCAATTGCGCGCCGCACAATCACTCTCGTAGCGTCAACTTGCTGAAAGCACGTACGCTCTGAGAGCGGGGAATGTTTTTTTCAAAATGCTGCTCACCGCACTAATCTTATTTGCATATTTATAGCTTTCGGAGATTAACCCTTTTCGTTTCATTTCATCCAAGAGGTCGTATAGACCGATCCATTTTTCTGGAGTCTTGGAACTGCCGATATCGAGAAAAAAATCTGCTCTGTCTTGAATGAAGCGCAGACGCAATGAACCTGATTCAGCAATTACTACCATCTCGTCGTCGGCAGATGTTCCCAAAAAGGCGAAGCCAAACTGTTCAAAGAGAAAGGGAAACGCTTTCATTATTTGATCTTGGAAAGCCATAAAAACTCAAGGTGTCTTTTTTATCAAGAGCTTGCTTCCTTGTTCAACTGGCTCGTATCCAGCTTTGATTAACTGTTTGATTTCATGACGCAAGCCGCTTTCTCCTGGACGAATCGGTGTTCCGATGAGTACATCATCCCCTCGTTCAATGACGCCTTTGATGAATTCGCCCTGCTTTTGCCAGTTCCAGTTGGCAGACGGTTTCAAATAATTTGCGCCCAGAGATTCAGCGACCTCTGCATAGCCAGGACCAGTAGGCGGTTTTAGGTGGCCGATGACTGTTAGTTGCCTCTTTTCCGTCTTTGCCGCAACATTTTCGGCCACCTTTGCGGCTTCCTCCACAACACGCGGAGTCGTGGCGAACTCTTTGCAAAGTTGTTTCCCGCCCTTAAGAAATCCGCCCACGTTCGGCAAAACTCCGACCGTAACCGCGTTCACTGTCAAGCTGGCTGCCGCAAGCCCTTTCTCCCACCATCGCGATCCCGGATCCCCAAGCACACACAAGTCCATCACCTCGCCCACGACCGGCACCATGCTGCCCACCATCAGCGCTGGAGCAACACCGCTTCCCCCAGAAAACCTGAGCGTGTTTTCGTAAATCTCGGAATACCCGGCCGTTATTTTCCCAGTGCCGGGGTTGTAGGTCAGGCTGACCAACTGCGGCGCTTGCCCATCCGGGTCAGTGTACCGCAGAGGATTGTTTAGCACATAGCTGTAACGGTTGTAACTTTGCGGATTGCCAAGGTCAGAGATGATGTCGTCAGGCTGGATGAACCGACCAAGCTGTGGGTCATAATAGCGCGCGCCGTAATAATAGAGTCCCGTGTCCTCGTCGAGAACCTGACAGGTGTAACGGCGGGACACCGGGAAAGCTGTTGTGCTTAGCGTGTAGCGTGTGCGGCCAAAGGCTGAGTACCCATGATGCTGCACACGGTTGCCCCCGGCATCCGTTTGAATCGTGGTCGAGGTCAGGTTGTCCGGGTGATAATACTGGAAGGCGTTGATAAAGGTTGCATCAAACAAAAAGTCCAACCGGGGCCATACCCCGCCTGCAGGGAAAACACGGTTCAGCCCCGGTGCATGCGCAACGACCAAGGCTGGCAGTAAAAGCAAAGAAATGAGTGGAAGCAGCCATCTCATCGAAAATCTATACTTGTAGGTGGGCCGCAACTGTAAATCTCACCTCCTGTCCGGGTTCATTTGGCGAATCCTTTTGCTACGGATTACCGTGTTTTCTCACGGAACTGGTTCGAAAACGGCCCAATTCATGCCCTAAGACAACGCGGAGGCCTTTGATGAACCGCGATTGTGCAACGGCACTGCGCCCCTGTTCACTTTCAAGATACTGTCTAATCTTAAAGACAAGTTCTTTCAAATGTGGGGGCACTCCATGAGGAGAGTCAATTTGCACACGAATCTTCTTGCCGGACGATTCCGGATATTTCACCGCCAAGTGACCCTCTACAGCGACGTCAATGGCGTCAAAGATACGGTTTTGGATTTTTAATAAGCACTCACGCCATTCGGACTTGCTGTCAGGCCAGGGGCCATCTTCAACGAGGTACAAAACGAACTCGTCATTTGCGGCGTCATGCGTAATAAGGTCAATCTTAACTTGTCGCCACATACTCAGAATTTGTCGACCTCAAATTGTTGGATTTTTGTCGGCTTACCGGGTTCCAAGCCAGCCTGCTGGGCTCGTAATCCACGCGGGATTACGGAATCGCCACTTTCTACTGCATGCTGTAATTCTGTTTGGCCGGGAGTAAGTTTGGCACCAAGGCCGTGCTTTGCTTCGCGTACCTTTAATGAGGGGCCTTTCGTCTCCGTAAGCAGATCGGATCTGGTCCGCCGCCCACTTGGAAGCTCAAACGTTACCTGCTTGCCTTTGATCGTTTCCCCAGCGGCCCTTGCTTCCGCTTCGGACATGGCTTCCCCGAGTTTACCCTTGTTTACCGGAGCGAGACCACCCTTATTAACAATCGTTCCCACGTTCCGGGACTTGCTGGCGGCCTCGTGCGCCATGCTGGCCCCCACGTTCTCGGCTTGTTCCAATAGGGTTTTGCTCACCGCTGCCTCGACCTGCACGCTGCGTTTCACCACCTTTGGCACGGCAGCACCGCCGTGCATTGCGCCTGCTCGTGCCAGTCCAACAGGCAAATCCACAAACTGTAACACATTGTCGGTGTATCCACGGTAGTAAGGGTTACTGGCCTGCTCAGCATTCTCAGGCGCAACTGCGTACCGTTCAGTGCTAAAGAACACCGCCACAACCGCCAGTCCCAACACCACAGCAGGGGTTTGCCCACTCGGGTCCGTGTACCGCAGAGGATTGTTGAGTACGTAGCTGTAACGGTTGTAACTTTGCGGATTGCTCAGGTCAGAGATGATGTCATCAGGCTGGATGAACCGGCCAAGCTGCGGATCGTAGTACCGGCTCGCGTAGTAGTACAGCCCAGTCTCTTCATCCAGCACCTGACATGTGTACCGGCGCGACACCGGAAACGCGCTAGCGCTTTCCGTGAATCGTGTGCGGCCAAAGGCTGTGTATTCGTAGTGCTGAATCCGATTCCCGTTCTGATCGGTCTGGATCGAGGTGCTGGTCAGGTGGTTGGGGTGAAAGCAGCAAATGAGTTCGCCGTTCCGTGTCAAAGGCTCAGCGCAAGGCAGCTTTGTGCCCGCGGCGTGTACTTGCACCGCCGAGGCCATTACCCACAACAACAAGAACACCGATTGAAACCGCCGCTTTATTCGCATGCCACTATCATGGCTTGATTTCAACCGATACTAACAAAATCGCAGCAGACCCGCCTATGTACCTTTCCGCTAAGTGTCTTTAATTGGTCGTGGCTTGTGTTGAATCGGCTTTGTGCTGGCCCACCATTTCCTTCTTCTTCTGCAGTACCTCTTGAACCTTTGCCTCGATCATCGCAACGCTTTCGGGGGAAAGTTTCAACGACTCAATGTCCACAGCATTTTTGTCGAAGAACAGTTCCTTTCCCAGACAAGCCTTTATCCTTTCCTCGCATTTGCGGCCCTCAACCGTTGCAGCAAGTTTACACGTAGGATACGCAAATACTAACATGCCTGCATTTACGTGTTGGATTGTGCCCACTGGTAACTGTGCAAATTTTTCTCGGCCGATCTTTTGGATTGCCCAGGGCCCAAAATATGTTCCCCAGTAAACACCCGGCAGAGTTTCCCCAGGGTCTTTCCCAACAAACATTTGGGTTCGGCCAATAGGGTCTTGAAACGTGATGAAATGTTTTTCGATTTCATCCTGATAACTGGTAATCCAGCCGAAAGCGGGCTGGAAATGACTGATCAGAAACCGAAATAACTTAATTGCTAGTTCATCCCCAGCCGAGAAATCCAGCCACACTACACAGTCCCAAGGGAAAAGGCGCGGATCGAGCCCTTTTCTGGGCCGCCAATCTATGGATGCTTCAAATTTCGGTCTGCTAACACGCTTTAACATCACCGGCATCTGTGCTCTAAGCCAAGTTTCAACCGCATTTTTCAGCCCATTGTCATCCAGTTTTTTGCGAATGGGTTCACCAAGGTCGTACCGTTCGGGCCGCAACAGCGGGTCAAGCTCGTAATACCACTGCGTAAGCAGACCCTCAACAAACTCCCTTGTCCCAAGATTTAAGTCCGTCTTCACACACATGTAGTATTTGTTTTTCATACGCTGCGCTTTATTGTGGGCCAAGATAAGGCCGTGTCTTGACTTCACTTTGTTCTAAAACAGGCCCCGTCACTTTTGTTTTTTCCCCCGTAATAACAATATGCGATTTACCCGAATCTCTAGCTGCATCTCGTTCGATTCTCAATTGTCGTGTATTGGCGACTACTTTGCGATCCTTGATTTCGCCAATAGCCCCTGGAGTTATAAAATCTGGGATAGCATAACCTTCGCGGCCTACAACCTTCAAGTGGTTTTTCGGCAGCCCCATCTCTTTCAAAACCCGCGCTTCTGCCGCACGGCCTCTGGCTGCTGCCTCAGCCAATTTCTTGGCCCGGTTTAGCTCACCTGCACCTTCAACAGCTTTGACCGTGGCAACGGCAGTCCCAACTCCGGCAGCCACCTTAACAGCTTTGCCGGCAACCTCAAGCCCAGCACCAACACCAGACCACACACGTTCAGATGTGCTAAGCTCATGATAATCTATGGCATCCTTGCCAGTGACAGCTTGATAGCCAGAGTTAAACAGCGCAACAGCAGGATGCGTCTCCATTGCAGTGCGTCCGAGCACTTTGCCAGCTTCAAAGTGTCGTAGTGAGCTTTCGTACAGGCGCGGCGATGCACCGCCAGCAGACAGCCGCACCGCTGCATGCCCCGCACCCAAAGTCAACGGTACGTCAAAGTCTTCCTCCTGATGCCCGCTCGGATCAGTGTACCGCAGCGGATTGTTGAGCACGTAGCTGTAACGGTTGTAGCTTTGCGGATTGCTTAGGTCAGAGATGATGTCGTCAGGCTGGATGAACCGGCCAAGCTGCGGATCGTAGTACCGGCTGGCGTAGTAGTACAGCCCAGTCTCACTATCGAATACCTGGCAAGTAAACCGGCGTGAAACTTGGAAGCTCGCTTGCGGGTTGGCCATTTGTATTCTCCCAAATGGGTACCACACGTTCAGTTCTTGTTGTGTTCCACTCGAACTGCTCAATGCACTCGATGAGGTTAAATGGTCTTGGTGGTAATAGTAACCTATTTTGTTACCGTCATCTCCGCCAGCCAACGGAGAGCCGTTTTCAAAGGTGCAAACCAGTTTGTCGCCCGCCCAAACGTGGAACAGTGTTCTACCGTCCTTTTCCTCGTAGATTTTGCCGATCCAGACGTGCAGTTTGGTGGGATCTTGGTTTAGCCGCCTCCAGAGCCGCGCCCCATCGTATGCGTATCCGTATTCCACGAGCAGGCGCGTAGGGGTAACTTGTGAAAGCCGTATGAGACGGTTTTCAGGGTCATACTCTAATGCTTGCGCTCCTGCGGTTCCCGCCTGGCGCACGATCATATTGCCGCACAAGTCATAAAGGTAAGTGGCGCCAAAGGCCGTTTTGACTGCCTGTCCCCGGGCGCTGCCGTAAGAGTAAGTAGAGCCGCCGCCTTCAATATTGTATAAGACGTTGCCAACAGCATCGTAGTTGTAACTGCCAGATAGACCGCTGTAAGTGATGATGCGGTGCAGGTCGTCGTATGTGGCGGTCATCGTGCCAGCGATACCGGTGCCGCTCAATGACAAGATGTCGCCTGCAGCGCTGTAAGTGTAACTGCGGCTGAAAACAGGCGAAGATATGTTTTGCAGACGTTTTGAACTGCTAAAGTAGGTGTGAGTAGTTGTGACACCGTTGCCATAACTGAATTGTGTTACACGCTCGAATTCGTCGTATTTATCCGCGTTTACAACATAGTAATCGTAGGTGGAGCCCAGGCGGGAGACCTTATTGATCTTGGAGCCGTGGAAATACGTATAAGTAATTGTGGGACCGGGCGTAGGATACGCAACTTCTCTTATATTGTCGCCATCGTCGTATGCATATGTGGTGGTGTAACTCTTGTTGTTAATTTTAAGGTAGCGTGTCGTTTTAATCAAACGCCCCCGCGTGTCGTACCCGTTCGCGACCGAGCCCGCGCTGTCGGTTATCTTATACAGCAGCCCTTTGTAAACAGTATAGCCCGGATCGTCACTTGTGTCGTAAATGTAGTTGACCACTGAATATGGTCTGTTCGCATTGAAATCGGCGTTAGACTTAAACACAGCCTTGGTATGCAACCGGCCCATCGGATCCTGAAAGCTTGTGGAGGGGTTTACGTAAGAGTTCGTGACAACTGCGCCTCTACCGTCACATTGCACGCGGACACGGCCTGCAGCGTCGCGCTGGAAAACCCACTGCCCGAGATGGGAATCCGCCAAGGCTATAAGGCGACCGACATCGTCGTAGGCCAAATAAATGTTTTCTCCATTGTGATTGACAATATTAGTGAGGTTACCGGCTACGTCATATTTCAATATTGTAGTGTAGGTGGTGGCATTAAAGACCTCCTCGATTTTATTGGTCCGGCCGAAGGCATCAAGTTGGTAACGCCGGATTTTGCCATCTTCGTCTGTGCAAACGATCCACCATGGGTCTGTATCTTTTACGTAGGCCCACCTTATGGGACCCAAAGGCGAACCTGAATCACCTTGCAAGTCTGTCTTTCCACTGAAAGCGCCTTGTGCATTGAAACTTGCCTGCACAAGACAGTTGGTGCTGACACGGCCGACGGCGTCAAAACCGGTCCAAACCGCTTTCTGGGCGGTTGGCTTGGTAAAGGCAACTTGGTTTTCAAAACGCGGCCACGTTGTCAGAAATATGTTGCCTAGTTCATTGTAAGCCATTGAAACGACCCGATAATTGCCGTTCTGGCCCAATGTGCGGATTTGAATTGCGCGGGCGAATCCGTCGAGGTAGGTCCTGCTTTCCAACCCACCAACGCCATCGTTCATCCATACATGTGCGTAACTGACTGCGTTTCCCAAGCTAATTGCACCCAAGTTATACGTTACCTGCTTCATTGTGATTGCCGAGCCGCCGATGGGAATTTTCTCGCTTTTAGTGAGACGATAGAAAACGTCATATGTGTTGCGGATTGACACCCCCATATAATCGGTCACATCCGTAAGCAACCCGGACCGCACGTCATAGGCGGTGCTTGTAATGAAGTCACCAGCCGAATTCATAGCAGGGTTCACCCGGATCCGAGTGGTAGCGGGATATATGTTATGGGCTGTCTCATACGTTATTTCAGTAACCACGCCTACCGGGTTCGTTACCAAAGTAACCAGCCCGTACGAATTGTACCCGCCGTAACCGATTGTGGCATATGCTCCGGAGCAGATGCGTTGCTCCTCGGTCAAAATTGTACCGCTGTTAGGATAGTATTTGTACTTTGTCTCTTGGAGTACATTATTTTGTGCGTCTGCGAGCCAGACTAGCTCAGGTTTATCAACAATATATGGGTTCCCAGTTATAGTAGCAAATTTTATATTGTAGCACTGGTTATCGTTGGGAGCAGCATCCGAAAAAGTGAAGTTACCTGGATTAAATCCAGTCACCTCACCATAGAGCGTCTTGTTGGTCAGATTGCCTTTTGAAACGTCGTAAATGAACCTTGTGGCCGTAACCTTTGGATTTCCACCCCCAGGATAATCACAATCGAAGACGTTTGTTATATGAGGGAAGTACCTGCCTTTGCCCAGGGCAGCTTGTGTAACTTGGCTAACTACAACATTGTATAGTTTATTGTCCTTCCCATATGTCTCGACTCGATAAGGAAATCCTTTCTTAGCAAAATTCCCAGCATCTTGATATTCGCCCAAGCTTGAATAGTTTCTGCCTCCGCCCTGATGGTAATAGGTAACGATCCTCCTGCCGTAGGCATCGGTATTTGTAACCACAGCAAAGCCGGCAAATTCACGCCGTGTACCATCATAAAATCCACCAGCATAACTATACGAATGCGTGCGGGTGGGATTTACGCCATCGTCCTCAGAAACGGCGGCCACCGTTTGGATGACCATCGGAAGCGAACTTCCAGAATTCGGGTCGGCTGGGTCTTTCCGATTATCGTACATGGTGGACGGTTTGTACGAAATTGAGATTATGCCACCGATCCCGTTGTTTATGTTTGTGAGAAGGTCTGGGAATGGGCCGTTGTTCAACTGAACTTTGAAACCGTAATAGTAGTGAGTATAACAGTTATCAAAATCACTCATCACCCGGTCAAGCAAGCCGGGTAGTGTTTGTCAATTGTCAGTTGGAGGCGATTAAGGCGGTTTTGGGTTGATGTGGAATTGGGTTTTGGTTTTCCACCATTGGGACCAAGCTTTTGGTTGGGCCAGCAGTTGTTGGAGGACCAAGAGCCGTTCGGCCCGAACGGGATGCCAACTGCGGCCTTGGCGTTTGAATCGGCGGTTGATGTGCACTTCGATGTTCTTTTCGACGGCCCCTGAGCCGCTTTTGACAGTTGGCGGGGTGCAGCCGTTGCCGTGGCGGAGTGCTGCGGCGATTTGTTGCCAGGCGTCAATGCCGTGGCGGTGATTGCTGAGGTAGCCCAACAGGGTCTGGAATTGCTTGGGCCGCAAGTAGCGCAGCGGGCTTTGGCAGAGGGCCTCCAAGGCGGCCTTGGAGTCA
>Ga0315298_1011551_pt1 | contig 10332 bp, 7 predicted proteins | sample WHS_1_MG_FD_203077 | JGI IMG/M metagenome (GOLD analysis project Ga0315298, IMG submission 203077) | Extremophilic microbial mat communities from Washburn Hot Springs, YNP, Wyoming, USA - WHS_1_MG | ecosystem: Environmental > Aquatic > Thermal springs > Hot (42-90C) | place: USA: Wyoming...
TATTCTTTTCTTTTAAATATAATTTTGATAAAATCTTTCTCTCTTCTTTATAATGAGAAATAATTCTAGCTTCTACTGCCAAATTCAATGTTGGCGTAGGAACTCCTAAATCCAAAGAGGTTTGAGCAGTCCACTTCCCAGTACCTTTTTGTTCTGCTTTATCCAAAATGAAGTCTATCAAAAATCCACCTGAGTTTTTGTCTTTAAATCTCATAATCTTATAGGAAATTTCCATCAAATATGAATTTAAATCTTCTTTATTCCACTTTTCAAATATTTCACTAATTTCTTCATTAGACAACTTTAAAACTTTTTTCATTATATCATAAATCTCTGAAATTAATTGCATAATTGCATATTCAATACCATTATGAACCATTTTTACAAAATGTCCTGCAGAATTATCACCAACATAAGTACAACATGATCCATCTTCAGTTTTAGCTGCTACAGACAACAGAATATCCTCTACTAGTTTATAAGCATCTTTTGACCCTCCTGGCATTAAAGATGGGCCATGAAGCGCACCATATTCTCCCCCTGAAATTCCCATTCCTAAAAATAAAATATTTTTTTCTTTTAAGTATTTTAATCTTCTGTCAGTATCTTTAAAATTTGAATTTCCACTATCAATTATTAAGTCCCCTTTTTCTAAATAAGGAATAATTTCATTAATTATCATATCAACAGGTTCTCCAGCTTTTATCATTAATATAATTTTACGTGGCCTTTCTATGCTTTCTACAAAATCTTTTAAATTATAAAAAGGATAAATTTTTTCACTATGAACTTTTTGATTTAAAAATTCTTTCGTTTTACTTTCTGTTCTATTATAAACAGAAACATTATAACCCTTTCTACTCATATTCAATACAAAATTTTGTCCCATTACCGCAAGACCAATTAATCCAATATCACTTTTCAATTTAATCACTCCACTTTGTTAAATTTTTGATAACTTTGTTATTTAATATTGACACCGCATATATATGCGATGTCAATATTAATAAAACTATATTATTTATAGAAGCCCTATCCAACCTAGTATAAAGAATATTATAACCATCCATAATAAAACTTTTAAAACTTTCAGACCTTTTTTAGTAAAATACCAGTATATTAGTAAAACTGTTAATAGAGGTAACATGCCTGGCAATATTTTATCTAAAATTCCCTGCAATTCAAAAGCTTTCCCAGAAATTGTCCATTTAAGTGGCGTTGATACAGAAACATAGTTACTTGTTAATACACCCATCATAAACAGCCCTAAAGTTGATAGACCAGTAATCAAAGCCTTTAGTTTTTCTCCACCTAAAAGCACACTTATTGATTCTCTGCCAAGCCCATAACCCATTTTAAGGAAATAATAACCATATGTGTATGTTATTAATGGAAATAAGATTAGCGGGAATAAAGCTCCCATTGCATTGCCAGATTTTGCCCAAGGTAAAGCAATAGCAATAAGAAGATACATAATAGTTGACCACTCAACAGAATCACCTATTCCTGCTAAAGGACCCATCAAACCAACTTTTGTTGCATTAATAATATTAGGATCTGGTGCTTCTTTACCTTCAGAAATTGCACGTGCCCTTTGTTCTTCTAATGAAAGAGTAATTCCTAAAATTGGTGCACCTCCCCATGTACCTTGCGTATTAAAAAATACCAAATGCCTTTTATAAGCTTCTTTTAGTTCTTCTGTATTTTTATTATATAGTTTCCTAAGCACCGGCATTATACTCCATTGAAAAGCTAATGCTTGCAACCTTTCATAGGAGTGTGGAACTTCGGTTGTAAGCCACCATCTAAACCATGTCATTTTCAGATCCTTTTCTGTAACTTTCCTATCACCAAGATCCTCAGTATTATTAGATTTCTTAGTAATATCTGATATTTCATTTTCTTGTATAGTAGATTCATTTTCAAAAGCATTTCTATAATAAAGCATAACATAGATGTATGCAGCAACTCCACCAATTATTGCATAAATTATTGCATTAACATTTAAAGGTTTCAAAATTAATGAACTAAAATATGCTAAAAGATAAAAAGGCATTAATTCTTTGCGTCCAATTACAGCTAATGTTAAAGCTATCCCCAAAGCTGGCAAACTTCCTCCAACTACAGTTAAAGCATGTAAGATGCTTTGTGGTATAGTTTTTAAGAAGGCATCAATTAAAGGTGCTCCATAATAAACTGCAACAAAAACTGATGGGAAAAATAAAAGTATTGTAATTATAGTTGTTAATATTATAGAAGCGAAAGTTATCCCTTTGTCATTTAATTCATCAGCTAATCTATCAACCCAGTGTGTTATAAGAGAATTAAGAAAAAACCTAACACTAACTAAATAAGCAGCCAAAAGCCCTATTGGAACAGCAACAGCAATTGATTGAGCTGGATCCATTCCAGATACTAAAGCAACAGGTACCGCAACAGCTGTAGCTACAACTGTTTCAGCAGGTGTTGTACCGCCTGGTGCTATTACACCCATATAAACTAGCTGTATTGTAGCTGCAATTATCATTGCTTGAGGTACATTACCCATAATAAGTCCCACTATTAAACCAGTACCTACCGCTGTAAAACGTAAAAATCCAGAAAGTGTATAACCAATTATACGTGATTCTACTATAGCAACCCAGCCTGCTATTAGCACTGCTTGTAAAATTGTTATTTGACTCATATTTTACCCTCCTTTAAAAAATATATTTAAATGATTTACAATTGTAAATCAAAATTTTACTTTAATTTAGGAAAAAATTTTTCAATTACATAATCAATATTTAACCTTTCACTATCAGGTACCATCTGAAAGTATATTTCGACTCCTTTATCTTTGTGTAAATCCTTTAAAATTTCCGCTTCCTTATCATTTAAACTTACACTTTGAATAATAGTTTTCTTTCCAGCCATTTTAGCAACTCCACCTATATTTAAAAATTTGATATTAACTCCAGCATCTATAACTTTTTCAACACTTTCAATATCTTTAAATAATATGAATGCTTTTTCCTCACCTGGCTTAGAACTCTCTTCAACAAATTCGTTTATACTCATAACTTTTACTTTTACACCAGGAGGTGCCGCCATAGTATAAATGCTTTTCATGTAATCATCAATTGCTAAGAGATCATTTATTATAATAACTGTCTTTGCTGGAAATCCTTTTAGCCATCTTGTCATTATTTGACCATGAATTAATCTGTCATCTACTCTTGCAAAAACAATATCCCACATTTTTAACTCTCACTCCTTTATAATTTTAAAGAACTTTTCTCAATTTTTTTAATTCCATCTTTCCCAGCCTCAAAACCTGTAGAAATTAATTCATCAGTACTTATATTATTAATAGATGAAATCATTTCTATAAGCATAGGCATATTAAGACCTGTTAAAACCTGAACACTATAATTTTTCATTATATATAAAGCTATATTAAAAGGACTGCCTCCAAATAAATCAACTAAAATTATTACGTCTTTATTTTCATTTTGTTTTTCTTTTATTATTTTTTCTGCTTCCATTTGTAAAATCTCAATGTTATCTCCAAGGTTTAATCCTAACGCTACTACATCATTTTGTTTACCCATAATCACCTCTATCCCATTTAATAATCCTTTACCAAAGTCGCCATGTGTTATAATTAATATGAATTTCTTTTTCATGAGATTTTCACCTACTTTGATTAATTATTTGTTGTTAATATTTTTAATTATATTTTAAGCAAAAATCATGCCAAGTAGTGTTATATCTCTACTTGGCATGATTTTTAGACCATTAACTCCTTTATTCTACTATTAACAAGTTCATATATAAAGCCTATTTCCGTCGTCGGTATATGCACTTTATAAGTTTCTTCTATGACACTAAAAGATGATTTAACAAAATCTATGAACTGTCTATGACACTGTTCAAATTCTTCTAAATTACTGTAAGAAGTTATTGGTTCTTTCATCACTAATCTTTCAATCATTACACTGACATGTATATATAAACTTATTTTTAAATCATTAGAAAATCTAACTCCAATAAATCTTTCTAAATCCGAAATAGCTTTTTCTACTTGAACAATTATTTTATCAGGGTTTAATATAGTCAAGTGATGTAATACATTTTGCAAAGAAAAAAGTCGAACAATCGTTTGGTTGATTTGTTGTATAGTTTTATCATCAACAATACCGCTTAATATTTTACTTAACAAGACATCTCCTTTGCCAGCAATTAAATCTTCCAAAGACAAATAAGGTATCTCTTTTATTCCAGGGTCTGCTGTTCCAATGATTAGTTTAACATTAAAATTTTTGAATATCTCATCTTTTATTCCATTCCCTTTTAGCCTACTGTAGTCATATGGAATAATATCAATATCTTCATTTGTAAAACATTCTTTTAAAAGGTCTTTTATTTTCACTGCTGTACCGATTCCTGTTACGCAAGTTGTTAGAATGGCATTTTCTCTATTTTTTTGAAATTTGATGAATCTATAACTACTGCTATTTTTCTGTATTGCCTCTGTTACAATTTGCTCTAAAGGTTGATTTTGCAATATTCTATTCCCAACGTCTAAAGCCAATTGAGTAGTAATATTATTAATAATTGCTATGTCTCCCTCTACAATATCAGTTAAAGACTTGTATATCTCCTCTAAAGAACCCATGTCCACTAATATAATAATCCCTTTGGAGGTATCTATATTTTTTAAATAATCCTGAACTTTTAGCATAATCTCTTGTGTCGACATCTCAATTGGCATATCAAAAGCTTCAAAAACAAATTGTCCCAAAAGTCTATTGGCAACACTAGCTATACTGCTGGCAGTTGAATAACCATGGGCTATTATTATAGAATTTATCAGATTTGTATTGTCACTTTTATTTAAGCTTTTAATATAAAGTGTAAAATAAATTACAGCTATTTGGTTGAGCTTGACGTCCAGGTTAACTTCAATAAGTTCTACCATTTTATTAGCTATTATAAACTCTTTGGGAAAAACATTTTTCAAAACTCCTAATACCACTTTTATATTCTCAGAATACTTCTCGTAAGTTACATCGCTTAATAAATAATTAATAAAATGGGTCAACACCAAAACCGAATTGCCATAATATTTAATTCCGTACATATTTTGTATTATATTTAGCACATTTTCTACTATATTTTTGATAGCATTGAAAACTATTGAATCTATGTAGGTATTGTCGTTTTTAAAAATTATTTTATCTGTAAACTCATTTAAATAAATCAAAGCATCTTTTTTAAAAGTGTCAGCATTTATTTCCCTATTATTATATTTCTCAAACAATATAAATATTTTGCTTACTACTTCATATACATCTTTATTGTCTTGTTTGTCCCATATCAAATCTTCATCTTTTTTATTATGAGAAATCAACATACCGTTAAAATGGAAATTACTTTTTATTATATCTAAATCAGCCTGCATTTCTCTTGGCAGGTCATATAGATGAATTCGCAATATACTTGTTTTATCTCTTATAATATGGTTATAGGCTTGAGCACAGCTATACTTTATTATATTTATAAGTTTACCAATGTTGCCAGATATTTTGGCCTTTAGAAGAACATTAAGGACTTGTTTGCTTATTAAAATATCCATTTCCAGATTTTTGGCCTCATTTTTGTAAAAGTTATAGATAAGTTGTAACCTTTCATGTAAAGGCCTATCATAAAGAGAGGGGATGTTTACAACTAATGGTATCCTTCTTAAAAAAGTCTTTGTAAAAGTTTGCTCAGGGTCTTCAGTTGTTGCAAATATAAACCTTACTTTTGAAGCTTTCCAATTGCCTGTCTCACCAAGCCTTCTAAATATTCCTTTGTCCAAAAATAGAAACAGTTTTTCCTGCCCTTCTGGAGGCAATCTGTGAACTTCATCTAAAAATAAATATCCTCCATTCGCTTCTTCTAAAAGACCGGGTTTGTCTTTATCAGCACCTGTAAATGCTCCTTTTACATAGCCAAAAAGGTTTGCGGAAAGTAGTTCAGGATTATTAGCATATTCAGCACAATTAAATATTACATATGGCGCGTCCTCATTTATAACACCAATATACTTGGCATATTCGTAGATGAGTTGGGCAATGTAGCTCTTACCTACACCTGTACTACCGGTAAGTAGAATAGGAAGTCCATTAGGCGGATAAGAAGCAGCTGATTTGCATAATTTCACTTGTGTTTTAAGACTGCCATTATATCCTATAAGCTTTGTAAAAGGGTCATCGTTTGAAACCTTTACAGTTGAATCCAAGGTTTTAGTCGTTTCTTTGAATTCTTTTGCTTTCTTTTCATAAACTTCTTTGTCTAAAAAATAGACTGGCCTTGTGTTTATCTTTATTATTTTGCCTTCTTTATAAAGTTCATTTAATAAATGGCTTGCGACGTTTCTCTTTAAATTCAATTTTTGGGCAATTTCTTGGGCAGTAAACCCTCTTTTTGTCTTTAAATCTATATCCTTTGATAAATGTTTAATTAAATTTAAAATTTTTTCTTTATTAGTCAAGAAAAGTCTCCCCTTTAGTATAATGGTTATGATTTATAAAAAAGTATATCATAAAAAATAAAAAAAATTAACAATAATAAATATATTATATTTCTTCTATATCATCCTTAACTTTGGTTTTTAATAAAAATAAAGAAAAACCAACAACAAATAACATAAAAATTACTATAGATAAAAATCCTATAAAAACTCCAAAAATATCATTTAATTTACCAATCATAAAATTTGCAAACATGTTTATTGTAGAACTAATTGTTAGTATAATACCAATTATAATCGTTATATGTTCTTTAAATTCTTTCATAATTACGGCAATAGTTGTAGGAAAAATTATAGAATAAAAAAAACCTGCTAATGAAATTAAAAATGCAAATTTTTCTCCTGTCATACCACCTAAAATGAAAATAAAAGAAAATAGAGAAAAAATAAACAAGCCTTTTAGATAGCCAATTTTCTCCATTATAAATCCTCCTACTAATCTACCAAAAGTAAATGTAGCAAAAAAAACAGCTAACAAAAATGAGCTTATTGTATTATCAAGTTCATATTGAGTCCTAAAAAATGTAACAGCCCAATTACCTATACCAAGTTCTGAAGCGACATAGAACCCAAGCATAATTGCAAATATCCACATCCTTTTATTTTTAAGTATATTTACATAATCAACTTTTTGTTTTATAATTTTTTTCTCCTCACCTTTTATGTTAATTCCAAATGTAGTAATAATCAATATAGTAGTAATAAAAGCAATAAATAAATATACTTGCTGCCATGAAAAATTAAAATGCAATAATTTAACAGTCATATTAGGAGAAATAATGGCTCCAACACCATAAAAAAAATGTAACAAATTCATCATAAGTGCTTGATTTATTATAAATACAATAGAAGCAACAGCATTAATACCCATCTCAACTAAGCCCATACCCATATTCATTATAAACACAAAAATAATAAATACTAAAAATTTATATGAAATAAATATACCAATTGTTCCTGATAAAATAAGAAAAAGACCTATTATTAAAATTTTCTTTCTGCCTATTTTATCCGATAGAAACCCACCAATAAATGTTGACAATATAAATCCTAAACTTCCTATAGATAAAAATAAACCCATCATTGTATAGTCAACATTATAAAAGTTTTTAATGTTAAGTATAAGGGGCCCCTTGGCATTTTCTATTATTCCTATCAGCATCATTAATATATAAATTACTGCAATTGTATATGCATTTTTTCTCAATAAAATATCCTCCCTGTTTTTTATCCTGTAGATTAATTATACAGAAACAAAGGAGGAAAAACAAATTTTACTTGGCATATCGGTTTTTTGTCTTAGATTTTTTTATATCTTCTTTCACTTCTTCTAGAATTCTATAAGGTTTTGTAATTATTCTAACAGGTAAAGAAAAAAGAAATGAGCCTATATCTTTTTGAAGTTCTTCTGTCATCCTCTGGGGCTTTGTCAATACTCTATCTAAAAACTCTTCTGTATAGTTCTTTTTTGCATTTTCTTTGTTTATTTCTATTTCAGTCCCACATTTTTCGCATTTTATACTTTTTATTGTATTACCTTCATATGTTATCGTGTGTTCTGTTTCTTCTCCGCAGTGAAGGCAATAAAGCATTGCTTTCATATAAGTGTACATGTTTATCACTTCCCAATTTTTTTCATAATTATAGCATAAGTTGTAGTGGGTCTTCTAATATTTCTTTTATTCTCTTTAAAAATTTTGCTGCTAAAGCTCCATCTATTACTCTATGATCTGAGGATAAGGTTATTTTCATTATTGGTTTTATCTTTATTTCCTCTTCTTCTACTACAGGTGTCTTAGTTATTTTACCTACAGCTAGTATTGCTACTTCTGGCTGGTTTATTATTGCCGTAAATTGTGTTATATCATACATACCTAAATTTGATATTGTAAAACTTCCCCCTTCATAGTCGTCTGGGGTAAGTTTTCCTTCTCTTGCTTTTTCTATAAGTTGCCTTTCTTCATATGCTATTTCGCTTAAACCTTTTTTGTCAGCTTCTCTTATCACTGGAACTATTAATCCGTCTTCTAATGCTACTGCAAGTCCTATGTTTATTTGTTCTTTTAGTATTATTTGATCATCTTGGACAGAGGAATTAATTATAGGGTATTCTTTTATTGCGATGCTGGAAGCTTTTATGAGAATTGTGTTTATGGTTATTTTTGTGTTTTGTAGTTTTTGATTTAATGTATCTTTTAGTTTTAATATTTCTTCCATGTTTATATCCATTGTCACATAGTAATGAGGAGCAGTGTTTATGCTTTGTTTCATTTTGTTGGCTATTATTTCTCTCATACCTGTAAGTGGTATTGTTTTTGTATAAGAAACTGGTTGAGATTTTGGTTCTTCTTGAGTTGGCAGCTTTCTTTGTTGTAAGTTTTCAAGGTATTCTTCTACATCTTCTCTTTGTATTCTGCCAGAAGGGCCATTTCCTTTTATTTGTGTTAGGTTTATGTCATGTTCTTTTGCTATTTTTCTTGCTGCAGGTGTAGCTCTTGGTTTTGTTGGTATTGTAGTTTGCTCACCTTGTGAAATGGGTTTTTTAGTTTCTTTTATTGGTTCGTTTTGTTGAGGCTCTTTTTGTTCTTCTATGATGTTTGATTGTTTTAATAGATCTTCTACGTTTTCTCCTTCTTGTCCTATTATTGCTATTGGCTGGTTTACTGGTATTGTTTCTCCTTCTTTTGCTATTATTTTTAAAAGAATACCGTTATATGTGGCTTCTTCTTCCATTGTCACTTTGTCTGTTTCTATTTCTAATAGTGGTTCACCTTGTTCTACTTGTTCCCCTTCTTTCTTTAACCATTTTGTTATTTTCCCACTCGTCATTGTCATTCCTAGTTTTGGCATAAGTTCTATATTGGCCATGCTTTATCACTCCTTATTGAATATGGCTTTTACTGTTCTTGTTATATCTTCTGTTTGTGGTACTGCTGCTCTTTCTAGTTGTGGGTTGTATGGTATTGGTATGTCTTTCCCCGCTAATCTTTGTATTGGATAATCTAAGTAGTCAAAAGCTTTACTTTCTATTAGTTTTGCTGCTACTTCTGCTCCCCAGCCATTGTTTTTGTTGTCATCTTCTACTATTAGTACTCTTCCTGTTTTTATGGCTGAGGCTATTATTGTTTCTGTATCCATTGGTACTAGACTCCTTATGTCTATTATTTCTGCATCTATACCTTCTTTTTGTAATTCTTCTGCTGCTTCTATTGATCTTGGCACCATTATTGACCCTGCTATTATTGTTATGTCTTTACCTTCCTTTTTTATCGCTGCTTTACCTAGGGGTACTGTATAATCTTCTTCTGGTACTTCTCCTTTTGTCCAGTATAATAGTTTGTGTTCGAAAAATATTACTGGATTGTCATCTCTTACTGCAGATTTTAGCATGCCTTTTACGTCGTATGGTGTTGCTGGCATTACTACTTTTAAACCTGGTATGTTTGTGAATAGGGATGGTAAGCTTTGTGAGTGCTGTGCCGCTGCTCCAGTCCCTGAACCCATTGGTGCTCTTATTACAATCGGTACTTTTAGTTGTCCTCCTGTCATGTATCTTAATTTTGCCGCCTGATTTACTATCCATTCCATTGCATCCATCATAAAGTCTGCAAACATTATTTCTACTATTGGCCTCATTCCAACTAATGCTGCACCTACTGCTGAACCTACTATGCTTGCTTCTGATATGGGTGTCTCTATTAGTTTGTCTTTGTATTTAGGATACATACCTTTTGTTACTCCAAATGCTCCTCCATATATTCCTATGTCTTCTC
>Ga0315298_1011552_pt1 | contig 10332 bp, 9 predicted proteins | sample WHS_1_MG_FD_203077 | JGI IMG/M metagenome (GOLD analysis project Ga0315298, IMG submission 203077) | Extremophilic microbial mat communities from Washburn Hot Springs, YNP, Wyoming, USA - WHS_1_MG | ecosystem: Environmental > Aquatic > Thermal springs > Hot (42-90C) | place: USA: Wyoming...
TGGCTACCTCGGCTGCCTCCAGCCCCTACTTCCGTCTGTTCCAGGCTGCCCAGGTCAAGGCGAACGACAAGGGTTTCCTGTCGCGCGATATCACCGTACGCGAACTGCTGGAGATCAAGTCCGACGTGCACCATGTCTTCCCAAGAGACTACCTGAAGAGGCATGGGGCAAAGAGTGGCCAGTACAACCAGATTGCCAACTACGCCGTCGCTCAGAGTGAGATCAACATCGCCATAGGCAATAAGGAACCCAGGGTCTACTTCGGGGAGCTGTTCGAACAGTGCCGAGGTGGGACAAAGAAGTATGGCAACATCACCAATATGGACGAGCTGCGTGCCAACCTGCGTATGCACTGTATCCCAGAGAGCGTTCGGGAGATGACCGCGGAGGACTACCCAGCCTTCCTCGTTGCGCGGCGGAAGCTCATGGCCCAGAAACTGAAAGCGTATTTCGAGAGTCTGTGAAGTGGTGAGACTGAAGCTCTACCCCTACGGGCGAACTCCTGAGGGGCATCAAGCATGATAGCCGACCCTTCCAGTGACTACCTCGCCGGTCTCGTACGAGAGCTGTGCAAGCTGCCCGCAGAGACCGAGTGGGTTGAGTTCAAGGAGAACAGGGCCGACCCATAGGAAATCGGTGAGTACATTTCGGCGCTCTCCAATTCCGCTGCCCTGAACGGCAAGGCCTCAGCGTACCTGGTCTGGGGCGTGAAGGACGCTACTCACGAGGTAGTGGGGACCACCTTCTCACCGACAAGATCGAAGGTGGGCAACGAGGAACTGGAGAACTGGTTGTTGCGGCTGCTGTCGCCCCGGATCAACTTCCGCTTCTTTGCCTTCGAGATGAACTCGCGTCCCGTGGTTCTTCTGGAGATCGGGCGGGCCTTCCGCCATCCCGTTCAGTTCGGTGGACAAGAGTTCGTCCGAGTGGGATCCTACAAGAAGCGGCTGAAGGAGTACCCTGAAAAGGAGCGGCAGCTCTGGCGCATCTTTGACCAGACTCCCTTCGAACGCATCGTCGCCACTCATGGGGTGACCGGAGATGATGTGCTCAAACTGTTGGAGTATCCCGCCTATTTCGATCTCCTCCGAATCCCTCTTCCAGAAACCCGCGACGGTGTCCTGCAGGCGCTGGCGTCGGACGAGCTGATCCTACGAGATTCCAGCGGGAGGTGGAGCATAACCAATCTAGGAGCCATCCTCCTGGCCAAGCGACTGGGGGAGTTTCGTAGCCTGGCCCGCAAGGCCATGCGAGTGGTCATCTACAAAGGGAACAGCCGCGTCGAGACCCTCCGGGAACAGGTGGAGACCAAAGGGTATGCGGTGGGGTTCGAGAGGCTCATCGATCATATCAGTTCCCAGATCCCTCGCAACGAGGTAATCGGCAAGGCCCTTCGAAGGACCGTCCCTATGTACCCCGACTTGGCCGTGCGGGAGTTGGTGGCCAACGCCCTCATCCATCAGGATTTCCAGGTGACGGGCGCTGGCCCCATGGTGGAGATCTTCGAGGATCGGATGGAAATCACCAACCCCGGCGAGCCGCTGGTTCGGACGGAACGTTTCCTGGACTCGCCCCCGCGCTCCCGCAACGAGATGTTGGCGTCCTTCATGCGGCGTGTGGGTGTATGTGAGGAACGGGGTAGCGGGATAGACAAGGTCGTTTCTCAAATGGAATCTTACCAACTTCCGGCCCCGATCTTTGAAGTGGTGGAGGGCAACACGCGGGCGGCGCTCCTTGCCCATCGTCCGCTCACTCGCATGGACAAGGCGGATCGGATCCGGGCATGTTACCTCCATGCCTGCCTGAAATACGTGAACCGCGACTTCATGACGAATACGTCCCTGCGGGAGCGCTTCGGCATTGAGCCTCGGAACAGCGCTATAGCGTCGCGGTTGATCAAGGAGGCCGTGGAGGCGGGCGCTATTCGCCCTCATGATGCCGACGCGGCCCGGAAACTGATGAAGTACGTACCCTTCTGGGCATAGTAGGACCATGGCAGGTCTTTGACGGGTATTTGACGGGTATTTGACAGCAAGGGTTAGCCACAAGCTCCAGCCAGGGACAAGAACCGTCTAACGCGTATCGATTCGGCGGATTCTGGGGGAACGTCTGCCGGGAGTCTATTTGACGGGTATTTGATTCCGGGCCGAATTGGGAAAGAAAGGCCACGCAGACCGACACCATGTCGGGCTCAAGGCCGAGGTCATGGTGGACCACTTCCACGAAACGCATAGGGACCAGTCTCCTTGTCCCCACCTCTCAGCGTCCCGTCGTGCTTACCCTCGAGCCAGTCTGGACGTCCACTCTAGGTTAGAGCGCAGCACCGAGAGGGTGCCGGCGCTCTCCGGGAAAGCCGCCATCAGTCGGGTCAGGAGGCCGTTCAGCAGCTCCGGCATCGCCGGGTTCCCCATGGCCGCCAGCCTCGGAAGATAGGCCACCCGCGCCCCCCCTTCCGAGCGATGGAAAGCGACGAACTCTTCCTCCGTCAGCAGCCGGACCTCCGCGCCCACCCGGGCGGCTACCGGAGGTACTCCCTGCTGGTAGCGAGCTTCGGCCCCCTCGCCCAGGCCCTGGCCCACGATGGCGACGCCTAGCACCGTCGCCGTCTCCGGCAGGTAGTCCGGGGCGAAGGCGGTGAGCTGTGGCTCCCCGGAGAGGCGTGGCCCCAGGGTGCCGTAGGCCGGGTTCAGCAGCAGGGTGTCGTAGATGACCCCAATCAGAGCGTTGCTGCTGCCGTCCACGGTGATCCGCACGAAGCGCCCGAAGGCGTAGTCCTCCGGCACGGGCGGGTCGGCCACCTCCCCCGGCGCGAAAACCTGAACCACGTAGTCCACGTGGCTGTTGGATTTGACGACTCTACCCAGCATCATTTGTCCCTACCCCCACTGCCTCCCACGCTGCTGCGCCCACAGTCCCCATCGGATCACTGGACCGGAAGCAGGACCGGCCACTTCCCCTCGCCGCGCTTCAGCTCGTAGGTCAGCACCCGGCGATGCGAGTTCAACTCCCGCATGCGCCCGGCGATCTCCTTTTCCGCGCCGCCTCCGTCGCCGCCGAGATCGCGGTCTCCAAGCTTTCGGCCTGGTCCCGCAGATTCTCGGCGCGCCGCACCAGATCGGCTGGGAACCGGAGCTTCTCCACATCCAGCAACCGGGCGCGCATCTTCTCGCCCTTCGCCTGGAGCACAGCCACGAGCCGGGCCGGTTCCTGCTCGTTCACCCCCAGCGCTTTCTGGTCGGCCCCAACCAGCGCTCGCCAGTCCGCGGGGTAACGCACCCCGGAGAGGTCCTCCTCCCATCCCCGCACCAGCTCAGCCATGGCCGGACTCGCCGCTATTCGCCCGCGCAGATCCCGAAGGACGGCATCCGCCTCGACCAGCTCGGGAGGTCGCGACCTGTGAAGGGCTGTGCGAGCCCTGTCCAACGCGCTCTTGAACGCCGTGACCGCTTCCAGGCCCAATAGGGCGCTGATGGCCTCGCGGCGATCCTTGGGAGCCACATGGATGAACTCCTGGAGGCCGTGCTGGGTGATCACCGGATAGGCAACCTCGTCGGGGATCACCCCCAGGCTCTGCCAGTCGCCCGGACGACCGTCTACCAGGATCTGAAACGGGTTGGATCCGCTTCGAGCGGCCGGCAGCCGTCTGACGAGCGTCCTCACGGCACCGTCGGAGAATCGAATCCGGGCCTCCACCTCCACCGCCCCTCTGTAGTGGGCGTTGGCGTAGCTGTCTTTGTACTCCAGCTTGCTGTAGCCGTCTCCCCGTTTCTTGCGCCGTGTCTCCCCGTAGAAAAGCCACTCGATGGCCTCGGCCAGGCTGGTCTTCCCTGTGCCGTTAGCCCCCACACAGACCACGAGATCGGCATCCAGGTCTATGCACCCCGAGTTGCCGAAGGCCCTGAAGCCGGCGGGCCTAATGCCGAGCAGTCTCACGAAGTCGCTCCCGCAAAACCACTTCCATCATCTGTCCAAGCCGTGCAGCCGCTTCGTCCTCGGATCGAGTCCTCTCCCAGACCTCGCTGAAGGCTGATGCCAGTCGCATCGACAGGGGACTGCCCAGGCTGGTGGCGAACCGCGCCAGGTGCACGTCGCGAATCCCCGGCTGAGCCGCCGCATCTGGAACGACGTCTGCCACGGCACGCCGCCAGGCACGTTGGTGTATCGCCGCCCCCGTTGCCCCGATGCCCCACGCGGCGGGCACTACCACCACGGCCGCCACCAGCTTGTAGCAGAAGCCTTCGAAGGGCTCTCCCAGGCTGATGGTCAGCAGGAGTGACTCGTCGGGCTTTAGATGGGAAGCAGCCGGGATGGATGAACCCTGAGGGAGGTCGCCCAGCATCTCTAGAAACACCGGATCGGTGACCGCCAGATCGTATACTACCCCGCCCAGCCTGAAGCGCGCCCGAACCTGAGGCCTGGACCGGCGCGGATTCCCGGGCGCGTGCCACACCAGGTCTCGGGGAAGGACCAGGGCGAGAGACGCCCGCGCGGGAGAGCGGAACAGCTCATCGTAGGCAACCCGGCCGCTGCCGCTTCCCAGAATGGCCGGCCCCGGGGCGAGATGGGAGCGCAGGAGAGATGCCACGCTGGCGGAGGCGGGCCTTTCCACCAGATGCCACCGCAACCCGGATATGCGCCAGTTCTCGGGCTGATGGGGCTTCGGCTGATGCTCCCTTAGATCGACCCTCAGCAGGTCCAGCACTCGGGCCTCGGAGCCATCATCCAGAGTGTAGTCCTGGCGAAAGAGGACCCCATCCTCCGGGTCGGTTATCGACGGCACCGTCCCTCTCCCATCTGCGCCCTACAGGTGTATCGGGTTGAGATTCCCCCATTTCCGTTGAAGGTACTCCAGCACCAGCCGCCGGTGGCAGCGCGTCGCCTCCGGCTCGCTGCACAGGAGAACGGTGGGGATCTCGAAGAGGGCGGGGTTCAGCCTCTCCTCCACCCGCCGCTCCCCCATCAAGGCCAGGAACCGGCGCTCGTACCCTTCCCAGCTCCCCTTCTCCTTCCTGTAGCCGTCGAGGATCTCCTGGGTCGGCGCCAGCATCGGCTCGTGAAGGTACTCGGCTCCGCACAGCTCCCTGAGGAAGAAGGCCAGGTCGTCCCGTTTGGCGAAGCCGGTCAGTTGGGACGAGTTGTTGAGCCGGACATCCACCAGCCGCCGGATGCCCGCGGCCCTCAGGGCTCCGAAGAACGACTCCGCCGTCCTTTGGGTGAAACCGATTGTGTAGACGTCCATGGCTTTGCCTCCGGCACATCGAAGAGCGGCAACCGCGGCTGCTCTCGCGATTTCGCGTTCTCTTCTTCTGTCAGCTCCGATTCGGTCTGCAGGCGTCCGTCGCCCCGGATATGGACCACCCCGATCCCCCTTTCGGTCAAGACCCTGCCGACCAGCAGACGCCGATGGCACTCCCGCGGGTTCTCTTCGCCACACATGAGGGCGACCCGGTACTGGCCGATGCCTCGCTCCAGGCGAGAGATGCCCTCCAGGAAGAGCGGCGACTCGGCCATCCGCCCGTAGAGCGTCTTCCCATCCTCGGCCAGGTACTCGCCGCCTTCGGGTCGACCACCCAGCTCCAGCCCCAGGAAGAGGTAGCCCACGCCCTCCCTGGCCAGAGCAGCCTTCAGCTCGCGGTGGTTGAAGTGCGGCGTATACCTGGAGTAGGGCTGGGAGCGGACATCCACCAGCACCTGAATGCCATGCTGCTTGAGCAGGCCCAGGAAGGTCTCCCACGAGTGATTGGAGTGACCGATGGTGAAGACCTGCCGCTCCACGCCTACACCCTTCTTCGCCGCTTGCTGGCGGCCTTGGGGGCGAGCCGCAGGTGCATGCCGTTCCGCTCGCAGAAGGCCTGCACCTGGGCGTAGAAGGCCTCCCGGTCGGGCACGCTGAGCACCGCCGCGGCGTCCACCGCCTCGAAGCAGTACGGATAGCCGGTGCCGGCCACCACCTCGCAGCGCACCACGTCGGCCACGTGGTCCACCAGCCCCTCCCGCACCACCCAACGGGGAATGTCCACCCGTGCGGGAGGTCCCTCGCCGGTAGTTTGGAGGTAGAAGAACGCGACCTCTCGGCTGTAGTCCTCCCCTTCCCGCGAGTAGTGGCGGAGCGTCTGGTCGCGGGCGCAGACGAAGGCGCGGGTCCGGTCCCCCCAGCGCATCAGGCCCTTCAGCAGGTGAGCGTCGTTCACCCGGGCGGGGAGCGGCAGCCTGCCCAGATGGGCCAGCAGGGTGCACAGATCCTTGGAGAAACTGGTGTCCACGAAGCCGACCACTGGCACCCGGTGCTCGCGAGAAGCGCGCAGCAGGTCAAGCACGGCGTCCACATAGGGTCGGCCGGACTTCGACGCGGTCAGGGTGGCGAAGGAGGCCACCAAGCTGCCGTCGAAGAAGGCCACGGGCGGAGGGTCCATAGCGGGCCATTCTCGCATGTGCCGGACTATCTCCTCGGTCTCGGCCTTGAAGCGGCGAAGGTTGATCTCCTGCGCCAGTTGTCCTCCTTCCTCCCCGGCCTCCAGCATCAGGCTCGGCGGCAGCAGCTCGAAGCGGGCGTCCTTCACGTAGTCCCGGGCGTCGCCCCGGTGGCGGTTCTCGAACCAGGCCACCTGGATGGCCGCCACTCCATAGGAGTAGTCTTTGGAAGGAGGAATCTGGCTGCCGTCCACGGCCAGGGTGGTGACGTTCCGGATCCGTTCGAAGGCCCAGCTCCGGGCCTCCTCGTGGTTGGACCAATGGTGGTCGAAGCGCCGCAGGATGGGAGAGCCATGCTCCTCGCTGGGCAGGGCACCCGGCGGGGTCGCCAGCCCCTCCACCAGGGCCTCTATCTCGCCGGCATCCATCTCCCCCAGACGGTCCAGCCCCGCGGCGTAGTCCTCCACCTCCCGGGCGTGGCGAGCGTCCCACTCTCGAAAGGCCGGCAGGCTGGCCTCCAGGGCCCGATGAACCTTGTCCGGGTACAGCATAGCGGCCGTGCTTTCCAGTCTAAATAGGACCCATTGGACCTTTAGCCCTACGGTTCCACCACCGTAGCGCCGTCTTTCTTCGCTAGGCGAACCACGTGGCCGAAGAGAGTGTCGAAGGAATCATCGTGGGAGATCACCACCAACTGGTCGAAGGAGCGCAGGTTCTGGATCTGGGCCGCCAGATTGGCACGACGCTCCGCGTCCATGTGAGCCGTCGGCTCATCCAGGAAGGCCAGCCGCAGGTTGCTGATGATCTGCAGTAGCGCCAGCCTCACGGCGAGCGCGGCCGCCATCTGCTCCCCACCGGACAACTGCTTGAACTCCCTCTCCTCGGCGCGGATGCGACAGCGGATCTCGTAGTCGCCTCCCCACTCCAGCGAAACGGCGGGCTGCCCCAACAGATCCCGGTAGATGACCGTGGCCCGGGCGGAGATGCGGCGGAGGAGCGCCCGGGCTATCTCCGGACCCGCGTCGTCCAGCACCCGCCGAACGGCCTCCACGGCCTCCATGTACCGGCGGCACCGGGCGGCCCCGGCCTGGGCCGCCTCCATCTCCTCTTTTCGCCGGCGCAGGAGATTCGCCTCCTGGAGAAGCTGCCCCTCTTCCCGCTGGCACAGCTCCAATTCCCGCTGGCCGCTGGCCATCTGGCGGGTCACCTCCTCCAACTCCGCCCGCAGCCGCAACTGCTCCGCCTCATCGTAGGTGGAGCGGACGCCCTCCAGCTTCTCCAGGGCCTTCTCCAGGATCTCGGCCGCCTGCCGGCTCTCCAGAACCGCCCGCTGGTGGGCCTCTCGCCGCTGGGGCAGACGATTCGCCTCTCCCTGGTTCTTTAGGAAGAGGGCGTGGGCCGGCTCGTTCTGATCGCGCTGGGCCGCGGCCGCGGCCATCTCCTCTTCCAGCCCCGAGTAGGGCTCCAGCGCCCGCCGGCAGCGCTCCTCCTCGGCTCGCGCCGCGGCCGACTCCCTGCGGCCCCTCTCCAGGGCTCGCTCCGCCTCCGGGCGCTCCCGGGAGATCCGCTGCCGCAGCGCCGCCGCCTCGCCCCGGGGGTCCCCCAGCTCCGACAGAGCCCTGCGGGCCGATGCCAGGGCTTCCGCCGCGCCGGCCTCCCGCTCCAGAACGGCCTCCATCTCGGCCCTCAACCGCTCGTCCGTTTGCCTGGCCTGGGCGGCCGCCTCGGCCTGGGCGCGCCATGCCGCTTCCCCGCTCACCACCATCGCGGCCGTCTCGGCCTGGGCCAGCGGTCGCTCCAACTCCGCCAGGGCGTCCCGAATCCGGGCCTGCTCCTGGGGCACGGCTGCCAGGTTCGAGCACAGGCGCTCCAGCCGCCCGCGCTCTTCTTCGAGCCTCGACTGCTCCTCGGCCAACTGCCCGATCCGCGGCTCCAGGTCCGGGAGGCGGGAGACGGCCCCTTCGGCAGAGCGGGACTCCTTCAGATCCAGCTCCGCCTGGGCTAGACTCGCCCTCGCCGTTACCAGCTCGGCGGCCGTCCGCGCCATAACCTCGTCGAAGTGGCCGTCCAGCGATACCCCCGGGCGCAGGTTCCGGCACGGCTCGTGGAGGAAGGGGCAGAGGCCGCCCTCCACCTGCCCGCGGGTGCGGTGGGCCTCCTGGTAGCGGGCCTCCAGCGCGGCCACGGCACCCGAGGCTTCGTCCCTGATCCGCTGCCGCTCGGCTGCCAGAATCGCGGCCGGCCGCAGCGCCCGCAGCCTCTCAACCTCGTCCCCAAGCTGCTGGAGCTCCCCCCGGCATTGGCGCAGCCGTCCCTCCACCTGGGCCAGGGCCTCGGCGGCCTGCTTGAGCTCCCAACCCTGCTTCTCCAACCGCGCCAACTCCTCCCGGAGACCACGGTCCCGCTCCCGCAGCTCTTCCAGTACGGCCCCATCGGGTCTGGCAGCCTCCACCTCCGCCAGTCGCGCCTCCGCCTCCTCCAATCGGGCCAGGGTCGCTCTCAGCCGCTCTTCGATGGCGGGAAGCTGTCGGACCGCCTCCTCCCTAACTCGAACCCGGTCCTCGGCCTGCCGGACCGCCCTCTCCCGGGCCTCCTGCTCGGGGATCTGGAGCGCCAGCTCCGCCGCCCGCGCCTCGTCTCGGGCCAGGGCGGCCAGCCGCTCCTCCAGCGCCTTGACCCCTTGCTCCCACTTCAGCGCCGTCCGGGCCGCGGCTTCGGCCTCCTGCCGCAGCCGGTCCCTATCCTTGCGCCGAGCATCCAGTTGCCGAAGCCGCACCTGGGCCTCCTGGTAGAGCCGGTAGCCGGATCGGTTCTCCTCCACCAGCCGGTCCGTCTCTTCGGCCTGACGCAGCTCGGCGGCCTGCTCCCCCAGGCGGCGCTGCGCCTCGGCGGACCGCCCCCGGGCCAACTCCAGCTCCGACTCGGCCAGGCGAACCGCCTGCTGGGCCCGATCCTGCCGCTCCAGGCGGGTGGATAGCTCCGCCCGCTGCCGGCCCAGCCGGTCCAGAGCCGCTCCCAGGTCGGCCCGGCGCCGGATCAGCTCCAACTGCCGCCGCTCCACCTCGGGTAGCCGCCGAACGTCGCCTTCCAGGAGCGCCGCCTGCCGGTCGGCCTCGACGGCCTGCTCCTTGAACAGGTTGCTCACCGACCTCAGCCCCTGGGCCGCCTCCCGGTAGTCCTCGATCCCTAGCAGCCGGTCGAACTTCTTCGCCCGTGGCTCGGGGCTCTCCAGGAAGATGGCCGTGAGAGTCCCCTGGGGTGGCCCGACGGTGTCCTCGAACAGCCGCGCCGGCTCGGTACCGGGTTCCAGACGGAAGAGCTGCTGGAGCCAGTTCCGCACGTCGGCCTGGCCTTCGGCGATCCGCTGCCCCAGCTCGTCGTAGACAGCGTGGCCCGCGCCCGATCCCAGCTTGCGGACCACGTCGAAGCTGCAGCCGTCGTCGTCCTCCACGGTCACCGTGATGCTGCCACTCTTCTCCCCTTCCCGGAGGAAGGCATCCAGCTTGTAGGGACGGTAGCCGAAGAGGGCGAAGCCGATGGCCTCCAGGATGGTGCTCTTGCCCGCCCCGTTCTGGCCGCAGACGGCGTTGATCCCGGGCGCCAGGTCGATGGTGGTGGCACCGGCGTAGCTCTTGACGTTGTGAAGGACGACTCGGGCTATGCGCATCTCGGTCTTGTGTCTCCTCGATGGGAGTTCAGCAACTGGTCCCTAGCCACCAAGACACCAAGAACACCAAGAGTCACCAAGGCCTCACAGATGACTTCTTTGTGATTCTTGGTGCCCTTGGTGTCTTGGTGGTTCGGTATCTGTTTCTTGAGCGCTGGTAGGTGGAGCGACGGGTTCTGGCAATTCGCGCCGGACCAGGTCGGCCAGCTTCTCGGGGTCGTCGCGGGCGAGGGCTCCCCGCTTCAGATCCTGGG
>Ga0315298_1011553_pt1 | contig 10330 bp, 10 predicted proteins | sample WHS_1_MG_FD_203077 | JGI IMG/M metagenome (GOLD analysis project Ga0315298, IMG submission 203077) | Extremophilic microbial mat communities from Washburn Hot Springs, YNP, Wyoming, USA - WHS_1_MG | ecosystem: Environmental > Aquatic > Thermal springs > Hot (42-90C) | place: USA: Wyoming...
GCGATGTCGAAAGTTATGGCGTCAGATATGCTGCGCTGCAGATTCGCCTGATCGGATCGCCCCTTCAATGGTCGAGGGCAGGCCGGTCGCGGTATAGTCCCCGGCGAGGCGCAGGTTGACGAGCCGGGTGCTTGAGCCCGGTCGGCGCGCAAGCTGTTCCGGTGTCGCAGCGAAGGTTGCACGCTTCTCCTTCACAACGCGCCACGGAGGCATGGCGCGTGGCAGACCGAAACCACGGCGCAGATCGGACCACACTTCGGCGGCAAGGCGATCGGTCTCCTGCTCGAGACGGTCATTCGCCGCGCTGATGGTCACGGAGACCACTTCGGGTTTCTCGAACACCCATTCGGCGGTACCGCCGATCAGGCCGTAGAAGCCGGCCGGCCCCGGATCGATGCCGGCACGGAAATGCAGGTTGATGATCGCCTCGTGAGCGTCGGGCACGGTGAGGCCGGGCAGCAGTTCGGCCGCGACCCAGGGTGGAGTGGCCAAGATGACCCGTTCGTCGGACCCGACGATCTCATCGACATTGGGGCCGACCAGGCCGGTCACCCGCGCATCGGTCATCGTCAGTCCGGCGATCCGCGCACCGAAGCGCAATTCGGCCCCGCTTGCGCGCAGAAAGGCGAGGGCGGGATCGACAAGGCTCTCCGAAAGCCCGATCTTCGGCATACGCGGTATGGTCGCGGCGCCTCCGCGCGCGAGGCTTTCCCGGACAACCGCGGCCAGCGGCGCAGCGGAGGCCGTCTCCGGTTTCGTGTTGAGCGCCGCGATCGCCAGCGGTTCGAGCAGCCGATCATACAACGTGCCCAATCCGCCAAGCATCCCGGCCACTGTGTCTGTTACCGCCGCGCGTTCGAGCCGGCGCAGCGCGAGATAGTCCAGCGCGTCAGTGCCAGGCACGCGCCAATCCCGGCGCAGCACCCACCAAGGCAGCCTGCCGCGGTTGAGCCGCAGTGTCCAGGCATCGCCGGAAATAAGGTCGATGAACGGAAAAAGCGGGCGGCTCGGCCCGGTCAGCGTTTCCTCGGCGCCGATCCGCCGCAGATAGGCCATCGTGCTGCGGTTGCCCGACAGCAGAAGGTGGTTGCCATTGTCGATGCGGCAGCCAAGTGCGGCGTCGTGATAGGAGCGGCAGCGCCCACCGGCCCATTTCGCCGCCTCGTACAGCACCACCCGGCACCCCCGCGCGGCGAGGGTTGTCGCCGCGGACAGCCCGGCCATGCCGGCGCCGATCACATGGACGCGGGTCATCGGTGCCGGTCAGTCCGGATGAGAAGCTCGGCGGCAAGGCGCAGCTTGCGCCAGGCTGGCAGGCTGAGCCGGCGCTCGGGATGGGCGAAACCCGCCGCGCGCATCACCCCCAGCAACGGCCGATAGGCATCCGCCATCATTCGTGCCGGCAGCACGGCGCGGCGGTCGCAGCCGCGCATCGCGGCAGCGGCCTCAGCGAAATGTTGCTCGGCCAGCCCGGCGATCTCGGCCATTGCCCGCTTCAGTCCCGGATCGGCCAGCAGCGTTGCCGGATTGGCAGCAGCATCGGCAGCCTCCAGCGCCTCGCGCGGGAGATATATTCGCCCCCGCGCCGCATCCTCGCCGACATCGCGCAGGATGTTGGTGAGTTGCAACGCCCGGCCGAGATGATGTGCCACCCTGTCGCCCTGTGCCGAAACCTCGCCGAACACCCGGATCGACAGCCGGCCCACTGCCGAGGCCACACGGTCGCAATAAAGATCGAGCGTGGCCATGTCCGGCGCGATGATCGGCGCGCCGGCATCCATCTCCATCCCGTCGATGATCGCGTGGAAATCCTCCCGCCGCAACGCGTAGCGCAGCGAGGCATCGCGCAGCAGGCGGGTGACCGGGTCATCACCGCCTTCGGGCAGCGCGTCGATCCGCCGGCGCCAGGCATCGAGCCCTTCGCGCTTCGCCGCAAGCGGCGCCTCTTCGTCGGCGATATCGTCCACGATCCGGCAGAACGTGTAGATTGCATACATCGCGGTGCGGCGCGGCGCAGGGAGAACACTCATGCCGCGATAGAAGGACGTGCCGGCGGCGCGCGTCGCGGCGGCGACGGTTGCGGCGTCATCGGCGAAGCGCGCGGCGTTGGCGGGAATGAACATCAGAGCAGGCGTGGAAGGCCGGCGAGTACGGCGCTGATGGCGTCGTTACGGCGCAGCTTCACGCGCCCGGCCAGCGGATCCTCCCGCAGTAGGCGGCGGTGCAGCCGGCGGGCGAGGCCAACGATGATCGCCGTCTCCACCCGCAACCCGCGGGCGACCACGAATCCCGGAAGACGCGCCGCCTTCGCGTTTAACTCCGCCGTCCTTTTCAGCATCGCATCGAACACCGAGCGCAGTGCCGGGGGAGTCGCCTTCGCGGTGACGGCGTCCGGCCCGAGCCCGACCGCCTGCAACCAGTCACCGGGGATGTAGGACCGGTCGAGGGTGTCGAAATCCTTCGCGCAATCCTGAAGGTGGTTGAGCACCTGCAGGCTGGCGCACAGCGCGTCGGAGGCAGGCCAACTCTGGCGGCTCTCGCCGTGCAGATCGAGCACGTAACGTCCGACCGGCGCCGCCGAATAGCGACAATAGCGCATCAACTCGTCCCAACTCGCATAGCGTGTCTTGGTCGCATCCTGCCGGAAGGCAACGAGCAATTCGCGCGCATGGACCGGATCGACGTTGGTCTCCGCCAGGCTCTCGCGAAGCCGTGCCGCCGAAGGCGAACGCGTCGGATCGTCGCCGTCCAGCACCGCTTCCATTGCATCGAGGCGGGCGATCTTTTCCGCCGGAGCAAGATCGGGATGATCGGCGATGTCGTCGGCATTGCGCGCGAACGCGTAATAGGCATGCACGTGCCGGCGCAGCCCGGCGCGAATCAGCCAAGAGCCGACCGGGAAATTCTCGTCACCGCGGTCCTTGCCAGAAGCGTGTTCGATGCTCGCGGCGGCACTCATGCGTCGGCTCCATAATCGCGGCTTTTCCAGGCAGCCCCCGTGCCACGCCAGTAGCGCAGTGCGGAGGCCAACGTCGCCTCCATATAGACAAGCGCGATCAGCGGTAGTGCCAGCCCCCAATACCAGCCGCGTCCGTAGCGCCGCAGCGTCGGCTGATAGCTCAGCACCGCGAGCAGCGAGGCAATCAGCCCGCACAAGGCCGCGACTTCATGCCCGAAAACGAGGGCAAGCGGCGGCACCAGCCAGACGACCGCCAGCCCAGCCAGCGTGAGCGCGAGCAGCAGCCCGGAATAATGCAGCTGGGTAAAGGCAGTGCGCGAGATCATCGCCCTGATGTCGGCAAGCCGCGGATAGGGGCGGATCGAGCGAGCGAGGCCGGAATGCCCGAGGAACACGGCGCCGCCGCGCTTGACCCGGCCGGCCAGCGTGACGTCGTCGATCAGCGCGCCGTGCATCGCCGCGAGCCCGCCAGCCCGCTCCAGCGCCTCGCGCCGGATCAGCACCGTGCCGCCGGCCGCCGCGGCGGTGCCGTCGAGCGGATCGTTCACGCGGGCGAACGGGTAGAGCATCTGGAAGAAGTAGACGAAAGCCGGCACCAGCGCGCGCTCGGCGGCGCTTTCGCAGTTCAGACGCACCATTTCCGAAACCATGTCGAGCCGCGCGCCGCGCTCCGGTGTCACCAACCTCGCGGCCAGCGTCGCCAGATGCCGCGGATCGTGAACAATATCGGCATCGGTGAACAGCAGCACTGGCGCCGCGCCGTGCGCGACTCCCTGCTCCAATGCCCAGAGTTTGCCCGACCAGCCGGCTGGCTTGTCGCCGCCGCGCAGCAGGGCAAAGCGCGGATCGCCGTTCGCCGCCCGGATCGCGATGTCGCCTGTGCGATCTGTACTGCCATCGTCGACCAGGATCACCCGGAACGGCCCGGCATAATCCTGAGCCAGCAGCGATTGCACGACCGCCCCGATCGTTTCCGCCTCGTCGCGCGCCGGCACGATGATGTCCACCGGAACCGCGGTTGCCGGCCGCGCCGGGGCGAGTTCCGGGCCGCTCTGCCAGAACTGGCCGTGCAGCAGATATAGGTAGATCCAAGCCAGCAGCGCGAGCAGGGCAAGCAGGGTCATGCGGTCGCTCCATCCGGCTCGAAGGCGAGGCTCGGCAGCAGGCCGCGGCGGCAGAAATCGGCGAGCGCATCGCGCATCGCTTCCTCTGCCGGGCGGGCATGATAGCCGAGTTCCCGAACGGCCTTCTCCGAAGAATAGAACATCCGCTTTCGCGCCATGGTCAGCATGTCGCGCGTCATCAGCGGCTCATGGCCCGAGATCCGCGCCCAGGCTTCCATGAGCGCCGCAACCGGCATCAGCGGGCCGATCGGCAATTTTACCCGTGGCGGCGGCTTGCCGGCCAGCCGTGTGATCATTCGCCCGATTTCGGAGAGCATGAGATTCTCGCCACCGAGAATATAGCTCTCGCCGCGCCGTCCCCGCGTCAGAGCAAGCACATGACCCTCGGCGACGTCATCCACATGCACGATGTTCATGCCGGTCTCGACATAGGCCGGCATATGGCCGCGAGCGGCATCCAGCACCATGCGGCCGGTCGGCGTCGGCTTGATGTCGCCTGGTCCAACCGGGGCGGCCGGATTGACGATGACGATATCCAACCCCTCGGCGACAAGCTTCTTCACCGCCAACTCGGCCTCGTATTTCGACCGCTTGTAGGGGCCGACATGATCCGCCGCCGCATGCGGCGTCGCCTCGTCGGCCGGGCTGCCATCATGAGTCAGGCCGAGAGCGGCGACGCTGCTGGTATAGACCATCCGGCACGCCCCGTCCGCCTGTGCCGCGCGGAACAGGGCAATGGTGCCGTCGATATTCACCGCCCGCATCGCCGCCGGATCGGGCACGTAGAGACGATAATCGGCGGCCACGTGAAAGATGTGCGAGCAGCCCTCGACCGCTTGCGCCAACGAGTTTGGATCGGTGAGGTCACCGACCACCCGCTCGCCGGGCAGTTGCGCGAGATTGCGCATGTCGCTCGAAGCGCGGTGCATCAGCCGCAGCCTGAAACCGTGCCGGACCAGCGCTCGGGCCACGGCGGCGCCGACGAAGCCGGTCGCGCCGGTGACAAGAACCGGCCGGTCGTCGGCGATGGGGCGCGCAACCGTCTCGAGCGGAGAAGAAGAATCGCTGCTCATGCCTGCCATGGAAAAATCCTGCCGAGGGCATACTTGATTGCCGGCGCCGAGGCAAAGTGCAGGCCCCCCGGCGATGGCAATACCCCGGACCCGCGCGATCTGCTAAGGGCGAACCAGTGGTGTCAGGCCGCGCCCTTTTTCCGGCTTGCGGAGTGAGTGAAATCAAGTGTTGGGATCTTATCCTGCCCGTCTCTCCTTGCTGAGCGCCGTGTCGTGATCCGCCGTCTCGGCATCTGGCCGGCCGTGTTCGCGCTGGTCGGACTCCTCCTCTTCACCGGCACGATCGCATGGCTCGGCTGGGGCGATGTGATTCGCGCGCTCGAACGGATCAGCCTGCCCGGCTTCATCGCCTATCTCGGCGTGCAGATGGTGATCATCGCCGGACTCGCGTTGGCCTGGCGGCTTTTGCTGCGCCGCCGCTATGGCGGAAGCTTCCTCCTGCTCTACTGGGGCCGGATGGTGCGCGACTCGGCCGGCGAATTTCTGCCCTTCTCGCATGTCGGCGGGTTCGTGATCGGCGGCCGGGCCATCGCCCTGGGTGGGGTCGCCTTCGCCGACGCGGCGGCCTCGACGCTGGCCGACGTAACTCTCGAATTCCTTGCCGAACTCGTCTTCGTCGGCATCGGCGTGATTCTGCTGGTAGCCTTGGTGCCGGACAGCGCTCTGGTGCTGCCGATGAGCATCGGCCTCGCCATGGCGCTGGTCGCCGGCCTGTCCTTCCTGCTGATGCAGAAGGGGATGAGCCGCCTTTTCAGTGGGCTGGCGATGCGGATCGCCGGGCAATCGGCCGATGCCGCCTCGATCGGGATCCAGCGCCTGCAATCCGCGCTCGATACGATCTATGCCCGCCGCGGGCGGCTCATCGCCGCCGGCGCGATGCACCTTCTGTGCTGGTTCGGCACCGGCGTCGCCTCCTTCGTCGCCTTTCGCGCGCTGGGCCAGAATATCTCGCTCCGCGATGCCCTGGCGATCGAGGCACTTCTGCACGCGATCCTGTCCACCGGCTTCTTCGTTCCCGGCCGACTCGGCGTGCAGGAGGCGGCCTATACATTGCTCGGCGCCGTATTCGGCATTCCGCCCGACATTGCGCTTTCGGTCTCGCTGCTGCGGCGCGCGCGCGACCTTCTGATCGCTGTACCCGTCCTGCTTGCCTGGCAGGGCATCGAGGCGCGCCGGCTTCAGCCCGTCTCCGGCGACCTGGGCTGACAGGCGGCCTTGTCCGCACTGAGGCGGTCCCCCATCTCTTGTCTCACGAACGAAAGAGGGATTCGGGGAATGCACCTGATAGGTTTTATCATTCTTGGCCTGATCGCGGGCTGGATCGCCAGCCAGATCGTCGATAACGGCGGCAAGGGACCGATCCTCGATATCGTACTCGGCATCGTCGGCGCGCTAGTCGGCGGCCAGATTTTCCTTGCGCTTGGCTTCGCGCCCGGTGGCGGCTTTCTCTACAGCCTGTTCGTCTCGGTCGTCGGCGCGGTGATCATACTCGTTGCTTATCATGCCCTGCTCGGTCGTCGCCGATTGTAATATTCTGTTCAATACAATTTGAAGTTGTGATATTCTCCGCGCCATGGTGGCGCGGGAGGAAGGTTCTGCAATAGGCCGGCTGATCCGGCTTGACGGATTGCGCGGCGTTCTCGCGATATATGTGCTGGTCGGCCATCTGGTACCGTTCCTGCCATTGCCGCCGCTGGCCATGTGGGCTGCGCAAGGGCTTGTGAGCCACGGTCTCGCTGCGGTCGACCTGTTCTTTGCCCTGTCCGGGCTGGTGATCGTGCAGTCCATGACCCGGTTCGGTCGCCGCCCGGGATCGTTCCTCGTCGCCCGCGCACGCCGGCTTCTGCCCGTCTATATGATTGTACTGGTCGGCTCGACTCTGTTGATGCTCAAGGGGGGCTCGCCTTTCGCAACCATGCCATGGCTCGCGCCCGGCGACCCGGCGGCCGATATCTGGCCGGCTGGCCCGCCGCAGCACCCTGTCTTCGAGATACTGGCTCATCTGGTCTTCCTGCACGGGGCGTTGCCGCACCGCTTGCTGCCGGACGGCCCCTTCGCCCTCCTCGGCCCGGCCTGGAGCCTTTCGACCGAATGGCAGTTCTATGCGGTAATCGCGCTTGTCGCTCTCCGGTGCGATGGTCGCGATGGCACCCTTGTGCGTCTTTCGCTGGCTCTCATCGGACTGGCCGTTCTTGCCCGGATCTATGCCGCCTGTATCCCGGCTCCCTGGCGGTTCAGCAGGGCCTTTCTGCCGAACGAAGCCGCCTATTTCGCGCTCGGCGTCGCTGCCTCGCGGTTCTGGTCCGGCGATCGGGTGGGGGCGTGGAGGTTGTTCGTGATCATGCTCATCATGACGATGGCACTCGGCGCCAGTCACGGCGCGGGTTGGGGGCGGCTTGCCAAGCTCTTGCCGCCTCTTGCCTGGGCGATTGCGGTTGCCGCCCAGCGCGTACCCGCATGGCGGCCGTTCAGGCTACTGGCGCGATGTCTCGGATCGCCGCCCGTGCTTTGGCTTGGGCTGATTTCCTATCCACTCTATCTGGTGAACGAACCTGTCGGCCGCGCGCTCGCCTTGGCGCTTGGCCCGGTTCTATCCGGCAGCCCCCTCCTGTTCGGGCTCTGCTGGGGCGGGGCGACGGTGGCTGGGTCGATCATCCTGGCCGCTATGCTGCACTACGGCATCGAGCGCCGGTTCCTGCGCCGCCGGTGGATTGTCAGGCCGCCGGTTGCGGTGCCGGCAACAGGCGGGGCGTAGACTCGGGATTCGTCCGGCGCAACCAGCCGAGCGAACCGATTGCCCCACATTTGCGGCAGGTCGGCTGCCACGCCTCGTGTTCGGTGTCGCAGGTCGCGCAGACCCATACGCCTTTGCCGCCGCCGTGCCGTTCGTGCCGTTCGGCCTCGCCGACCAGGTTCGCAGCGCGGGCCGTGCGCGCCAGTAACGCCTCGCTTTCCGGATGCCCGGGGTTGAGTTCGGCGAGTTTGGCCGCTGCCGTCGCCCGTTCCAGCGGCGATGTCAGCGCCGCCAGCCAGGCATCGGCAAGGTCGGGATGCGGCGCGATCCGCCAGCCCCGCTTCAGCGCCCGCTTTGCCCGCCAGGCCTGGCCAGCCTTCGCACGCGCCTCGAAAAGTGCGAGATGCGCTTCCGGCAGGCCCGGTGCCAAGCGCACGGCGTCCCGCGCCCAGTCGATCGCCAGCGGTTCGCCAGCCACCTCGCGTGAGGCCATGATAGCCAGCGCCGCGCGCGCCGCCGGATCGGTCGCCAGCCGCGCCGCCTCGCTGAACCGTCCCTGTCCCAGCGCGATCCGCACCCGCTGCTCGCGCAGCCACGCCGAATTAGGATAAGATGCCGCCGCCTGGCGGGCCTGTTCTGCCGAGCGCGCCAGCCTGTCTGGGTCATCTTGGGGCAGTGGGCGTGCGGTCAGCAGGCCGCGCCAACCGAGGAATCCGGCATCGCCATGTTTCGCCAGGCTGGAGAACAGCGCCTCGGCCCCCGCAGCGTCGCCCGCCTGCCGCGCCGTTTCGGCGCTCACATAAAGCGTGAGCGGCGCCTCTGGTGCATGCCGCCGTGCGGTTCGCGCATGGCCGGCGGCAGCTTCGGTGTCGCCCGCTGCGAGCGCCGAAAGCGCGCGCAGCGCGGCGGAATCGGCGGCATCACGCCGCGCGCGGCCGCGCCTCACCGATATCCGCCTGGGCAGGCTGAGTGCCCCGCGCAGCAAGCCAAGTACCAGGACAACGACAACAATCAGCAGAACCAGCAGCAGGATAGCCACCGGCGTCGATGCGGTGGCGGCATAGGTCCCGATCTCGACAGTCACATGCCCTTGCAGGCCGGCAAGAAACCAGGCGATGCCCAGCAGGGTGATCGCGACGAGGGCGAAGCGGAAAGCGCGCAGCATCAGGCCTTCTCCGCCATTCCGGCAAGCGCCGTTCGCGCCGCAAGAAGCCCGCTGGCTTTTTCGGTCCAAGGCTTCATTGCCGTGGCTGCGTCCGGCGGAAGTTTCGCGAGGACAGCGAGGGTTGCCTTCAGATCATCCCGTCCAAGCGCGGCCTGCGCCTTGCCGAGAATGCCCTCGGCCAGGCTGCCGATCAGGACCTTGTCGCCATGCCGCACGGTGACGAGGCTTTCCACCCGCGCTTTCGTCCTCTGCCAGAACCCGCCTTGCGGCGCGGCGTCACCGGCAGCGTGTGTGGCGGCTTCCGCATAGGTCGGGAAGCTTGCCTTCAGCCCGGCAAGCGTCGGTGGCTTTGCGGTGGCGTAGGCGGTGAGGGCAGCCGGTGCGCCGGGAATATTGCCGAGCGGCAGTCCGTTCTGCAGGTTCAGGCTCGCCTGCGCGATCAGAGCCAGGGTCTTCGCCTTTGCCGCGAGTGCGGGCAGGTCGCCGCTCTGCTGCCGCAGCCGCGTCACCGCGGCGTGATCGGCGAGGGTGGTGGTCGACAGCGCTGCGATGCTGGACTCGATCTTGCCGATCCGCGCTGCGAGATCGGCGGGCAGGGCGGGCGCCGGTTCGGCGGGCACTGGCTTTTTCGCCTCCGCGGCAACAGTGGTCAGTTTCTGCTCCAGCGATGCCACCCGATTTCGCAGCGCGCCGATCCGGGTTGACAGCTGCGCGATCCGGGCTGATTGCCCCGCCGCGTCGAACTGGGCGCGAAGCAGAAAGACCTCGCCGACAGCAAGCGCGAGAATGGCGACGGTCACGAGGCCGAGCGCCGTGCGCCTGTGCCGGGGCACGTCCGTCGCGGCCTGTGCGGTCGCGGGGTCGGCAGCCTGAGGCTCTGGCGCGGCGGCTAGCGCCGGTTCGCCGGTGGCGGAGGGAGCGGTCGGGGTCTGGTTCGGGTCGTGCTCGGTCATGCCAGTATCGTTATCATGTGATCCTGATCGGGCGAAACCGCGCTGCGGATGTCGCGGAAGGGCAGGCGCGTGAGCGGGGCCGCAGCCGCCGGGCTGATTGCCACGGCAATCGCCCCGGCCAGCGCCCCGTCGAGCCCCGCCTCAGTGATGAGGGTCACGAAACGCCGCGCGCTGGCTGGTGAGAATACCATCACCCGGTCGATTTCGCCTGCCTCCAGCGCCGCCTGGGCTGCCGCGTCGAGCTGCCGGGCCGGGCGCGAGCGGTACACCACCCGACGTGTCACCCGGAAGCCGCGGCCGCGAAGATCAGCAGCGAGATCCA
>Ga0315298_1011555_pt1 | contig 10330 bp, 11 predicted proteins | sample WHS_1_MG_FD_203077 | JGI IMG/M metagenome (GOLD analysis project Ga0315298, IMG submission 203077) | Extremophilic microbial mat communities from Washburn Hot Springs, YNP, Wyoming, USA - WHS_1_MG | ecosystem: Environmental > Aquatic > Thermal springs > Hot (42-90C) | place: USA: Wyoming...
TGAAGCAGGAAGTGTATAGTGTTAGGACACTAATACCAGCACTACTACTGCTAGCAGTAATATCCGGAGCACTAGCAATGTGGTACGACACACTAAAAATAAACGCAACAATAGAAACAGGCTACGTTGACATAGAATTCTCAGGCACCCCCTCGGTCGATGAAGGTAGGGAGTACGGTAAGCCGTGGGTAGCTAGCTGCTCTGCTCAGCTGGTGGAGGTGCAGAATGAGGACCCGAACAACCCGGCAGGTAATAACGACCTGGACTTAAAGATAGTCATCTCCAACGCATATCCGTGCTACCACTGCAAGGTCTCAAACGTCTTAGTTAAGAATACTGGCTCAGTACCGGTGAAGCTGGATACAACGGTCTATATCATTTATGGTTCAACCGAAATAGAGTGCTCGGCCTACGAAGACCAAGCAACTGGAGAGACGAAGTATGCTTGCGATACTGACGGAAACGGCAAAGCGGATATAGTTGTTTGGGGTTGCTTTACCAGCCTAAATGGCAAGCAGATAGAGCCTGGAGGCACTCAAAGCTTCACGGTAGATATTCATGTAGAGCAGGACGCTGAGCAAAAATCCACGTATACTGTGGAGATAATAATTAGAGGTATCCAGTGGAACGAGTACTAGCAAGGGAGATAGTTAGAACAATAGGGTTTCACTCTTCTTTCTTCTGGTGGTGGGAAGTTGGATGAGTTTCTGGTAAAGGTTTACGGTGGGGCGGGTGACGAGGTTCTAGCCTATGTAGAGAACTTCGTAGAGTGGGCTTGGATAGGGCTCACACTTGAGGGACATAATATAAAGGTTCTCACGCCCTCAAGCTTTAAAGTACGCACATACCCTAACGTAGACCTCGTAAGGGTTTTCCTCTACGGCCCCTTCGTTACAGGCTTCGCCAATTCCGAAATATGGGAAGCCGCAGACCCGCATAAAATGCGGGACAACCTACTCGCCACTGGGGACCCGCTTCCAACTTTGGGAGGCAGGAACCTGGTCAGACTAGAAAGAGACTTTAAAGCCGTAGTCTGGATCTATCTAGAGGGTAAGAAAACGTCGATGCTCCTGGTTAAGGTAACTGTAGATAGCTAAGTCAAGACAGGCAGTAGCTTATAAAGCAGCGCTACAGCTGTGGTGTAATCTATTTAAATGTAGATTACAGTTGCGAAAGGTGGTGTGTTCGGGTGTTTAAATTTCGAGAAGATGTGTTACCAAGTAATCCACTAAAAGCAGGAGCATGTAGAAAGCATGACGTGCTGTGGTGGAAAAGATGTCTATGAACAAGGAAGAAAAAGAGACCCCTCAAACGGTTCTTTTGAAAGTCCTCAACGCACTTTATGATGACGTTAGAGTGGAAGTGCTAAACATGCTCAAGGATGGGGAAATGATCAGCTTCAGATCCCTAGCTAGGAGACTGGGAGTCAACCACAAGAAGCTGAAGAAGAACATTAGCGTACTGATAAGAAACGATCTAATAGAGGAAGTACAGATAAAGGTTTCAGACGGTAGGGTCTACAGAGCATACCGCTTGAGGGGTGGTATCAGTAGAATCTTGAATACTGAGCGGTAACCCCACTAACATCTTCAGGGTTGTCCTCGAATTCGATCACCTAATGGAGCTCACCCTAGGAATTTCCTCCTATTCCTTTTCAATCCCTCACCGCGCCTACCCTTTACGGCCGAAAGCCTTTCGCAGCTGTTTCTAGTTTCATATAGGTTTATATGGTTCGATGCTGCTCCCCTGCTATTGTCACTACGTGGTTAGAAAAACCTATAAGCTTTGAAAGCATGTCCCCGAAGTGGTGGGCTGCCCCGTGATGCTCTGAGGGCAGCTCCAAGAGGCACCCAAGATGTGGGGTCTCCGGGGGTGGCCCCGAACGCCCCCAAGCCCGATGAGGTCCCGAGCGGGATGCGGGGGAACAGAGATGATGTGATGACATGAGAGCTGAACCCCCGTAGAAGTTGGTGACCGGTGAACGTCGGTTAGATCTAAGGACAGAGAGATTGGCAACGTATTAGCAGGATGTGAGTTCGATGCGTGTACTAAGAAGTAAAAGTTGTTAAGCATTCATTGAGATTTCTATTAGTAGGATCTTAAAGCTTCACTACAAGCTTTCTTGGTTTGTTTGTGAGATGCCTTTATATATGCTATCGTAGATTAAGTGTAGGGTTCGATTATAGTATGGATCGCAGTGGTTCGAAGAGCGTGCTGAATCTCGGGAAAGCTAAGTGTGCTAGCAGTGTTGAACAGTGCCGGCATGTTCTGGTATTGCTTGTTAACCTGCTTAGGGACGATATAAGGGTTGCAGTACTGCTTGAGCTGGTCGCTCAGGGTCCGTGTAGTCTATCCTCACTAGCTAGGAGGCTTAGAGTAGGGCATAGGAAGGTTGGGAGGGCCCTAAAGCAGCTTGAGAGCTTCGGGCTGATTCACACTCATCTTATTTCGGTAGGAAAAAGCAGAAAGTACAAGTACTACTCAGCTGAAGAAAACCTAGAGAGCATACTTAAGGAGGTGCTGAGTAGTAGCTCCTAAGATCCCGATTGCTTAGATGCCGTTTACAACTGAAAGCTTTACCCTTTGGGTAGGGGACGAATATTATCTTATCTCAGGGAAAGCTTATTAAGGTAGTAGCTAGTTTGCGGTGCTCTAACTGTGGGTATCTCTGGGAGTATGGGGATGGTGGCCCCTTCTGTGCTATGTGCCCAAGGTGCTTGAGGAAGGTTAGTATAGCTAGGAGCACTGGTTACAAATACTGTAGAGGAGACTGGTTTTACGATGACACGATGCTATATACTACTAGTATACATAGATTAGGCAACGTGCTTATGCCCGTAGAGAATTATGGTTTAGCCGTTGAAAAATTCGCGCGGAGACTGTTCCTAATCTATTCTATATATAACTACAGTTGGATGACGTAGATTCCATTCTAGTATTCTAGCAACTAGAATACTAGTTGCTAAAGCACACGAGTTGTCTAGAAAAGCGTTGTGATTTTTAACAAGGAATCGTGGAGTAAAAAGAGCGCGTGGAGAACTCTACGCGTATAAACTTGTCTTCTTGAACTTTAACCAGCCTAGGACAACCGGTATGATTATCCATGCTATTGTACTTAATGCTACAGCCCATGGATAAACTACCTCGCTTATAACCTGATCAATTCCCGGGATCAAACTGTATTCGCCGAACTCGTTTACCATGAAGTAGTATTGCGTGAAATCCATTATTCTCAATGGGTTGAAGTAGTATGAGATGTACTGCACTCTCACGTATTGCTCGTAGAAGTTAGTTGTAAAGCCGCCAGTAATAATGAGTGTTAAAGCCAGTGCTAATAGGCTCCATAGCATAGCGAATAATACATAGGCTAGTACAGAGGCGACAATGTACCTCGTTCCACTAGTCAGAGATGCTAGTAGATAGCACAGCGAGTAAAACGCTATCAAGGACAACGCTAAGCCAGCGAATAATAATAGTGTACCAGTAGGGCTTGTTGATACCCCGGTTAAGAAGTATATTGCAACCCTTAGAGCAATGTAGAATAGCCCTGTTGCAACGAATACCACGAGGACACCCGCTACGTACCTCGTAGCAAACAACTCGAGCCTTGTAATGGGCCTCGCCAACACGAATTCCAATGCTCCCTGAGACCTCGGCTTCGCCACATATACATAAACGAGGTAGAGAACGACAACTGGGAAGGACGAAGCAAACAACCCGATTCCAGCTGTACCCAGTAGTTGCCCATAGATCATCCTTGCTGATCGGCCACTCTGAATACTGTTGCTTGGCGCCCATATAATGCTGTACATGATACTATCGTCTCGTGATAGGAGTAGAACGGCGTACTTTGATTGACGTCCAAGCGTGTTATTGAATAGACTTGTATCAAACTCAACTATGCTAATTCCGCTCTTGATTTTCATATTTATCTTGTCGAAGTACTTGTCTACGAGACTAGAGTTTAAACTCATAGCACCAGGCTTACCAGGTTCTATCAAGGTATTAATTAATCTTGGTTTTCCTAAGTACACTTCGAATTCTCCATCGTAGACGCTGTATATTGATAGAAGTAGGTAGGCTTTGCCAGAGCGTCTATTATAATATATTGATGCCGATGCGCTACCAGCAACATTACTATTTGATACCGGATATGTGATGGAGTCGCTGGTGGATGAGTATAGTGGGAGTGTGGCTGAATTCGGCTGTGAACCAGCTAGGATGTATATAGTCCTATTTCCTAATTCTAAGGGTTCATATAGAAGCCCATTAAACACTTCTGCTGGCATAGTCTGCGAGCCAAAGGGAGTTGTAATGTTCAAGTATAGTCCACACTTATAGTTCTCGGGTACCTGTTTTCCAAGTGTTTTCTCAATGGTTATTTTTCCACTGCTACTTCTCGCAATGCCCTCGTCTACTACTATTATTAACTCCTTTCTTTTTTCGTTGAATTCTTCTTGAGTGATTACGCCTCTCGCGAGGTCCTGGCTTAGGTTCACTATCTCTGTTCGATTCATGCAACCTAGTTTGTACGATACTTCGCCGTCTACTCTCTGTATCTCTGGGTTCAATAAGATTATTTCCAGTTTAAACTCCCTTGTTGAGGTGTCAATGGTTGAGTAGTAAATGTAGTGCTGGGGTGTTGGCATTGTTGCCTGTAGCGATGTTGCTAAGTATGCTACTCCAACACCTGTTACTGTGAATAAGAGTAGTGTTAGTAGGACGGATAGTCTTAGAATACCTCGTTTAAAGTCGTAGAATACTGGGTTCGGCATCATACATCACTCTCTGCTTTCTTTATTAACTCGAAGAAGAAGTCTTCGAGGTTCTTCTCCTCCTTCTTGAACTCTAATACGCTTATTCCCTTGTTCACGAGTTCTGCTACAATAGTGCTTGGATCCGTGCTCGGGTTTCTCAATACTATTTTTCTCTCGTTTACTATTGATGGTTCCCCGTACTTCTCAAGCGCTTTCAAGACTTCACCCTCTGCTTTGTTCACTGTGATCTCTAGGGCTGGCTTAGCCTTTGATTTGACCTCCTCCATTGAGTAAATACCTATTACTCTACCCTTGTGTATGAATACTACTTCATCCGCTATGCCCTCCACTTCGCTTAATATATGTGATGAGAATAACACTGCTTTACCCTTCCTCCGGAATTCTAATGCAAGGTTTCTGAAGAAGACTATTCCCTGAGGGTCTAAGCCGTTTAATACCTCGTCTAATATGAAGTTAGGCGGGTCGTTTATAAGGGACACTGCTAGCGCGAATCTCTTTTTCATACCCTGCGAGAAGGTAGCTAGCTTCTGATTTAAAGCGTTTCCAAGTCCCAGTTTTTCAAGTAATTCTTCTCCCAGTCTCTTGGCTTCAGTAGTTGAGTAACCATAATACCCCGCTAAGTAAACGAAATAATCTAAGGCTTTGAAGTCTGATTCAAATATTGGTAACTCGGGAACCCAGCCTATTCTCCAAGAAGCCTTCTTCTTCTCCTTTACAACTGAGTATTCGTCAATCAATACATCACCTGAGTCCGGCGGCAAAACACCAGTCGCAATCCTTATAGTGGTTGTTTTACCGGCACCATTCAAGCCAACGTAGCCAATCAGGACCCCGTTTCTCACAGTGAAGGATACATCTCTAAGTACTCGTATTTTACCAAAAGACTTTGACACGTGATCGATTTGTATAGTCAATTGGGTGGCCCCTTCTACTTCTTAAACTCAGCTATATTACCCCAGTGGATAATAAATCTTTTGGTAAGTAATTCATATGGGTGTGATTTTGGTAAACATTGTTGATTTAACACTACGTGATGCACATCAATCACTAATAGCTACCAGGCTTAAAACCGATGACATGATCCCCATCCTAGACAAGATTGATGGAGCAGGGGTTCTACGCGATAGAGACGTGGGGAGGCGCCACATTCGACGTAGTGATAAGGTTTCTGAAAGAGGGTCCATGAAAGAGACTGAGGCTCATCAGAGAGAGTTAAGAAGCCAAAACTCATGATGCTTCTCCGCGGACAAAACCTCGTTGGGTACAAGCATTACCCAGATGATGTAGTGGAGAAATTCGTTGAAGCTGGTAGAGAGCCGACTACAGGAAGGTGAGGTACCCTAGATGTGGATTTGAAGCTGATAGAGATGTGGTAGCAGTATTAAATATTGAGGGAAAGCTCTGCCTAAGATGTGGGGAGCTCTGACCTCCCTAAAGGGAACCCCATCCTTTAGGGCTGGGAAAGGTTGGTAGTTTCTTCATAGTAGTATGTGACGCTCTTACTAACGACTACGTACCTAGAAGAAGATTTTAGTATGGGTGTCTCTATAAGCCTGGCTAGCTTTACGAGACCCTCGGGGCTGGCTACTCTCACCTCTACGGGGTTGTTACCCTCGATATGAGCTACCTCTACTATAAGGTCTCTGTACTTGCGCTCAAAGCTCTTCATAGGCTGGGCGCCTGCTGACTTCGAGGTATGTAGGAGGGCTAGGATAGCTGCGGAGATTGTGCCTACGGAGACTGCAGTAGCTGATAGTGTTCGCAGGGTAGGTACCTCCAGCCCGAAGACGTACTGCTTATCGTAGATGGTGGTCTTCTCCTCTACAGGCTCCGCATATCTGAGGTTCCCACTCACCAACTGTACTCTATTCCTCGTAACGTCAATTGAGAACGTTAGTGTGTGGTTCCCGTGGTCCTTCCTAGACCCTGTCCTAACCTCCGTTAGGTGGTCGAAGTAGGTGTTGACTTGGAGGGTGAAGGAGTACAGCCTCTGGCCGACCTCCTTGCAGAGCCCGTCCATGATCTCAACCGTCTTACCCATGTCGATGTAGTAGCTTGTCGAGAACCTTCCCTTGAAACCCTCGGAGATGTCTGCATACCTGTAGGACCATCCATCGGGGTGCTTCAGAATCACTTCGATCCTTACGGAGCCCGAGGGGTCCGCACCTTCAACTCTGTAGCTGTAGCTCACATTGATTCCCTCTACTAGGCTCAAGTAGACAGGTAAGCTCGTGTTCACTGGGAGAATGCTACTTCCGTAGATCTCGGTGTAGTGCCTTAAAGTGAAGTATGCGTCGTAGGTAGATAGCCTGCTGTACCTGTATAGGGTTACCTGCCTAGCGGTATAGGGTTCCACCCTATATGCTAGGAAGCCTAATAGGCCCCCAGCTATAGCTACAGCCACCGCAGCTACTAGCGCGGAGGTAAGTATTCGCCCTACGAACCTAGAATTAGACCTGAGCTTCAAACCACCACACCCACTACAGCTTAGGAAAGAAGCAACTTATTTCTACTTCTACGCTTAGCTAGGGCAGCTGCTAGTGAGGCTGTTACTGCGACAACCAAAACAGGTACGGTGAGGTATTCCGACAGCCTCAGGCTTCCCTGAATGGCTAGGGCTAGCAGACCTACCTTAGGTATCTTACCGACTACTACACCTACTAGAGACTCCCTGCGGACCTGGAACGGATCCGGTTCCGGGTTAGCGTCGCCCTTAGTTATTAATCTATCCCCTTCAACACCTACCAACCTATGTACTACAATAGTGGAGTTCAGCCTGAACGCAATTAAGCTACCTACAGAGAGGTTAACTGGTCCACTGATCCTCACCAAGACCAAATCCCCGACATCTAGTGTAGGCTCCATGCTCCCACTAACGATTACGAGTGGGACCACCCTCAAGTAAATAGAGGCAAGCACTGCTAGTACTATAATATAGGTAGCTACTTGGAGAATGTAGCTCTTCAACCTTGTCGAAGCCTTCCTAAGCTTGAGCCTAGATGAACTGCTCAGCTCCCTAAGTGTTGGGGTCCTATAGAATAGGTAGAGGGCCAGACCGTAATATGTAAGGGTCGACGTAGCCGTCCAAACAACACCTAAGCCGGAGGTATCGAGCACTAGAGGTGAGAACCTCCAGTAGCCATCCAATACTAGCCTGAAAGATGCAGCAGCCGCGAACCCCCCGTAAACGTGCACTAAGGTCACAGCTAGGTTGAAAGCCACGTCGTTGAGTAGTGAGAGCAAGGTCATAGGGGCTCCGAGACCGCTCACATAGGTAACGACCGCCGGTAAGGTCCTGCCGATGAAGAGCCCGGTTAGAATCCCGAGGACTATGGACAGGGTCCTCCTCCTTACGAGACCGAGCACCAGGCTCCTAGAGATCTCGGTGCTCAGGATCTGAACCAGGAACAGCCCCAAGCTCACGGAGAGTGAGAGAGGGTCCAGCCTAGTTCTTGAGGCAAATCCCCAGAGGAAGCCGAGGACTGTGAAGAGGGTTACTAGGGTAAGAGCTATCGATGCAGAGGTATAAGCATCCAGGGAGTTAAGGCCCCTGCGCTGAGCAACTAGAGGTAGGGAGAGGGCCGTGAGTAGAGCTAGGGCTGAGTAAGTTACGTAGAAACCGTGGAAACCCCCTAGCACTAGGGCTAGGTTAGGTAGGAGGAGAAAAGCTAGTGGAAGAGCTATGTAGGGAATAAAAGAGAAGTTAAAAATCTTGCTCAACTAGTACCCCCGTAAGCTACTTCTTTACGATCGGTACAGACGCTGCTACGGTTCTACTACCTATGTTGGTTACGACTGTTGCGGTGTTGTCGAACTGCCTATCCGTTAAGCTATCCCAAGATCTACCTACAAGCCCTGCGTCCTTGAACTTTAGGTACACTAAGATGGTTTCACCAGTTCCAAGAGCTCTGCCGAGGCTTATGTTTACAGTAACTACGTTGTTTTCGTTATCTACAGTATAGCTATATCTGTGAGGGTCTAGCTCCGTAACACACCTCCTACTGTCTAGCAGGTACACACGTACTTTACCGTCCCTACCGTCCTCTATGTCGAAGTGGAAGTCGTACTGATCAGTAATGCTTATCGAACTTATACCCTCGCCGGATATCTGTATAACGCTGAAGAATGCGCCAGGCTCTACATTCTTGATTTTACCAGCGTCCTTACCTTTATCAGGTACCTCTACCTTTACACTATTTAGTGGATCCCCTAGATTAGCTGGACACTTCTTGAAGTCTGTGTTTGTATGCCTAAACTCCTTTGAGACTGTGAGCTCCGCTGGCGGTACCTGCTCTAGCTTTAGCCCGAAGTTGTTGTTCGTGCTGGACGAGCCTGGCCAGACCGTTGAATATATTGTGCTAGGTGTTGTGAATCGGTAATTAGGTAGTCCGTAGGCTACTATGGTGTACTGCCTTGTTGTTAGCGGGTACACGTTGAATTCGTAGAAGCCGTCGCTACCTGAGCAGTAGGTTCCAACTAGATTGCCCGCGTCATCGTAGAGCTCCACGAGCACGCCAGGTAGCGGATCCTCACCAGCATCCCACGACCCGTCTCCGTCGGCGTCGTTGAAGATGTAACCGCTTATAGTAGCGTACTTAACTGCTACTTCATTCCACTGGATGTACTGTAGGTGTACCTGTACTTCGTAGGTAGCTCCCTGCTCAGCTTCTTGGAGCACCTCTAAGCCTATGCTGTACTCAACCTCATCACCTGGATGTAGCTGTTCTAGCCTAGGCTCGAAGACTACTTCAATCCCCTCTGGGATGTCCGGCAACTCGTAGAAGGGTCCTATAACAGGTACTGTACCGGTGTTCTTTACCTTGAAGTAGACTGAGCAGCTGTAGCCTGGGTAGGCGTTGGAGATGACTATCTTTAAGTCCAGGTCGTTATTACCTGCCGGGTTGTTCGGGTCCTCATTCTGCACCTCCACCAGCTGAGCAGAGCAGCTAGCTACCCACGGCTTACCGTACTCCTCACCCTCAACAACCTCGTACCCCGTGAAGGCTACGTCAACATCACCTGTTCTGACAACGCCGTTCACCCTTAGAACGTCGGACCACATGGCCATTGCTGATGCTATAACGGCTAGGAGTAGTAGGGATGTAACTAAAAAGGTTTTACCGTTCATACGCCTCTACCCGTAACATTGCTCGTACTTAGTGCACTTCTCCGTGTACTTCATTCCATTGAGCGAACGTCAGGGTTAGCTCGAACGTGTATGTCGAGCTCTCCCCGGCAGTCTGCAGTACCGTTATGATCAGCTTGTAGGTACCGGACTCCTTTCCAGCATCTATCTGAGTATTCTCTGGCTTTACTAGACTTACACTCAGAGCACTTTCATCCACTTCGCTGAGCTTGTAACCATATAGTTTCACTGGTATAGTCCCTATATTGTCAACTGTGAATTTTACTACTACAGAGTAACCTGGGTAGGCGTTTTTTATGGTTACCAGTAGCTTCACTGGGTTACCGCCCTCATCTTCTCTCTCTACAGTTACAGAACACGCAGACACATCCTTTCCTTCTGTGTTATGGTATCCTTCTGCCTGTGG
>Ga0315298_1011556_pt1 | contig 10330 bp, 8 predicted proteins | sample WHS_1_MG_FD_203077 | JGI IMG/M metagenome (GOLD analysis project Ga0315298, IMG submission 203077) | Extremophilic microbial mat communities from Washburn Hot Springs, YNP, Wyoming, USA - WHS_1_MG | ecosystem: Environmental > Aquatic > Thermal springs > Hot (42-90C) | place: USA: Wyoming...
ACTATCTATGCCAATGAAATCCACTTTGGTCCAAATGGATTGCGTTTGTCTTTTCCATGGTATAGCCCAGAAACCCCGCTGCGTGGGACATCCAAATTAGCCCTTGTCCGGCGCTATCAGGCAGATGGCTTTCAAGTGGTGTTTATCGGCGATGGCTTGTCTGACGTTGAGGTAGTAGGAGCTGCTGATGTGCTGTACGCCCGAGCGAGTTTATTGGATTATTGCCGTGCGCATCGTAGCCCTGCCATACCTTTCTCGAACCTACGCGAGGTGCTGGAGGATCTCCGCAAGCGCGATTGGTCAGCGCACTCGATGGGATAGCACAGGCTTCAGCGCTTGGGAGGTTTTTCTTTCTTGAGGCGAGCGCTCTCCTCGGCTGCTTTGATGCGGGCATTGAGGATCATGCGGAGCGGTACACGCGCCAGCATACCCAGGAGGAAAGTCCCACCCCATACGAATGCGACAGCGGATATGATCCAAAGGGCACTGAATCCCCGGCGATAGAGCACGTAAGCTAACAAGACATAGGCAGGATAGGTAAACCAGACGAGTGTGCTCAACGGGCGATAGAGTTTGCGGTCAAAATAGAACTGAAAGAGGCTTTCTAATAGTACCAGAATCGCGATGCCAGCCACAATGCCGGCGCGCAAGTCCAACAGGCAAGTCATGGCTACGGTAACCAGCACGGCTACATCATGGGGTATCGCTTGCCAGCCAATGCGTTCTTGCTCATAGCGCTTGGCTTCGATGACCTGGCGGAGCACATCTTTGAATTCGGCTTCGCCGAGCAGAGGAAAATCGCGCAGCAGTTTGCCTTGCTCCTCTGCACTAAGCCTTTCCAATTGGCTCACCTTGTATTCGTACAGCCGTCGTGCAAGCTGGCGGCCTTGTTCTGTACGGGCGTCTAGTTTCCTGGCTTTATGCGGCATGCCTGCTCTCCTCTCATACGATACCCCTCTTGCGGTAGGCTGCTCCTCAGGTGCAATAGCATGGGTTAGCGCGATGTATCTACCCAATAGGACAAGTTACGCGGTTGATCTGGGTTCAAACCCTGAGCCAACGAGCGGTAGTAAGCCATGTACTGCACAGCCGGCATGTACAGCAATCCCCGCACGAGCTCAGGGAGGTCCGAATTCAGTTCGAGCATATAGTCTGCGTGTAATCGCAGTTCCTCGTCCGCATGGTCACAGAGCGTCCAAATCACGCCCCCAAGGGCTTTCATGTCACGCACAAAACGTACTTCTTCCTGCCGTGCGCGATCTGAGAGGAATGCGATAACCAATGTCTGCCCGTCCACAGTAGATTGTGGACCATGTCGGAATTCGAGCATAGGATAGGCATCGGCTGGCAGCAGCGCCGTCTCCTTGATCTTCAATTGGGCTTCGCGCGCCAAGCCAAAGAAAGGTCCGTTGCCCACACAGGCATAGCGAGTCAAATCAGTGCGTTGACCCAATGCCTTGCCTAGGTCGTGGTAGTGTTCTATCTGCGCCTGACAGATGTCAGGCAAGCGATGCAGGGCATGGAGATTGGCTTCGTCATCCGCAACGACGGCCGCAAGGAGCTGGGCTGCTAGTGTCATCCCTGTGAAAGAGCGTGTGGTCGCGACTGCTTGATCTAGTGCTGGGGTTAATACCAGGGCTAGGTCGCAGCCTTGTGCCAAGGGGCTGTCCGCCGTGCAGGTGATGCCGATGGTACGGATGCCGTGGCGTTGTAAATAGTCCAACGCACGCACAACCTCCGTGGTTTTCCCTGAGCGCGAGATGAGCACAGCCAGTGTTTTGCGTTGGTTGACCAAAACACCCTGGGGGAATAGATAGATTTCCGCGGCGGCGACGGCACGGGCGGAGACGCCTGTTTGCATCTGCAGGATGGATGCTGCATAGAGCGCAGCGTTGAAGCCAGAGCCACATCCACTGAAGATCACCTCATCTACCCGGGCAAAAAGTTCTTTGATGGCGGTGGCTTGCCTGGTAACAAGGGGGATGATCTCAGCCCAGGTTTGGCCCTGACTTGCGATCTCCTCACGGAAGAGAGCGCCGGGTGTGTCATGAGACATAAGAGCCTCCTATTGGGATTCTTTCGGCGAAAGGATTATACCAGGCGATGTTTTTGCCGTCAAACGGGTGTTGAGTGAGGTTGTTGGTTATGCCAGTTTGACTTTGGATGAATTCGTGCTTAATATGGTGCCAGTTCAATGGAGAGCGAATGGAAAAGGAGGAAGCGAATCATTATGGCCATAATGCTATACTATGCGACCGTGTTTACCCCCACGGAGGTCATCAAGCGCGGAGCAGTGGTCATTTCCGATGATGGGCGTATTGCCTATGTAGGGCCGATGGAAAATGCTCCCCGTACTGATGGCTTGCGGCTTGATCTGCGCGGCCGGATTGTTGTTCCGGGGTTCATAGATGTCCACGTGCATGGTGGCAATGGGATCACCTTTGGAGAGTCGGATCAAATTGCAGGGGATTTGGCTGCCTACTCCAAGTGGGTCGCCAGCGCAGGTGTGACGGGTTTTCTTTGTTCGATTTCTGCCCCTCAGGCAGAGGCATTGGTGCGAATGGTGCGTGCCTATGCGGATGCGTTGGATGCCGGCACGCCTGGTGCGGAAGCCCTAGGCTTGCACCTGGAAGGCCCATTTCTCAGCAAGGAGAAGAAGGGGGCGTTTAACCCTGCTTGGCTGCGGCAGCCAGCCATGGAGGAAGCAGAGGCAGTATTGCAGGCTGGGCGGGGTTGGATTCGCCAAATGACACTGGCTCCAGAACTGCCTGGAGCGCAGGAAGTAGCAGCCCTCTTCCGCGCGGCAGGGGTGGTGGTATCTATGGGGCATACCAATGCCGATTACGAGCTTGCCAGCGCTGCCTTGCGCGGCAATTTTACCCATGTGACGCACACCTTTAATGCCCAGCGGGGCTTCCAACATCGGGAGCCGGGCGTGTTTGGAGCGATTCTGACCTCTGACGAAGTAACCGCAGAATTGATTGCTGACACGGTTCATGTGCATCCTGGGGCGATGAAGATGCTGATCCGCTGTCTTGGCGCTGATCGCGTTGTGCTGATTACAGATGCGATGGCAGGGGCAGGGTTGCCTGATGGGACATACGAGTTAGTTGGCCATACCGTCATCGTGAAAGAAGGGCGGGCAACGCTGCCTGATGGTACCCTGGCTGGAAGCACGGCTACATTGAATCAGTGTGTGCGCAATGTCCATCAGACAGTCGGTGTGCCGCTGCTCGAGGCGGTCAAGATGGCCTCCCTGAACCCGGCTAGAGCCATGGGCTTTGCTGATCGCCTGGGGAGCATTGCCGTGGGCAAGGATGCCAGCCTCGCGGTCATAGATGAGCAGGCAAACGTCTATCTAACGCTGGTCAAGGGCCGCATTGTTTACTCACGGCTGTGAGGTTTGCGCTATCCAAGTGCAATAAGGCTGAATGGTTGCACACGCAGTGTCCCTGAATTCCTAAGGCTCCTTCACAAAGGCAGGCGGATGGATTCGCCCCCATGCGCAGCAGATATATAGGCAGCCTCAATGACTTCTTGAGCTGCTGCGCCCGCGCGGAAGTCAACCTGGGATGGCTTTCGTTCCGCTACGTTCAGCAGAAAGTCGTAAGCGGCTGCCAGATGGGCATTGGTCATGTAGCCTTGGGAATATTTGCTGCTGGGCCAGATGTGCTCAATAGGCCGCTCACCGGGGATAGGAGGAAGGTTCATAGACCCTCTGATCCATTGTTGCCGTTTTAGGTCATACAAGCGGGCAAAATTGGGGTCGCCTGCCTGGAAGAGCAGTGCCCCTTTGCTGCCATAAACCTCAAAGTCGGTAGCGTCTTCCGCGCCAGCAGCCATACGGGTAACTTCGAGCACGCCTACTGCGCCGGTTGAGAGCTCCAGCGTGCACTGAGCCCAATCGTCGACATCCACTGGCTCGCGTATGTCGCTGCCTGGTGTTGTGCAGCGCGCACAGATGAAAGTGCGCATAGCAGCCCGCACGGTCGCGACGTTGCCGAGCAAGTAGTGGGTCAAATCTACGAGATGAGCGCCCAAATCCATCCATGCGCCGCCACCAGCTTCTGCCCTGCGCAAGCGCCATGACATGGGACGGTTATAGTCCAAATAACTGCCGTGGAACATGCGACCACGGAAATGGAAAATTTCTCCAATCTCGCCGGCAGCGATCAGGGCTTTCATTTGGCGGATAGCAGGCAAATAACGCAGGACAAAAGCCACTTGGGTCAACGCGCCGGTTCGTTCAGCCAAATCCGCCATCGCACGCGCATCTTCCAGGGTGCAGGCTAGCGGCTTTTCGCAGTACACAGCCAGGCCAGATTCCAGGGCATGTTGGGCATGCTGGCGATGCAGGTGGTTCGGAGAACAAATGTCTACCATATCCAGGGGCTGTGCGTAGAACTCGGCAGGATCAGTCGTCGCGTTGGTAAAACTCTCCATGGCTTCAGCCTCACTGTCCAAACGAGAGCGCAGCACAGTCAAGAGGTTGGCGACAACCGGCGTTTTTGGGAAGCAAAAGGGGATATCGCGGTAGGCGATGGTATGAATCTTACCGATATACCCGAGGCTAATGAGCCCAACGTTTATCCTTTTCGTCATGCACTAAGCCTCCTTGTGAGCCTGTTTGATATTTGTGAAAGCAGCTTTGTATCGCTTGCTCTGTCAGCAAAGCGGTCGTATTCCTTGTGGATGTCGGTTGCTATGATAGCACAGGTCCCATCCCCAGGCAAGTAGCACTACAGCGGTCCCATTATTCGCCAGTGCGGACGGCAGGTTTGACTTGCAGTATGAGTGTGCGTAAGATGTGGGCAGTCCACAACAGGAGGCATAAATGCGGGAAAAGGTCGAACTTGTGGGGAGAGTTGGCCGTTTGGCAGCCCATTTCTATCTACCCGAGGGCACGGAGCCCTTTCCCACGGTCGTGCTATGCCATGGGATCACTAGTTGCAAGGAAAATTACGCGGACATTGCTCAGTTTTTGCAGCAAGAGGGTTTTGCAGTGCTCGCCTACGACTGTCGCGGGCATGGGGAGAGCGAAGGGGCATTGGACGGCCAGGCTTGGCAGGATGTGGGTACAGTTTTAAATTACCTGGACGCTCGGCCAGGAGTGGATAAGAGACGCATCGCTTTGGTTGGGGCGAGCATGGGTGCACATAACGCCCTGCGTGCTGCTGCCGAATACCCTTCTGTGCGCACGGTGGGTGCCTTCTGCACCGCTGCTGGGGAACAGCTCAAAGCGGGCTTGCTCAGTGCAGACTACTGGCATTGGATTCATGCTTCTGGTGGTCAAGTGCGCGTGACTTTGCCCGATTATCTGCTCTATCTGGAAACCGTGGATATCTTCGACCTGCCAGCGCGCATCAGCCCACGCCCTATCTTTTTCATCCACGCACGCGATGATGAATTTGTCCCATACACGGTTAGTGAGCGGCTCTATGCGGTTGCTAGCAAGGACAGCCGATTGTGGCTGCTAGAAAGCGGGGGGCATACCGGCCCACGCCATGATCCTCAAGTACAGCGTGCGGTAGCAGAGTGGCTACGTACGAAACTGGGTCCATAACCACTACTGGCTAAACCGACAACACCTCGTCTGGAGTTTTCCCACCTCTTTCGGTTTGATCGAAATCGCGATCCAAACTGACGATAGTGAGGCCGTATTTCTCGGCAGCGACATACTGGTAGGCATCATCGAAATCGAGATCGAATTGGTCCATTTCAGATTTCTCCTGGTGTAGGAGGCGTTCAAACCATATATTTGTCTATGAGATACATGGCTTAATCGCCTCGCCATTCTAATGCTTTTTTGGAGTTCTAAGGAGGTGTATTGGTTGCGATAGTCTTGCAAGGCACCGGCCCAGTCTTGACGCAATTTTCTGCCCGATCTTTGCCCTCGTTTTATCAGTAGGAGCTTTACGAAAGCCCTCACTTCATCCTGTGATTCTGGGGGGAGCTTTTTGACAGTTCTTCAATCGGTTCGCTTTGCTCTCTCATTCGTTCACCTCAGAGGCGAAGTATAACACGGCCTTTGAACTTGTCAAAACCGCTCTCTTGCCCTAGTTTGCTCTTTTGAGAGGGGATTATAGCTTCATCTCTTCTGTGAATTTGGTGTACAATTAGAACCACGCTATAGAACATTGGAGGAGCGATGACGCAGTTAAAGTGGTGGCAAAAGGCTGTCTTCTATCAGATTTATCCGCGTAGTTTTGCTGATGGCAACGGCGATGGCATTGGCGACTTTCCAGGCATGATCGAGCGCTTGGATTACCTGCAGGATTTGGGTATAGATGCCATCTGGCTCTCACCGCATTACCCCTCGCCGCAGTATGACTGCGGGTACGATGTCAGTGACTATCTGGGTGTTGCCCCTGAGTATGGGACAATGGCTGACTTCCGGCGCTTTCTGGATGGAGCGCACCAACGCGGCATCCGTGTGATTTTGGATATGGTATTGAACCATACCTCCCATGAACATCCGTGGTTTATCGAGTCCCGTTCCAGCCGCGATAACCCCAAACGGGATTGGTATATCTGGCGCGATGGCCGCAATGGCGAGCCTCCGAACAACTGGTACTCGGCATTTGGTGGTCCGGCTTGGGAATATGATGCGTCCACTGGCCAATACTACTACCATTATTTCTTAAAGCAGCAGCCTGATCTCAATTGGCGCAACCCAGCCGTTAAGGAAGCGATGTGGAAAGTCGTTCGCTTTTGGTTGGAACAGGGAGTGGATGGCTTCCGCCTGGATGCGATTGGCACGATCTTTGAAGATCCGACTATGCCTGATCATACCGCGAAAATGTCGCAGGTGGAATTGTACCGGGCTCTACGCAATGCCAAAAGCGAGGAAGAGTGGGCTATGCTCTTGAAACAGCAAGAAGCCTTGTATGAGCACCAGGTGGATCAGCCCGAAACGCATGACCTGATGCACGAACTGAGAACCTTGGTTGAGGAATACCCGGACTGCGTGTTGGTAGGAGAAGACGATGACATCTCCTATTATGGGGATGGGCAAAACGAGCTGCATCTCCTCTTTAACTTCCCACTGATGAGAACCAATCGCCTCACACCAGCCTGGGTGCGCGCCAATCAGAAAGCCCGCCTGAGCGCTCTGCCTCCTGGGGCCTGGCCGTGCAACACCCTAGGCAATCACGACACAGACAGGGTCTACAGCCACTTTGGTGATGGACGGAATGATGCTGCCCTTGCCCGTTTGTCGGCGGCGCTTATGCTCACTCTACGTGGAACGCCATTCCTCTATTACGGGGAGGAAGTTGGCATGACCGATTTTTTGCTCCATGACGTGCGCCAGTTCCGCGATATGCTGGGCATTATCATGTACCAGGTGGAGACGGAGATTTTGGGAACCCCGCCAGATGAAGCGGTAGTCTATGCTGCGCGTATGGGCCGGGATAAATGCCGCACGCCCATGCAATGGTCGAATGCACCGAACGCTGGTTTTAGCCCACCCGATGTACAAACCTGGCTGCCGGTAAATCCGAACTATGCTCAAGGTGTGAATGTGGCTGATGAGCTGGTTGATCCGGACTCCCTGCTCAATTTCTACCGACGATTGCTGCGTGTACGGAGGCAAACCCCAGCCCTCATCAGTGGTGACTATGTGCCATTGCACGAAGAGGCTCAGGATTACCTGGCTTTCCTGCGCAGCAGTCCAGACGATCACCAGACATGCCTGGTGGTGTTGAACATGTCTGCTCAATCGCATGTGCTGACCTTTGATCTGCCTATGAGCGCAGCGCACGTGCTCTTCTCCAGCCGCTCGCGAGAGAATGCTGTGGATGATCTGACACATCTCCTCATCGCGCCTTTTGAAGTGTACATTGCAGAGATTGCATAACAATAGCCAGGGAAATACTGGACCCACGGAGGCATTGCTATGGAAAAAATCAATTACAAAGGATGGCCCAACAGTTACCGTCTATCCAATGGCTTGGTGGACCTTGTTGTGCTCACGGATGTTGGCCCACGCATCATCCGCTTTGGATTCGTCGGGGAGGAGAATGAGTTCAAAGAATATGAAAGCATGGCGGGTAAGATGGGTGGCGATGAGTGGCGCATCTATGGCGGGCATCGCCTGTGGCACGCCCCAGAAGTGATGCCGCGCACCTATTTTCCTGACAATTCCCCCATCCAGATGGAAGACCATGGCGATTTTATACGCCTAGTGCAGCCGGTAGAGGCGACTACCGGCATACAGAAGGAGATAGACGTTCGCCTTTTCCCTGCAGTGGCTCATGTGCAGATCATCCATCGCTTGCGCAATCACAATTGCTGGGCGGTGGAGTTAGCCCCTTGGGCATTATCCGTGATGGCTCCAGGCGGCACCGCGATTGTCCCCCTGCCACCCAGAGGTGCGCATGAGGAATTTTTGCAGGCGGTAAGCACGATTGCCTTGTGGGCTTATACGGATATGAGCGATCCGCGTTGGACCTGGGGGCAGAAATATATCCTGCTGCGCCAGGTTCCTCATGCTACTACCCCGCAGAAGGTTGGGATGATAGTCCCCGACGGGTGGGCAGCCTATGCGCATGATGGGCACCTATTCGTGAAAAAGTTTGATTATATCCCCGGAGCGCGATATCCGGATCTTGGTTGTGCCGTAGAAGTGTGGACGGATGCAGACATGCTGGAAGTAGAGACACTGGGTCCACTGACTCTTCTGCAACCGGGAGCAGCGGTAGAGCATATCGAGCACTGGTTTCTTTTCCGCGATGTGCCTGTGCCCCAAGGGGATGCCGATGTGGATCGGTATATCCTGCCTAAGGTCCTGGCAGCCCATTCGAGTTGACGATTTGGGCCAAGGGGCAGGGGCGGAGAATGGATTTAATCGTTGGATGGGAGCGCTTTGCTGATTGGGCTTGATCTGGGCACAACAAACTGTAAGGCTGTGGCGTTAACTGCTGAAGGACATGTTGCGGCAAGTGCTTCCAGTTCATATCGCTTGCAGTCGCCTCAGCCAGGATGGGCAGCGCAGGATGTGCAGGAAGTCTGGCGAGGGGTTACGGAGACGCTGCGCGCCCTGGCGGCAAACGTGAATGGGGAGCAGGTTCATGGCCTTTGCCTAAGCGGGGCGATGCATAGCCTCTTCCCGGTGGACAAAGAAGCGAATCCACTTGCTTTGGCTATGACTTGGGCTGACAACCGTGCTGCCTCGTATGTGCCTGTGCTACGTGCCCATACTGACCCTTCTGCCTTGTATCAGCGCACTGGGTGTCCGCTGCGCTCTACCTATCATCCTGTGCGTTTGCGTTGGTGGCTGAGGGAAGGCATGCTATCCCCGCGAGGAGCATGGCGCTTCGTTGCCATCAAGGATTGGGTCCTGCATCGCTTGACGGGCATCTGGGCTACCGATCTGAGCCTGGCTTCTACGACAGGGTTGCTCCATCTCGAGCCTCTCTACTGGGATGAAGAGGCACTATCGCTGGCTGGCGTAACAGCAGACCAACTGCCTCCGCTTGTCTCTCCTACGGCAGTGGTCGGAGGGCTGACTCGGTCCGCCGCAGAAGAGACAGGCTTGCCTCAAGGGCTGCCTGTCATTGCAGGAGCCTGTGACGGGGGATTGGCCAATCTGGGCGCTGGCGCAATATCCCCTGGGCAAGTGGTGGTATCCATTGGCACCAGCGGTGCGGTGCGCAAAATCGTTGAGCGTCCCCTGTTTGACTCAGCCGAGCGCACTTGGTGCTATCTCCTCATGGAAGGGCGTTGGTTTGTTGGAGGATCCATTAACAACGGCGGGCTGGCATTGCAGTGGATATGCGAGAAGTTCTACCCTGACCTGCCCGCAGAACGGGGGTATCAGCAACTGTTGGAGGATGCGGCCACGGTTCCCGCTGGCGCTGGCGGTTTGCTGATACTGCCCTATTTCAGTGGTGAGCGCAACCCGCATTGGAATCCGATGGCGCGTGCCCTCATCCATGGCTTAGGTTTGGGACATACTCGCGCGCATGTGGCTCGAGCCGTATTGGAAGGAGTGGCTTTTTGCCTAGCAGATGTCTGGGAAGCCCTAGCGGGAGAGGAACAATGGACAAAGCCGGCCCGCCTCACAGGAGCTGTCACCCGTTCTCCTGTGTGGGTACAAATCCTGGCGGATGTGCTGGGCATGCCTTTAGTTCCTGTGGAGACAGCCGATGCCTCTGCACTGGGTGCAGCGCTACTGGGCCATTGGGCTTTGGGAAATATCAAGACCCTTGGGGTTTCCCAAACCCCAAGGGTCTCTACCGCTTTCATGCCAGATCCGGAACGGCATGCTTTTTACGCCACGCGACATCGAGCGTTTCAGAAGTTGTACTGGCTCCTGGAACAAGCGCCA
>Ga0315298_1011558_pt1 | contig 10329 bp, 7 predicted proteins | sample WHS_1_MG_FD_203077 | JGI IMG/M metagenome (GOLD analysis project Ga0315298, IMG submission 203077) | Extremophilic microbial mat communities from Washburn Hot Springs, YNP, Wyoming, USA - WHS_1_MG | ecosystem: Environmental > Aquatic > Thermal springs > Hot (42-90C) | place: USA: Wyoming...
CGACGTCAAGTGGGTGCACCCGCAGCCGATCATCGACCTCATCTATGCCCTGGGCATGGAGCACGACTGTTTCCTCTGGTGTGAGATCGACGAGTGGATGCTCGAGTTCCGCCGGCTCGATCGCAACCTCGCCCTGAAGTACAACGTCAAGAGCGTTGACGATGTGGTCGCGGCGGTCGAGCGCTTCCAGGCCAACATCGTCGAGGTGACCCCGGAGCACCTCAGCCGGGAGCTCGTTGCGGCCTGCCGTGCTCGCGGCCTCAAGATCATGGTCAACACGATCGACCACGAGCCCGCCGGCTTCCGCTACGTGCTGGAGTACGGCGCCGACATGGTCAATACCGACAACGGCGACCTCTTCCGGCGCTTCGCCGCGGAGTGGCAGGGGAGCTGAGGGCAGCCTGGGGAGGGCGCCCCGAGGCCGCAGGCCTTCGCCGCTCTTCAACCCGATGGCCTCGGCCTCGGGGGCGTCAGCCCCGGAGGGGCTTGGCCGCTCCTCAGCGCGGGGCTCGCAGCTCCGCGCGTCGCCCGCGGGTGCCCATGCGGCGCATGGCGGGCTGGGCCTCGCGTTTCTCGGCCTCTTCTTCCTCTTCGCCGGCTGCGCTGTACTCCTGCACGATGTGCGCCAGCTCTTCGAGGCGCTTGGCCACGCGATAGTTCACCGTTCCCTCTGGGAAGCGGCCGTCGACCTTTTCGCCGGCCGGGATGCCCGTGAGCAGCTCGATGCCCTCGTCGACGGTGCGGATGGCATAGATATGGAACTTGCCCTCGCGTACGGCGTCGACTACGTCGTGGCGCAGGTTGAGGTGGTCCACATTCTGGGCCGGGATGAGCACGCCCTGGTCACCGGTCAGGCCCTTGGTGCGGCAGACGTCGAAGAAGCCCTCGATCTTGGCGGTAGCGCCGCCAATGGGCTGGATTTCGCCGCGCTGGTTGACCGAGCCGGTCACGGCCAGGTTCTGGCGTATGGGCACGCCGGCCAGGCTCGAGAGCAGGGCATAGAGTTCTGCCGAAGAGGCGCTGTCGCCTTCCACGCCCTCGTAGCTCTGCTCGAAGGTGAGGCTGGCCGACAGGCTGAGGGGCAGGTCCTGGGCAAAACGCCCGCCCAGGTAGCCGGCCAGGATCATCACCCCCTTGTTGTGGATGGGCCCTGAGAGTTCGGCCTCGCGGTCGATGGCCACCACATTGCCCCGGCCCACATAGGTGCGGGCGGTGATGCGGCTGGGCCGCCCAAACTCATAATCACCCAGCATCATCACCGAGAGGCCGTTCACCTGGCCCACCACCGCACCTTCGGTATCGACCATGATGACGCCGCGGTCGATCATCTCGCGGATGCGCTCTTCGACGCGGTTCGAGCGGTACTTTTTCTCGTCGATGGCCTTCTGCACATCGTCGGCGGTAACCGTTTGGTGGCCGGCCTGGGCAGCCCAGTGACTGGCCTCGGCCACCATATCGGCGATTTCGCTGAAGCGGGTGGAGAGCTTTTTCTGATCCTCTGCCAACCGCGAACCATACTCGACGATGCGCGCCACCGCCCCTGCATCGAAGGGCCGCAGCTGGTTCTCGCGCACGTGGTTGGCCACAAAGAGCGCATAGTCGCGTACGGCCTCGGGCGTGCGGTCCATGTCGGCGCCGAAATCGGCCTTGACCTTGAAGAGGCGCTTGAACTCTTCATCGTACTCGAAGAGCAGGTAGTAGATCCAGGGCTCGCCAATCAACACGACCTTCACGTTGGCCGGGATGGGCTCGGGCTCGAGGGTGGTGGTATTGAAGGCACGGAATTGGGCACCCATCTCCTCGATCTCGATGCGGCCGTCTTTGAGCACGCGCTTGACGGCATCCCACGAGAAGGGATTGGTCAACACGTCGCGCGCCTCCATGACCAGGTAGCCGCCGTTCGCTTTGTGGAAGGCGCCGGCGCGGATCTTGGTAAAGTCGGTCACCAGGGCGCCGAACTGTGCCTCCTGTTCCACTTCGCCAATCAGGTTGTAGTAGGTGGGGTTCGATTCGACAACAATCGGTGCGCCCTTTTGCCCGCAACTGTCGACGATGACGTTGACTTTGTAGCGGCTCAAGTCGGCCTGAGCGGCGCCGCCCAGCATCTGGGCCAGGGGATTGGCCTGCTCGGCCTCTGGCCTGAAGATATCGACGTTTTCGATAATGTCGCGGCGCACCTCTTCCAGGTAGTCCTTCACTTCGCCGAACTCGCTGTACCTGGCTTCGAGCTCGTCGATGAAATGCCCGATGGCGTAGCTGGTCACCTTCCGGTCGAGCTCGTTCAGCGCCTCCTGGGCCTGCTTCTGCAGTGCCCTCACCTTGGTCATTGCGCCTGCGGCCTGCTGCTCGAGCTCGCGTTCGGCGCTCTCCTCTTCCTGCTTCTCGGCCAGAGACAGCCGTTCAAACTCGCTTTCGGTGAGAGGTTCGCCACTGGGCGAGGTGCGCACGAGCATGGTGCCCATGGGCGTGCGGGCCAGGCCAAAGCCCCGTTCCCTCGCCTTTCTTTCGAGTTCGGCCAGAACCTGGCTCTCCTGCTCCTGCAGTTGCTGGCTGATCTTGGCCTTCTGCTGCGCATACTCTTCGCTCTCGAAGGCCCGCGGCACTTCGCGTTTCACATTCTCGATCAGCTCATCCATGTCCTTGCGGAGCTGGCAGCCCAGCCCGGCAGGCAGGCTGATGGCGCGCGGCTTGGCAGGGTTGGCAAAGTTGTTGACGTATACCCAATCGGGGGGAGTGGGCGCCTCTTTTGCCCGTGCCTCCACCAGCCGCCGCACCATGGTCGATCGGCCGGTGCCTACCATGCCCAAGACGAAGATGTTGAAGCCACGGCCCGGCATGGCCATGCCGAACTCGAGCGCCTTCTTGGCGCGGTCCTGTCCGATCATGTCGGTGGCGCCGGCCAAGTCGGCAGTCGTCTGGAAGCCCAACTGTGCCGGGTCGACGAACAGCCTGAGTTGCTCAGGTCTGAGCTCGTGGTCCTGTATCACCTCGCCTTCCTCCTTCTACGATTGCCTTGGTCAGGGAGCAAAGTGTGTGCCACGGCCGTTGACCGTGGGCACAACGTATGCTACAATACATGGCAATCTTGAAAGGAATACAGCTCGTCGATGCCGCGCAAGATGCAGCTACCCAAGTGGCCCTGGGGACGCCCTGGCATCCGTGCCAAGCTGATTCTCAGTTTTCTGGCCGCCCTGCTGCCTGCCCTGCTCATGCTCGCGGTGATGGACCACCGTGAGCACCTTCAACGCGAGAAGGCGCTCGCTGAGGAGTGTCGGGTGGTGGCGCAGGCTGCAGCCGCATCGGCTCTGGCACGCATCGATGAGGCGGTAGCCGGCCTCTCGGCGGCGGCCGTTCCCTCAGCGGCCGAGGCCGCCGCTGCGCTGGAGCATCTCCGCGAGCAACACCCCGAGTACCTCGACCTCTTTCTCCTCGACACCCAGGGACAAGTCGTCGCCGCAGCCCCCGCCGGGCGCGCACCGCAAGTGCCCCCTGATGGCATGGCTCCGATTGCCTCGGTTGGAGCGCCGGTGCTCTCGGACCTCTTCTTTGCTGCCCCTGGCGACGTGCCCGCCTTGCAGGTGCTCGTCGCCCTCTCACCGGGCGCGGGGCCGGCCGCGGCCGGGGTGACCTTCGACGCACAGGCCCTCAGCCGGCTCCTCGCAGGCGACGCTGGCGATGGGGGACATCAGGTGGTCCTCTGCGACCGCCAGGGTTGGGCTGCTGGCGGTGCGCTTGCGGCCAACACGCCATGGGCGGCGCGCGATTGGAGCCGCTTCGCCCACGTCCGTTTGGCTCTGCAGGGCCAGGTGGCGACCGCCCCCGGCATTGCGGACCCTGTCGATGGCTGCCTGTATGGCGGTGCCGCGGTTCCCCTGGACTCGACAGGCTGGGCCGTGGAGGCGCGGCAAGCGATGCTGGGGCCAGCCGGCTACTTGGGCCGGCTCGCCAGCAGCTTGTTGCCGCTGGCGGGGCTGGTGGTGCTGGCTGTGGTGCTGGCCGTCGCGGTGGCCAACTGGTTTACGGTGCCGGTGGAGCGCCTAGCGGTGTATGCGCGAGGCCTGGGCCGCGGTCAGCTCAACGAACGGGTGGCCATGAACACCGGCGACGAGTTCGAGGACCTGGCGGCGGCGCTGAACAATATGGCCCGGCAGATGGAGGAGCGCGACCGCCGGCTGCGGGCACGCACGGCAGAACTCGACGCCATCATCACCCAGTCGGCCGATGGTATCGCCATCCATGGGCCAAATGGGGAGTTGCAACGGCTGAACCCCGCCGGCATCCGCATCATGGGGCGGCCGACGGTGCGCCTGGGCCTGTCGCTGGCCGAGCAGGCGGCCTGGTTCAAGATCCGCAATGTGGCGGGTGAGCCCGTAGACCCCAATGACCTGCCGGTGGCCGCCGCGCTGCGTGGCGAGACGCGGGTGGCGCAGGAGCTGCGTATCGAGACGGAGACAGGCCAGGACCGCTTTGTGGCCTTTAGCGCCTCGCCCCTCTACGATGCCCGTGGCCGCATCTATGGCGCCGTCTCTACCTTCCGCGACATGACCAGCGCCCACCAGGCACAGCAAGAGAAGGACAGCTTTATCTCCATCGTCTCCCATGAGCTCAAGACGCCGATCACCTCCATCAAGGGCTACGCACAGATGCTGCTGCGACGTGCAGAAGAGGCGGGGAGCGATGAACGCGACCTCAAGGGCCTGCGCATTATCAACGATGAGGTCGAGCGTATGGTAGACCTCATCAACCAGCTGCTCGATGTGCAGCGCCTCGAGATGCAGCGCCTGCAACTCAACCTCGACCGCGTGGACCTGGTGGCGCTGACCCTCGACACCGTCGACCGCCTGCAGATGACCACCAACCGCCATACCTTGCGGCCACGGGTGCCCCAAGGGCCAGTGTGGGTCTGTGGCGATGCCATCCGTCTGGCCCAGGTGCTGGGCAATCTGATCATGAACGCCATCAAGTATTCGCCTGCTGGGGGACCAGTGGAGGTCTCGCTGGAACGGCAGGAGGGACGCGCGTGGGTCAGCGTCCGCGACTGGGGAATCGGCATTGCCCCAGAGGACCAGCCTCACCTCTTCCAACGCTTCTGGCGGGGCACGCGCCAGGAGAATACATCGCTGACCGGGATGGGGCTGGGGCTCTACATCAGCCGTGAGATCGTGCGGCGCCACCATGGCGATATAGTCTTCCGCAGCCAGCCCGGCCAGGGCAGCACCTTCCTCTTCTGGCTACCGCTTGACGAGGGGCATCCATAGGCCTTTAGCGCGCAAGCGCCCCTGGGCGACGCCTATCTCCCCCGCCTCGCCTTCGCCTCTGCCGTGGTTCATGGACGGGCAGGTGCACAGAAAAGGAGAGCCAAGTGGCTCGGTGGCGATACGCCCCACCGCCGGCCCCTTCTCCGCAGCGCGGGGAAGGGGAGAGGTGATCTTCTGGGGATGTCGGCGTGCGACGAAGGCGGCAACACCCCCGTTCCCGAGGCGCGTGCCGTTGGTGGGCGCCCCATCTGGAAAACCAGAAAAGCCGCCTGCGCCCGAACCGGCCTTCAGCCAGGGGCAGGGGTGCTTGGGCCGGGCCGGGGGCTGCTGCTACCTGCGGATTGCGCCGATGCGTGGCATGGCCGGCTTGGAGATCTCGCCCAGGGCATCGCAGGCCACGCCTTCCTCCACCGGTTCGGCATCGACGGCAAGATCGCCGAGGGAAATGATGCCAACCAACTGGCCGTTCTCCATGATAGGCAGCCGGCGGATCTGCTCCTCGGCCATGAGGTCTGAGGCGTTGTCCACGTCCCAATCGGGCATGCCGGTGAACAGGTCTCTGGTCATGATGTCGCCGACGCGCGTGGACGCGCAATCGAGGCCTTGGGCGACGGCCCGGATGGCGATGTCGCGGTCAGTGAGGATGCCAGTGAGTTTGCCGCCATCTTGAATGAGCACGTCGCCAATGTCAGCGTCGCGCATGAACCGGGCCGCCTCCATCACGGTGGCCGTTGGCGGCACGGTGACCAGCTCTGTCGTCATAATCTCGCGGACCTTCATCTCTGGCTGTACCTCCTGCTCAGCTTGGGTATTCCAGGGTTGCCGGATGGGAAACCTGCCATGTCGGCACCGACACGGTTCGCCCCGTCGGTGCCGGTGTCGCCAGGCATGCCGGCCGGGCGGCGCCCCACCGCGGCTGTGCGCCACTGAGCAACCTCTGTGCCAGGCCCAGGGCTGGCAGGGTAGGGCGCTGCGGCTGCAGCGCCTCCGCAAGCGGAGGTGGAGGTCGCTGGGAATGGGGCGTCAGCGGGCGGCGTCCTCGCGCGCCAACGCTCCCAAAGCCACACGCCGGTCTGCCCCTGGGGCTGGCCAGAGCAGAGGGTGGCGCGGCTCGGCCGGTTACCCGGGCCAGCGCTTGGGGCGCACGACGAACTGGGGAACGTAGCCGAGCTGTTGGATGGCGTCGACCAGCGCAGTCGGAGAGATGATCTCGGGGTCATAGTCGACGTCGATTTGCTGCTCGCTCAACCACACGGTCACGTCGTGCACACCGGGCAGCCCCTCCAGCCGCTTCTCCAGCAATTGGCCGGTCTCCTTGTCGATGCCTGGGACTCCGTAGGCGATGTGTTTATGCTCGAGCAACTTGCTCCTCCCATCTGGTGCCCGCCGGCGTGCCCGGCTGGGTGCTGCCAGGGCCACGAGGCCAGGGCCCGCATAGGTGAGAGCTTCTGGTCTTCGCTCCTCTGCAGTGCCGCGGGCGATGGTGGCCAACACCCGGCGCCGCAGCCGTGGGCTGTCGTGCGCTGCCACATTACTCCTGCCTGAACTCGGCCTCGACCACACCTTCCCCCTCCTGGCCGGGGCGTGCCTGCCCTTGGGGAACTCGGGCGTAGACGCGTGCTGATGCCCGGTAGAGGGCCTGTTGCAGGGCCTGAACAGCGGCCCGGATGGCTGCCGGGTCGTTGCCCTGCATGGCCTGGCGCACGCGGCCCATCAGGTCGACAATCTCCTGCCGTTCCTGGTAGCCTAGCTGGGCCCCAAGCTCGCCCAGGCCGCGCTCTGCCATGTAGAGGGTGTGATCGGCCAGGTTGCGCGCTTCGACGACCTCGCGGTGCAGGCGGTCTTCCTCGGCATGCTCGCGTGCCTCGGCCGTCATGCGCTCCACATCGGCCTGGCTGAGGTTGGTGGAGGCCGTAATAGTGACCTTCTGCTCGCGTCCGGTGCCCTTATCGCGCGCCGACACGCTGAGGATACCGTTGGCATCGATGTCGAAGGTCACATCGATCTGGGGCACGCCCCGTGGAGCCGGAGGGATGCCGTCGAGCCGAAAACGGCCCAAGGAGATGTTGTCGTCGGCCATCGGACGCTCGCCTTGCAACACGTGGATTTCGACCGCCGTCTGGCCATCGCTAGCGGTGGAGAAGGTCTCGGTGCGGCGGGTGGGGATGGTGGTGTTGCGGGGGATGAGCACCGTCATCACACCGCCCAAGGTCTCCACGCCCAACGAGAGGGGTGTAACGTCGAGCAGGACGATGCTCTCGACGGCACCGGCAAGCACCCCTGCTTGGAGGGCTGCGCCTATGGCGACCACTTCATCGGGGTTCACGCCCCGGTGCAGCTCTTTCTCGCCGATCAGGCTGCGCACCAGGTTGGCTACCGCTGGGATGCGCGTGGCGCCTCCCACCATCACCACCTCGCTCACATCGGCAGGAGTGACTCGCGCATCGGCCAGTGCGTTCTCGAAAGGGCCGCGCAGGCGTGCCGTAAGGTCGGCCGTGAGTTGTTCGAATCTGGTGCGGGTGAGACGTGTCTGCAGGTGCAGGGGGCCGGCTGAGGTAGCAGCAATGAAGGGCAAGTCGATCTCAGCCTCCATGACCATCGACAGCTGCACTTTGGCCCGTTCGGCAGCCTCGCGCAGGCGCTGGAGGGCCGGGGGGTCCTGCCGGAGGTCCACCTGGTGCTGGCGTTGGAACTCGTCGGCCACCTCGTCGACGATGCGCTGGTCGTAATCATCGCCGCCCAGGTGCGTGTCGCCGTTGGTAGCCTTGACCTCGATGACGCCGTCGCCAACTTCCAGGAGCGACACGTCGTAGGTGCCGCCGCCTAGGTCGAAGACGAGAATGTGATGAGGCTCCTTCTTCTCCAGGCCGTAGGCCAGCGCGGCAGCCGTGGGCTCATTGACGATGCGCATCACTTCGAACCCGGCAATGGTGCCCGCATCCTTCGTGGCCTGGCGCTGGGAGTCATTAAAGTAAGCGGGCACGGTGATGACCGCTCTGGTCACCGGCTCGCCCAGGTAAGCCTCGGCGTCGCGCTTGAGCCTCTGCAGGATCAGGGCCGAGATCTCCTGTGGGGTGTAGTCGCGGCCCTTCTGGGGGATGTAGACGCGCACGTCGCCGGCCGGCCCCTCGACCACGCGGTACGACACCATGCGTGCCTCGTCGCGTACCTGGTCGAAACGGCGGCCGATGAAGCGCTTGATGGAATACACCGTGTTCTCGGGGTTGAGGGCAGCCTGTCGGCGGGCCTGGGCGCCGACGATGATCTCGCCAGTGCGCGTGAATGCGACCACGGAGGGAGTAATCCGCCCTCCCTCGCTGTTGGGAATGATTACGGGGTGAGGCCCCTCCATCGTCGCGATGGCCGAATTCGTGGTGCCCAGGTCGATCCCTACCACCTTTGCCATGAGCCTTCCTCCATAGGGCTCCAGAGTATCGCCGTCAGGCAACAGGCTCAGCAATTCCCGTGCCAACAGTTACAGGAATACTGTACTGTGCAGAGTTGCAGGGCGCGGTAGCCACATGGCACGCTTCTTGCTAAGTCGCTGGCTATGAACGTGATGGGCCGCGCTGCCGCACCCCAATGCGGCGGGCGCCGCGTCGACAATGCGGAAGCAGTGGGCTATCGTCCAGGGCGTGGCAAGGGGACGATGGCATAGCTGGGATGGTCGCTGCCAGGCCCACTGCGAGGGGATTCTCAACTTGCTCGAGCCATCGGCAATCCTGGTAGTCGAAGACGATCCGGTCCTTGGGAACATGCTCAAGGAGCTCCTGTTGGATGCGGGATATCGTGTCGAGTGGGCACAGGATGTCATCTCTGCGCTCTCGGCCCTCGAGCGACACCCCATCGACCTGATCACCCTTGACATGGAGCTGGGCACATACAGCGGGCGGGGCCTGCTTGCGCTGCTCAAGGCTGACCCGCGCACCAGCGACATCCCGGTGATTGTGGTCTCGAGCTGCCAAACGGATGCCGGGGTGCGCCGGCTTGCAGAGCATGTGTTGAGCAAGCCCTTCAATATTGCGCCGCTCTTGCAGATGATCGGTACTGCGATCGACCGTCGGCGTGCTTCTCGCCTCGGTTCCTGGCACGGGGCGGCCCCTGCCGACGGCCTTGAGGTGGAAGTGGCACGTGAAGTACTGGACTAGGACCCAGCTGCCGGTGGCCGAATTGCGGCGCCGGGCGATGCTCTACTTTGGCCGAGAGGCCTCGCCCGACATGGTGCTGGTGGGGCGCGAGCCCGACCGGCTGCTATTCTCGGATCCCTTTGGCGACCTGGTGGTGCGCGTCGAAGCCGGCCGCCCCAACACGGTGAGCGTGATCACCAGCCACTGGCACGCACAGGCGCAGGAGTTCCTTCTGCACCAGGCGGTGCCGGAAGGCGGCACGATCCACTACGAGGCCGTGACTGAGCATAGGCCGCAAGAGGTGCTGCAGCGGGCACGCGAGTTCTTTGGGCAAGGCGGTGAAGGGCTGGGCCTTGCCCTCTCGGCCGAGCAACCTGGAAGGCTCGAGTTCAGTGGCGGAGGCGGGCAAGTGACGGTGGCCGTGGAGACCGACACGCAGCCTGCCGTCCACGTCACGGCCCGCGAATGGGATTATCACGCCGAGCGGTTCATCCGTGAAGTGACCAGCGAGCATTAGCCGATTGACGCACATTCGCCCTGGCCTGCGCCTGCTGGGCGCCCTCGTCTTGGGTGCGCTCGTCGTTGCCTGCGGGCTAGAGGTGGCCATCGCCCTGCGGTGGCCGGAGGTGCTAGCAGAGGGCCCGGCGCAGATTCTGGTCGACCTGGTCGCCCCGCGATACACGGTAGCGCGTCTGCTCGCCAACCCGCCCGCCCCTGGCAAAACGGTGGACCTCGACGCCTACCTCTCGCCGGTGGGCCAGGCACTGTGTGGCGCGGCCTCGAACGTCATCCTGGCCGACGAGCCCTTCGCCGCTCAGCTGGCCGTGCTCGGCAGCATCCGAGCAAACGTGTTGCCCGAGGGGGGCTGGCTCGTAGCGGCGGTGCCCCCGAACCCCCTTCCCTACCGTGCCAGGCTGCGTGGTCGCCTGCGGGCGAGCGGCTGC
>Ga0315298_1011560_pt1 | contig 10327 bp, 8 predicted proteins | sample WHS_1_MG_FD_203077 | JGI IMG/M metagenome (GOLD analysis project Ga0315298, IMG submission 203077) | Extremophilic microbial mat communities from Washburn Hot Springs, YNP, Wyoming, USA - WHS_1_MG | ecosystem: Environmental > Aquatic > Thermal springs > Hot (42-90C) | place: USA: Wyoming...
TTAAGAAAAGGGAAGGCTCTTTTCTGATGCTGCATCGTAGTGTCATCCGCAACTATAACCCCGTCCACCCTGCCGATCATTTCCTCCATGCTTTGAAGGACATTTTCTATGCGGCATGTTTTCGCAACCAGCTCCGCCTGCTCCCTCTCAGGATCCCAGATGTGCGTCACCCTTGCTCCGTCAAGCCTAGTCCTGTAAAGCGGGAAACGATTGCTCCTCGCCAAGTCCTCGTCATAACCGTTCAATATCTCGGAGAAGCTCCTGGTGTGCCAATGCTTGGCGCCGCCGACTATGCCTATTTTAAGCATCCCCGCCAGCCTCCTTACTGTATAAGCATAGGCCTGCCCTGGGTTGCGCTCCCCCATACCGCCTCAGATACTTGAAGATCCCTAGCGCCATCCCAGAGCGTGCTCTCCGGCTTCTCCTCCCCTAGGCAGGCTCGCGCGAAGGCTTCGATCTCACCCCTGTAGCCGAAGGCTCCTTCAGCCTTAGTCGCCATTAGCTCAGTCCACTCTGGGCTCCAGCTCACCGTCTGCGTCCTGCCGCCTACTTTAAACTCCTGCAGAGGAAGGCTCCTGGGATGATAGTGGAGGCGAAGCATGTCCTCAACCTCAAGCCAGCAGCTGTCTCCAGAGAGGGCGAGCCTCTCGCTTATCTTCCAGTCTCCAGCCTCCAGAGAATTCAGGTTCATGACGAACGGGATGCTGCTCTCAAACTCGCCGGCGATAGCGTAGGCGAACATGCTCGGGTTAAGACGGTGGAGCTTAGCGTAGACCTCCCCAATCTCTCCGCAGAAGAACCTGGCCAGGTTGAAAATATGGACGACCTGCCCTATTAGGAATGCTTTAGCCGGGTCCTCTATGCCCCAGATAGCCGGGTATGGGCCGTTTGAAAACCTTGCCTCAAGACAATGAATACCCCCGAACTCCTGGCTGAAGGCTATTTTCCTCGCCATCCGGTAGCACACTGCGTAACGCTTCATGTAGGCGACGGCACCCCATAGTCCAGCGTCCTCAGCATGCTGCGCGAGCTCAACAGCCTCCTTATGGGAAACAGCTGAAGGCTTCTCGACGAGGATTGGTAGGCCGGCGTCGAGGCAGAGCTTCCCAAGCTCGCAGTGCATCTGTGGAGGGCCGACGATTATGGCGCCGTCCAGCTCCTCCCCCCTAAGCATCTCCCTAACATCAGTATACCAGCGCAGGGCTCCGAAGCTTCTAGCATTCCTCCTCGCAAGCTCCTCCTTCAGGTCGCAAACAGCGGCAAGCTCAATTTGCGGAATAGTGTGAATAGCAGGATAGAGGGAGGATGAGGCGTGGCTACCGCAGCCTATGAAACCGATTCGCGCCTTCCTAATGCTCATGGCCTACCCTGAGTCAAGAGTTTTTTAAACATTTTTCCCTGCTAGTTTCACGCTTAAGAGCGTGGGGGCAAGTCCCGCATAATTATCACGGGTGGGTGCGAAATGCTTGGAGCCAACCATAGTGGTAAATTGTGGAAGACGTTTACTCTCAGGCTGGTGTTGAAGCCGGGGGGGGTGAAGAATAGGCTTGGAGGAGCCTAGCGTGTGTTAATGCCTAATTAAAAGAGGGCTGCATATAAAGACATTTGGAAACGACTGCCGCTAACACGCGAGCCGAGAACCCGGGTTTCGCCATCCACGGCAAAATGATGACCAGAAGCGACCTGAATACTGGTTTTAATCGCTTGAAAGCAGCGGCTGTTTGTCCCTACGAGTGACGGGATTGTTCTCAGGGGCTTACCGCGCGCGGGTTCAAAAAGGTGGGTGTCTGGTACTCAATGGTCCTGAGAAAAGATCCTTAAAGAATGAATAGTTCCAACGCAATTTACAAGCGTGAACCCTGCACCATTGTTTTTACGGTTTTCACCCAACCTGCAGTAGGCTGACCCACGGTAACAAATATGCTGCCAGCAGCGCGTCCTACTCATCTGTCATCAGAACACCGTTGTCCCCGTCCCGCGGCTCGATGACAGCCCTCCGCCCGTGAAGCTGCTTACTCGTCTCAAGCCTCGTACCCATTAACGCCGGGATTGAAAATTCCCGGCTGACTATAGCCAGATGGGAGCCGAGGCCCCCGGACAGGCATACTACTCCAGCAAGCTTTGAAAGCACTGGTCCGAGTAAAGTCACTCCAGCGTCGTCAACCATCACTATCTTACCCGAAGCCCCTTCCTTTAAGAGTGCCAGCACGTCCCTCACGTTTTTAACGTAGCGCAGCTCCCCCTCCGCCCTCGTCTTTATCGTGATCAGGCCGCGGCCCACTATTTTCAAGCCCCGTTCTCCTCCTTCAGGCAGCTGGGTTTGGAAAGCAAGACGGTTCTATATGTCTTGCGTTAAAAACTTATTAGCCCAGTTACAACCATCCCCCCATGCCCATGCGGGTATCTGAGATAAATGAGCAGATAGCCCACCTCAGCAATGTTTTCCTGAACATCGTGACCCAGAGGACCCTTCTGGAGTCAAAGCTTTTCCCGGTTAACGCGTATATCTGCGTCGGCTTCTACCAGACTTACCACCACCTCTACGATGTTATGAAGAGGGTTTGGAGCAGAATAACCCCGGAGGAGCTGGCTGCTAGAAGCAAGACCCTGCTCTCCCCCATACAGGCTCTTTCAATATCCTACCTCTGGCTCTACTATTCTCTTGCAAGAATGGGAACAATATACAATAAGCATGGGGGAGACCCTTCCAGGGAGCCTGCTGAGAAAAGAGAGCAGTGGAGATGGATGCTTGAACAATGGTATCGCCTGGCGACGAGCTACTTCAACACTGGGAAGCCGACTGTCGCCGCCTCAGGCGGAGTAAACCTTGCGCTCAACCAGGATGCTTTAAACTGGGTTAAGGAGAACCTTCAGCCAGTTAGCGAGAACCAGGTTGTCAAGGCGCGGCGGGCAATAGGCTCCGTAGACCTTTACGCCTTCATAGACGAGTGTGAGGCCCGCGCGAAAATAGTTAACCACGGGCCATACCAATTCGGGGAGAACGAGATACTCGTCATCTCGGAGTATACGAATCTCTACGACGGCAGGCGGCCCTGGCTCCCCTGGTCTGCGACGGAGGCTAAGTTGCCAAGCTCAACCCTCGGAGTTGCGATGACCATCCGCGGGGCTGGGGCAACCTTCAACGATATTGGCACTATGATCGTTGAGCCAGGGGACTACAGCAGGCTTGTCACGAGGATAGCGGCATACGCTAGTAGGAACGATACAGTCGTGCCGCTGCAGCTCGACGAGCTCTCCGCCTACGCTGAGGCTGCTGAAGCTGCTCAGATGGAGCTCTACATGAGGTTCGCGGAAATGGATAGGAGGCAGCTGCTCCTAGCCGGGGCTGAAGCATACTGGAGGTGCTTCGCAAGGTATACGGACCTAGTTGGGGTTACGGGCGAGATAGACTGGAAAATATCCCGGGAGGTGCAGGAGGAGTACCTGCCCTACTTCATGACTCATGACGAGGACCCGGCGTTCGCCCGCATAAAGATGAAGGCGGTTAAGATGAAGGTTCTCCCCTTCCTTAAGGAGAGGGACCCGGTTCTCTACTATCTCCCGGAGTAGATGGCTGAAATGATGAGCACTCCTTCCCTGAGTGACGAGGAGAACCATAAGCCTTCCGAGAGAAAAGACTGGAGGGAAAGCTACTATTTCAACTTCGTCGACCTGGAAAACATGGTTTCAGGCTTCACAACAATAGGCCTCTACCCAAATTTATCCAGGAGGGAGTTTGTCTTCGCCGTCTTCCACGATGGTGAGAGGCATCTCTACCACCAGGAGCATGACTCGCCTTTCAGCCTTGAAACCCTCGAGTGTCTAGACGACGGGCGTCTACGCTTCCAGCTGGTTGAAGCCTTGAAAAGCTGGCGCATAGTTTTCTCAGGCCCCGGGCTTGAGGCGGAGATCCTCTGGGAAGGAAGATTCCCCGCGTTCAGCTTCGGCCGGGGGAGCGGAACATCTTGGGAGGGACACTTCGAACAATCCGGCAGAGTGTCAGGGGTAATAAGAATCAGAGGGGTTGAGAAGAATATTCAGGGCTACGGGCAGAGGGATAAGAGCTGGGGCCCGAGGCACTGGCACATAGACCACTGGTATGCTTTCCACGCCCAGTTCAGAGACTTCTCAATAGGGCTTAGAATGGACAGTGTCAAGGGTGTTAAAACAGTCTCAGGAGGGGTTTCAACAGCTGGGGGAAGCATCCCTGTTTCAAACGTGGAGGTTGAAACCGAGTACGGCGGAGACCGGGGTACGCCCAGCGGGGCAGCAACCAGAATAACCTGCCTAGACGGAAAGGAGTACGTTGCCCACTCGAAACCATTATCCCCGTCGAGCTTCGTCAAGTTCACCCGCCGATTCCAAGGAGGCGTGACAGAGCTTGTTGAAGCCATGGCTCTCCACCGTCTTGAGGAGGACGGGGAAACAGGAACCGGGCTTCTGGAATGGCTGTTCACAAGTTTCTCGTGAAAACAGCCTGCTTTCCCTATTTCCTCGGCTTCCTCCTAAGTGTTTCGAAACTACCGTAGCCGCCCTCGACACCGTCCAGCTTAAAGCTGCCGAAAGACTGTGCAAGTATTGAAACATTACCCTCGCTGTCAGTGAAAGGCACCGGGATCACTGGGCCTGCTCTAGCCTCCAGCACGTGCTTCCTGCCGAGGCCGTCGACCAGCTCAAGCCTAGAGTACACGGGCAGAACCCCGTTTCGAAACTCCTGCTCGAGAACACGGATTCTCTCAACCGGAATATTCCTTCCCTTCTCGAAAAGGAAGCCTCCTGTGGAAACCCTGCCGTCACCCATTATTATTGCAGCAGGGTTGATTGCAAGCTCTCTTGAAAACCAGACGACATAGTAGAGCCAGTAGTCTATGCTGGTCCACTCGCGCACCCCGTGAGTATGGTCGCGCTGGCTCATCGACTGCTCAACAATATACGTCTCCCCGCCTACGCGAGCCTCCCCGTTTACAACGCCAACCTGCTCCCAGTGCTCGTCCCCAGACTTTTCCCCAAGCATCCGGGACTCGGGAGTCATGTGCGCACTATACTCGTAGACCTCGCTAATCGGCGTGAAGGAAAGCTCAACCCTGACGGGTAAAACGCCTGAAGCCAGAGAAGGGCTTCCCCTCACCCTAGGCAGGTCCTCAGGGTTCCTCGCCGCAACCATGTCCCCCTCGAAACAGTACTTCCAAACACCCCCGGGAAGAGGCTTGTGAACAACCCTGCCGACACGCAGATCCTGAAGCCCATAGTCAACAGTCTCCTCCAAAGCCTGGTAGCCCGCTGCGGAGCCGTCCGGCAGAAAGAGGAATAGGAAAGTCATTGCCTCCCTCTTGTTCGGCTTGAAGCCCAGCCTAGACATTCCGCCTAGCCTATGCTTCAAATCGTAGAAGACAAAATAGTACGACTCGTTCCACTCGACATGGTTCTTCGGCCTATGCTTCAACGGCTCCATTCACGCCACCCCCTCGATCCTGACCACGCCACTGTTCCCGTCTATGGTCACCGTCTGACCCGTCTTAAAAACCATGCAGGCGTTCGGAATGTTCGTGACAGCCGGAATCCCGTACTCCCTAGATACTACGGCGCCGTGGGAAAGCATCCCGCCTGTCTCCGTGATAAGGCCGCCGATCCTGCAGAAAACCGGTGTCCAGCCTGGGTCTGTGCGAGGAACGACCAGGATTTCTCCCGCGCGCACCTGCCAAACATCCTCAACACTCTTCAAAACCCTCACAGGGGCTGTGAGAACACCCTGGCTCGCGGGAATCCCTTTGAAAACCAGCCCGGGCTCAGGCGGAGGATCGTTGAACTCCCTGGAGCCCTGTAGGAACTTGGCTGGAGTAGTGTTCTCATACTTCAGGAAGTCCTGCCTACGGTTTTTAACGAGCAAGCGTATCTCCTCAATCTCGCCCGGAGACGCCTGCTCTAAGGCAAGCCTCTTAACCTCGCTCTTGGCGAGGAAGAATACTTCCTGCGGGTCGTTCAGAACCCCCTTGTGCTGAAGAATCCTCCCGATCTCCAGGAAGATCCTCCGGTTCATCGTGATCCAGCGGTCAAGGTTGAAACGCTGGTTCTCCCGGAAAACAATGTATCTGCGGGCGAAACCCAGGATCGTTGAGAAAAGCTTCCATTTAAACCAGCCGAACCGGAGACGCCTGATCCTGTGCTCAACCATCCTAATAGCCTCCTCCTGCTTCAAGCCTTCAGGCTCCAGTGCCGCGCTCACACCCTGCTCTACAAGCGGCTTGAGAATGTCGAAAACATACTGGGGAGCCTCGCCCCATCTAGGGTAGTACGGCTCCCTGGTGAAGCCCCTGGATCCGAAATCCTCTAGGAAACTGTTGAACTCCCTGAGAAACCCTTGGGCTTCAGGAGTGTTAAGCAAGCCTATTTTCCCCAGGATCCTGTCTGAAGGAGTTTCCAGAATTATCTTCCTAAGCTCGGGCACGGAGCACGCGAGGGAGGCTAGGAGGCTTATCCTCTCGTTCGTCTCACTCGTCTTATGCTTCAAGCCGGATATTAGAACAGGATAGGTTTTCAAAGCCTCCTCCTCGCCTATGAAGCGCTTCAGCAAGTATTGGGCGAGAAGATTCATGCCGATGTTGTGAACCGGAATACCGTACCTAACCAGGCGGAAGTGGCTGGTCATCAGCTCGTCAAGCTCCTCCGCCAGCTTAACGTAGCCGCCGACCCCCGCCACGCTGCTCATCCTCTGCTCAAACTGCTCCCAGAAAGGGTTGAAAAACCTCCGGGTCCACTCCTCGTAGGCTGATGCTGTCTTAGTCACGGAGCCGTTGGGGTCGTGAAGCATTACGCGGAGCTCAGCCATTACTCGCTTCCTAAGCCTGAAAGGCAGCTTCCTAATCGTCTCCTTCCCGTAAGGCCCGCTTCCATCAGGGAAATAGTTCAAAATATCCTCGTTCCGTAGAAACTGGGGAATCTCGTACTCAACCTTCCGCTTCAAAACCTCAAGGTTGAAATAGGCGTGTGCGTGATGAAGCTTCAGCAGCTGGTCAGTCTTGCTGGAGCCGGGTTTAGAGTAGCCCATTATCTTGTTAAGCTCGATGTTCACAATGTTCGTAAGCTGGTCGCCCAGGAGCTCGAAGAACAAGGGTGTAACCGGGTCGTTCCAGTAGTCGTCTGAGTACCCCCTGCTCCAGACAACCTCATCCTCAGGAGCCTGCCTGGGGAGCGAGGTCACCGGCCTAGACTGGAGTATCAGAACACTGTTATCCGCGTCGACAGCCCACTCCACGTCCTGCGGGCACTCGAAAACCTTCTCGATGGCGAGGCCGATTTCAGCAAGCCTGAGAACATGCTCCTCGCTGAGCGAGGGCTGGAGACACTCCTCTAGGGGGACCTCAACGTGCTCAACACCCGTCTCCCCGGAGACAGGCTTGGCAACATGGTTTTTAGTCCCGATCTCCCTGCTCACTATTTTCAACAATCCCTCTCCTCCCCCCGGGGGCCTGAGGATGACGAACCTGTCGGGCATAGCCCGGCCTGAAACAACAGACTCCCCGAGGCCGAAGTTGGACTCAACCACCATGTGCGAGCCCTCTGGGGAGACAGGGTCAACCGTGAAAAGCACACCGGCGCTCTTAGCCGGAACCATTGTCTGAGCGCGCGCGCGCGCTACAGCCATCTTGAGCCCGCGGTGCGGGACCCTGTTTCTCTCCCTGTACGCGACGGCCCTTTCCCCCCAGAGGGAGGCGTAGCATTGGACAATGCTCCTCGCAACATTCTCGAAACCCTTAACGTTGAGAAAGGTTTCCAACTGGCCTGCGAAAGACTCCTGTGGCAAATCCTCCACGGTGGCTGACGAGCGTACTGCTACACTCTTGGCAGACAGTTCCCCGTAGGCTCTTCTCAAATCCTCAGCCAGCCCCGGAGGCAGGCTGGAAACCTCAAACGCCTCTCTTATTCTCCTCGAGCACTCCTCCATCGAAGCAGGGTCGGAAGGGTCAGCCTCGGCGAGTGAAGACTCGATAATCTCCTCAAGACCGTTGAACAATATAAAATCATCATAGGCGTCGGTGGTCACTACGAAGCCGTCGGGAACAGGGAAGCCGAGGCGCTTAAGCTCGCCGAGGTTAGAAGCCTTGCCGCCTGCCTTCCCCCAGTCTCTCCTGCTGACGCTCCTCAAATCCAGAATGTAGCTCTTCGAAGACAATGCGGGCCTGTTTTCAACACGACTCAAACGATTTAAATATTAACAGCGTGGGCTGAGAAGACTTAAATATTAACAAGCATGGTTTTTTAAAAGGGTTTAACCATGTGCGACTGGTGCATGAAGCATGGCGCCGGTGGAAAATGGTATTTGAACGCCAGGAACTATTCTTACGAGCTGGCTGAAGCCATGAATCTTCAAGCATACTTGGAGGAGCAGTGGAGAAACTTCGAGCAGGTCTACATAAGGAAGATAATGGGTATTTCGTCAATAGGCCTAGGCTACAAGCTTAGAATGCCCATCATAGGCCGGGTGATCCGGCGGACAGTCGAGGGGATGATTCACTCTGAAAGCAGGAACAGGAACCCTGTTAGGGCAGACGGGCACTTTGGCCAAGTAATACCCATAGAGGAGGCGAAGCTGATAATGCTCAACCTCGCCGCTGAACCCATTATTCAGAACTACTGCATGTGCCGCATGATGCAGAAAGGCATTAAAGACGTGTGCTGCATCAACTTCGGAGTCCTTTCGACAGTGATAGAGAAACTACCCAGGTTCATCCCTGAGAACACTAAGGTGCGTCTAGGCCGGGATGAAGCGGCAGCGGCTCTTGAGGAGCAGAACAGGAAGGGGCGGGTGGCCACAGTCTGGTTCCAGCCAGTGCCCTACATATGCGCAATATGCTCGTGCGAAACACCGCAGTGCGGCGGCCTGCGTTTAAGAATGGACTTCGGCCTCCACACTGTTTATAAGGCGGAGTACTACGCGGAGGTAAACCCGGATCTTTGCCAGGGCTGCAAGACGTGTGTTGCAAGCTGCCAGTTCGGCGCAATAAGGTTCAGCCCAACTCTTAAAAGAGTATTGATAGACCCGACTAAGTGCTTCGGATGCGGGCTCTGCAGGGACAGGTGTCCACACGACGCGATAAGGCTGGTGCCAAGGGATGAGAACCCTCTCCTACGCGGAAAGTATTAGCCCCGGGGTGAACACGGGTGGGGAAGACGAAGATAGTAATCGACTACTCTAAATGCGGGAACGCAACGGGGGGAATAGACCCTAGGCAGTGCAGCAAGTGCCTGCTGGTCTGTGACCCAGCGGTCTTCGTGCGACACATGGCTTTCAACGTGAAGGAGGATAATCCCTACGACCCGCAGTACTGGCAGATAACGCCAGTATGGCTCTCGCTCTGCACCCGCTGCGGCAAATGCGTTGAAGCATGCCCGCAGAAAGCCATAACTATTTCATACTAGACTTCATGCGCAGGAAGACAGGCGACGCCCCCGATTCTCCAGCAATATTATTCATTCGCAAAAATTAATATAATCCTGATATTTAATATCAAGACATGGTTTCAGCCAGCTTATCCGGTCCCTTAAGGATACACCCAGCTAACCCGCGCTATTTCTGTGATTCAACAGGTAAAACAGTCTATCTGACTGGTTCTCATACTTGGAGCAATCTGCAAGAGTATGACAGCGATTCGCCGTTTAACTATGAAGCCTACCTTGACTTCCTAGAAAAGCATAATCATAACTTCATGCGTATGTGGACATGGGAATGCGGTGCAGGCGGAGAATGGTTGCACGGGTGGAGTGAGGACAAGCTGCTGGTTAAGCCTCTTCCCTACAGGCGTACACCATCTGGAAGGTTCGACCTGCGAGAATTCGATGAAGAGTATTTTGAGAGGCTGCGCAGCAGGATTATCGCAGCCGGAAGGCGTGGCATTTATGTTTCAATAATGCTTTTCCAGGGGTGGGATGTTGAGAGCAAAGGGAGGAAGATGAGCCCGTTTACCCAGCACCCTTTTAATAAGAACAATAATATAAACGGTATAGACGGGGATCCTCAGGAATCAGGAGAAGGTCGACTGGTTCATACGCTTAAGATTCCTGAAATTACTTCTTTGCAGAAGGCCTATATTCGGAAAGTTGTTGACACGGTCAACGATTTAGATAATGTGCTTTACGAGATATCCAACGAAAGCCATAACGAATCCGTCGAGTGGCAATATCACATGATCAACTTCATCCACAAGTATGAGAAAACCATGTTAAAGCAGCATCCTGTCGGCATGACTATTCCCTGGAGTCCTGAGGCTGTTGGGAGGAATGAAGACCTTTTTAGAAGCCCTGCAGAATGGGTTTCCCCCAACTCCATTGC
>Ga0315298_1011562_pt1 | contig 10327 bp, 21 predicted proteins | sample WHS_1_MG_FD_203077 | JGI IMG/M metagenome (GOLD analysis project Ga0315298, IMG submission 203077) | Extremophilic microbial mat communities from Washburn Hot Springs, YNP, Wyoming, USA - WHS_1_MG | ecosystem: Environmental > Aquatic > Thermal springs > Hot (42-90C) | place: USA: Wyoming...
GCATAGAGTGCTGGAGCACGATGACTGTCCTTCGTCTTGAATTTTATTATTATTCCACTCTTTCTGAGTACATCTAGGATGGTCCACCCATCATTCGGACTAATGCCAACTCTCTTCTCGACTTCGACCATCTGAGGCCCAGTCAGGGGCCTATTCTCTTTCTTGATCTCATCAAGGAGCCTCGACGTCTTAGACTCCTTCTCCTGTGCTTTCTTCTCAGCTTTAGCCTCGGCCGCCGATTTCACTACTTTCTCTTCCATAACTCCTCCTAGGTCTAGCCTGCCGAACGACGGACGAACGTGTGCGCTCGGTCAGGGCTTATGGTATTACAAAATTTCTACTTTACTAAACTCTGGGATAATTTCCCCATTTAGTTTAGTTAATTTTGCTACTAAAACCACATCACCTTTTTTGGGTACGGAAGGATAACAATTTACTGCTATATATTTACCAGACATTTGGGATAAATATTCAGCAGTTCCATTGTCCTTAATCTGTGATATTCCTTTTACCAAAAGTTCTTTTGCTTCTTCAATAGAAATCCTATTTAACTTCCTATTTGGTGTATATGTTGTTATATATATCATTTTACCTCCCAATATCCCTGCCTGCCTTTCGGTCAGGGCTTATGGGACAGACTGACAGGTTTTTGTAAATTTGTATTATTGTGGTGTGGACTGTTGGGTATTTTTTATTATTTAATTTAATATATATTTATTATTTAATTTAATATATATTTATTATTTAATTTAATATATATTTATTATTTAATTTATTTATATATATATTATATATAAATTATTAAATTATTTTTTTTAATTTTTAATAATAAATAATTTTAATATAAAAAATTTTTTTATTTTTAAAAAATGGACAAACCTCCCTCTCTTCCCGGACCCCCCCCACCCTTTTTTAGATTCCCGGGATATCCCGTTTTTGGAACGAGTATTCCACCTTTTTTAGATTCCCTGGGGTAACCCGTTTTTAGAATACGGGTCCATATTCAATTCTTTCCATAAATCTCTTTTTGGATTCCCAAGGATATCCAGTTTTAGAATACAGGTCTCCAGTCTTTAATGTATATTTCGGAATCCCCCAATATTTTTTAGAAATCCGGGCCTTCTGTATTCTTGTTTCGGGCCTTTCTATTCTTTTCATTTTCCTGGATATTCCCCGACGAGTTCTTCCCCCCCCCCAGGAAAAAAATATAGGATCTTTGACTTTGGTTGATTAGGATGTGTTTGGCGCTGCGACAAGTATATAGATGTAGATTTCTATTAAAAGATGTAGAAAGTTAATCCGGGTGAACCCTGATTAACCTGGGTTATACATTTAATGTTATTTAGTTGAGGCGATGAAGAAATAGATTTGTTGACTTAAAAAAAGATTGAACGAAATTCGAAAGAGGTATATAATGTAGGTATGAACAAGTATGTTAAATTTAGGGACCCCCGTTTTAGAATTGGATTTTTGGTTATTGGAGATCTCTATGGAAGAGCAATTGTTGAAGTGGTATGACTATTATTTAAAAAAGAATAGTGAGAAAATTGTTAAATTTAATAAGAATAAGCATCCTAATGATGAGATATCGTTTTTACTTGAAATGCGAAATAAGATTTATGGTGTTGATGAAGGAGATGCATTTATTTATTTTTAATAAAGTAATGTTGAATCCGAAGATTGATATGTTGAGGAAGTACAAAATCGATTTATATACGTAAAAATGGATCTTATATTTTCGAGCCTGAAAAGTTGTATACTAGAGTTGAAGAGATATTTTCGGAAGGATATAAATTTCCGGAGAGTCAGATGATTACGATTAGTAGTTGGAAAGACGGGAAACACTTTTATGTAGGGAATAGAAAATGAATATAACACGAGGTACTTGAAGATATTAAAAGTGGAAAATGGGTGATCAATATAAAATATACTAAGGAAGGTTATTATATAGAGAAAAAAATTAAAAAAGAATTTGTGAAAAATGAAAGAAATAGTAGAAGTTAGTAGAAGATGGCAATAAACAAAAGGACGAAGATGGAAAAAGAAAATAAAAAGATTTTAAAAGTTGAATATATCGACGATCCCCTCGATAAGAGAATAATATTTTATGGGGAAAAGTGGAAAAAAGAATTTCATGAATATGATTGTATACGAGATAGAAATAAGGATTATGAAATAAAAGAGATGATGTTTAAATTCTTATTAGATAATGCAATTCATTTTAAAGATGAGTATCAGGGTACTGAGTTGTATAAAAGAGTAATGAAATCTTTTCATTCAGAAAGTGCAAAGAAGTTGGAACAACTACTTCATGGTGCAATTGTAAAAGAATCTGATACTGAGTCGTATAAAGGAATAACAGAATTTCTATTCAAATAGCATAAAGAGGATGAAACAAATACTTTATAATGCGATTGTAAAAGAAGATGAACTTGCTATTTACTCTTTAAAATATTTTTTTATTGAAAAAGTTAAGTGATAGAATATTATAAGTTTAAGTAAAATTAGGAGGAATAAAATGAATATAATTAAAAGTGAAATTAATGATATAATAAAATCTTTTTACGAAAAGAATAAGACAGTGAAAAAAGAAATAGCTGAAAAATTTAAAAATGAGGTAATCGATTGGGCTGATTTGAAATGCTATGATGTAAGTTTTAAATACGTTGCTCATATTGATGGAGTAGATCCAGAATGTTATGAATTAAAAGAATTCATTGAACAAAAATTAAAAGAAAAAGGTTTTGACGATATCGAGATAATAATAGAACAGTAAGGAGGAATAAAATGAGCTATGTCATGAGCACAGGAGCTAACGCTTGAGAACAGGTTAACGATACAAAGACATCAGAGGAATGGGTTAAAAAACGAATGAAATATATGAATTAAAAGATGACAAAGGAAGAATTGCTACTATATTGATGGTGGAAGGATAATTCGAAACGTGCCAATATAATGTTAAGACAAACGTCTATGATCTGGATGACTGGAGATTCATAGGTAAGATTGTGAAAAAGATTGAGGAATTAACGACACCCTAAGAAGAGAATATGGAGAATCTAGCAGCGGAGCAGGAAGAATATGGTAAAATCTTTAATTAAAAGAATAATAATTATAGTAGAAAAGTTTCTTGATACGCTTAAAAAAGGTGTATGAATTAATTTATAGATTTGATTAAGGATTGAACAATTTTAAAAAACATTATATAATATACACATGAAGATAAACCACTTGTTAACAGTTCATAACAAAGAAAAGGGTCCCACCCTATTCATTAAAAAAGATGAAATAGGTTTTGTTCCGTCCGTTGGAATGCAAATGATAATAGATAAATTTTCAATGGACGTAAAAGCAGTATCCTACGACATGAAATCTAAATCGATTCATTGTTATCTATCGATGGATTCCTATTCATTTCATGGTGTTTGTCTCGTCGACAACTCAGATGAAATTAACAAAGTGTTAAAAAAGAATGGATGGACTAAGCTCCAGGATGAAAGTATATGACAAAACAAGAAATAAACATTATTTCGACATCAGATATTGTGAAAAAGCTTACAGCGATGGTTACTCCTATAGTTAAAGATGACCTAGAATCTGGGATGAGTTTAAGGGAAACAGAAAAACACATAGATAAAGAACTCAAGAAAGTAATCAATGTTGTTAAATTGTTAGCCTTTTCAGATTATAAGAGAGGGTAAAATGAGTTTAGCTACAATTCAAACAATAAAAGACATCAAACCTATTCCTAATGCCGATTCTATAGAAGTTGCAACAGTTTTAGGCTGGCAGGTTGTAATAAGAAAAGGGGAATTTAAAGTAGGGGATAAAGTAATATATTGCGAGCTTGATAGTTGGATTCCGAATAAGATTGCTCCATTTCTTTCTAAAGGGCAACCGAGAGAGTTTGAAGGGGTTCTAGGCGAGAGACTAAAAACCGCTAAACTTAGAGGGCAAATATCACAGGGTCTTATTTTACCTTTAAATATATTGCCTGAATATTCTTCAGATAGAGAATATGAAGTCGGAACGGATGTATCTGCACAATTAGGAATAATAAAATGGACAAAACCAGTTCCTATGAATATGAGTGGAGTAATAAAAGGTCAATTTCCTCCCTTTATTCCTAAAACTGACGAAATTAGAATACAATCTGAACCCGAGTTGCTGGGCAAGATAAAAGGAAAGGGTGTGTATATTACACAGAAAATAGACGGCACTTCTGCCACTTATTATATAAAAGATGGAAATTTTGGAGTTTGCAGTAGAAATTTAGAATTGAAAGATGGCGACAATATATATTGGAAAATAGCAAAAGAATATGACCTGGAAAACAAATTAAGAGCATTAAATCAAAACATTGCTCTGCAGGGAGAAATAGCAGGACCAGGAGTACAAAAGAACACCTTGAAGTTATCAAAAATAGATATATTCTTTTTTAATGCGTTTGATATAGATAAATATAAATATCTTGATTATACCAGCATGAAATCTTTATTAGATTCTATGGGATTAAAGATGGTTCCATTGACTGCTATTCACTATTCACTTCCAGTCGAATGGACACTCGAACAGGTTCTAAGTATGTCAGAAATAGAATATGCACCGGGGATAATGGGAGAAGGAATTGTAATTAGAACAATGGATAGTGATCCTTGGATCTCTTTTAAGGTATTAAATAATAAGTATTTGTTAAAGAATGATGAATGATGCCTAAGTAGAAAGCACTGCAACATCCCCGTGTGGTGCCTCCTAAAGGTTCCTTCCTCTTGACAAGGGGCGTCGGTCCCCTTCCTGAAATGGATAGAGAGGAAGGTCAAAGTGAGGTGTTTGATGACAAAAGAAAAGAAAACGAAAGACTCAAATGATCTATTCTATTGGAGTGTCATCATAATTCCGACGATGATAATATGGGGATCTATCATCTATTTTTTGATTCGAGGACTGATGATAAAATGATACATTATATAAGTGGAAATATTTTTGACAGCACAGCAGATGCTTTAGTAAATCCAGTAAATACAGTAGGAGTGATGGGAAAAGGATTAGCTTTGCAATTCAAAAATAAGTATCCTGAAAATTTTGAAGTGTATCTTAAAGCATGCAAAGGCGGAGCTTTTAGAATTGGAGATTTATTAGCTGTTAAAGAAAAAGATAAAGTAATAATAAATTTTCCAACGAAAGAGCATTGGAAAGAACCATCTAAATATGAATATCTTATAGCAGGATTTAATTCGCTACCTAAGATAATAGAAGGATATAATATTAGAAGCATAGCTGTTCCTAAGCTTGGATGCGGAAATGGAGGGTTAGATTGGAATGTTGTTAAACCTCTTTTAGAGTGGAATCTTAGTTGTTTCCCAATTGACAGCTATATTTATTTAGAAGAGCAGCAAATAATAAAAGGAGTTGATGACAATTATTAAAAGTGTTAAGAGGGTGTTAATAAAATGATAAATAATGAACTAATCTATAGATTTTCTGATGGGATAAGAGTAGTGTTAATAACAGATAGGAAAGGGAATGAAAAATTTTTCATCTCAAGACACCCCCAGGAGTTTGAACAATATATTAAAGGAGAGTACAAAAATCTTAAAGATGGATTTAGAATCTATTCTAGTTTAAACAAACGAAATCTGAAAAAAGCAATTAGGTTATTTAAAGAGAAACAATTAAAGGCAGACTATATCGAACAATTAAGAAATCCTTTCTACACTAGAATAGAGAGATATTTCGTTTCATCCTTGATGACTCCTTCATCTAGAGATGAAAAACAATATTTAATAGACATCGACGATCTAGGAATTAAAAATGAAATTAAAACAATATTGCAAAATAATAATGTCGAGATAATTTTCGAATATAACACGATCACAGGAAAGCACATAATAGTCAAACCTTTTGATGTTAGGTTAATTAAAGCGTCAGATAAAGTTCAACTACACAAGGATGGGATGATTCTATTAGGATGGAAATAAGGAGAAAGAAATGAAACGCAAGGTGATAAATATTGATTTAACTAAATCAATCATAATTATTGCATCCATAATGTTAATATTTTTTGTAATATATCTTATTTTAGATGCAACCGAGAGCTATAAAAAATTTTCTTTTGGAGGATACGACGTGTGCTGCAAAAGAATTAGAAAGACACACGATAGACTAGCGATAGACAAGTGTATAGATGGAACAATATATCATAATATTACGACACTAGTGATAGAAAAAGAGATAAAAAATATAGATGAATGTTCTCCGCTTGAAGTCATAAAGCCATAAGGAGTAAAAATGAAAGAATTAAAACCAGAAGAAATAATAAAAAATGAGTTTCAAAATGCTATGTCAAAGTTAGAAAAACAGTTTGACCTGGCCTACTATGGAATAAAAATAATATTAACAGAATACGACGACGAATTTGAAAAGTGGAACGAAGTCGTATTGATAGATACCAATGAAAAGAGATTCTGTGCTTTCTGTGGGAAAGAGACACTATTTTATGATCATGATATGCATACTCATCTTTGTGCGAAGTGCTATAGTGACTTAAAGGAGAAAAGAAATGAAGAAAAAAATAACATATAATAATCCGTATTCATCTATGCCGGCTATCTGCGAAATGTGTGGTCGTGATATAGAAGACGGAGATGAATGTTGGTGTGTTGGAGATGGAACGTATATCTGTGACAATGATAAATGCATAAAAGAATGGGAGAATGATAACGAAGAAATCAAAAAAGAATGAATTTCTCCCTAGTTTGATTAACTGTTTTTGTAATTTTCAATCGAAATATTTAGAATATAAAATTGGGATATCACACCAGATACTCGAAAAATTTAAAAACAGATTGACCGAAAAAGATAGAATAGAATTAGACTTAAATACTCTTTAGAACACATGCCTATATATGATGAGGATTGTGATCCCTAATTTAAAAAAATAAGATTGAACGATTTTCACTTTTTTTATATAATATAAATAGGAGGAGAAATGGATAATAACACAGAAGAAATAAAAAATAAGTTAGAGGAATTCAAAAATAACGTAAATGTAGCTATATCTGATATAGAGAAATGCGTGCAGTCTGCGTCTGAAGCCTACGGTATGGCTAAAACGATTAATAATGAGGCTGCCATAGAATTAATAGAAGATGAGTTATCTAGTTTAATTAAATCTAGGTTTTCTTTTCCATGGTATATCCCAGATTCTGTCATTAACAGAGTGGTTGGATATACATTAAAAAAAATAGATTCAAAGCTTAAAAAAGTTTCAAAATGATCGCAAAAAAGAATCTAGAAAGTGTGTACTATCAAATAAATACTCCAGAAGGGACTCTTCACGTGCATATAGATCATAAAAATGGTAGTATAGATGAAGTATTTTTAAGAATAGCCCCAGTAGGAACCCAAACTAGTAATTTAACTTCGATGCTTGGAGTGTTTATTTCGGAGTCACTTAAACGTGGTCTTTCCTTAGATAAAGCAATAAAACACTTGAATACAAGTAAATCTGAAAAAAGGATACTACACGAGAATATTTCAATAGAAACGATAGAACAAGCTGTAGGAGTAGTGTTGAAAGACTTTAGTGATAAGCATAAATAATATGAAAGATAAAGTAACTATAGTGGGTGGAAGAGAATTCGGTAAAAAATTATATGAGAGTCTCATTGATCCATATAAAGAATTCATTTCTAATCCTATAGGTTTTAAAGCAACTAAGACGAATAAAGTAGTGCTAGTAGAAGGAATAGTTAATCCTATTACTGCAAAAAAAGTTTTTTTAAATAATAAGGATTCAATTCATTATGTCTTTCTTAGGAATCCTTGGAATAATGAGAGTCGAGAACTTTATAACTTAGTGCTAGAATCCTCTACTTTCTATAGCTTTAATGTTATAATTCTTCCTGAAATATATGGAGATGACATTAATTTTGGATTAATATACGAATTGTTTAATAATATAAAAAACGGAACAAAAAAAGAAATAGAATATAAAAAAGATGAAAAAATATATGTAATGGAATATACTGAATGTGTTTCATTTGCTAGTGAAATTTTAAAAAATAAATTTCTTAAAGGAGGATTCAAGTTTCAAGGTGAAAGTATTTATGTAAACGATATCATAAAAGAATTAGAAAAAAGATTAAATAAGAAATCAAAAATATGTTTTATAAAAACAAATAAAATCGAATTCTCATCCATTGGATTTCCACTGATGAGAATTCGAAATTTCATTAAAGGAGAGTTATATGAGACCAGACGAAGAAGTAGATCAAGTAACACAAAAAATAAATGAAGTAAAACAGAAGTACGCAGAAAAGATGAAAGAACTTCAGCAGCTCGAGGCCAAAAAGAATGAAATAGTTAGTGATATGCTAAGATTAGAAGGACAGCACGAAGCTCTTTTATCTTTAAATAAAGATGCAGGAGAAAAAAAGTAAATATGAAATGGGGCCTTGATCTACTTAAATCTAACATATTATCAAGGCTCCATTTTACAAACGAGGACAAAATGAAAAAAAGTAATTTACAAAGATATTTAAAAAGAGTCTTAGATCAGTCAGGATCTCCAGAAGGTCTTAAACTATTTATCGATTCTTATAAACTTCAATTCCTGATACGCTCGGATGGAGTTGGGGTTCAAATAAGAATAAATGATCCTTCTATATTTCCAACATTAAGTTTTATTGATAAATTAAGACTTAAAGCTAGATATAGAATAGGTAAGATTGAAGATGAGAAGTATAATAAGATATTCATTTTTAGAAACGGTAAACGAGCAGTTAGATTTTTTAATAATTATTTAATAAAAGTATTAGTAGATAATTTTATTTCTAAAATGAAGGTATTAGAACGAGAAAAAGTATTTTTTAACAAGGCTTCTCTTAATTATAAATTTTAGAATATTATCACTTTTTAAATAGCTAAAGAGGACAAAATGAAAGTATATCTAGACATGGATGGAGTAATATGTGATTTTGTTAAAGGTTTGCACACTGTATTAGATCTTCCGTATGATAAAAAGGATTATCCTTATAAATTAGGTGATTATGATATTTTCAGTGAAATAGAGAGAGTAACAGGTATTCCTAAAGTGAAGCAATACAAAGTGCTTCAAGATATTGATTTTTGGGAGAATATAGATAAGACCCCAGAGACTGACAGACTTATGAATGTTTTAGAAAATCAGATAATGAAAGATAATATATTCATTTTGTCTACGGTTCCTCCTAGCTGGAGTTATGCAGCAACTGGAAAATATAAATGGATATCTAAAAATTTAAAAGGGTATACACCTAGAATCATAATATCTCCTCTTTCTAAATCCTTTTTTGCTAGGGAAGATATAATGTTAATAGATGATTCAGATGAAAATTATAAAAAGTATACTGAATTAGGATGTAAAGCATATCTCGTTCCAAGACATTGGAATTCTAGATATCACGAATTAGATAAAGACTGGGTAAAAGAACTTTCTGATCTTTTAATTATATGATAGAATATTTAGAAGAATATACTTTTTTTAAACATCACATACAAAAAGATACGATTCTTAAGAATCTTTTTATATTATATTTAAGTAAATTGACAACTGGAACATTTGTCAGCAAAGCATTTGGGATGAGTGCTTCATCTATATATTATATAAAAAAGAAAAATAGAGATTTTAAAGGGACCTTTTGGGGGTCTATCGACTATAAATCCACTCCATACATAATAAGACAACAAGATAATTTAATGACATTAAAAATATTAGAATTAAAAAAGGAATATCCAACCTTAGGGTCAACACGACTTCACAATCTTTTAAGATTTAAAGAGGTAGATCCATTACCTTCGCTATCGACGGTCAAACGAGTTTTAGCTAAATACAATTTATAATTTAATATTGCATTTTTATTGATGAAAATAGATTATTCTTTTTTATTGTCTAAAAATAACAATACAAAAGACATAATATTTTCTAGAGTTGTTTTATATGATAGAAAGGATAACCAGGATAAATACTGTTTTGGCCCTTTTGATTATTATTATAAGTTGCACACTGATAGGTTGAATAAAATGAGTTCGGAATGTGATTTGAATCTGTATATATATTTTGAAAACTTTAAAGATAAGTACATTATAAATTTCGATCATGGGAAAATTAACTATGGAGAGATTAAAAAATTTGTTAAAATCAATTAGTGACTTATTTCAGTCAGATTTAAAACCTGAAATAACACAACCCGTTAAACCTGTTGTCGAAACAGGTTCTGATACAAGTATAACTTTAACTCCTAGCAAGAAATGGGAATACATTGTTATTCACCACAGTGCAACTCCA
>Ga0315298_1011563_pt1 | contig 10327 bp, 7 predicted proteins | sample WHS_1_MG_FD_203077 | JGI IMG/M metagenome (GOLD analysis project Ga0315298, IMG submission 203077) | Extremophilic microbial mat communities from Washburn Hot Springs, YNP, Wyoming, USA - WHS_1_MG | ecosystem: Environmental > Aquatic > Thermal springs > Hot (42-90C) | place: USA: Wyoming...
CAACTGCCCTACATCGACCGGCTGGATGAGGCCTGCATCGAGGATAAAGAAGTGCAGATGCTCACCATCCTGCAGGGTGGGGTGGACTATCTCGCCCACGTGCACCATCGCGGCGACCTTCCCGACATCGCCCCGCTCAAGGCCGGCGAGAAGGATGGCAAATACCGTCTCATCCTCTTGGATGGCGGTAGTGGCACCGGCACTGTGTATTACTTCTGGAACTGGGATTGCCCCGATGAAAAATACCGTTGGCTCTACCGCAACCCCAAGTTCAAGATGGCCTTCAACCACCTACGTGACCGCGAGCGCATCACCAAGACGCTTTTCTACGGTTTTGGCGAGCCGACCACAGGCACCATGAGCCCCAAGGCCATCGAGTTCAACTATAACGACGAGGCCCGCCAGTGGTACCGCAAGTGGCGCGACTCATACGTCACGTATGACCCAGAGAAGGCCAAGCGCTTGTTAGACGAGATTGGCGTGGTGGATAAAAATGGCGATGGTTGGCGCGAGTTCCCGGATGGCACGAAACTCGAACTCCGCGTGGACTTTCAGGCCTCTGCTGGCAAAGTTTGGCTCGATGGCCACGAGATCACCATCGCCGACTTTGCCAAAGTGGGCCTGAAGATGATCACGAACCAGATGCCGGATGCCGAATTTGGCCAGTTCTGGCCTCTCGGCAAGGGGCACATCCGTGGCAATTGGGAAATCGGCGATGGGCCTGACTGCCTTGTGTATCCTTCCTGGGTAGTGCCGAACGAGCCGAACCGCTGGGCGCCGCTCTGCGGGAACTACTACCTGGCCCGTGGCACGGAGAAAGAGAATTCCGAGAAGGATGTGAACCCTTGGGATCGCCAGCCGCCGCGCTGGATCGCCGATGAGAAGGACAAGATCGGCGAGGTGGTGCTGAAGCTCCAGGAGTTGTTGGATACGGCCCTGGCCGAGCCGGACGCCATCAAACGGATGGAGTTGGTCTGGCAGATGATCCAGATCCACATTGACAACGGAAATTTTGGCTCCGGCACCACAGCGAACACGCCTCGGCTTTACATCTATGGCGAAAAACTGCGGAATGCCCCGGCTCGCGAAGAGACGGCCACAGGTGGCTTCGCCAATCCGTGGATCGTGCCGCATCCGGCCATCCACAACCCCGAAACGTTCACCTTCGCCTAGAGAAGGGGCTTCAAACCCTCCCGCAGGCTTAAAGCCTGCGGGAGGGTTCTTTCAGTGGGCAAGGCCGGCGAAAATGGGTATACTTTTGGGGCCTCGTCAAGGGGCATATTCCATATGCCGAGGGTCCTTATGCCCGAATTGTATGAGCAAGCCCCACCCGCCTCTTGTCATCGCTTCGAAGTGACGCCCGATGACCTTTACGCCGTGCCGGTGGATGACCTCGCGCGCCTGTATTGGCTCATAGCCCTCATCCGCGCCTTTGAGTTGACCGTGCTCGCCCTCAAGGATGAGAACCTGGTGCACGGCCCGGCCCATACGAGCGTAGGCCAAGAGGCGGTGGCTGCGGCAGTGGCCGTCTCATTAAGGCCGAGCGACCTCATTGCCTCCACCCACCGCGCCCATGGCCACTTTTTGAGCAAGGCGATCCTCTACTACGCCCCGGAGGGCTTTTCTCCTTTGCGCGATGCGCCCACGCCCCCCATGCGCGAGGCCGTCTATCGCACGCTCGCGGAGATCATGGGGTTGAAAGATGGCTGGTGCGGCGGGCGCGGCGGCTCGATGCACCTTTACGACCGCGCCTCTGGCAATTTGGGGTCGAACGCCATCGTCGGCGGCGGCATCCCCCTCGCGACGGGCGCCGCGTGGGGTGAGCGCCTCCAGGGGCGCGATACGGTGGTCGTTTCTTTCTTTGGGGATGGGGCCATCAACCAGGGGTGCTTTCACGAAGTGGCCAATATGGCCGCCTTGTGGCGCGTACCCATCCTTTACCTCGTCGAAAACAACCTCTATGCCGTGGGCACTTCTACGCGTGAATCCTCCTTCGTGGAAGATTTGGCCCTGCGCGCCATCGGTTACGGCATCGAAAGCCTCATCGTAGATGGGATGGATCCCATCGCCCCTTACCTGGCGCTCCGCACGATCGTCCCCACGATGCGCCGCCAGCCGAGGCCCTTCCTGCTGGAGGCCAAGACCTATCGCCTCGTGCACCATGCCGGCAGCCTGCCGGGGAGCGCCTTCGGCTACCGTTCGAAAGAAGAAGAGGCCTTTTGGAAGGCGCGCGACCCGCTCACGGCCTTCCCCCAGCGCCTGCGCGAGGCCGGGCTGTTGAGCGCGGAGACGTTGGAGGCGTTGCGCGCGGGGGCCGAATCCCTCGTGAGCGAGGCCCTAGCGCGCTGCACCGCGGTGGTGGAGGGGAAGCGCGTCATCCCCGCCGCCCTGTGGCCCGCCCCAGAAACGGCCACGGAAGGCCTGCGCGGGCCGGATCCGCAGGGCGTGCGTTATGTCGAGCGAGAAGACATCGCCTTGCGCCCCATGACGCTCGTCGAGGGGATCGCCCTAGCCATCCGTCGCGCTATGGAGCGCGATCCGCGCGTTATCGTCTTGGGAGAAGAGGTGGCCAACTTGCGAGGCGGCGCCTATGGGGCGACGCGCGCCGTGGTGGAGGATTTCCGCAGCCGCCTGTTCAACACGCCCATCTCGGAGACGGGCTTTTGCGGCATGGCCGGGGGCGCGGCCACCGTGGGGATGCGCCCCATCGTCGAGGTGATGTACCCCGATTTTGCCCTCATGGCCTCGGATCAACTGTTCAACCAAATCGGCAAGTTGCGCCATATGTACGGGGGCAAGGCGCGCTTCCCTGTCATCCTGCGCACGCGGGTGGGCATCGGCTTTGGCTATGGCGGGCAACATTCGATGGACCCCTGCGGCTATTTCGCCCAATTTCCGGGGTGGCGCGTCGTGGCCCCCTCGAACGCCTTTGATTACATCGGCCTCTTTAACTCGGCCCTGCGGATGGAGGACCCCGTCCTTTTTGTCGAGCATGGGCAACTGTACAACGCGCCGGGCGAAGGCCCCGCGGAGGACCTGGATTATTGCGTCGCCTACGGCAAGGCGCGCCTCGTGCGCCCAGGCCGAGATGTTACCGTGCTCACCTATATGACGGGCGTGCGCCTGTGCCTTGAGGCGGCCGAGCGCTTGGCCGAAGAGGGAATCGAGGCGGAGGTGCTCGATCTCCGCACGGTGGATTATTGGGGGATGGATTACGCGGCCATCGGCGAAAGCCTGCGCCATACGGGCGCCGTGCTCATCGTCGAACAGGCCCCGCGCAGCATGGGGATCGGTGCCCGCCTGGCGGAAGAAATTCAGGCCCGCTGGTTTGATGCGCTTGATGCCCCCATAGCCCGCCTTTCCGCCCTAGACGTGCCGCCGCCCGTCTCGCGCGTCCTCGAGGCGGCCGTCTTACCGGATGTGGCGCGCGTCCAGGAGGCGATGCGCAAAGTGGCCCAGCGCGAACGGTAACGTTTGCCCACGCATTACTACTCTATCGAGGAGGTATTCATGCCCAATTCCCTCTCGCTCCTCTGTCTCCTCGCCAGCCCTCGGCGTGGCGGCAATTCGGATATCCTCGCCGCCGAGGCCTGCCGCACCTTTGAAGAGGCCGGCGGCACGGCCCAAAAAATCGTCTTGGGCGGCCTAAACTTGCATGACTGCCTCGGCTGCGATTGGTGCAAGGCACCGCACGAAGTGCCTTATCCCTGTGCCCAACAGGATGATATGCAGCGCCTTTACGTCGCCATGACCCAGGCCGATGCCATCCTTTGGGCTACGCCCATCTACTACTGGTCGCCGGCCGTGCCCCTCAAAATGGTCATTGACCGGCTCTTTTGCTGGGGCGAGTGGCAGCCCACGCGCCACGCCAAGGCCCTTCAGGGCAGGCCGGTGGGCCTCGCCCTGGCCTTTGCCGATGAAGACCCCGCCTCTGCGGGGTATATCCACGCCTATTCGATCTGCAAAGCGGCCGTCGAATCCAGCGGCGGCACCTGGGCGGGCTGCGCTTGGGGCGTAGCGACGGATAAAGGGGATATCCAAAAGCACCCCGAGGCGTTGGAGCGCGCCCGCACCCTGGGCGCCAAACTCTATACCTTGGCCAAGGCTTGGCGGAGCCGCTAAACGGCCTTTACGCCCGCCACGCCCACCATGCCGGCGCCCGAATGTACCGAAAGCCCCGCGCCCAGTTCCACGATGAGCCGATCGGGCGGGCAAGGAATGCGGGCGCAGAGTTGCTCGGCAAAGGCTTGGGCCGCCTCGGGCACGGCCACATGGAGGATGGCCAGCCGCTCCGGGGGCGCCCCATCGAGCGCCTGCGCCGTGAGTTCGATGACGCGCTCCCACGCGCGGCGTTCGGTGCGCACCCGCTCGAGCATATCGAGTTTGCCCTCGCGCACGGTAAGGATGGGCTTGACGTTCAAGAGGCTCGCCATCCCCGCCGCGAGGTACCCCACCCTTCCGCTCATCGCGAGGTACTTGAGCGTGGCCAGCGAAGCGTATAGAAAGGTGCGTTCGCCCACCTTGCGGGCGCGCGCCTCCGCCTCTTCGAGGCTTGCACCGGCCCGAACGGCCTCCGCGGCGGCCAGGGCCATAAACCCTTGCGACATCGAAAGCGTGCGCGCATCGAGCACGCGGATGGGGCGGCCTCGCCATGGCCCCTCTTCGAGCGCCTGCGCAGCCACCAGGGCGGCGTTATACGTCCCGCTGATGACCGAACTGACGCAAATACAAAGGATCGCCTCAGCCCCCTTGACAAAGGCCTCTTCAAAGGCCCGCTGAAAATCGCCCGGCGAAGGGGCCGCCGTGGTGGGCAATTTGCCTTCGCGATCTACCCGCGTGAACACCTCCGCATCGCCAATCTCGATGCCGGAGCGCAGGGTCTCTTCGCCAAAGTTCACGAGGATCGGCACAAGGCCGATGTCATAGCGCGCAGCGAGGTCCAGGGGAAGGCTCGAATCCGTATCGGTGATCACAGCGACGCGAGGCATCGTCAGGCTCTCCTTTCTTTGAGGCTCGTCTCCTTTCGATAACCCCGCATCGCAAGGGGGGTTATGCGCGCGTGCGCTTATCCCCTCAGATTGGGGAACCCGCCCATCCGTGGTAAGATCGGGCTATGCGCATCTATTTCGAGGTGATCGGCTGTAAACTAAATCAGGCGGAAGTCGAGGACTTGGCACGCCAGGCCCTGGCAGCCGGGCATCAAATGGTGCAGGATCCTTCGCAGGCCGATTGGGCCATCGTGAACACCTGCACCGTTACTCACGTGGCGGCGCGCAAGTCTCGCCAAGCCATACGCCACCTGCATCGCCTGAACCCCGCACTGCGCATCGCCGTCATCGGCTGTTTCGCCGAAATTTCGCCCTCCGAGGCGGCCCGTTTGGAGGGCGTGGCCCTCGTCCTACCCAACGCCCGCAAAGAAAGCGTCCTCCAAGAGATCGCCTCGCAATCCGGCGAGGCCTTGCCCCTCGGGCGAACTTGCGGAATTGGCGCTCCCTTGCCGGGTGGGCATACCCGCGCCTTGGTCAAGGTGCAAGATGGCTGCGATAACGCCTGCACGTATTGCATCGTCAGCACGGCGCGCGGCCCCTCGCGTAGCCGACCGCCAGAAGAGGTCCTTTCCGAGGTGCAAGCGCGCCTCCAGGAGGGGTACCGTGAAGTGGTACTCACGGGCGTCAACCTTGGCGCCTACGGGCGAGATATGGGAACCTCCCCCACCGGCTGGAGCCTAGCCCGGCTCGTGCGGGCGCTCCTCGATCTCCCCGGAGATTGGCGGTTGCGCCTCTCTTCCATCGAGCCATGGGATGCTACGCCGGAACTCGTTGCCCTCTGGCCACACCCCAAACTTTGCCGGCACCTCCACGTGCCTTTGCAAAGCGGAAGCGACGCCATTTTGCAGCGGATGGGCCGAGGTTATCGGGCTTCCGATTACCTCGACCTTATCCGGGCCGTACGGGCGCGCGTGCCCGAGATCGGCCTTTCGACGGATGTCATCGTGGGGTTCCCCGGCGAGGGCGAAGCAGAGTTCGCCGAGACGCTCGCTTTTGTGGAACAGTGCGCTTTCTCGCGCCTGCACGTTTTTCGCTATTCGCCGCGCCCTGGCACCCCCGCCGCCCAAATGGAGGGAGCCGTGCCCCCCGCCATCGCGCAAGCGCGCAGCCTGAAACTAGCGGCCCTCGGCCGCGCCTTGGCAGAACGCTTCCACCGCCAATACCTAGGCCGCGAGGTAAAGGTGCTCTTTGAAACGGCCACGAAACGCAGCGATACCCTTATTTGGGATGGCCTCACGGACAACTACATCCGCGTGGAGGTAGCCTGCCCTCGCCCTTTGGCGAACGAGATGCACACCGTCCGCATAGAGGCCGCGGATGCCTCCGGCCTGCGAGGGACCTTGCTCTAGCCTCCTGAAGATACGGGCGAGAGGATGAAGCGTGGATCCAGCCCCTCCACCGCGCGGAGGGTGCCATGCTCATCAGCGCGGAATTCGTACGTGCGTCCCTCCACGCCGAGCACGATGCGGTACCCCCGCGTGAGCACCTGTGCACAAAAGACGCCTTCGGCATGCAGGCCCAAACAGGCATCGGGCCACGTTACGGCGCGCACCTCGATCACTTGGATAGCATCCATGGCCACACTTAGGCGCCCCGCGAGTTCGCGCCGCGCCGCAGCGAGTAAATCGGCGCGTTTTTCCTCTTCCATCAAACGATCAAACACGCTTGCCGCCCAACGGGCCACTTCGGCCTGTTCCTCGACCGTGGCGGCGCGTTGACCTCGCCCTTCCAGGTGGAGTTGCACGGTAGCGCGCGCCCATTCGGTGAGCGGCTCCTGCACGGCATAGTCAAACGGCATATAGCGCGCCACGAAGGCCAAATAGGTCGCCAATTCCTCCGGGGTAAGGTAGGCCAAACGGGTCCCCTCCTGGCAGGGGCCATAATGAGCTTGATGCAAGGCATCTATCTCCAAGCGGCTGCATTGGCCGGCCCATTCGCCCTGGCGTAGCCAGCGCAACCCCGAGGCGCTCCCGGTGGGCGAAGCCGTCGGCGTGGCCACGGGGATGGGCGCCTCACTGGGCGTGGGCGTTGCAGGGGTTGGGGCGGGCCGCGCCAGCGCACCCCCATGCAGGGCCGCCCCCACCAAAAACGCCACGATCAGCAAGAAGGCGACGGCGAACCCCAAGATAAACCAGACCCCTTTCGGCATAGAAGGCCCTCCTCCGCAACAAGTACCAGGCTCTGCCTTTAGAACGCCTCACGGGGCAAAAAGGTTCCCCGCGGCGCAACGCACAGCCCTGCCTTGCGTATAGAAAGTGAACCGATCGTTGAGGAGGTGCCCATGGGCGAGGAAATCAAACGCGAGGAATTCAAGGTATCCGGCTCGGAGTTGGTAGAAAAGATCAAATCCCTCATTCACGAGGGGAATATCCGCCGCATCGTCATCAAGCAGGATGGCAACACGGTGATGGAACTGCCCCTCACCGTGGCCGCCGTGGGCGTGGTCCTTGCGCCCGTGCTTGCGGCCGTCGGCGCCTTTGCCGCGCTGGCCACGAACTGCAGCATCGTGGTCGAGCGGATCGTCGAGGAATAAACGTTCTACCCCACCCTACCGTCGAGGTCTGGAGCCGTGCGCTCCAGACCTCGACGCATTTAGCCTTCTAGATACGGTATCGTCTGCGGCCCCTCGGGGAGGACGCACACGCGCGCTTGGGGACCATACTTTTTGAGAAGGGCCGCGAGGGTGGCCTGAAGGTCCGTGCATGGCTTAAAGAGCATGCCCCGCGTCTCTTCGGGCGTGAGGCCATCGGCATACACGTAAACATCCGCCTTTTGCTGGATGCGCACCTGCAGGAGCGCCTCCCACATATCGTGCCGCCGATAGCCGGGCTGGCTCACCAGGTCGAGCACCCCCTGCACCGAGCCGCCCTCGTGGATGATCTTTTTGTATTCCCCATATTCGGGGATGCCCTCGGCGCACTCGGCGGCGATGAGGATGCTCCCGCCGGGCTTGACGATCTGCGCCGCAGCCGACATCCCTTTGGCGGCCTGGTAGAGATTGATATCCAGCGGGTAGCCGCTGTTCGTGGTGATGACGATATCGAACGGCTCCTTCACGCCCACCATGGCCACCTCACGCCCAAAGGCCACACCCTGCGCGTGGGCCGCCTCCATCTCCCCAGCAAAGACACCGGTGATCTCGCGGCGGCGGTTGATGGTTACGTTCAGAAGGAAACTCGGCCGCGCCATGCGGGCTACCTCCCGCATCTCTTCCCACACGGGGTTCCCCTCGGTAATGCCCCACGTGGCGCGCGGGTCGCTCAACATGGCGTAACTGTGGTTATCCATGATGGTCTCTAGCCCCGCCACCCCCGGCAGGATGGCCTTTGGCCCCCCGCTGAACCCCGCAAAGATATGCGGCTCGATGAACCCCGTGAGGATGCGCACCTTTGCCGAGAGGTAATGGCGATTGATGAGAACGCGGTGGCCAAAGGAGGTCAAGCCGATATCCACCAGGCTAGAGGTATCGAACGCATTGTGCTGGGCGATGCGGTACCTCTCCACGATCTCCTCGCCGAGCATCTCGATGAGTTCTTCGCGCGTTTGGGCGCGATGCGTCCCCGTGGCGTTGAGGAGAAGGATGTGCTCGCGTGGCACGTAAGCCAGTTCCTCTAAAAGGACGGGCAAGACGCGCCGGTTAGGCATGGGTCGCGTGAGGTCTGAGAAGACGATGACCACAGTATCCTCTGGGTGAACGCACTCGCGCAGAGGGGCGCTCTGGAGGGGTTTGCGCAAGGCGGAACGGATCGCTTCGGCCTCATCAGGCACGCCGGGCACCTCTTTGGGCCTCAACACTGTCGCCCCTTCCGGCACTTCGACCATCAAACCATGGCGTCCATAGGCAAGTTCTACCCGCATCGCGATACTCCACCGTAAAGATAACGCGATTCTACCGAAAGCCCTCGCGCTTGCCAAACAGGGTGCAAAGGCAAAGCCGGTCACGTCCGCTTCTCTGGGGGTTCCATCGGGCGGCGTTGTGCCGAGATCACGGGGTCGCGCGTTCAGCGCCCGGCAAAAGATGCTGCTCGCGCGTCACCCGCAGGATGCGCTCCAGCATGGAGTGCGCCCTTTCCACGGGGGCAAGGGCCGGCTGCGAACGGGTCATCGTGTGGGGCAAAAGTTCCACCGTCTTGAGGCCGCTCTGATCCAGCAGGCCGCGCAACACAAGCCCTTCTTGCGTCTCGTCGGAGAACTCTTGGTCAAACACAAAGTTGCCCAGGCTAAAGGCCACAAAGGTTGAAGGATAGTAACCCACCCCCTGCACCACGTGGGGATGGTGCCCGATGACGAGATCAGCCCCGGCCTCGGATAGCGCTCGCGCAATGGCACGTTGGCTCGGCGCCGGATATGGCGTATATTCGGTGCCCCAATGGTAGGAAACGATCACGACGTCCGCTTGCTCACGCGCCTGAGAGACGGCCTCGCGTAACGCCTCGAGATCCGCAAAGGCGCTGCCGGGGCTATCGCCCTTGGCCGCGAACCAACGCGGGGGAATCTCGTTATATGCCAAAAAGCCCACCCGCACGTCGTTCGATTCGATCACCTGCAAGCGGTGGGCCAAAGTGATCGTCTCTCCCGCGCCCACGGCGAGGATGCCCGCCTCATCGAGGTAAGCGAGCGTATCGAGCAAGGCCGCATCGCCGTAATCTCCCGTGTGGTTATTCGCCAGCGAGAGGATATCAAAGCCGGCATAGGTCAACCCCTCCACCACCGCGGGATCGGCCCGGAATTCGATGCCCTTATCCTGCCGCACGCCCCCCGTAGAAATAGGGCACTCCAGATTGCCAAAGGCAATATCCGCTCCTTCGAGGAGGGGCCGAATACCCTCCCCCTCAAAGGGGTAACGCACCCCCTTTTGGGCGATGCGCTCGCCCACCTGCCGCGCCAGCATGATGTCTCCCACGGCCACGAGTTCCACCACCGGGTCGGCCTGGTAAGCCAGGGCCTGCCTCAGAGCCTCGACCATCCCCGGCGGAAGGGGCTTTTCGGGCACAAGCCACAGTCGCCGCACCAAAGGATACCCCAGGAGATGCCGCGGATCTGGCCGATGCCCTTCTACGGTCAAGGCGTGGACGGTCGCATCCACCAGGCGCCAGGGCAAAAGCGCCCATGTGCCAGGATGCGTCGAAACGTAGTGCTTCGCCGTGAGAGGATCGGGCACATACGTTGTATGGGGGGCAAGGTGTTCCAGGCCGAATAGGCTCCTCACAGCGGCGCCATCATCCCCCACCACGAGCCGTGGCCCTGGCTGGGTGCCGCTCGCCCAGCCCACGAGGTCC
>Ga0315298_1011565_pt1 | contig 10325 bp, 9 predicted proteins | sample WHS_1_MG_FD_203077 | JGI IMG/M metagenome (GOLD analysis project Ga0315298, IMG submission 203077) | Extremophilic microbial mat communities from Washburn Hot Springs, YNP, Wyoming, USA - WHS_1_MG | ecosystem: Environmental > Aquatic > Thermal springs > Hot (42-90C) | place: USA: Wyoming...
ATCTTTCTTGGGCTTTTACATCGGGCAGACTTGCTGGAAAAGAGGCTTCAAAGAATATTTAGAATTTTTTTCAAATAGGCGAAAGAAACTATTGATTTTTTAATATATATTTAAAGCAAAAGTATTTAAAAATAAGTTGAACCAACATGGTAGTGATTCAGTAAATATATAATAAAGTTTAATTTTTAGTAAATAATATTTTAAATCCACGAACTGGGTAATTATGAAAAATGAAGAAATTAATTTATCTGTTCAGATTGGAAAACTTATATTAAAAAATCCTGTTATGCCAGCTTCTGGAACATTTGGGTATGGAAAAGAATTTTCTGAATTTTTAGACATCAATCAGCTTGGTGCAATTGTTGTAAAGAGCATAACATTAAATCCAAGGTTAGGTAGTTTTGAAAATAGATTTATTGAAATTGGTGGATGTTCTTTTATCAGTAACATTGGGCTTCAAAATGTTGGGGTAGAGAGATTTATTAAGGAAAAACTGCCTTTCCTTAGACAATTCAACACACCAATTATAGTCAGTATAGCTGGAGATAGTATGGATGAGTACTTAAGAGTTGCCGAAAAATTAAATATGCAAGAAGGGATCTCTGCGTTACAGCTAAATTTAACGTGCCCAAATACAGAAAAAGGAGGAATGATTTTCGCAGCAGACTCTAAAATTACATTTAATATTATAAAAAAGATGAAAAACATTACCGATTTACCTATTATTCCTAAATTGCTTCCTACAAAAATTGATATTAAAACATTGGCAAAAATATGTGTAGAAGCTGGAGCCGATGGGATCCGTCCAAGTGCTGGCCGAGTGGGCATGTCTATTGATATAATAACAAAAAAGTCAAAACTTAGAAAAAATTTAACAGGAGCTTTGGGAGGACCATCTCTTAAGCCTATTGCTTTGAGGATGGTATGGGAAGTTACTCAAACAGTGGATATTCCTGTTATAGGAGGGGGTGGAATAACATGTGTTAATGATGCACTTGAATTTTTTATAGTAGGGGCAACAGCGATAGAAGTGGGTAGTTATAATTTTATAAATCCAAGAGTAACAATAGAAATAATAAATGGGATTAAAAAGTATTTGATTGATAACGGAATAAAAAGGATTATTGATATTATAGGGACTATTGAATCATCTTGAATAAAAATATTATACGAGGAGGATAGTAAAATGAAAAAAGAAAAGGATAATAATAAATATGACCGATTATATGTAGCAATTGTAACTCCTTTTAAGGAAAATTATGATGTTGATGAAATAGCATTACGTAAATTACTTCAGTATTTTATGCAACCCAAATTTAGGGATTCAGGAGGTGGAATAATTATTAATCCAGAGGCTGGGGAAGTATTTTATTTAACTCGTAAAGAGAAACAGAGGAATGTTGAAATAGCTATGGAAGAATGTGGAGGAAAAGTTCCTGTTTTTGCAGGTGTGATAGACCTTAGAACAGAGGATGCTGTTAAGATAGCTATTGATGCAAAAGAAAGGGGAGTCGATGGAATTTTTTTGATACCACCAATGGGATCAATGGATATAACTACATCATGGGACGCTGAGAAATATCCTGAGGTTTTTATTGATATGGCTAAAGCAGAAGTAGAGGCAGTAGATCTTCCTGCCATTGTTCATCCTACAGGTGCTCCAACATCACTTTATGGTATAGGACTACCTTTAGGAACTGTAATAAAAATGTGTAAAGAGATTCCAAATATTGTTGGTTGGAAAATGACTTATAGTTACCAGGGTTCGTTAATAATTGCAAAAGCATTGAGGAGTTTCGATAGACATATAGGAATTCTTCGTGCATCTGCAAGATATTTCCATGAGAACTTAGCAACTGGATATTTTGATGGAACTGTAACAGGTTCATTTAATTATGCTATGGAATCTATGATTGAACATATTAATGCTTGGAAGAGAAAAGATATAGATGAAGCTTGTGCAATTTGGGAATCTGGATTATCTGATCTTCATTCATATATTTATTCTGAATATTCTCGACTTCACGTAAGATATAAGATTGCTACCTGGCTTAGGGGATTAATACCTTTACCCTTTATGCGACCACCAATGCCTAAACCTCGAAAAGAGGAAATTTTAAAGATAAGAGATCTTTTAAAAAAAGCGAAGTTAAATGTTATTTCTGAAAACGAGATCAACAAAATATTAGAGAAAGTTCCATATTAGTAACTTTTTGTGATAAAATTATTAAATAAAAACAGAAATTTTTTTTCCAAAAAATATTATATTCTATTTAAAAAAAGAAGTTAAAGGAGGAAGAAATGAAAGGGAAAAGATTTACTAAATTGATTATTATTAGTTTATTTATTTTAACTCCAGCTATTGGAATAGGAATTGATTATCCCACAAAAACTATTACAATGATTTGTCCTTACCCACCAGGAGGAGTAACAGATTTAGGGGCCCGGGCTTTAGCGGAATCTATGGAGAAACATTTAAAACAACCAGTAGTTGTAGTTAACAAAGTTGGAGGGGGTACAACTGTAGGAGGATATGCGGTTGCTTCTTCTAAACCCGATGGATACACATTGGGCTTTTTCCCCACTTCAGCAATGATACCAGAAGCATATGCTTATTTTCAAGAGGCACCTTACACAAGTAATGATCTTAAATTTGTAAGTGGAGTTGTTGGCCCTGTATTAAGTGTGGCAGTGAAAGAAGATGCGCCATGGAAAAGTTTTGAAGAACTTATTGAATATGCAAAGAAAAACCCTGGAATAAAAGTTGGAACCGGAGGAAAACAAACTGTTCAATATATGTTTCTAACTACCTTGAATAAAACAAAGAATACAGGTTTTGTTCCAATCCCATTTACAGGTGATCCTCAAAATCTTTCATCCCTACTTGGCGGCCACACTTTAGTCGGAATTATGGACTATTCAGCAGTTAGTTCACTTATAGAAGCAAAAAGAGTAAGGGTTCTTGCTGTCTTAACTGGGAGGAGAGTTGAATTCGCTCCAAATATTCCAACGGTAGTAGAATTAGGTTATTCTATTGTATATATTCCTATACTTGGTGTAGTAGGACCTAAAAAGATGCCCGAGGAAATTGTATCTTATTTAGATAGTCTAATAGGTAAGATTTGTAAGGAACAGCCTTTTCAAATAAGAATGCGAAATATCCCCCTGCAGATAATCTATCAAAATTCTACAACCTTTGAGCAAACTAATATGAAATATAAAAAGGATATAATGTCTTATTTTAAAGAGGAGGGGTTAATTAAATGAAAGGAGTGGAATATGAAATCTAAAATTTTTAAAAGAATACTTATTTTAATAATATCGATTTTATTATTTAATTTTTTCCTTAAATTTTCATATACTTCTAACGTAGAATATCCAGCTCGTCCCATTACATTAATTGTCCCATATCCTCCAGGAGGAGTAACAGATTTATCAGCTCGAACATTGGCTGAAGCAATGGAGAAACATTTAAAGCAACCAGTAATTGTAGTTAACAAAGTTGGAGGTGGTACAACTGTAGGTGGATATGCAGTAGCATCAGCAAAACCTGATGGTTATACTTTAGGTTTTTTCCCTCCAGCAGCTGTTATTCCAGAAGCTTTTGTTTATTTTCAAGAAGCTCCTTACTCAAGTAAAGATCTTAAACCTATAAGCAGTGTCTCATCCGTAATACAATCCGTTGCAGTAAGAGTAGAAGCCCCTTGGATAACTTTTAAAGAGTTAGTTGAATACTCAAAAAAACATCCTGGAATCAAGGTAAGTACTGGGGGGAAACAAACAGTACCTCATATGTTTCTAACAACGATAAATAAGATTGAAAAAACAGGTTTTGTCGGAATACCTTTTGCTGGCGATCCTCAAAATTTAACGGCTCTTCTTGGAGGTCATGTTGATGTCGGAATTTTGGACTATGCTGTAATGAAAGCTCATGTAGAAAGTAAAAAACTTAGAATCCTTTTGGTAGTGACTAGTGAAAAAAGAGTTGAATTTTTACCAACCACACCCACAGCTGTTGAGATTGGTTATCCTGTTGTATTTTTTCCAATTCTTGGAGTTGTAGGCCCAAAAGGATTACCAGAAGATATTATTACAAAACTTAACTCCATTATATTAAAAATAAGTATGGAAAAAGATTTCCAAAACAGAATGAGAAATATTCCTTTACAAATAACTTATCAAGATTCCATAGCATATGAAAAATCGCTAAATAAATTTAAAGATAATATTTTATCTTTTTTCAAAGAGGAAGGATTGGTTAAAACAAATTAAATTTCAAATATTCAATCTTTAAAATGAAAGAAGGGGTTATTTGGATTCTCATAGGATGTGGAATATGCTTTCTTAGCTGGAGGATTGATATAGGATCCTTTAGAGAACCTGGTCCAGGATTTGTTGCCTTTATTGCAGGTATTATTATTTTAATTACAGGTTTTTTAATATCTTTAGAAAAAGCTTTTAAAAAATCTTTTATAGAGGACAATAAACTTTCTGAAACAAAAATTTTTAACGAGAGATGGTTCCAATTAATTTATACTATGGGATTACTCGTAATTTATAGTCTTATGGTTCAGCAACTTGGATATATATTAACTACTTTTATAATTATGTTTGGATTATTTTATAATTTAGGCAAAAATAAACTTTTTCCAAGTATTTTGGCTTCTTTTATTTGTGTAACAATAACATATATTTTATTCGAGCTCTGGTTAAAAGTTCAGCTTCCCCGAGGCATTCTTCCGTGGTGGTAAAAAATGAGTATTTTAAATTACCTCACTTATGGTTTTAGTATAGCTCTTGAACCAATAAATTTATTATCTTGCTTTATAGGAGTATTTATTGGCACATTGATTGGAGTTCTACCTGGAATAGGTCCAGTAGGGGCCATGTCTTTGCTTTTACCAATTACATTTGGTATGTCACCAGTGAGTGGTATCATTATGCTTGCAGGTATTTTTTATGGTTCTATGTATGGAGGTTCAACTACATCGATTTTGGTAAATATTCCTGGGGAAGCAGCCTCGGTTATTACATGCCTCGATGGATATCAAATGGCATTAAAAGGAAGGGCTGGACCTGCATTGGGAATTGCTGCTTTTGGATCTTTTATTGCCGGTACTATAGGTGTAATAGGGTTAATGCTTATTGCAAATCCACTAGCAGAAATTGCACTCAAATTTGGCCCAGCAGAATATTTTTCGCTCATGTTTTTAGGGATATCTATACTTATTTATTTGACTCAAGGATCAATCTTACGTGGATTTACTATGGCAGGATTAGGAATCTTCCTTAGTCTTATTGGTCAGGATTTAAATTCAGGAAAGCCACGCTTTACATTTGGACTCCAAGGATTAATTGATGGAGTGGGATTAGTTCCAATGGTAATGGGACTTTTTGGAATTTCAGAGGTTCTTTTAAATTTGGTATCTCCGGAAGAAAGAATTATCCTAAAAACTAAAATTACTCAAATTTTACCAAATCTCGATGACTGGAAGAGATCAGCGAAACCTATTGCGAGAGGAACTTTAATTGGTTTTTTTCTGGGGATACTTCCTGGTGGTGGTTCAATAATATCTTCTTTTGTATCTTATGCTATAGAGAAAAAGTTTTCAAAAAATCCTGAAGAATTTGGTAAAGGGGCTATTGAGGGAGTGGCTGGACCAGAATCTGCCAACAACGCAGCTTCAAGCAGTGGATTTATTCCACTCTTTTCCCTTGGAATTCCTACGAATGTGATAACTGCTCTCTTACTCGGTGCTTTAATGATCCACGGACTACGACCAGGACCTTTATTAATAACCAAAAATCCAGAAGTTTTTTGGGGAACAGTTGCAAGTATGTATATAGGGAACGTGATGTTATTAGTTTTGAATCTACCACTTATAGGTATTTGGGTCAAAGTTTTAAAAATTCCTTATAGGGTCCTTTTTCCAATTATTCTTCTTCTATGTCTTATTGGTGTTTATAGCCTTGGGAATAATGTGTTCGATATTTATGTAATGCTATTTTTTGGTATAGTGGGTTATATTTTAAGAAAAAAGAATTATGAACCAGCCCCTTTGGTTTTGGCTTTTATATTAAGTCCTTTGCTTGAACAGAGCCTATATCAAGCAATGCTTCTCTCTAATGGAGACCCTACTACATTTATAACTCGCCCTATCTCCTGTGGTGCTCTTATAATTGCAGTTTTAATAATTTTATCTGGTTTTATTCCTTGGTTTAAAAAAAAGAATAATACAAAATTAATCAAAAATTTATGAATTCTAAGAAATTATTAAGATTACAAAAGTATTAAATTTAAGTGGTTAATGGAGAATTTAACTAAAATGTTATTTCTAAATCTTTTAATTTTTTATAAAGGGTTGAGCGTGGAATACCAAGTATAAATGAAGCCTTGCGTTTATTTCCTTTGGTTTGATTTAAAGCATTTATAATTAGTTTTTTTTCTTCCTCTTGAATTTCTTTTTTAAAAATCTTTGATGGAGAGACATTCTTAACTGAGTTTGATTCACCTATGAGTTCTTGAGGGAGGCTTGTTTTTTGGATTTCTTCACCATGCCATGTTTTAAGGGCTGCCTGTTCAAGAACATTTATAAGTTCTCTTACATTTCCTGGCCAATCATAGTTCATAAAACAGAAGAGGGCTTCATTTGTTAATCTCTTAAAATTTGTTGAGAATCTCTCATTTATAATTTTTAGGAAATGATTAATATAAATAGGGATATCCTCTTTTCTTTCCCTGAGTGAGGGGATATAAATAATAGCTTTCGCAATACGGTAGTAAAAATCCTCACGGAATTTTCCTTCCTTGATAAGTGGTTTAAGGTCTGTATTTGTTGAAGCAATGAGACGGAAGTTTATTTTTTTGACTTTTGAACTACCAAGTCTCTCAACTTCTCTTTCTTGGAGGACCCTTAGAAGTTTAGCTTGAATTGAGAGAGGTAGAGAGCTTATTTCATCGAGGAAGAAGGTTCCATTGTTTGCAATCTCAAACTTACCTGGTTTCCCTGAATAATTAGCGCCAGTAAATGCACCCTTTTCATATCCAAATAGTTCAGACTCAACCAGATCAAACGGGATAGCAGAAGAATTTACACGTACAAAAGGTTTCTCAGGCTTTGTAAAATTATGAATCGCTTGTGCAAAAAGTTCTTTGCCTGTGCCACTTTCTCCAATGATAAGCACATCAGCATCTGTCATTGCAACCTTCTTTGCAAGCTCTATGGCTTCTCTAATTGCAGAGCTTATACCAAGAATATTGTCAAATGTATAAATTGCAGTGTGCTGAGACCTTTGTTCTTCCCTCAAAATCATAACCTCATTCTTGAGCCGCCCCATTTCTCTATTTATTCGCTCAAGTTCATCCAGAGAATGAAATATTACTCTGCCAATTGCTCCAATTATTTCTCCATCCTTAATTAAAGGATAAGTTGAACCTATTCTTCTTAGGTCTTTGACTTTAACTATATGTCCAATAAAGGGGCTTCCAGTTTCTAAGGCTTTAGGAAGATAGGATTCAGGTATAAGATCTGTAATCTTTAAACCTTTTGCACCTCCTGGAGGGAGATTAAAGAATCTTTCTGATCCTCTATCAAGAAATTCAAAGAATCCATCTTTATTTATAACCACTAAACTCTCATAGGGATTTCGTAAAAAGAATCTCAATGTCCTTACAATTATAGGTGATAATTCATAAGGACCGAGAACATCTTTTAACACATTTAAACATTCCTTTTCTCTTTCTTCCATTATTTGTCTCCTTATTGTCTATGGACATGTACAGACATGTCTATATTTTGGTCAATCTATATATAAGTTATTAAATTAATTATTTGTTGTCAACATAAAAGTTATTTCATAAAAGGTTAATAGTTTCAGAAAATTATAATCTGAGATCGATTATATTTTTAGAATCTCAGAAATTGGTATGGGAATTGCTCATTATAGTTTAAAAAGATTTAAGGGGGAGGTATAAATGGGTTTTAAGGATCATAGGGATTTTTTTGAATTGCTTGAGAAGGAAGGTGAGCTTTTAAGGATCAAAGAGGAGGTTGATTGGGATCTTGAGGTAGGGGCAATTGGAAGAAGGGTTTATGAACTTTCAGGTCCTTGTTTGCTTTTTGAAAGGATTAAAGATTATCCGGAGGGTTTCAGGATTTCGAATGGAACCTCTGGCACATGGTCTCGGGTTGCACTTGCATTAGGGTTACCAAAGAGTGCTTCTGTAAGGGAGATATATAAAGCTTATGAGAAGGGGTTAGAGAAGAAGATTCCGCCGAAGATTGTCAGGAAGGAAGAGGCTCCGTGTAAAGAGAATATAATGGTTGGGGATGAGGTGGATTTGTATAGGTTTCCTGCTCCTATGATACATGAGGGTGATGGGGGTCGTTATATTGGGACATGGGATATTGTAATATGTAAGGATCCAGATACGGGATGGACGAACTGGGGGATGTATAGGTTTATGGTTCATACTAAGGATTGGTTAACAGGTTGGCCACAGTCGACGAGTCAGCTTGCATTGATTTTTAAGGAGAAGTACCAACCTAAGAACAGACCAATGCCGATAGCTATTGTGATTGGGGCAGATCCTGTTTCACATATTCTTGCGACTGCACCGATTAAGGTTCAGGAGAGTGAGGTTGATTATGTTGGTGGGATAAGGGGTGAGCCGGTTGAGCTTGTTCCTTGTGAGACGATAGATCTTCTTGTTCCGGCTCATTGTGAGATAGTGATTGAGGGAGAGCTTATGCCTGATAAGATTGCTCCTGATGGTCCTTTTGGTGAGTATCCGGGTTATAGAAGTGGGACTATGTGTCAGGGGGTAGCGGTTAAGGTGAGGGCTGTGACATATAGGAATGATCCGATTCTTACGATGATATCATTGGGTACTCCTCCTGATGATAGTTCTATTGCGGCATCGCTTACAGCTGCGGTTTCTATGAAGAGGGGGCTTTTGAATCGTGGGATTCCTGTTACGGATGTTTATGTTCCTCCTGAGGGGGTGACACATCTTATAGTTGTAGGTGTCAAAAAGGGGGGTATTGATATTGCGAGGAGGGTTCTTGATTATTTTACTACTCGGAGGGTGATGACTAATAAGCATATAGTTGTAGATGAGGATGTGGATGTATTTAATATGGGGGAGGTTCTTCATGCCTTTGCGACGAAGTGTCATCCTGGTAGGGGTATAGCTTATGAGTGGTATGAGGGGAGGGCTAATTCGCTTACACCTTTTTATAGTCCAGAGGAGCGGAGGAGGCTTAAAGGGGTATCGGTAGTATTTGATTGTACGTGGCCTCCAGAGTGGCCGGATGAGATAATTCCTGTAAAGGCTTCATTTAATAGTATATATTCTAAGGAGATACAGGAGAAGGTTATAAGAAACTGGGGTAGATATGGATTTAAGTGATTAATTATTTAAGGGGAGGATTTATAAATGGCTAAGCAGTGGCAGACGTTTGTAGGGAAGTTTAGGGATATGAGGGAGGGAGAGATAAAGATTTTTATAAAGGATTTGACACCAGGTCCAAGAAAGTATGATACGAAGTTTGTAAGGGCGATAGTTAAGAGGTCTAAGGAATCTTTACCTGATGGTGATATTCTATATATAAGGTCTGAGTCGGGGCTTAAGTCTCCAGAGCCATGGTATATAAAGATTATTGAAGAGCTACCAGAATACGTTCCAGGAAAACCCTGGGAAGACGTCTTCCAAGCTATCGAAAAAATCGAAAATATTATATAGTAGAAAGAAAGTTAAGAATTTATAATTAATAAACGTAAATTTATGGTATTTCGATGAGAGGAGTGGATTGATTTGATTCTTGGTGGTTATTTTAGAAATTAACTTGGCTTAGGGGAAAATTAGATAAAGACTAAATTTGAGAGAAAAATAAGGATTTTTCAAAAGATAAATTATTAAAGTTTCTAAAAATAAAATATACTCTCCATTATAAATTCTAATAATTTGAAAATAAATTTTCATATTATATAGAGGAGGAAGTTTTTACTGAGTACAATTTGATATATAAAAAATTTTCTTAATTTTTTAAATTTTGTTAGCAAGATACGAAGGAAGATTATAAATGACAAAAAAATTTGATATGGACGAAGATGATATTAACCAATTAGATAAAAAATAATTTACTTGATTTATTAAATTTGTTAATAACTTGGACATGAAGATATGAAAGGAGAAGCAGGCAGGAAAATTTTAAGTGAAGTAGCTTTAGGGAATATTTCACCCGATATTATAGTAGTCAATGGGAGTGTATTTAATGTTTTTACAAGAGAGTTTATCCATGACTGTTCTATTTGGATCAAGG
>Ga0315298_1011566_pt1 | contig 10323 bp, 7 predicted proteins | sample WHS_1_MG_FD_203077 | JGI IMG/M metagenome (GOLD analysis project Ga0315298, IMG submission 203077) | Extremophilic microbial mat communities from Washburn Hot Springs, YNP, Wyoming, USA - WHS_1_MG | ecosystem: Environmental > Aquatic > Thermal springs > Hot (42-90C) | place: USA: Wyoming...
CTCAGGAGGAAGAAAAGAAGTAGGTATGAGATAATACACGACGTCTTGGATCAATGTCAAACCGGATCAAAGAAAACCTGGGTAATGTACAGGGCCAATCTGTCTTACGATTTGACGACCAATTATCTCAATGAACTTGAGAAGTTGGGCCTCGTGGAGAACAAAGAAGGTCTGTACTATATAACTGAAAAGGGGAAACAACTGCTCGAACTCCTCACGGCCTGGAGGCAGAAGAAGGCCGAACTGGACGACATAACTAAGAAGATTAAGGAAATCCTTCCTGAAGAAGGAAGGAGAGAAAGGAAGGCTAAACAAGCGTCGTAGCGAGGGTTACTAACTCACTAAGATCTTAGATCATATATCTGGGATTTTTCAAATAAAAATAAATCCATTTTTGTTTTTAACCCCCTTATACAGCTTGGGCTTTTTCGAGATCATCAAACCTCGTATCTCAAAGCCTTGGCAGGTTCGATCTTATTAGCCCTGTGTGCTGGTATGAGTCCTCCAATCGCCGAGACTAGGATCATAGTCAAATCCACTTCCAGGACTTGATCGGGTGAGATGTAAGGTTGAATTGATACGGGCGTCCCGTTAGGCCCGGTGGAGAACAACCTCGAGGCGACCTCTGCCATTACATAGGAGCCTCCCAGTCCTAATATCGTCCCTACAGAGGTGCCTATTATGCCCATTATCAAGGCCTCCAACAGAAACAACAGCAAGACGTCCCTTTTGCTGAAACCTAACGAGCTCAGTAGTCCTATTTCCCTGGTTCTTTCTACCACCGTGGTCAACATCGTCGTCGTGACGCCTATGAAAGCCACGATGAACGAGGAGGCTCCGGCAATTACAAGCAAGGCCTCAAACGAGCCCAAACTCTGCTTGATGAAGGTCAGGAACTGTTGAACGGTTTGAACGGTGACGTAATTTCCATACCGTGATTGAATCGCGTTAGCTACTTGATCTACGTCGGACAGCTTCGCGACCACTATAGCTCCTGAGTACTGATCTCCGTATATAGCTCTCCCTAACGCGTCTGATGCGAAAATCGCCTGATCGAAATTGGCTTCTCCGAACGAACTGATCTCCTTGAGCGCGCCCACCACGGAGAACGACATGGTCTCTGTTTGGCCGTTCGGAAGCGAGATTATCACGGTCATGACGTCTCCAGGCTTGAACGTGGGCTGACCAGGGTACCTGGGGTTAGCGAGGTAGTAGCCTACGGCCACCTGAGTGTATGAACCCTCTATTGGCATTCTGCCTGAGTAGGGTTTAGCGGAAGGGAGCACTAGGTTCACGTAATTGACGTTCATCGAGAAAATCGTCGTGGGCATTGGTCCTTTCGGCGTGTTAATACTGGCGGGGATTAGGTAGTATGGAACCACAGCTTCGACGCCTGGGATTCGCGCGATTTGATAAAGTATGTAGGAATTCAAGCTTCCGGGTGTCTTAGGACTCAGGAATATGTCGTTAGGCGCAAAGGTTTGTAGGATAAGGTTCTGAAAGTAAATTGAGAAGCCCTGAATCATCCCCGTCATAGCGATCACTATCGTTGGCCCCACCATAATGCCGAGAATAGTGAGTATCGTTCTCGTTCTCTTTTCCTTAAGGGCGTTGAAGGCGAGCGTTGCCAGGTCGCTTAACTTCATCCGTTGGACCTCCTTCTTTTTCTTATTATAATTAATATAATAATTAGCACAATTAATACAATTATTACATAAAAGTAGACTGATAGGAATAAGTTCGGTCCGTATGTATGAGGCGTAGTCGAGGAGTTGGTTATCGTCAAGTTATACGAATACGAATACGACGTGTTAACGACGGTGTATAGAGGGGTTTCGTAGGATATGATGAAGTTCACCGAGGCCGTCTTACCGTTCCACTTCGCAGGGATCTCAAAATTGAGCGGGGAGTTCGGCGGTAACTGACCGAGGTACAGGCTCCCTCCAGGATAGTAAACGATCACGTTGTTCGCTTGAGTGTTCCCCACGTTCAGTAGCGTTCCAGAGAACATCACGCTACCGTTGTTGTACGTGAAGTTAGGCGAAAGCAACTCGAGCTTAATGAGTCCAGTAAAGGTGAGGACAAGAGGTATTGTCTCCACTTGTAGTCCTTCGTTCGACAGGTAGCTTACCGTGAGAGTTACCGGAACCGCTTGAACCGTGTTTAGGTTCGTGAAGACTGTGATGTTTAGGCTCGCCGTCGACTTGGGCTTAAGCGAGCTCAGGTACGCGTTTTGAGGGCTTATCTGAACCGCGATGGATGGGGTAGTAATTGTAATTGACACATTCCGCAAAGTCTCATTCAAAGTGTTAGTTAAGGATAGGACGACCGAGTTAGGAGTTTGATAATACAGGACGTTGGGCTCTACTGTCACTTCGATCGGATTAATCCCTTGAATAACGTAAACGGGAACGAGGTAATTCTGAAGTACTCGTATTCCGTTATAAACGTACGAGACGTTGACGTTGATGTAGTAAGTGCCTGTAGGTAGGTTCTGAGGAACGGACAGCTGTAGCGGGATCAGTATCCACTGGTGAGGCCCGATCTCTCCCAATGCCGTAGGCTTTGAGATCGTTCTAATTCCTTGTGAGTACAGGGTCATGATTAACTGGCTTATTGGGCTCGATAACCCGTTGCTAATGTTCAGAAAGCCAGTCAGTTGCTCGCCAGAATAAAGTACGCTTGGTCTAATTGTCAGACCGAGCGTGGGGTACTCGGAAAGGCTTATCGCAATTTTTCCCGTTGAGTTATACCGCTGGCCGTTCACGTAATAACTCAAGGTGTAAGAAACGTTTAACGTCCCTGAAACGTTGGGGAGCCTTACCGTGGCGACTATTTGTGAGTAACCCATTGGTTGAACTACCTGGACTATCTGCTCGCTATCTAGCGTAACTCCGTCGCCGAAGGTTACCTGGACGTCATAGATAGGGAAGTCGTACGGGTTGACGACAATCATTAAAACCTGCGTGGTACCCCCAGGTATGGGGACTTCCTGCCACATTAGGGACTCTATGAACGGTTGTGCATTACTAAGCGTCACGTTTATGAACGAGTTATACACCGCCTGGTAGTTGCTTTCGTAACTCAAGTAGTTCAAATTAACAGTAATAGGATAAACTCTTGGACCATCGCTGGCCGGAATCAGAAGCTTGAACGCGAAGACTGCCTCGCCGTTAACCGGGAAGTTAGGGGTGAAATTGGAGGCTATTATCGAGAATGGAGAAACTAGGTTAAGGGCTGTAATCATCCCTTGACCCTTCGCCTTAACAATAAGCGTTGCTACCCCGCCTGGGACGGCTGTAACGGGACTGACTTCTAACCTCAGCGGCTGAGAAGGAATGACGTAGACTGTGGCATTGTAGTACATATTCGAATGAATTCCTCCAAGGGGGTCAGTGTACTGCTCCTTGTAGGCTAAACTGTAGGTTCCGGGTCCAACTTCAGTCGTGACGAGGACGAAAGCCTCGCCCTGTGCGAGCGAGTAAGGAGGCACCTGCGGGATGAGCACAGTGACGTACTGGTTCCCGTTCAGCGAGTATACACCGCCAGGCAAGGAGAGGGTTATAAGTACATTCCGCATTAAGACATTGGAAGGGTTGTACACCGTAACTTGTAGGTTCGTCACTCCCGAGCCTTGCACGGCGAACGGATTGCGATTAAATAGAATATCTTTTAGAATCGGGAACGAAGGACTAGACACATATATCGGCAAAGTTAGGGTAGTTCTCTGAACACTTTGTGTAGACGTATAGTAATAAACCTCTAGCGGAACGTAATAAACGCCCGACGACACCAACGATACTACGAACTCGACTACCGTTTGAGTACCGCTTTGAGACAAGATAACCCCGTATATTGGTGAGGTCGTCCCAAAGGGCTGATACGAGTTCGGTAGCAAAGTGGCGTTGATTACGTGGCCGGAGAGCACGACGTAAAGCGGTACGTTGTAATCCCCTGCGGTGGCATTAACGGGTTGCTGGAGCGAGCCCCAGGCCACTAAAAGCACTTGTGGGGTCGAGGCTGCGGATACTATCGGGCTAACTGACCCAAGTATGCCCAGGGCCATCAAAACCGTATATATAATTGACGAAATTTGCGCTCTGGTTCTGTTAGTCATTTCTCACTACCTCAGGCCCTTTCCACTGCGACTATCGAGCCATCCTTCATTCTCACCCTGGTTTTTCCGTACTCCGCTATATCAGGCTCATGGGTTACGACTATCACGGTTTTTCCGAACTCACGGTTAGCCTTTACGAAAGTATCCATTACGACCTTGGCCATTTCGGAGTTCAAGTTCGCCGTCGGCTCGTCAGCAAGTATGATATCAGGGTTTTGTGCCAAAGTCCTAGCTATCGCAACTCTTTGTTGTTGTCCGCCAGAGAGCTCGTTTGGCTTCCTGTGAGCTAAGTGGTCTATTTCCAAGACCCTCAGTACTTCCATCGTGATTTTCCTCCTCTCAGACTTGGGAACACCCCTCGCGATCAGCGGCAGCTCCACGTTCTCTAGCACGGTCATCCTCTCAATCAGGTTGTAGTTCTGGAAAACCAGGCCTATCTTTCTGTTCCTTAAACGCGATAACTCGTCGTCACTGAGCTTAGTTACGTCAATTCCGTCGATAAGTACCGTCCCGGAAGTGGGCCTGGCGAGGGTCGCCATGACGAGAAGTAGCGTGGTTTTGCCCGAGCCAGAAGGCCCGGTAATAGTGACGAAGTCGCCTCTTTCGATTCTCAAATTCACGTTCCTTAAGGCCTCGACGAGAACCTTCCCCTCGTAAACTTTGCGCACGTTCATCAAGCTTATGACGTATTCGTCCTCGGGCTGTGGATTGATAGTCATAGATCGATCGACTCCAAGACGTTCTACAGCTCGTCCCCATCAATATTAAGTGCGATCGATATATATCTATCGATATATCGATATATCTTGGGTTGTTCATTTTAATTTAGAGCCGTATACAATTCGAGAGATTCAAATTCTACTTTAACGTGAACTAAAAAGTTCGCCCAAGAGAAATCCTTCGACGTTTAACTTTTATAGCGTGGAAAGCCGTTGAAGCGTGTTATTTCGATGAGCGGAGACCTTGAATCAGTTAAGGAATGGATCGTACTGGCTATCGTTGCGTTGGGCGTCATGATGGCTGCAGTGGACACGACCATCGTTATACTGGCGATACCGAACATAATGAAGTATTATAACACTGATCTGATCACTACGGTCTGGACGATACTGGCTTACCTCCTAGTTGTGGCCACGCTTACGACGCCTTTGGGCAGGTTGGGAGACAGTTACGGGAGGTGGAAAGTCTACAACCTGGGCTTCGTTATATTTACCGTAGCTTCATTCCTATGCGCCTTTTCCCCCACCATATACGCCCTTATCGCCTTCAGGTTCCTTCAAGGTTTCGGAGGGGCCATGCTACAGGCCAACTCCTCCGCCATAATAACCGAAACAATGAGGAAGGACAGGCTGGGAAGGGCTTTCGGGATAACGGCGATAGGCTGGAACGTAGGTGCCACACTAGGCATAGTTCTAGGGGGCGTATTGACGACTTTCTTCGATTGGCAGAGCATTTTCCTCATTAACGTGCCAATCGGGATAGTGGCTTCTCTGGCCGGGTTCAAGTACTTAAGAACGAAATTGGTCAAAAAGGTCAGCTTCGACTGGTTAGGCTCGAGCGTTCTACTCGTCTCACTTGCCCTGATATCTTACGGTTCCATAGACGTGACGGGCTTTGGCTTAGACTTACAGAACTCCTTAATCATTTTGATCGGCGTGTTGCTATTATTCTTACTTTTTACATTTATCGAAACTAAAGTAAAAAATCCTATTATAGATATAAATGCATTAAAGTTTAGACAGTTCAGCCTTCCGTTACTCATCTCGTTGTTTCAAAGTGTGGGTTACCTCTCGATAATCTTCTTGATCATTATGTACCTACAGGGAGTAAAGGGCTTAGATCCGCTTACAGCGTCTTTGGTGCTAGTTCCAGGCTACGTACTATCTAGCGGTATGGCTGTAGTGTCGGGCAGACTCATCGACACGTTCGGTTATAGGGTCGCCGTTATCGGGGGTCTAGCCCTTCAGTTGGTGTCGGTTTTGTTGTATACTCAACTTAGGATTAATACCCCAATAGAATACATCATCCTTGCCTCCATTCTAGGAGGAATAGGAAGCGCCCTTTACTTCCCTGGGAACAACAAGGCCGTCATGGTGAACGCTCCCCCACAGTACCTGGGTAGCGCGGGCGGGCTTCAGAGAACCTTGACCAACATAGGGACTATTGTAAGCTATACTTTAGCCATCGTGGTCTCCTCAATCTCGATCCCTAGGCAGTACGCCTTCGAGATATTCGTAGGGACCACAGTCCTTAACTCGACGCTTGCTACGGAGTTCATTAAAGGGCTTACGGTAGCGTTCGTCACCTCTGGAACCATCCTCATGATAGCCTTGATCTTGTCAACCTTGATAAAATCTACCGATAGAATCCAAAGTCAGGGCTAGGCGTCACTTCATTGGTTTAAAGTAATAAATAGCTCTATTAGGTAGAACATAAATTCTAAGGGGAACAAGACAAGCAGTAGGGAGATGTTTTTCGGGAAAGGAGGACAGAAGGGAAACAAAGTGAAGATACTATTCACCTCCGACGTTCATGGCTCCGATATAGTCTTCAGGAAGTTCCTCAACGCGGGGCTAATGTATGAAGTCAACGCGTTAGTCATCGGAGGTGACATAGCCGGGAAGGCTTTGTATCCCGTCATAGACCTCGGAAACGGAAGGTATGAATACGAGGGTAAACCGGTCGACAACTTGGAGGCATTGCTCAAGGAGATTAGAGGGAGGGGCGATTACTACGCGATAGTGACGAAACAGGAATACGAGGAGTTATTGCACAACAAGTCCCTTAGGGACGAGTATTTCAAGAGGGCGATGATCGATGTGCTGAAGGGATGGGACAGGATAGCGGCGGAGAAGCTTAGGACGAGAAGGATTCCGATTTACGTTAATCTGGGTAACGACGACCCGGAGTTCCTCTTCGACGTGTTGAAGGAATCGGAGTTCATGACACCGACGGAAGGGAAAGTGATCGACATAATGGGTCACGAGATGATATCTTTCGGTTACGTCAACCCTACCCCTTGGAACACCCCCAGGGAGTTGCCTGAGGACGAGATTTACAAGAGACTGAAGGCCGAGGCGGAGAAGCTCAGCGACAAGGAGAAGGCGATATTCAATATCCATGCGCCCCCCATAAACACCAATATAGACAACGCTCCCCTGCTAGACAAGGATCTGAAGCCTGTCATTAAGGGCGGCCTTCCCGTTTACGTTCACGTAGGCTCAGTGGCGGTGAGGAAGGTGATCGAGGAGTACCAACCCTTGATAGGACTACACGGTCACATTCACGAATCGAGGGGTTACGATAGGATAGGTAGGACCCTCGTCTTCAACCCAGGGAGCGAGTACAGCGAGGGCTTATTGCATGCTGTTTATGTGGTTCTAGAGGGGGCATCAGTTAAAGCCCACCAACTCATTATAGGCTGATGAAGGCCTTAATACTCCACGGCAGGAACTCCTCTCCCAAGAACGTCGAGTGGTTGGCGTCCCCCTTCAGGGAGTTCGGAGAAGTGATAGTCCCCGAGTTCGACGTGGAGATCTCGGAAGGGATTCGCATCAGCCTATCCTACGACTTCGACGTGATAGCCGGCCATTCTAGAGGAGGTCTCGTAGCCCTCATCGCGGGAGCGCTGAAAGGAAAGCCTGTAGTTGCTGTAGGGGCTCCCGCGGACAGGAGGAGGCAGTTCGAGTACGTTTCCAAGTTCCCTCCTGGGACGTTCCAGGCAAGGATATACGAGGAGCTTAAGTCCCTCCCTAGGGAAGAGAGGGAGGTAAGCGCCTTCAACTACGTTGACAGGTTAACTAACGTTCTACTCATTCACGGCGAGAAGGACCCCATAGTAGAGCCGAGGCAGAGCCTCGACCTGTGTGAGGCGCTAAAAAAGGCGGGTAAAAAGTGTGAACTCCACGTAATTCAGAACATGGGCCATTCGCCGAGCGGGGAGACGGTAAAGGTCGTCCAGGAAGTAATAAGGGCGTGGATTACGACCTCCGTTCTCGGCTCGTAACGGTTTTTACCTAACTCCCTTCTCTTACTTCGTGGATTACCTGGAGAAGGTCTTCGAAGTGAGACCGGAACACGCCGCCTCGAACGTTTCCTCGGGTGCCGTTTACGTTCTTTCGACCCCGAGCATGATAGGCTTCATGGAGGACGTCTCGTTCCAGCTTTCTTTGAAGTACGTGAAGGAAAATCAGACGACGGTGGGAGTGAGGGTCGAGGTCAGACACCTCAAGGCAGTGGCTATAGGCGAGAGGGTAAGGGTGAGGTCCGAGCTTACGGAGTTCGATGGCAAAAGGATGAAGTTCAGAGTTTCGGCCTATTGGAACGACGTTCTGATAGGGGAGGGAACTCACGAGAGGGTCGTCGTGGATTACGATAAGTTCATGTCCAGCGTGTTCAGGAGTAATGATTAACGACTTATTAACTTGCTAATATTGAAAATCACCTATGCCGACTCAAATTGAACTAGCGAGAAACGGTTCGGTAACGGAGGAGATGAAGATAATAGCCCAGCAGGAGGGCCTGGAGCCTGAGAAAATCAGGAACAGGGTGGCCAGGGGGACTGTAGTAATTTTCCACAACGTAGTGAGGGATAACCTGAGGAGGTATACCGCGATTGGGGAGGGCCTCTTCACGAAGGTCAACGTGAACTTAGGAGCTTCCACGAACCGCTATGACCTGAACGAGGAGCTCGAGAAGGTCAGGATAGCCAACGAGTACGGCGCCGACACAATCATGGACCTCACCGACGGGGGCGACATAGATGCGGCGAGGAGGGCGATTATTAAGGAGGCCTGGATGCCGGTAGGCACGGTTCCGGTCTATCAGGTCTATTACGATTCCGTGGTGAAGAGGAAGTATGCGATAAACTTCACGGAGGACGACGTGTTCAACGTCCTGGAAAAACACTTCAAGGACGGCGTTGACTTCGTGACGGTTCACACTGGCATAACCCTCGAGCTGGCCAAGAAGGCGGTGAAGGCCAACAGGGTAGCTGGAGTGGTGAGCAGGGGAGGAACGATCCTCCTAGCCTGGGAGATACAGAACGAAAAGGAGAATCCCCTGTACGCTAACTTCGATTACCTCCTAGAAATGGCTAAGGAATATGATGTGGTGCTCAGCCTAGGCGACGCCCTAAGGCCAGGAGGGATAGATGACGCTCATGACGAGTTACAAGTAGGCGAGCTAGTCAATAACGCTAGGTTGGCGAGGAGGGCCATTGAGAAGGGAGTCCAGGTGATGATCGAAGGTCCAGGTCACATGCCTTTAGACCACATAGAGGCCGACATAAGGCTTGAGAAGGCCCTGACGGGAGGGGTCCCCTATTACGTTCTAGGGATTCTACCGACTGACATAGCTGCGGGCTACGACCATATAGCCGGCGCTATCGGGGGAGCTATAGCTGCCGCTGCTGGTGCTGACATGCTGTGCTACTTAACTCCAGCAGAGCACCTCAGTCTCCCAAACCCAGAGCAGGTCAAGGAAGGGCTCATAGCTTTCAAGATAGCCGCTCACGTGGGCGACATAGTCAAGTTAGGAGAGCGGGCGAGGAAGAAGGACAGGGAGATGAGCACAGCAAGGAAGAACTTGGACTGGAAGAAAATGTTCGAGCTGACCTTCGATCCTGAGAGGGCGAGGAAAATCTATAGGCAGTACAAGGACTACGAGTCGGGGTCGTGCACTATGTGTGGTGACCTTTGCGTGTACTTAGTGATCAAGAGGGCCGCTAAACAGGCCGGCTCCCAAGGCCAAGCCCAGACGGCGGTTCAGGGTTGAAGGAATTCTGTAATGTCAAATGTTTTTCGAATCGCACATCGTATGAGGAGACATAATTTAACAATTTTCATAAAGATCTGGCCGAACTATAAATCGTCGAGCCGAAATAAGGTATGATGAATTGAAAATCATTAAGAATGATATATCTAATTCCGAATTCGAACGAACAAGTACGTTTTCCGAACCATTTCATTCGTAATTTCGTAGACTCGAATACGATAATCCGAATCGATTTTGACAATTGAGATTAAAAAGCCCAGTGGGGCGGTTGAGACCAGCATTGCTAATAATCAATAAGTACCTCCCGATCCCCAAACAGACCGATAACGAGTTTTGGACTGTGGAGAGGATAGAGCACATACGTAAGCTCTCACTTGAAGGTAAACCGGTCAAGCTTTTCCCTCATTATAATACCAACAGAATTTTGGATA
>Ga0315298_1011567_pt1 | contig 10323 bp, 7 predicted proteins | sample WHS_1_MG_FD_203077 | JGI IMG/M metagenome (GOLD analysis project Ga0315298, IMG submission 203077) | Extremophilic microbial mat communities from Washburn Hot Springs, YNP, Wyoming, USA - WHS_1_MG | ecosystem: Environmental > Aquatic > Thermal springs > Hot (42-90C) | place: USA: Wyoming...
TACCCGGCGACGCTTTCCGGATCCAGTCGACGAGCGGCTCCATGAGCAGAGTGCCCGGGGCATCGAACGATTGGCTGCGCTGATCGATCGGGACCTGCGCCACTGGCAGACATCGACGCAAAGGCGGCGTGCGCGCGTGATCTGATCGGGTCGCGGGGGGCGCGCCGCGCCTTTCGATTCGGGGGGGGCCGATGTCCGGCTACTTGCCTTCGTGCAGCGTGATCGTGCCGACATACAACCGCAGTGTCCCGGTCGTTCGGGCGGTTGACAGCGATTTGCGCAATGCCCATGCATGCGAACTCGAGGTCATCGTGGTCGATGATGCATCGACCGATGACACGTTGTCCTTACTCGCGGCCAACTTTGACCATGATCAACGTGTGAGGTGGCTGATCTCGCGATTCAACCGCGGACCTTCCAGCGCGCGCAATCGTGGTCTCGCCGATGCCGCAGGCGAGTTCGTCTTGTTCCTGGATTCGGATGATGTATTGATGCGGGATGCGCTTGCATGCGCATTGCAAGCCTTCCGCAGCGTGCCCACGATGCAATTTCTGTCGCTCGAAGGCGAGGCGGTGTCGATTGACCAGCAAACCCACATCCATCGGATCGTACGTGGCATGAATCCGGGCTGGCGCACGGCGGCGTTCACGGCATGCGCCCTGGAGCGCTTGTCCATCGAATCGCCCCGCGGTGTCGTTGCCAGAGGGTTGTTGCTCGAGTTTGGTGATCTGTTCCCGGCAGTCGTGTTCGGTGATCTCTTCTGGCTGTCCGGCCTGATCGTGCGACCCAAGGCCGCGCTCGGCGCCGGTCCATTCAGCGAGCGCTACCGGAATCTGCAAGATTGGGACTTCACTGCGCGGCTCTGCCGTGCCGGTATTGGCGGCTATCTCGACTACCTTGGTTTCCGCCGCGAAACGGGGCGCGCTGACCAACTCAGCCGAGCTGGTAGTCGGCCCCGTTATGCGGTGATGCATGAGCGCATCATCGCGAGCCTTGAGACTTCGGGCCGTGGATCGTCAGCAAATTTGCGGCATTTGCGTCGTAGGGCACGGGCCGCAGCGGACTATGGCCTGGCGCGCCAACTGCTGGAGCGCGGTCATGGCAAGACCGCAAGGCGATTTTTGTCACGCGCGCTCCTGGCAGCTTACAAACCGTTGCGGACACTGGCATGGCTTGGCGGCGGGACGCGCCTCGCTGCACTTGCGCGCCAACTGTCTCACTGATCCGTCCCGTGCACCGGGCATGATCTGCTCGACTACTGCGATAGGATCCGTGAGCGTGCGTGTCTGGAGGATGTCGGTCACGCATCAGCTATCGATCACCAACCGGTGTGCCAGCCACCGGCGAGCGAGTCAGGAGAGCATTCTCGACATGTGCGGAATTGCAGGCTTCTTCGGCCAGCCGGCGGAACGCGAGGCAATGCGCGCCACGCTCGAGACGATGATTCACACGCTTCATCACCGCGGCCCGGACGGTTACGGGTTCCATGTCGGAAACGGCATCGGCCTGGCCCATGCGCGCCTGTCGATCATCGATCTGATGACTGGCGAGCAGCCGATCCGCAACGAGCGCGGCACCATCTGGACCGTATTCAACGGCGAGATCTTCAACTACCGCGAGCTGCGTGCGCAGTTGGAACGCCGCGGGCACCGCTTCTACACACAGTCCGACACCGAAGTCATCGTGCACCTCTACGAGCAGTATGGCGACCGTTTCGTCGAACATCTGAACGGACAGTTCGCCATCGTCGTCTGGGACGACGAGCGCCGGCGTCTGCTGCTAGCCCGCGACCGTGCCGGCATCCGTCCGCTGTTCCATGCGCGGGTTGCCGGACGTCTCTGGTTCGGTTCGGAGATCAAGGCGCTGCTGGCAGTGTTGCCGGAACGTGCGGCACTCGATCCCATGGGCCTGGTGCAGACGCTGAGTTACTGGGGCCCCGCCGACCCCAGCACTTTGTTCAAGGGTATCAGCAGCCTGCCGGCCGGTTACTTGCTGGCCATCGAGGAAAGTGGCGCCGAAACCATGACCTGCTATTGGGACTGGCACTTCCCTGGGTCAGACGAGGATGGCGGTTCCGTTGAAGGCCCGCACCGTTCCATCGAGGCCGCCACCGAGGAACTGCGCGCGCTGCTGATCGATGCCGTGCGATTGCAGCTACGCGCCGATGTGCCCGTGGGGGCCTATCTCAGCGGTGGACTCGATTCTTCCGGTGTCGTTGCCCTTGCCAACCGTCTCACCAGTACGCCCACTCGCACTTTCGCCATCACCTTCGCAGAAGCCGAATTCGACGAAAGCACCTACCAGGAAGCCATGGTTCGTCATCTGGGCACCGAGCACACAATCCTGCGCTGCACGCGCCGGGATATCGGCGAGGCATTCCCGCAGCTGATCCGCCATGTCGAGGCACCGGTACTTCGGACTGCGGCGGCGCCTCTGCTGCTGCTGTCGCGACGCGTGCATGAATCGGGCTACAAGACCGTGCTGACCGGTGAAGGTGCGGACGAAGTCTTTGCCGGCTACGACATCTTCAAGGAGGCCAAGATCCGCCGCTTCTGGGCGCGCCAGCCGGATTCGCGGCTGCGGCCAAGGCTGCTGCAGCGACTGTACGGCTATCTGGAAAACTCCCCCGTCGCCAATGCCGCACTGGCGCAGTCCTTCTTCGGCAAGGGACTCGAAGCCATTGGCCGGCCGGTGTTTGCACATGCACCGCGCTGGACGACTTCGCAGCGCGCGCTGCGGTTCCTGTCGCGTGAGATGCGAGCCAGCATCGGACCTTGGGATCCACTGAGCTGGTACGAACAGAGGCTGCCGCCGCAAATCATGTCCTGGACTCCGCTGGCGCGCGATCAGTACGTGGAAGCGAAATCCCTGCTGACCGCGTACCTGCTTCCGGCACAGGCTGACCGCGCGGGCATGGCTAACTCGGTCGAGGGGCGCTTCCCCTATCTCGACCACCGTCTGATCGAGTTCGCCAACCGCCTGCCTGCGCGCTGGAAGATCCGCGGTCTCACCGAAAAGTATCTGCTGAGACGCGCGCTGGACGGACTACTGCCGCCGCAGATCCAGCAGCGGACCAAGCAGCCTTATCGCGCGCCGGACCAGCAGAGTTTCTTCTTCGATGGAGAACCGCTGGACTATGTGGCGGATTTGATGGGAAGCGGGCGCATCCGTGCGGCCGGCTATTTCGATGCTGCGGCTGTTGGCAAACTTGTTGACAAATGCCGTCGTGGCGACGCGCTAGGCTTTGCCGACAACCAGGCGTTCGTAGGCATTCTCTCGACCATGCTGCTCGACGAGACGTTCTTGCGGCAGCGGCGTGCTGTGGAGAAATGACCTCACAGTCTGTAAGAAAAGCAAGCGCCGCCTGTGCCCGAAATACAATGCCCCGCCGCGAAATCGTTCGCGAGGGATGACAGGGGAATGTGCATGGCACAGCAGGCAACCGAAATCGAGTCGAAGATCCGCGGTTACATCCTGGAGAATCTTCTTTTCAGCGACAACGCGGCCGACTTGGCCAACGATGCGTCGCTGCTGGAGCAGGGCGTCATCGATTCGACCGGCGTACTCGAGATCGTGATGTTCCTCGAAGGTGAGTTCGGCCTGTCGATCAGGGCCAGCGAAATGCTGCCGGAGAACTTCGACACGGTGGACAACATGGTCCGCTTTGTCCTGCGCCTGCAGGGCACGCAATGAGCCAACGCGCGACCCGTCTGCTGCACGACGCCCTACTGGCAAGTGCCGACTTTCCTGAACGCGCACATAAACCGGCGGTGGTCACCGAGGGCATCGTCCATACCTATGGTGAACTGCTGGACAGCGCGCAGCGCCTGGCATCTGCACTGGCCGATCGCGGAGTGGTGCGCGGCGATCGCGTGGCTCTTTATATGGACAACACTTGGCCCTGCGTGGTGTCGATCTATGCAGTACTGATGGCAGGCGCGGTGATTCTGCCGGTCAATCCGCAGACCAAATCCGCCAAGCTCGATTTCATCCTCGAGGACAGCGGCGCGCGCGTGTTGATCACCGACGGCCACATCGCGCACGAGTTCCTGCCGCTGCTCGATCGCCGGCAGGCTGCGTTGACGGTGATCTGCTCGGGCGAACTTCCCGATACGCAGGGCATCGAGTGCTTCGACGAGGTCATCCGCAACGCGCCATTACGTCCGCCGTGCGCCGGCACGATTCCGCTCGATCTGGCCGCGTTGATCTACACATCCGGCAGCACTGGTCAGCCGAAGGGTGTGATGCAGACCCATCAGTCGATGGTTTTCGCCGTTGGCAGCCTGGTCGAGTATCTGCGCCTGGGCAGCGATGACTGCCTGCTCTGCGTGCTGCCGCTGTCGTTCGACTACGGGTTGTACCAGCTGCTCATGGCCACCCATCTCGGCGCCACGCTGGTGCTGGAGCGTTCGTTCACGTTCCCGGCCAAGGTGTTTGCACGCATGCGCGAATTCGGCGTCACCGTGTTTCCGGGTGTGCCGACCATCTTCAGCATGCTGCTATCCATGCATCGGCGCGAGCCGTTGCGTTTCGAGCAGGTCACGCGCATGACCAACACGGCTGCCGCATTGGCCGATGCCACGACCGTGCAACTACGCGAGATCTTCCCGCACGCGCTGATCTACAAGATGTACGGTCTGACCGAATGCAAACGGGTCAGCTATCTCGAACCGGAGCTGCTCGATGCCAAGCCTGGATCGGTCGGCAAGGCAATCCCAGGAACGGAGGTCTTGCTGCTGACGACCGATGGCCAGCCTGTGCCGGCCGGCGAAACCGGCATCCTGCATGTGCGTGGTCCGCATGTGATGCTGGGCTACTGGAACCGCCCGGACCTGTCGGCGCGGATGCTCAGGCCCGGCCGTTTGCCAGGCGAACGCGTGTTGTGCACCCAGGACTACTTCCGCATGGACGACGAAGGCTATCTTTACTTCGTCGGGCGCAGCGACGACATCATCAAGTCGCGTGGCGAGAAGGTCAGTCCGGTCGAAGTCGAAAACGCCATGCTGGCGCTCGACGGCATCCGCGAAGTCGCCGTCGCCGGCGTGCCGGATGAACTCCTCGGTCAAGCCGTGCGTGCCTATGTGGTACTGCAGCCGGGCTACGCGATGAGCGGCGGCCAGATCCGCGCGAAGTGCATGGCCTTGATGGAGAACTTCATGGTGCCGCAGCAAATCGTGTTGTGCACCGATCTGCCGAGGACAGCCAACGGCAAGGTCGACAAGCGCGCGCTACTGGAGACCGCCACTGTGGAACTGGAGCGTTCATGAGCCTTGAAACCTATGCCGCGCTGCACGCACGCCTCGCGCAGCATCTAGTGACCTTGCCGGACAAACCCGAGGAAACGCCAGAAAACACCCTGCGTGCGATCTGGCACACCGCCGCAGGCAATCCGAAGTCGGCAGTCGCCGCCATGGGCGAGGCGCCGCCACTGCCCACCGACTCACCCAGCGATGCCGTCATCGAACTGGTCAACCGACGTCTGGCCGGGGAGCCACTTGCCTATCTCACCGGTCGCCAGCATTTCATGGGGCTGGAGATGCTGAGTGCGCCGCAGGCGCTGATCCCGCGCGTGGAAACCGAGATGCTGGCCCACGCGGTGCTGGAATTGCTGGATGTGGACCAAGACTGTGCTTCGCCACGGGTCATCGACGTCTGTACGGGCTCGGGAAATCTTGCCTTTGCCATCGCGCACAACTATCCCCATGCGCGGGTATTCGCAACGGATTTGAGCGAGGAGGCGGTCGCTTTTGCGCAACGCAATGGTGCCCACCTCGGCTTGCAGGATCGTGTGCAGTTCCGTATCGGTGATCTGCTGGAGCCTTTTCTCGTACCCGAATTCTTCAACCAGACGAGTCTGATCGTCTGCGCGCCACCCTATATCCACAGCGCCAAGGTCGGCCGCATGGCCGATGAAATAGCAAGATATGAGCCTCGGCTTGCATTCGATGGCGGCCCGCTTGGGGTCACGATCCTGATGCGTCTGTTCGAGGATGCGCCGCAGTTGTTGCATCCTGGCGGCTGGCTGGCCATCGAGGTCGGCGCTGGACAGGGGCCGGCACTGGCCCGACGTCTGCAGCACGACAAGGCATACTCCGAAATCCGTACCGTTGCCGATGCAGGCGGCGAAGTCCGTGTCATTCTCTCCCGCCGCGCCAGGGATTGAAGCTGGATCAGCGGGTTGTTGCCGGCATGATTCCATGGCGCAGTGCCGAGGCACCGAATGACCCTGGGGGTTTCATGAGCACGCTGGACTGGACCGTGTTCGATCTGGACTACGCGCAGGAAACTGCGCGGATCGCCGCTCGGATGCGCGAGGTTACCGCGCGCATACTGCACAAACGCGGCTTGGTGGTGGCCATCTCGGGCGGCGTCGACAGTGCCGTCTGCGCGGCGCTGGCCGTGGAAGCCGTGGGCGCCGCGCGCATGCTCGCGCTCATCCTCCCCGAACGCGACTCGGCAGCTGCCAGTGCACGCAATGCGCGCATTCTTGCGGAACATCTTGGCGTACGCGTGGAAACCTTCGACATTGCGCCTGCCCTGTCAGCCATCGGCTGCTACAGCGCCCGCGACGAGGCTGTGCGCAAGGCACTGCCTGAATACAACAGCGACTGGCGCATGAAACTTGCCATCAGCGGTGGCCTTGATGGGCGGATCAATCATTTCAGGCTCGTCGCCCAGTCACCGGATGGCGTGCTGCACGAGCGCGCGCTGGGCCACGCCGAGTACCTGCAGATCGTTGCGGCCACCAGCTTCAAGCAACGCCTGCGCAAGACGCTGGAGTACTTCCATGCGGACCGGCTGAACTATGCCGTTGTCGGCACCCCCAACCGGCTTGAATACGACCAAGGGTTTTTCGTCAAAAACGGCGACGGCTCCGCGGACATCAAGCCCATCGCACACCTGTACAAGTCCCAGGTCTACGCCTTGGCGCAGCATCTGGGCCTGCCGAAATGCGTCAGCACGGCCACGCCAACCACCGATACTTATAGTCTGGCGCAAGGCCAGGACGAGTTCTATTTCGCCCTGCCATGGAAGCAGATGGATCTGGCACTCTGGGCGCTGGACCACAATGTGTCGATCGCTGAACTCGCGTGCGCGCTGGATATCTCCGAGGCTGCCGCGCAAGCGGTGTACACGGACATCCGGTCCAAGCGCCGCAGCACGCGCTACTTGCACCGTGCCCCCATCCTGCTCGGCGATGAGGAAGCGCTGACTGCAGGTACAGACGCGTGAGCCCAGCCAGCACTGAAGCCAGCCAAGTCTATACGACCAGGATCGGCGATTGCGTGCAGGACCGCGATACAGTCGTCGCCATCTGGCACGGCAACCTGGGGCAGCCTGCGCGTCATGCGCCCAAGTACGACTGGTTCTATCTCGGCTGCCCTTGGGGCCAGCCGCTGCTGGCACTCCTGCGCCATGAACCCAGTGCGACATGGATCGGCACATGTGCCGCGGGTCCGCGCCGGATGCTATGGCAGGGGCGTGAAATCCGCGCGGGCGTGCTGGTCGACATGGCGGTCATGCAGCGGCACCGCTCGCTTGGGCCCGCCTTGATCATGCAGTCCGCGTTGATTGCGGCTGCCGCCAGTCGTTTCGAGATGATCTACGGATTCCCGAATCCGAAGTCGCTGGCGGTCGCCAAGCGCCTGGAATACACCGTGGCCTGTGATCTGGTCCGCTACTCCTGTGTACTGCGCTACAGGCGGTACCTCGAACGGATCATGCTGCCTCCGATCGCCAGACCGCTTGCCTGGGTGCTCGATGCCATAGGTCGATTCCGTCATTCGCCGCCGTATCGCATTCGGAAAGCTGGCGTGCACGCCAATTGGCAGGATTGCGCGGACTCGCGCATGGATGCGCTTTGGCAGAAGTCCCCACGTGGTGACGGCCCCATCACGGTTCGCGATGTCGCATTCCTGACCTGGCGTTTCGAGGGTTTTGACGTCGCGCGTACACGCTATCTGGTGTTATGCGCCCCACGCGATCCTGAAACGCTACTGGCCTGGTTCGCCTGCCAGATGGTTGATGACACCCTGCATGTGCGCGACTTCTGGTCGGATCTGGGTGCGACCGATCTGGCCTCGTTCCATATTGATGCGCTGGTACGTGCCAGCCGTCAGATCGGATGTCGCGCCATCTCGATCGAACATGCAGGCTCGCCTAACACTGTCGCGGCACTTCTGGCTTGTGGCTTCCACGAACGCAGCCGCCGGCCGGTCATTATCCGCTGGAGCAGCGTTGCCCAGGGCAGTGGCGCACGGACATTCCAGCACCTCACCGCGGCCGACGAGGACGAATAGCCTCCGGCCTTGCCACGGCGCTGCCGACGGAAACGCCGCGGCCTGCCCCTGCTAGCCGCTGACCGCTCCGGCAGCGGAGACATTGAAGTGCAGAACGCCCTGGGCACTAGTCGTGTAGCCGCTTCCCGGTGCCACCGTTATCGTGAGCGTGCCACCGCTTGCGGCTGCAGTGACGCTGTAACTGGTAGAGGGCTGGAGTTCGGTGATGACATGCTCAGCCGCACTCGTAGGAACCGTGTAGGAGATGGTTCCAGCAATCGGCGTGCCCGGGGTGCCGGTGCTGAAAATCACCACGTCGTTGCCATTGCCACTGCCGTTATCGGCAAGCACCACGCCAGTGATGCCGCCCTGCGCATTCGTGACTGGCGATGCCCCGGCAACGGTGGAGGCAGACGAGGACAGGTCGAACACAGTCAGCCACTGCTGGCTGACGTTGCTGTTGGGCGGACGCACCTGGACCTGGTAAACCTTGACCGGATTGTCGCCTGGATACAGTGGCAATGTAGTCAAGGTCGCATTGGCTGGCAGCACCGTGGTCATCGCACCGGCGAATTGTCCGTTGTAGTTCACGTCCAGCACGTTCTCGCCGCTCGGTGCAGTGGCCGCTGTCGGACTCGCGGGAAAGGCCCAGGCCATGTACTGGTCATAACTGGAACTGCCTTCAGTGGTCCGGTCATAGACCACGAAGCGGTTGGGGCGCAGGTAGACGATCTCGCGGGCCCACGCCGCAACGGCCGGACTGCCGGAGAAGGATCGGTACATGTCCTCCAGATGCGTGGCCAGCACATATACGTAAGAGCCACCATCCTCGAAACCGGTGACCTGGGTACGCACGTTGTTGCTTTCTGTGGTGTACGCGCCCTGGCCGAATTGATTTAGCACCGTGCCGCCACTCATGTTGCGCACGTAGAAGATGTTGTAGAGCTGGCGGTTACCTTGATAGACCGTGCCGTTGAACGAGCCGTAGTTGTCGTTGTAGATCTCGTTCTCGTCAGCGGTGCCGTTGGGATTGTGCACCAGCCAGCCGCCCGCGTTGACCAGCAATGGCGTTCCGCCGCGGACGAGGGCAAGACTGCCTTGGTCGAAGTACTCCTCACCCTGTGCCGGATTGTTCACATAGGGGCCGGCGCGGAACGACATCCAGGTCGCGCCCGTGGTCCAGTCTGAACGGGCGGCGACTGCACCCATGCCGGGCGCGAGGTAGGACAGGGGTTGTGTGCTCAAGGGAGCCGTGGGTGCATTGGGATCGATTTCGAGGAACGCGAGCCACGGATCCGCAGGGCTGAAGTTCGAAGTCGCCGTGGTCACATCCTGCAGATACTGGTTGAACACCGGTGCAAGCGGTGATTTCCAATAGACAAGCTCACCGGCAATTTGCTGGAACATCCCGACGGACGGCGTACCAGGCGGTTGCGTATTGCTGTTTGCATGATTCGTGTCGCGGTCATCGAAGTAATTGAGCGACGGCCAGGTGAACTGCATCACGTAGTTGGCGATGTCCAGTGGATAGCTGTACGGCGCCGACCCTGTGATCAGATTGATCCCTTTCGCAGTCATTACTTCACGCATTGGCAGACTCATGTTGAGGATGCCGAGCGGTGCGTAATTGGCGAAACCTTCGGGCCAGCCACCACCCAGCAGGTGCTTCTGGTAGTAGGGCTGCACGCGCGCGTAAAACTGGTTGTTGAGCCAGTCGTTCCATTCCGTGCTCGCGTCGGGATTGTCGCCATCGGTCGCCAGCGCGATCACGGCCTTGGCGTGGAAATAGCCAGCGTAGTAGTTGCTCTGCGGATTGGCATACTCGAAGTTGGCGGCTCCGTTTGGATCCTCGAACGCCGACAACCAGGCGTTCGCCGTGGTGTAGACCTGCTGCCGCTGCGCCGGAGTCAGGAGGTTGTACAGCCAGTCGTAGCCGAGTCCGAATCCAACTCCGTAGAAGCGGATGGCGTAACCATCGTCCACCAAGGGATTCTCGCCGAGATTGCCACTGCCGGTCGAATAGGGTGTGGACATCTTCATCAGG
>Ga0315298_1011569_pt1 | contig 10322 bp, 8 predicted proteins | sample WHS_1_MG_FD_203077 | JGI IMG/M metagenome (GOLD analysis project Ga0315298, IMG submission 203077) | Extremophilic microbial mat communities from Washburn Hot Springs, YNP, Wyoming, USA - WHS_1_MG | ecosystem: Environmental > Aquatic > Thermal springs > Hot (42-90C) | place: USA: Wyoming...
TGTTGTACAAGAACGCACGTAGGAGGTTGCCGTGCCGAGTTCGCGGCTTCAGGGATTCTATCACCTTTCACCGGCCGAGCGGGCGCGCCAAGTGGCCGAGTTCGCCGGCCTGAGCGAGGAGGAGGCAGCCCTGCTGACTTCCGAATCGCCCCTGACGCTCCAGCAAGCCGATCGCATGATCGAAAACGTGGTGGGCGTGTATGGCCTGCCCCTGGCCATCGCGACGAACTTTGTCATCAACGAACGCGATTATCTCATCCCGATGGTCATCGAGGAGCCTTCGGTAGTGGCCGGCTTAAGTTATGCCGCGCGGCTGGTGCGCGCAGGGGGTGGGTTCCATGCCTTGGCCGATGCCCCTGAGATGATCGGCCAGATGCAAGTGCTCGACGTGCCCGATCCCGCCGCGGCGCGGCTGCGCCTCCTGGCCGCCGAAGGCGAACTCCTTGAGCGTGCCAATGCCTGCGATCCCGTGCTCATCGCCCTTGGGGGAGGAGCGCGCGCCCTGCAGGTGCGCCTGGCCGAAAGCCCCCTCGGCACGATGCTCATCGTGCACCTCGTGATGGACGTGCGCGATGCGATGGGCGCGAACGCCGTGAACACCGCCGTCGAAGCCCTAGCCCCGCACGTGGAACGCCTCACCGGCGGGCGCGTGCTCTTGCGCATCGTAACGAACCTTGCCGATCGCCGGCTGGCCCGCGCCTGGGGCATGGTGCCCAAAGAGGAACTCGCCTTGGAGGGGCTTTCGCCGGAAGAGGGCGTCCAACGCATTTTGGAGGCCCAGGCCTTCGCTGAGGCCGACCCCTACCGCGCTACCACACACAACAAAGGGATTATGAACGGCATTGATGCCGTGGCCATCGCCACGGGGAACGATTGGCGCGCCATCGAAGCGGGGGCGCATGCTTACGCCGCGCGGAGCGGCCGCTATAGGCCCCTCACCACGTGGGAGCGGGACGCGCAAGGCAACCTGGTGGGGAGCATCGAACTGCCGATGGCGGCGGGCATCTTTGGGGGGGCGACGCGCGCCCATCCCCAAGCGCGCCTGGCGATCAAGATTTTGGGGGTGCGCACGGCCCAACAATTTGCCGAAGTGATGGCCGCCGTGGGCCTGGCGCAGAACCTGGCTGCCCTGCGGGCCTTGGCGATGGAGGGCATCCAACGCGGGCATATGAAATTGCATGCCCGCCAAGTGGCGATGGCTGCCGGCGCCATCGGTGAAGAAGTGGAGGCAGTGGTCGAACGGATGCTCTCCGAGGGCACGGTGCGCTCCGATCGCGCGGCGGAGATCCTCGCCGCCTTACGGCGGGAGGGGCACCGATGAGCATCATGAAACCCCTCCGTGCGGTGGGCATCGTGGGCTATGGGGCCTATATCCCGCGCTTTCGCCTGAGCGCTTCGGAGATTGACCGCGTTTGGCACGGCGGAGAGGCGCTGGCCCCCATCCGCGAAAAGGCCGTGGCCGGCCTGGATGAAGATACCGTAACCATCTCCATCGAGGCGGCGCGCAATGCCCTGGCGCGTGCCGGCATCGCGCCTTCGAAACTGCGCGCCGTATGGGTGGGGAGCGAATCGCACCCATATGCCGTCAAACCCTCGTCGGCCATCGTCGCCGAGGCCATCGGGGCCACCCCGGAAACACTGGGCGCCGATTGGCAATTTGCCTGCAAAGCGGGCACCGAAGCCCTCCAGGCCGCTATCGCGTTGGTCGGCTCGGGCATGGCCGATTACGCCATGGCCATCGGGGCCGATACGGCCCAAGGCCGCCCAGGTGATGAATTGGAATACACGGCGGCGGCGGGCGGGGCCGCTTACATCGTCGGCCCGGCCGAAGAGGCCATCGCTATCCTCGAAGGCTCTTATTCCTATGTTACCGATATGCCCGATTTCTGGCGGCGCCCGACGCAACACTATCCCCAACATGGGGGGCGGTTCACGGGCGAGCCGGCTTATTTCGCCCATTCGGAGGCCGCCGCGCGCGCCTTGATGGAGGGCCTCCACATCGCGCCGCAGGAGGTTACTTGGGCAGTGTTTCACCAGCCGAACGCGCGCTTCCCACGGCGGGCCGCGCAAGAGTTGGGGTTTCAGCCTGGCCAGATCGCACCGGGCCTTTTGGCAGAAGAGATCGGCAATACCTATGCCGGCTCATCCCTCTTGGGGTTGAGCGCCGTTTTGGACCTTGCCGAGCCGGGTCAGCGCATCCTGCAGGTCTCTTTCGGCTCCGGCGCGGGGAGCGATGCCTTCCTTTGGCGCGTTACGGGGCGCATCTCCGAGCGGCGCAACGCGGCGCCTTGCACGCGGGCCTACCTAGCGCGGCGCATCCCCATTGATTACGGCACCTACGTCCGCTACCGCGGCAAGTTGCAGATGCACTAGGAAAGGCCTGCCCTATGAGAGAGGTCGCCATCCTTGGCCTTGGGCAAACGCCGGTCGGTGAGCATTGGGAAATTAGCCTGCGCGATTTGGGGGCGCAGGCCGTCGTTGCTGCCTTGAAAGATGCTGGCTTGGAGGCCGCAGAACTCTTGGTGGTGGGCAATATGCTTTCGGGCAGCCTTTCGCACCAAGAAAATCTCGGGGCGCTCATCGCCGACTATGCCGGCTTGCGGGGCATCGAAGCGCTCAAGGTGGAGGCCGCCTGCGCCTCCGGGGCGATGGCGGTGCGCATGGCCTATTTGGCCGTAGCAGGGGGTTTGGTGGATGTGGCCATCGCGTGTGGTGTAGAAAAGATGACCGATGGCTCCGGCGAAGAGACGACCACTGCCCTTGCCGCCGCCGCCGATGATCTCTTTGAGAGCGATCAGGGGGTCTCTTTTGTGGCGCTCAACGCCATGCTCATGCGCCGCTATATGCACGAATTCGGCTACCGCCGTGAGGATTTCGCTGAGTTTGCCGTCAATGCGCACCGCAACGCGGCGCGCAACCCCAACGCTATGTTTCGCCGGCCCATCACCCACCAGGCTTTTGCGGAGGCCAAGATGATCGCCACGCCCATCAGCCTGTTGGATTCTGCCGGCATTGGCGACGGGGCGGCGGCCGTGGTGTTGGGGCCGGTGGATTGGGCGCGGCGGCAAGGGGGCGCAATCATCCGCATTGCCGCTTCGGCCAGCGCCACCGATTCCGTAGCCCTGCACGATCGGGATGATCCCCTCGACCTTCAGGCGGCCTCTCGCTCGGCCCAGCGTGCCTATGCCCAGGCCGGCGTCGGCCCACAGGATATTGACCTGTTTGAACTGCACGACGCGTTTACGATTATGTCCGCCCTGTCGCTCGAAGCCGCCGGCTTTGCGCCGCGAGGCGGCGGAGTGCGCTTGGCCCTCGAAGGGGAGATCTCCCTTCAGGGGCGCATCCCCATCTCGACGATGGGGGGCCTCAAGGCCCGTGGGCACCCCGTGGGGGCGACGGGCGTCTATCAGATCGTCGAGGCCGCCCTGCAACTGCGCGGGCAGGCCGGAGAAAACCAAATCCCCAACTGCCGCCTGGCGATGACGCAGAATATCGGGGGCAGTGGGGCAAATGTTGTCACGCACATCCTAGAACGCCTTGCTTAGTACGGAGGTTCAAAGCATGACCATCCCTTCTTATTGGCGAACGCGCAAACAACGGCTCAGCCTGCAGGGCGAAATCTGTCCCCATTGCCAACGGCGCTTGTTCCCCCCACGGGATATTTGCCCTTACTGTAACGGCCCTGCCAAGGTGGCGATCCCCTTCAGTGGGCGGGGAAGGGTTTATTCCTTTTCGTTGGTGCACAATGCGCCGGCCGGGTTTGAACCGTACGCACCTTATCTCGTCGCCCTCATCAAACTCGAAGAAGGCCCCCTGGTAACGGCCCAGTTGACGGATGTCTCGCCGGACGAGGTATCCATCGGCATGCCCGTCGAGATGGTAACGCGTAAACTGCGCGAAGAGGGCGAGGAGGGGTTGATCACCTACGGCTACAAATTCCGCCCCCTTTTGCAAGCCGTCGAGGCCTCATAAGGTTTTGCAGCGCTCGGGGGAGCCTTGCCCCCTTTGACGCCCCAGCGCCCCTGGCATAGAATCGCCCATGTTTACAAGTATTTCGGTGCAAAGGGGGGCGAGGCATGAGGGCGCTCATCACCGGGGGATGCGGTTTCATCGGCAGCCATTTGGCCGAGGCGCTTTTGGCGCGGGGCGATGAGGTTACCGTCATAGATGACCTCTCGACGGGGCAATTTGAAAACATCGAGCACCTCGTCGGGCGGCCGGGGTTTCGTTTCGCCATCGAGACGATCCTCAACGAGACGGTCATGGATCGCCTGGTGAGCGAGTGCGACCTCATCTACCATTTGGCGGCGGCAGTAGGGGTAGAACTCATCGTCAGCGACCCCGTGCGCGTCATCGAAACGAACATCAAGGGCACCGATGCCGTCTTGCGCATTGGGGCGCGTTACCGAAAAAAGGTGCTCCTGGCTTCCTCTTCCGAGGTGTATGGTAAGAGCGAAGAGGTGCCCTTCCGCGAGGATGCCGACCGCCTCCTCGGCCCCACCACCCGCAGCCGTTGGAGTTATGCCTGCTCCAAAGCGATGGATGAGTTCCTCGCCCTGGCCTATTTTCGGCGCTATGCGCTCCCCGTCGTCATCATGCGCTTTTTCAACACCATCGGCCCGCGCCAAACGGGGCGCTATGGCATGGTGGTGCCGCGTTTTGTGCGGCAGGCTCTCCTCAACCAGCCCATCACCGTATACGGAGACGGCCAACAGTCGCGTTGCTTCACCTCCGTCAAAGACGTGGTGCGCGCCGTCATCGGCCTGGCCGATTCGCCCCAAGCGGTGGGGCAGGTGTTCAACATCGGCAGCCAGGAGGAGGTTACGATCGAAACCCTTGCCCGCCGCACCATCGCCCTGACGAATAGCCGCTCGGAGATCGTCTTTATCCCCTACGATCAAGCCTATGAGCAAGGGTTCGAGGATATGCGCCGCCGCGTGCCCGATATCTCGCGCATCAAGAGCGTCATCGGCTGGGAGCCGCAAATCTCCTTGGATGGCATCCTCCGCGAGGTGATCGCCGACATGCGCCAACGCCTAGCCCGCGAGGCCCTCCAAAAGGAGGAAGGGGCATAAATGCTCGCCTCTCGCGCCCGATCGGTGTGGCTATTCGCCCTGGCCCTTTGGCTAGGGATAGGCGTATTAGCCTGCTATCCCGCCTCACCCAGGCCCCCTACCCCCACGCCGGATTACCCAGCCCTTGAGACGCGCGTGGCTGCCCAACTGGGCGCCACGATGACGGCGCGCGCTCCCTTACCCACGCAGACGCCCCTCCCCACGGAGACGCCGCGCCCTCCCGCGAGCACGGAAACACCTGCCCCTACGGCTAGCCCGTCGCCGCTCCCTACGGTTTCGTTCGCCTCGCCGCCGGTAGCCTTTGTACGATTGGGCCAAGATCAAGCGGCGAACATCATCCTCCGTGAGGCCCTCGGCGGCCAAGAGGAAATCCTCACCCACTTTGCCGAGCCGCTCGGCATCACGAGCCTCACCTGGTCGCAAGATGGGGAATGGTTGGCCTTCGTCAGCGCGCACGATTTCATCCGCAGCCGCGAGGATGAGTACAACGTCTTTATGATGCGCTACGATGGCTCCGAGGTGCGCATGATCACGGGGGATTATATGGACCCCGAAAAGGCCACTGGTCCCTTCGTGCCCCTCACAGGGTGGGTGATGGGCGCCAAGGGCACCTGTTTGGTCTATGCTCAGGGCGCCGCTAACCCCGTTGAGGCCGATGCATCCGGCCATTTCGAACTCCCGGCTGTGCCGCTAGAAGCGCGATGGGCGCGCGCTATTTGCCGAAGCGGCGAACTCGTCCTCCAAGGGAGCGTGGATCTGGTACGGATCCGCGAGGCGCTGGTGCCCGTCAATATCCGTGTGGAGCCAAAAGGCCAAGGGTGGCAGCGCATTGCCCTATCCAAAGCGGGGGCGATGGTCGGTGGCACTTTTTACCGTTGGGCGCTAGACGAAGAGGGCTACCCCCGCTATGCCTTTGACGGCGTCATCCTGGATATAGAGGCTGGTACGCGCTATACGCTCACCTTGCCTGCCGAAATGACCTTTCTGGGGTTAGATTGGTCGCCCAAAGGGGGCGTCCTCGTGGCTGCCCTCACCGCCGAGACGGGTACATCCCTTTGGCTTTTCGCGCCCGATGGCACTGCCATCCGGTCGCTCGTGGAGATTCCCAACCCCGAACAGGAGATCTTGACCGCGGCGAACCCGGCTTGGTCCCCCGATGGGGAGGAAATCGTTTTTGAACTGCGCCACTGGTATTGGTGGGGAGAAAACCAATATCGGACGGAACTCATGCTTGTCTCTGCGGAGGGGAAGGATCTGCGCCCTTTGGTGGAGACGGCCTGGGGCGAACACGCTACCTCGCCCTCTTGGGCGCCGCATGGCAAGGCCGTCTATTTCCAACTTGCCAAGGCGGAACCCGGTACCGTTTTCCACGAGGTGACCGGCGGAGACATTTACTTTAAATGGTTAGAGGGAGAAGGGATCATCCCTTGGACGAACGATGGCGTGAGCCTATACCCCGCCGTGCGCCCTGCGCCCCAATAGCGGCGGGTGTGAAAGGAGGTTCCCTATGCGCGTTACGGGCGTCAAAACGTTTCTCGTCTCCCCGGCGAGCCACCTCGCCGGGATGATCGGTGGCAAGAATTTGCTTTTCGTCAAGGTGGAGACGGATAGCGGCATCGTGGGCTGGGGAGAGGCGTATACGCAACTCGACCGCGACCGCAATATCGAGCGGCATGTGCAAGACCTGGCGCGCTACCTCATTGGCCGTGAGGTGTGCCACATCCGCCATTTCACCCATATGGTCATAGAGGATTTTGCCGGCCGCCGTGGCGCTATGGACCTTTATTGCGCGCTCAGCGGCCTGGAACAAGCCCTCTGGGATGCCTGGGGCAAGCGCTTGGGCGAGCCGGTGTATAACCTCCTCGGCGGCCCATGCCGTGAGCGCATCCGCGTCTATGCGAATGGTTGGTACGGAGGAGCGCGCACGCCTGACGAATACGCTCAAAAGGCACTTGAGGCCGTGGCGCGCGGCTTTACCGCGCTCAAATTCGACCCCTTCCCCGGCCCATGGCGACTGTATATCACGCGGGAGATCGAAAATCGGGCCATCGAGAACGTCCGCGCCGTGCGCGAGGCCGTTGGCCCAGGGGTGGATCTCCTCATCGAGGGGCACCGTCGGCTGGCCCCGATGCATGCCGTGCGAATCGGCGAGCGCTTGGCGCCTTACGCCCCCTTTTGGTATGAAGAACCCGTGCCGGCTGATAACGTGGCCGCGCTTGCCGAGGTGCGTCGCCAGGTACGTATTCCCATCGTTACAGGCGAGACGCTTTACTCCAAATCGGCCTTCGTGCCCATCCTCGAGGCGCGTGCGGCGGATATCCTGAACCCAGACGTGTGCAACTGCGGCGGCATCCTCGAACTGAAGGAGATCGCCGCGATGGCCGAGCCGCATTTCGTGGCCATTTCTCCGCACAATTACAACAGCGTAACCGTCGGCCTTGCGGCCACCATTCAGGCCTCGGCCTGCATGCCGAACTTTATCATCACGGAATATTTTGTGAACTTTGAAGAGACCGGGCACGATATTGCCATCCATCCCTTCCCCGTCGAGGAGGGCGGCTATATTGCCCTACCCAAAGCCCCTGGCTTGGGGATGGAACTCGATGAGGCGCGCCTCGCCGCCTGGCCCTATCGAGAGTACCCACCGCGCAACTTGCCGCGTTTAGAGGGGTAACTTTGGTGCGTGCCCGTGAGGGTTATACAATGGAAGCATCCATTACCCGCATGAAAGGAGCAAACGAGTGAATGAGGTTAATCCTCGAAAGGGGTTTGGCGCCCTCAAGCGTTGGGGGGCGCCCATCCTGTTTGGGGCCGCTGTTTTGGCCATAGTGGTCTATGGCGTGATTCTGATCACCTCCCCCGAATCGGGCCGTCCTTGGGCGCGCGCCGCCGTGCCTACGCTGGGGGTTCGGCCCACGCGCACGGCCACCCCCACGGCCACGCCACTCCCGCCTACGGCGACGCCCATCCCACCCACGCCCACGGCCACACCCATCCCGCCGACGGCTACACCTCTACCGCCTACGCCGACGCCGCTCCCACCTACGGAGACGCCGCTCCCTCCCACCGCCACGCCCTTGCCGCCCACGCCTACGCGCGTGCCGCCTACGGCCACCCGTCGGCCGCCGACGGCCACGCCCGTGCCTGTAACGATCCTCGACCAAGTGCCGATTGATAACGGCGAGTGGGGCAAAGAATTCATTTACGTCAAGAACGAAGAGCCGATCTACATCGTAGGGAGCGATGGCCACCGCTACCGCGCCGAGTTGGGGTTCCTCTCCCTGCCGAGCGCTGTGCAAAAGACCCAGGAATTCTGGAGTTACGCCCGCTTGGGTGGCGCCAACTGGAAGATGATCCTCGAGACGCGCGCCTCGGTGCAGTGGGTTTCTTGCACGGATAAGATGAACGTCTGCTCAGAGGCGGCTTGGTCCAACTCGCTGGCAAGCGTTACGATCAAGGTGTATCTCAAGCCGCACGTCTGGCAGGCCCTGCTCAATGACCATTTGGCCGGCGGGTGGCAGGCCACCACGCGCAATGCCTACTATGGCGAGGTGCAGAACGCCGTCTTTTATCCCCTCGTCAAGGCCGCGCCCGATGCGCCCTGCGTCGGCTTTCGCTTCACGCGGGTGGATTAAGGAACCCCAAGCCGCCTCAGAGCGCAAGATCTACCCTCCCGCAGGTTTGGAACCTGCGGGAGGGTTCTTTAGGGGCCTAACAGCCCCTTTGCGAGGCACCATCCTCGCACTCCTTTTTCTCACCCTCCCGCAGGTTTGGAACCTGCGGGAGGGTTCGTTAGGGGCCTCACAGCCCCTTCGCGAGGCACCCTCCTTGGCGTATCCCTCACCCCTAGCCCCTCTCCCATTTTGGGAGAGGGGCTTGAAGGGTGAGGGTTTCGCGAGCGCCGCAAGGCGCTAATCCCCCCTCAATGTATGGGGGTAAGAGGCCTCGCGGCCCCTTTGCGAGGCAGGAGCCTCGCGCTCCCTCTCGGAGCGCGGGCCTCCTGGCCCGCGAGCGCCGTAAGGCGCTAATCCCCCCTCAATGTATGGGGGGTAAGAGGCCTCACGGCCCCTTCGCGAGGCAGGAGCCTCGCGCTCCCTCTCTCCTCGGAGCGCCGTAAGGCGCTAATCCCCCCCTCAATGTATGGGGGTAAGAGGCCTCGCGGCCCCTTTGCGAGGCACCATCCTCGCGCTCCTTTTTCTCACCCTCCCGCAGGTTTGGAACCTGCGGGAGGGTTCTTTAGGTGCCTCGTGGCCCCTTTGCGAGGCACCCTCCTTGGCGTATCCCTCACGGGCGCCTTGTTTTCCCTAGGCTCCATGGGTAATATCATGGGTACATACCCTTTGGGGAAGCATCGCACATGGGGCACAAAAGCAAGCATATCGCCATCGTCGGCGCGGGGCCGGCGGGTATTTTTGCCGCCCTCGCGGCGCGAGGGCGGGGCGCGCGCGTCTCCCTCCTGGATACGAACGAGACCGTGGGGCGCAAAATCCTTGTGACGGGCAACGGGCGCTGCAACATCACAAACGTCCATGCCTCGGCGGAGCGCTACGTCTGCGCAGACCGCGCCTTTGTAGCCACGGCCTTGGGCTTATTCGGCCATCCCCAGACGGTCGCTCGCTTACGCGATCTGGCCATCCTCACCTACGCCACGCCCGATGGCTGGTGCTATCCCCTCTCCGAATCGGCGGCGACGGTCGTAGCCGCCTTTGAGGCGGCCCTGCGCTTGGCAGGCGTGGAACTCCACCTCAAGACCAAGGTGAGCGACCTGGCCCCTGTGGGGGGCAAATGGCAGTTGACCCTCGGCGGAGGCCCCCATAAAATGGAGACCGATTGCGTGATCGTCTCGAGCGGCGGCAAGGCCTACCCCGCGCTCGGTTCCAAGGGGGAGTTGTTCCCCGTCCTAGAGCGCCTGGGGCACCGCATCGAGCCGATCTACCCGGCGCTCGTGCCCCTCACGGCGGAGATGCGGACCTTTCACAAACTCCAAGGGGTGCGCCTGGATGCGGGAGTGCGCCTTTATGAGGGAGATCGCCTTCTCGGCGAGGCCGTAGGGAACCTACTCTTTACGAGCACGGGCTTGAGCGGGCCAGCGGCGATGGACCTCAGCCACCTGGTGAGCACTCGGCCGGAGGCGGCCCGTCAGGGTGCGCTGCGCGTAGAGATAGACCTCCTCGCCTACCACCGGGGGGCCTTGGAGGATCTCATCGCGCGCCAGCGTCAGCGCCCGGTGCCGCTCGCGGTGATATT
>Ga0315298_1011570_pt1 | contig 10322 bp, 8 predicted proteins | sample WHS_1_MG_FD_203077 | JGI IMG/M metagenome (GOLD analysis project Ga0315298, IMG submission 203077) | Extremophilic microbial mat communities from Washburn Hot Springs, YNP, Wyoming, USA - WHS_1_MG | ecosystem: Environmental > Aquatic > Thermal springs > Hot (42-90C) | place: USA: Wyoming...
TATAGCAAATTTTTTTACCCTGGGTGATTTTTATCTTGCAATTCATTCCTTTTTCCCCTGTAAAGACTTCCAGGGTGGGTGAGTTTTACTTTGCAACCCCGGGTGAATTTTACCTTGCAACTGACACCTTTCCTCTGGGACCATAAGAAGCCCCTCTATATAGGTGAATATCTCTGGGCTCCGATGCCTTCCCCTGCATACAGTTCATTGTTTTTTGGAGATGAGGCCTACAGAGACCTTGCCACTTATAGAACGAAATCTAAGGCATTGGCCTGGAGAATGCAAAGTTTGGCCTACCGCTACTACGATGTCAGCGGTCATTCCCCCTGGACTGTCATTGAACAAGGACCACTTGATGAGACCAATCCTTGTTGGGTGGTACAGAGGGATATGTATCGCCCTCTGGCAGGTTTTCTGAAAGAATATGATTCCCGCTTCTATTCCGGGGAAAAGATAGAAAGAACGGTTTGGATTTTCAACGACACAATGAAAGATTTGTCACAAGTAAAGTTCATATGGGCGCTCTTGTATGAAGATAAGGTTATTGAGCAGGGCGGTGAAACGCTTTCAATGAGAAGCGGGACTATGATTGAGAAGAAGATAAACCTTTCCCTTCCAAAAGTTGAATCCCGCAGAAGGTTGAAATTAAGATTGTCACTTGATGCCGAGGCAGTCCCTTCCTTTAAGGAAGAATGGGGGATAGAGATCTTTCCACCTTTAACCAGGGCAATTTTCCCTTCTGCTTCCATCTGGCTCTACGACCCTAAAGGAATACTCTCCCCGATTTTGCATAAGATGAACGGTCGGTTCAATCCCCTTGAAAATCTCGCAGATTGGAATGGAGATGGCATTCTCATCATTGCTCCCCAATCTTTAGCACCTGTGCAGAAAGAGGGGCGGTTGGTTATAGGAATGGAAGGAAGCGGGAAGTCCCTATTATCTAATATGGTGGAGAAAGGAGGGAAAATCCTGATTTTGGAACAGAGTCCATCGGCGAACGATTGGCTTCCAGTTTCCCTTGATAACCAATCTTCAACATTCGCCTTTCCACAGATTTCAGTTCATCCAATCCTGAAGGATATAAACGCGGAGGATTTGCGTTGGTGGAGAGGAGATAACATAGTGAGCGAGAACGAGCCAATTCGCCCTATGCAGGCTGGTACTTTGTCGCTCGTTGTCACTGGAGCAGGAGATGGTTTATCCCACGCACCATTAGTTGAAATCAGGCAGGGAAAGGGAATCTGGCTCATCTGTCAACTTAAGGTGGCAAGCAAACTGAAAAACGAGCCAATGGCGGGATTGCTTCTTGAGAGAATGCTTGATTACCTGGCAAAATATGTTCCTCCTCAGGGCGAAACGCTCGTCTATGTTCCTTCCTCCCTTGAAGAAAAACTCAAGGAACTTCGCCTCGCCTATCGTCCACTAAAAAATTGGGATGAACTCCATTATCCTGCCGTCAATCTCCTCATAATCCAGGAAAGTGGCAGGAAAATAGAGGAGAAAGTTTCTCGTATAAAAGAGTTCCTGCAGGCGGGAGGAAAGGTTCTCTGGCATCGCCCTGAATTGGAAGATATCGCTACGATTAAGGAGTTAACAAATCAAAATATCACGATTCAGCCATACAGAGGTCCAATTGTGAGGAAGGAGGAGGTAAAAGGAGATATTCTACCTTACCTGACGAGAGAGGACCTTTATTGGCTCGGTCCTACGACGGGAGTTTGGTGGGAAACCGCACCCCTGGCAACGGATTCAACTGAAGCTATTTTTGCACCAGAGATTACAGTTGGGAATACGAAAAGATATCCCGCTACAAAAGATTGTTCGCTGACAGGACAGGTAAGTGCTCAAGGTGACGAACTGGGATTTTGGAGCAACGGAAAAGTTGAATGGGAGATAGATTTTCCCGAGACGGGAAATTATGACTTCGGCTTGGTTGCCAGAGGAACGCATTGCAAAGGGGTCTATCCCCTGGTTGAGGTTTATCTTGATGGCGAGAGGGCTGGAATTCTTTATGTTGGTAGCGAAGCGAGAAAGACCTATTCCTGTTCCTTCCAGGCGAAAAAAGGAAAGCACAAATTGGCCATAGCTTTTATAAACGATGCGTATGCTCCTCCTGAGGACCGCAATCTCTGGGTGGAAAGCTTTCTCATAGCAAAAGGAGAGAAACGAGAAAATTTGGAGGAGTTGACTTCTCCTTCGGCACTTCTATATATTCCAATTGGCAAGGGAACTTTGATTTTGAATTCCCTTAAATGGGATGAACCACCGGCTGGGAATGGATTAAAGGCAAAGCGATTTATGGGAAACTTGTTCAGCGCTTTAGGGACAACATCCCTGCCAGCGGGGCAGATAACTGTTTTGAAGGCGGAGATACTAAAACCATTGAAGGAATATCCCCTTTTACATGTAGGGAAAGGGTTTATAGAATTGGCTTCAAATGCGACATTGGAGAGCGATATAGAGATAGCGAAGGAAGGAGATTATCGGATAACGATTGTGGCAAGGGGGACAGCATTGGGTGGTATATATCCGATAGTTAGGTTGGAGATTGACGGGAAGGAGATTGGGGAGGTGGAATGCAAGGGAGGGGAAGATTGGAGTCCCCACTCAATTGTGGCGCATCTGCCGACAGGCAGGCACAATTTCAGATTGAGCTTCATAAACGATGAATATAAGCCACCTGAGGACAGGAATCTCTGGATATCCCGGGTGGAATTTGAGGGGTTTTAAGGGTGGATTTTTGGGGGCATCATGTACTGCCCCCATTTTATCAAGTGGCGCCTTCGTCAATTTACAGAAAAATTACACCACCGAAACTCATTGTGTAGCAAAGGAAAAGAAAAATTGGAATACGACATTCTATCTTTGAACCATACGACATTTTAACCTTTAAACTACAGGGCTTCAGAGTTTCGTGACAGGAACCGTTATATCAACAGGAGGTGGACACACGCTTGCTATAGAACAAGATGGTTCTTTGTGGGTGCGGGGAATGAATCTGGCCAACTTGGCGATGGAACATAAAGAGATAGGTATTCCCCATGAGGTAGAAATATTCTTCAATGCTTTTTTCTTCTTACAATTCTTATCACCTTCTTCAGAATGTCAGGATAATTTGTTGTAATGAGAGGAATGCCCACAGAAATCAGTTTTTCCATATCTTTTCTCTTGTCAACAGTCCATGCATTAACAACAAATCCTTTCTCTGTGAAAGTTTTGAAAATTTCGTCAGTCAGAGTGTGGTATTCAATATTTATCATCTGAATTCCCCATCTGAGTAGCTTGTAAATGTTATCAGGAATCTTTAAAGTTATGAAAGCGGTAGGAAGAGAAGGGAACAATTTTCTTGTCTCAATCAGATATTTCAGGTGAAATGACCCTATGATAACTTTCTCTTCTACACTTTTCTTTCTAACAATATCTATGATTTTTTTTACATCTGCCTGTTTTATTTCTATGAGCAATTTTGTTTTTTTATCAAGTATCTCAAGAGTTTCTTCAAGAGTCGGGACTTTTACATCTTTGAAAGCCCCTTTCCATTCCCCTGCATCCAGTTTTCTTATCATATCAAGGCGTAACTCTTCTACATATCCGGTTCCATTTGTCGTCCTGTCAACTTTTTCATCATGTATTACAACAATTTTTCCGTCTTTCGTTTCTCTCACGTCAAGTTCTATTATATCAACTCCGATTTCCATTGCTTTTCGGAAAGAAATGAGCGTATTTTCCGGATAGAGACAACTTAATCCTCTATGAGCAACAACAATTGTATTTTTCATTTATGGAAACCCGGTATATTTCTCTGCAATTCCTTCAAGAATTCCAAGTTCATCTGCTATATCAAGTACTGTTAATCTTCTTCTTATAAACCTTGAAAGCAAAATATCTTTCAGGATGATCTCTTTTTCTACTCCAATATTCTGTAAAGTAATCGGGCAATTTGCTCTTTCCAGAATTCTTTTTATCTGTAAAGGGGAATACACGAGAGGAAAAACTTCTTTTTTTATCAATCCCCATTTCCCCGTTAAATTTTCTCTTATCAGTGTTATCACTTTCTGTTTATTCCTGAATTCTTTTTCTATTACCTTTTCACCTTTTGGGAAAACAGAAATGATTTTTTCTAACTTTTCCCTGTAATCAATTTTATTCCTTTTCAATAACTTATCAATGTCAGATGGTTCAATACTTTTCAGTTTTTCGTAAATAAGGGAAGAAATATAAATCCCTACTCCTACCTGAATTCCATGATAGGCATAAATTTCTTTTTCCTTGTGGTGGGCATACATATCAAGGAAATGGGAAATCAGGTGTTCGCCTCCTGAAGCAGGAGAGGATTTTCCTGCAATCAGCATTGAAATTCCGCCCAGGTTAAGCCCTTCCATAAGAAGTTTTATTGTTTTTTCATCCCTTTTAAGGATTTTTGAACCTTCGCCGATATAATGTTTTTCTGCTCCGGTAACTATCAGGGAGGGCAGGGGGCAGAAATTTTCTCCTGTCAGTAATGAAGAAATTTTCCAGTCGCTATTTGCAAATGCTTTTGCAAGACTGTCAGCAAAACCTGCCTTGATTAAATCCAATGGTGCCTGGGCAAGAATTTCGGTATCACTTAAAACACCTATTACCGGTCTTACCGGAAAAACACTTTTTAGCCCTTTAACAATAAGAGAGGAGACCCCTGAAGTAAAAGCATTATTTGAAGGAGCGGTCGGGAAACTTATTACTGGAATTTCCAGTTTATCTCCGGTATATTTGCCCAAATCCGTAATTGTTCCGGCTCCAACTGTTAAAATAAGATTCTTATCTTCTGCAGTTCTAAAAATCCGGTCCATGTATTCCTCTCTTGCTGAGACAATTTTTTCATTTTTCGGGTAAATGATGAGAGGATAAGTTTTAAATTTTTCTTTAAGGATTTCTTCGCATCTTTTCCCTGCGACTTCCCATGTAATATTGTCGGATAAAATAAGAATTTTCTTTTTAGTTTTTTTGTCGATGAGAGAAGAGACAAAATCCGATATTTTACAGATGCTCTTATTTTCTGTTAAGATTTTTTTAACGGGTATGGAGTGCTTCTGTTTGCAATATGGACAGGCGAATTCTTTGCCTAAAAATTGATAGATATTCGTTTTATTCATTGCCATTTGTGTTATTCGTGGGAAAGGGAAATCTGTAAAGGGAGGCGTTCAGTTCTACTGATTCAAAAAGAATGCCTTCTTTCGCCATCCTATCCAAGTTTGGCGTAACATCCAGTTTCTGACTGTAACAGCCAACAGTATCCCATCTTTGCTGGTCACCGAAAACGAACGGAATATTTAGTTTTTTCATATATTTTTCTCATTACCACGGGAATTTTTCCTTCTACTTTACGAAAAATGCCAGGATGCGCCAACTCCTGTTGGAGATGAAAGGTATTCATTTTTGGCATTTTTCGTCGCAGGTCAAAGCCTACGACTACCCGTTCAGAAGACCCGACTTTGGTCGGAGTTCTTCACCACTTATAGACGGCTTTTACTGAGATTTTACTTCCAGATAATAAAAGCATTGAATCCTAAATTATCTCAGACTAATGACCTCATAATTTTCAAGGTAAGGTAAAACAAAGGAAATTCCTTTTCCGGATTTCTTCAATTTCAATTTTTTGTTTGTCCAAAGTGCTTGGATTTCTTTAACTTTTGCTCCAAAAAAGCCGATTTTCAGATTTTCCAATGGTTGAATATAAGTTAAAGGTCTCCTCACGCCGGAAGTATGGTTAACGAGGTGCAGGAAAATCTTGTCCATACTCTGTCTTAGGTTTACTTCCACCCAGGGTGCATTTTCAACCGTAACCGGTATCCGGCTCAATTGAGAAACAAAATTCTTTATCAAATTCAGATAATCCGGGAAATGGTAAGTATATAAATCTAAACCGAATGTCCCGGCCAGATAAATTACTTTTCCTTTTCCAAATTGATTTGTTACTAGAAATGGTTTAGAAGATATTTTCGGATCCCCTTCATACCGGTTCACTAACTTTTCGCAGAAAAAAACAGGAGATGCTCCGCTGGTTAACTTTATCTCAATACCATAAGTTGGTGCAGGAAGAAACTTCTTATTTATACCCCTCACTGTCGTTCTATTCCCAAAGGGGAGAGAATCTGATAGTGCGACATAATCCCATCTCATCGGACCAAAGATTTGTCCGGCAAAATCAACTCCAAACAGTTTATTCAACTGAAAATTATCTTTTCTTTCTCCGTACTCGTTATAGAGAGAGGTCTCAAAACTAGCAACTAAATTGCCTCCCTTTTCCACAAAATCACTGAGATATTCAACCGACCCCTCAGAAAGGCAGGTGGAATTTGGCAATATCAGCAATTGATACTTCTGTAAATCTTTTAAATTTTCCTCGTCAATAACATCAAAAGGTACCTGTGCCCTGACCAGCCCTTCGTAGTATCCCATAAATTCCTTCCGGACATCACCGAATTTCCTTGATTCCATTACTTTCGTGAAATCCGTCAGTTGAACAGAAGAACCGGCGTAAAAGTTTGCCGAATTATACGACCAGAAAAGCGCAACTTTTGCCAGGGATTTTGTCCGAAAGAAAACACCGGCATTTCTTTTAATGAATTCATTATATTTTCCCACCACCTTTATTTCCGGCTGCAGAACATGGTGCGGATGAAAGGCACACCAGATATTCGCTCCGCCGGCCAATGTTTCAGCCAACATGATACTCATTTCTGTTTCAGGCAGCATATACCATGACCAGGGCTTGTGGCCTGCACAATCAGCCACCAAAACTGGTTTTCCTCCGGATTGACTGGCGAGGAGTTTGGCGGTCATTCCCGGTTGGTAAATAGAAACCTGATTTATATCCTCAAAAAGAAAACCTCCTTCGGCTATGAGCATATCAGAATTTTTAATGATCTTGTGGTTGTCTCTTCCGGTGGGCCAGAAAGGGCCCAATCCCTGGCAATTCATATATAAAAGAATTTCCGGGTTTATTCCCTTGATAATATTATTTGAATTCTTGAGAAACAGAGCAATGCTGTCAGACTGGAAATTTATTAGTTCTTTCCACAGGGGATGAGCACGGTCTGATTTAGAAGGTAAATCTTTTCCCGTTTTCTCCTTAAATAATTTCTTACAGTAATTGCAGTAACAGGTGCTGTCTGTAAATGCAGGGCCGTCATAAAAAATACCGTCAATTTCATATTTGCATAAATCTCGCAGGATTTTGAAAACCCATTCCCGGTATGGAGAATTTATACACATGGTAACCCCGTCACCATAAAAATCATCAACATAACTTCCATCTTCCTTAATCTGATACCAGTCAGGATGTTTTCTTCCAAAACCTCTTGTATACCAGTGGATATTGAAATAGACAATTAACCTAATCCCTCTTTTGTGCGCAAGCGAAGTATATGTTTTCAGACGGTCCATAAAAATTCTTTTTTCGTTCAATCCTGCTGTGTCATCTTTGGTAGCCTGATGCGCCATACAATGGAAGTGCTGGGTATTCCCTTTCAGATTCTTAATCAATTTTGCTTCATGCTCAAGTGAAATAGCGTCAAAATCATAGGTATCTACAACTTCCAGAATTCTTAGAGGTCCTTTTTCCCACCAGGCCATTTTTTTCCTCCTTGGATGTGAAATTTTAGACTACCCAATCATTTCAAAGGCATTCTTAAAAAGAATTTTTTCTTTTGCTTTATCTGAAACAGGAAGATTCAGAACCTTCTCCAGGTTATACCAAATACAGTTTATATCACCGAACCCGGCATCTGTGCCGAAAAGAATCCTATCTGATCCAATCCTTTTTACAATTTGCAGCATCGCAAAAAAAGTAGCCGAACACGTACATAGGTAGATATTTTTGTGTTCTACTGCAGTCTCAATTGCTTCCTGCCAGAGATCCTTTAAACCGGAATGGCCCAGAATCATTTTCACTTTAGGGAACTTTCCAGCCAGGTATCCTACCTGGAATGGCGTTGCATATGGTGGTGTTCCATCATGAAAAAGTACAGGCAGATTTAGTCCTGATAATTCCTCAAAAACAGGGGCAAGGCCTGGGTGGGTTAGAGAAAAACCCTGGAGCCACGGATGCAATTTAACACCCTTTGCCTTCCCTGCATATTTCTTTATTTCTGCGACCGCGTATTCCGGGTCTTCCGGAGAAACAGTAATGAAAGGATAAAAGAAATTTTTGTTATCTTCACATAACCTCAAGATTTTTTCATTTGTGACCTGATGATTTCGGTGATCGTCCCTAACAAGTGCATCAATGGCTGATATGGCTGCTTTACCTATACCAAAACCCAGCAATTGTCTTTTTGTTTTCTCCGGGTCGGATTTTCCAGCATCCATCCACGAAGTAAATAGGATATGGACATGCATGTCAAAATACATATACATCCCCAGTCATCCCAATCAGCATTATGAGAAATCTCTTAGTAATTTCATGTGTTAAACATTGACTATCAATACCTTCTTGTTTCTGCTTCCCTCTTACCGTTTTTCTTTCATTTGCCTGCTTGAACAGGGTCCTGAAAGCCATTATAGGGAAAGCAAACAAAGAGAGTTCACCGCCTTTCTGCTTCTTTCATTCTTTCATTTATTTTTTTACAGTACCGACGGGCTACTCCAGATCTAATAACCCCTCAGATCCACCCACACCAAGATCAAAAATTACAGACTAAAAAATTGCCCTATTTGTGTAATGGCTGCTGAAGTTGCACGGATTCCTTTGCAAAACTGTCAAGAATCCCTATAAATGTCCCGTCCGGCTTGAAAGCCATCATTTTCACGGTCATTCTGTTGCCGTTTATTTCCACTTTGACGTACTCATTCACGAGCCCTTTGTTGACTGTGGAAGAAATATTGGTGTATCCACCAACGGTCATGTGCGGCCAGTCCTTGACCAACGGCTCGTTAATATCCAGCCAGGAGCCGCCTCCGGTTACGCAATAGTATACGCCGTTGAGGTAGCCACGCTCGTATTCGTGTGTGTGACCGCTGAAACAGATATCAACTTTGTATTGTTCCAACAGGGGCACAATATTGGCCCGCTGCCACGCCTCACCGTCGATCCAGAGTTCACAGTACGGAGGGATATGAATGAATACGAATCTGAAACGCGCATTTTGCGCTGCGGGTGACTGCAGATCCATCCGGAGCCAATCGAGGAAATCGCTACGCGACTGATATTCCTCGAAGTAGTCCACGCAGATGAAGTGACATCCGGCATAGTCAAACGAGTAGCTACCGAATCCGGCGTTCATTCTCGCCCGGTCCTTGCTGGGCAGATCAACGAAGTTACGGATAATCGAACCACCTCCGCCGTCATGATTACCCCAAGCTACGTAGATCGGCACCTTTTTGCCGAGAATCTGTATCGGCCGATTAAGAAAATAGGTTTTGACGTCGCTGTACGCATTGCCGTTCTCGGCAAGATCGCCAACGGTGACGGCCAGGCTGACCATTGAGGAGTCAGTCATGTGCCTCATCATTGACTTGGTGGGTTCCAACGGATCCGCGGCTTGCCCCTTGTTGTTTCCCTGGCTGTCACCCCACACACTGAAGGAAAAATCAATCCTGTCTGCAGGAGCCGTTGTAAAGGTGCTGTCGGGTGTTGCTGTTGAATCGGTGACGACGCGGAAGTGGTATTGCGTTCCCGGTTGGAGTCCGGAGAGTATTGCCTTATATACCCAAGTCCCTCCGCCCGACGCCGAACCCGTGCCCGACTGAGTGCTGCCGTAGGTCACGTCCGTACCATACTCAACCCATCCGCTATCGTATGCCACTGTTTCCCACATAATTGTGATACCATTGGTCTTAACATTCTGAAGGTATGGACCGGTGAGCGGCTGCTCACCGCTCGCGGGCAAAATCTTGCCGAGGCTTTCCACCTCTGCGGCCGTCAGTGCCGAGGAATATAATGTGACCCTGGCGACATCAATATCGTGGTCCTCGCCATTATCATCGGCGAATAATAATAGCGTCGGTTTAAGCGCAAAACGGCCGTCGACGACCTGGGGCCTTCCATTCAGTATTAAATTTCCATTCAGATAAATTTCATAACGTTGCCCGTTTTTGACGACGACAGTCAGACGATACCATTGGGATGCCTGAACAGTTACCGACGAGTATCCGGTCTGAGCGATCCCGACTTGCCCTGAAGGATTGATACAACAGTCGCAGTCATCTACGTTTGCTGTCAGTTGCAAGGTAAAATTCACCCGGGGTTGCAAAGTAAAACTCACCCACCCTGGAAGTCTTTACAGGGGAAAAAGGAATGAATTGCAAGATAAAAATCACCCAGGGTAAAAAAATTTGCTATA
>Ga0315298_1011571_pt1 | contig 10322 bp, 10 predicted proteins | sample WHS_1_MG_FD_203077 | JGI IMG/M metagenome (GOLD analysis project Ga0315298, IMG submission 203077) | Extremophilic microbial mat communities from Washburn Hot Springs, YNP, Wyoming, USA - WHS_1_MG | ecosystem: Environmental > Aquatic > Thermal springs > Hot (42-90C) | place: USA: Wyoming...
AATTGGTTTCTGCTTTAGAAGGAGTTAAATAAATGTTTGAAATAAGTCTCGCATCGGCATTTATCGGAGGAATATTATCTTTTATTTCCCCATGCATATTACCCTTAGTTCCTGTTTATATTGGTTTTATAACTAATAAAGCAGCATTTCGGGTTGAAAAAAATAAATTTTCCGATAAATTATTTATTTTTTTAAATAGTTTATTTTTTGTTCTTGGATTTTCTTTAATCTTTATAATACTTGGATCAACAGCTACATTTATTGGAAGAATTTTAAAGGATTATGCAAATATAATAAGTAGAGTTGGCGGAGGCATACTAATAATATTTGGTTTAAATTATATGGGTGTTTTTAAGATTCCTTTTTTAAATTTTGAAAAAAAATTCAATATTCCGGAATCAGCAAAATTTAATTATTTAGGCTCTTTCTTGATAGGTATAATTTTTTCATTTGGCTGGGTTCCATGTATAGGGATGATCCTTTCTGGAATTTTGCTTCTTGCAAGCAGGCTTGATACTTTAGCACAAGGAATATTTTTATTACTGGCTTATTCTCTTGGACTTGGTATCCCGTTTATATTATTTAGTATTTTTATCAGTTTGTTTTCAAACTTTTTTAAAAAAATTAACAAATATATGAGAATTATTCCAATTATTTCTGGTATTTTTCTTATAATTCTTGGTGTTGTGTTTTTAACAGGCTCTATGACAAAATTAATAGGATTTTTATTAAAATATATGCCTTTTTTAAGTAAATTATCTTTTTAAGTATTTAAAAAATTAGCTATTAATTATTTTAATTTTTTTTAAAATAATATATTTACAATTTAGTAAGGAGATAAATTGAAAATACAAGTACTGGTGGGGGATGTCCAAGGTGTAACATTACAATACAAAATATCAAACAGGCTTTAATTAATTTGAATCTTCATGAAACTGTTGAGAAACTTATAAATATTGATGAAATAGTAAAATTAGGGATAACATCTACACCTGCAGTTATAATAAATGATAATGTTATATTCCATGGAAGAATACCCTCAGTTTCTGAAATTGAAGAAAAAATTAAAGAAGTTTTACATAAAGATTTCATTTGATTGCATGCTTATAAAAAAAATTATAAACTTACCCCTAATGCATAACCATCCCTAACCGCTTCAACAATTTTGGCAGGTTTTAAAGCATCGCCAATTATATAAGTTGGCACTGGCAATTTTTCAAATTGACATGGTTTAACACTGAAGGCAATTATAAAATAATCAAAATCAATTTCTTCTTCCTGCCCGAGAAGAATAAATTTGGCTTTATTTTTAAAGTAATTACATTTTCCCAATAAAATTTTTTTATTTGCAATTTTATATGAGAAATCAATGAAGTTTTATTTAGATTTTAATTGAAGTAATTCAAATAATATTGAAATATATCAATATATTTTTAAACAAAAAAATAAATTTAGCTAACATCTTCCAAGTACAGTTGCGTTAATCTGTTTTCTTCTTCGTCTTAGATATGAAATAATACCTACAATACTGGCAGCGGGAAATCTATTTTTCAGAGTGCAGTAAATATCATAAGGTGTTTATACCTGTTTAAGCGACGATTAAGTGCATAAGCTTTAAAAATGTTGCAGTAAAGCTTCCTAAAAAAGTTTATGAGGTGTAAAAATTTTTTAAAAAATTAAAATAACTATTGCATTTAATTATATATATGTTATTATCATATATATATTAAATAAACACTATATTTTAAAAAGGAGAAAAGATTATGTGTGGACAAGGATTTAATTCTGGAAGATTTTCAGGATGTGGTTGTGGTAGTATGAATATGCATGGATTTTGGCATATGCATGGGACAGAAATGCAGGGACCAGAGCAATTCAGACATTGGGGTTGCTGTGACCCTGTTTATCCCAGCAAAAAGGAACAGATTGAACGTTTAAAAGAATATAAACAAAAACTTCAGGATGAATTAAACGAAGTTGAAAATAGACTGAAAGAATTTGAATAATATTTTGATTAATAAATTATAATGTTCTATCTTAAATATTATTTATAAAAATATTAAAAAGATAGAAGTAAGGTTTATTATGTGTGATGATAAAAACAATAGTACGTCAAAGTGTTCCTGTATGGGTGGAAGATCGAGCAGGTATTTAGTACCTGCTCTTCTTCTGCTTTTAGCAGAAAAAAGCTCTCATGGTTATGAGCTTACCGAAAGATATTCAGATCTTGGCTTTACAGATGCAAGTTTTGATCCAGGTGCTATATATAGAACGCTTAAGCTTCTGGAATCAGAAAATCTAATAAAATCAAAATGGGAAACTGATAATGTAGGGCCAGCTAAAAAAATTTACTCTATTACTCCTGAAGGGTTAGAGATGCTATCAAGCTGGATTGCAGATATTGAAAGAAGAAAAAATATTTTTGAAAATTTTTTACAAAGATTTAAGAATTTAAAATCATTTTAACTAATTAAAGGGGAAAAGTACGTAAGTATTAGCCTTTTCTTGCAATCTTATTAAAATTAATCGTCAAATAGCTTTATTAAAAAATTATTTGGCGATTAATTTATTCAGATGCTAAATTTTTAATTATAAAATACATTAATTATATTATTTTATTTAAACCTATTGATAAATTTAAATTTATAGATATAATATAAAAAATTACTTGTAAGAAAGACAAGCAAGTTAAAGTGTAAAAATAACATACAGACAAAAAGAAAAATATAAATATTTTATAAACATATTTTTTATTTATTGACATAGGGTATTATTTTAAAAGGAGTGTAACGATGTCTAATGAATCTTCTAATGAATCTGTGGTAAAAAAATTGTCTTTTCTTGACCGTTTCCTTACCTTGTGGATATTTATAGCAATGGCAGCAGGCGTAGGGATAGGTTATTTATATCCAAATATAGCTAATATTTCGACAAAATTATCTGTTGGTACAACTAATATTCCCATAGCAATCGGCCTTATTTTAATGATGTATCCACCACTGGCAAAGGTAAAATATGAAGAATTAGGGAAAGTATTCCGTAACTTTAAATTTTTCGGATTGTCTGTTTTACAAAACTGGATAATTGGCCCGATGGTGATGTTTTTTCTGGCAATTATTTTCCTGAGAAATTATCCGGAATATATGGTTGGAGTTATAATGATTGGACTTGCACGTTGTATAGCAATGGTAGTTGTATGGAATGAACTTGCTAAAGGAGATACCGAGTATATTGCTGGACTTGTAGCATTTAATTCAATTTTCCAGATTATTGCTTATTCAGCTTATGCATATATATTTGTAACAGTTCTGCCAAAGTTTTTTGGTTTAAAAGGAGCTGTTGTTGCTATATCTATATGGGAAGTTGCAAAAAGTGTTCTGATATATCTTGGCATTCCATTTATTGCTGGAATGATAACTCATTTTGTTCTAGTCAAACTAAAAGGAGAAATATGGTATAGCAAAAAATTTATTCCTAAAATCAGCCCTATTACATTAATTGCATTGCTTTTTACTATTATAGTAATGTTTTCTTTAAAAGGTGAATATATTGTAAAGATTCCTTTGGATGTTGTAAGAATTGCAATACCACTTCTTTTATATTTTGCCATTATGTTTTTTATATCATTTTTTATAGCAAAGGCTGTAAAATTAAAATATCCGCAAGTTACAACGCTAAGTTTTAATGCTGCAAGCAATGATTTTGAACTTGCAATTGCTGTATCTGTTGCTGTATTTTGAATAAAATCAGGAGCAGCATTTGCAGCTGTGGTGGGCCCTCTTGTTGAAGTACCCGTATTAATAGGTCTTGTAAATGTTGCCTTATATTTTAAAAAACATTTATTTAAAGAAGCTGATTAATGTAATTAATGTATCTAAATATAAAATAATTTATTATGCTACAGACAATTAAATATAATATAATATATTTTGTTACAGACAATTCAAAATAATAAGCTATATTGTAATTATTTTTATTTATTATAATTTTTATGATAATTAAGAGAGCAAATATGAAAGATGCAAAATTAAGCAAAATAACAAAGGTTATTAAAGCCCTATCTGATGAAAGCCGTATAAGGATAGTTAATCTTTTAAAAACTAAAGATGAAATTTGTGTTTGTGAATTAACTGAAATTATAAATTTATCACAACCAACAATATCTTCTCACTTAAAGAAATTGCATGAAGCAGAAATTGTAGATTTTAGAAAAGAAGGCTTATGGGTAAATTACTATTTAAATAAAGAAATGGATATTGAAATTGAGGCATTAGTTAACTTGATTAGTAAATATATTAAAGAAGATCCCGTTATTAAACAGGACTTGTTAAAGATTTCCAGTTTAGATAGATTTGCTATATGTAAGAGGTAAAAGATTGTCACGGGGACGTATAATTTAACATATAGTTCATGTCATGGCAATGTTTGTGTCATAGGGACATGTCTTAGGGACGTATAATTTGACATAATTTGACATGATAAATGTCAAGTAATTGTAAGTTAGCACAAAAAATAGTTACTAATGATGGAGATAAATAATTTCATATTTTGAATTTAATTTTTATTTTATAAAAAAGGGGAAATATCTAAAAGCAAAACGATAGAGGAGTGCAATGGTAAAAACAAAGGTAAATCCAGGTGTTTGCGGTTTTATTGCAGATATTGAAGCAGAAGTTAGAGATTATCAGTTCGTAAAATTAAGAGTTAATTCTTCATGTGAAAAAATTTCTGCAATTGCAGAAATGTTAAACAAAAAGGAATTTAATGCTTATAATGAAATAAGAGATGGCTTTGACGGAGAATTTTATAAAATTATAAAGGAAAATTTAAAAGGTGCTTGTTCAGCATGTGCAGTTCCAATCGGCATGTTTAAATCTATGCAAGTTGTAGCTGACCTTGCACTTCCCAGAGATGTTTTAATAGAAATAAAAAAATGAGATAAACTAAAAGAGTAAGTTAACCAAAATGCTAGAAATATTTCAAAGCCAACTCAGATAAAATAAAAAAGTTAATTGGTCAAATAAATCATTTGTAAAATTTAAAGAATTAAAAAAATAGAGATTAAAAGAGTTTTTTAACACTTTTATAAAGCTCTTTGTATTTTTTATAATTTATATTATATATATCTATATTATTTTTATTAGCAGTATATATTTCTTTAATCCTTATAAGATTTTTACTAGCAGATTTAATGTCATTAAAGATTCCCGACCCCCAGGCTGCCATTACTGCAGCTCCTAATAAAGCTGTCTCTGTATATTCGGGAACTTCTAAGTTTATTTTACATACATCAGATTTAATCTGGCACCATAACTTGCTTTTTGCTCCACCCCCAGTAGATATAAGTCTTTTAACACCAATTCCAAGCTTGTTTATAATTTCAAGATTTTGCCTCATCATAAATGCAAGTGATTCAAGAATCGATCTTATAAAATATCCTTTTGTATGATTAATACTTATCCCGAAATACACACCTTTTGCATTTGAATTATATTCAGGGAAAAAGGCTCCGCAAATATGTGGAAGCATAATTAAACCTTCACAGCCAGCAGGAGTATTTAATGCAAGTTCATCTAGTATTTTATATATACTTGTATTTCTTTCCTTCGCCTGCTGTTCTTCAAGTTGGCAAAATGTATCCTTAAACCATTTAAGAACCATTCCGCCAGTTACACTATAAGGCATAAGGGAGTATAATCCTGGTACAGCATGAATTTGAAAAGGCATCTTGTAATCATTATTAATAATAGGTTTATCAGTAGTTATAACCATTGCAAAAGCACTTCCTGTAGTTTCGGTTGCAATTCCAGCCTCAATATTTCCTGCACCTACTGCACCACAAATCTGATCCATTTCTCCTAAGATAACTTTTGTTTTAACTGAAAGTCCTGTTTCATCTGAACATTTTTTAGAAATATTACCAATATATGAGCCTGGTTTTTTAATTTCAGGTAGTTTTGAAGTATTTATTTCAAGGAAATCTAACATTTTTTCAATAAACTTAAAATTAATTACATCATAGTAATATGAGGAATTATATAACCCAGCTTCTCCAAAAAAATTTCCTGTTAGCTTATATGCAATAAAATCTTCAAGTAATAAAAATTTATAAGTTTTTTTAAAAATTTCAGGTTCATGCTTTTTCAACCATAGTATCCTTGATGCTGGCCAAGAAGTATCAGCATCTGGCTGCCCTGTAATTTTATACATTTCAAGGCTGTCAAAATTTTGTCTAATTTCCTCAGCTTCTTCAACTGAGCGTGTATCAATCCAAACTATTGCATTTCTTAATGGGTTCCCATTTTTATCAACTGGAACCATTGTTTCACCTTGAGATGTGGTACCAATTGCAATAATTTTTTCAGCATCATTATTTATTTTTTCCAGAAGATTTTTAAAAATAATTTTAAGTAACTCCCAATAATTATTTACATCATTTTCAACAATTCCTTGAGATGGGGTTAGAAGATTATATTCTATCGACTCAAAAGCAATTTCTTTGCCATTTAAATCGTATAATGCGCCTTTAAGATTTGAAGTACCGAAATCAAGTCCCATTATATAGCCATCTTTTAATGAATTGTTTGTTTGCATATTAACCATCCTAGTTTTTAGTTTTCAATTATTATTTAGAACAAATAATTTTTTATATATTAAAATATTAAATAATTTTGACATTAAATGAAAATAAATTTTTTAAAATTATTTTATGTAATTCTACATATTTTAATATATTTTATTTATAAATATAAAAAATGATATAATTACTTTTAAAAAATAATTATTTTTTATATTTAATATTAATTTAAATTCGCTAAATAAAAATTAAATTAACACCCATCTTTTTGAAAGGTATAAGACTTGTTTACCTTTATTAATAAAAGTTTAAGAAATAAATCATTAGTTATACTTCTTTTATTAGGGATAGTACCTCTTATTGTATCAGGTTTAATCATAAATGCTTTTACAAGTAGATTGTTGATACAAAAAACAAATTATACTGCTGAGCAAACAATTGATAAACTTTCTTTAATTGTATCAAAAAATTTACAAGGATTTGTTGACATTGTTTTTTATTCAACTCAAAATAAAGAACTTCAGTCAATTGTAAGTAGTAAATTATATAATGATAACCAAAAACAAGAAGTTTTTTTTAATATATATTATGAGATTTTTAATAAACAACTAATTAAACGTTCAGATTATCCATATCAATATTTTGTAATAACAAGTGATAATAATATATTTACAAACTTTTCTTATCTAAATGATGTTGACAAAGAGAAAATTTTAAAATTACTTTCAAGTAAATATTGGTATAATTCATTATTATATTCTCAAATTCAAAAAATTTTTATAGTTTCGGAACCAAATTATTTATCCCCAAATTCTACTCAACATTTGTATATTTGTTCAAACATTATTAAAAATATGTCTCCAGTTGGAATATTATTAATATCAATTGATGAAAGTTATATATCAAAACTTCTAGATAATGTTCGCATTAGTGAAAAAAGTAGCATTTTTATTATTGATAAAAATAATTGTTTAGTTGAAAGTGGAAGCAATTATATTCATTTTAATGAGATTCCAATTGAAATTATAAATAAAATCAATAATTATCAAGGGCAAACATTTAATTACAAAGTAAATAATGAAAAAGTGCTTATTAATTTTAGAAATTTATATATTAATGGAATTGAAAACAACTTCCAATTGATGATGATAACTCCAGTAAAAGATATAACAAAAGATGTTAGCTACATAAAATATATAATACTTGGCATGTCTTTTTTATCAATTATTGCTGTTTTATTTTTATCAATTCTTATCAATAAAAACATAATTAATCCTATATTAGGATTGCATGATTTTGCAAAAAAAGTTGAAAGCGGTGACCTTGATGTTAGAGTAAATTATAACCAAAAGGATGAAATAGGCAAACTTGCTAAAATGTTTAACAATATGCTTGAAAAAATTAAACAAAATATTGAAGAAATTAAAGAAAAAGAAGAATCAAAAAGAAAACTTGAAATTGAATTCCTGCAATCACAAATTAATCCTCATTTTATTTATAATACTTTAGATATAGTAAGATGGTTAGCTGAAATGATGAAAGTTCCTAGCATTGGGAAAGCATTAGTTTCTATTGCAGGCTTAATTAGGTATAATTATGATATTCAAAATTCAACTGTTTCTGTGAAAAAAGAAATAAAACATATTGAAGAATATATATATCTTCAAAAGTTACGTTATCAAAACAAATTTATTTCTAAAATTGAAATTGATGATGAGATTTTAGATTGTGTAATATTAAAGCTTATTTTACAACCTATAATAGAAAATAGCATTATTCATGGTTTTGGGAATAAAAAAGAATTAGGGAATTTAATAATAAAAGGGAAAAAAGTTAATAAAAAATTAGTTTTTACAATTTCTGACGATGGTGTAGGAATATCAAAAGCAAATTTGAAAAAAATTTTACAATTTAATAATCAAGATAATATATATTCTAGTATGAAAAAAATTGGTATTGCTAATGTTATTCAAAGAATTAAACTTAATTATGGTGAAGAGTACGGTTTAAAAATTAAAAGTAATTTAAACAAAGGCACAGAGGTAAAAATTATTCTTCCTCTTATCAAAGGTGATATTAGCAAAAAAATAATATTAAAAAAGGGACCTTTAGATGAAGATATTAATAATTGATGACGAAACAATTGTAAGAATGGGAATCCGATATGCTATTCCTTGGGAAGAATATGGGTATGAAATTGTAGGAGAAGCTTCAAATGGATTGGAAGCGCTGGAGCTTGCAAAAAAATATAAACCTGAAATTGTTTTAACTGACATAGTTATGCCAGAGATGAATGGCTTAGATTTTATAGAAAAAATAAAGAATGAATTGCCATTTTCAAAATTTATTATTTTTAGTTGCCATGATGACATAGAATTTTATCGTAAAGCTATTAAGCTTGGTGTAAGAGAATATATTCAAAAAAGCTGTCTTACTCCACAAGAAATATTACAAGCAGTAAATGAAATTGCTAAAGAAATTAACTTTGAGAAAATTGCAAGAAATGAGCTAAAAAGTGAAGAAATAAATAATATAAATTTAATAGCAGAAGAAGAATTTTTAGACTTTATAATTTATGGAAAAAAAGATTACTATCAAAATTTTATTAATTATTTATTAAATAATAATATAAATTTAGAAAATAATGGTTGTTTTATTATAATTTTCAAAATGCATTATAATGATGAGGAATCTGCACAAAATTATAATGGAGAATATAATATATCGATTGTAAATATTTGCAAGAATATCTTTAAAAATAATAAGACTGAATGTAATTATTTGTTTCTTAATGATAAAAATAATTTTTTAATAATTATTACTTTTAAGAATTGGCAATATGCACAAATAAAAAAATATTTAGAAGATGTTCTTTATAGAGTAAGAGAAAATATAAATCAAATGTTTGGAATAATTGTTACATTTGCAATAAGTAATGAAATTAAAAATTTTATTGATATTAACCAAGGATTTAAAAATGCAATGAATGCATTAGAAAATTATTATACGCATGGATTAGGAAAATTTTATTTTTATAATGATATTGAAAAAGAACTTAATAATAATTTAAAAGATAACAATGAAAACAATTTAATTATTTTAAATGAAATTAAAAATATTTATAAAACAAACTTATTGATTAATAGTGAAAATATTATTGAAAGTTTATTAAAAATTGAAAAATTTGCTTTAGAGCATTATGGGATTTCTATAAAATATTTAAAATCGCTTTACATGGATGTTTTATACTATATTATAAATTTTTTAAGAAAAGAAGAAATGAATATTGAAGAAATTATGGAATATCCATTTAATGCAGTAGATTTTATTGAAAATTCTAAAACATTAAGAGAATTAAATAATAAAATTATATTATTAATTGATAAAATCAAAGATTATTATTTAGCTAAAATATATAATAAAGAAAAATTGATTATTCTAAAAATAAATCAATATATAAATGAACATTTATATGAGCAAATTAAACTAGAAAATATTGCTAAAATTGTACATTTAAATTCTTCTTATATAAGTAGGCTATATAAAAAAGAAACAGGTAAGAATATTAAAGATTATATAATTTCTTTAAAAATCGATAGATCAAAAGAACTAATTATTTCAGGATGCAGTGCTAATGAGATAATTAATAAAATTGGATTTTTTTCAGAAAGCCATTTTTTTAAGTTATTTAAAAAACATACTGGTTTAACCCCTAAGCAATTTAAAGAATTTATAAAACAAAAAT
>Ga0315298_1011574_pt1 | contig 10320 bp, 8 predicted proteins | sample WHS_1_MG_FD_203077 | JGI IMG/M metagenome (GOLD analysis project Ga0315298, IMG submission 203077) | Extremophilic microbial mat communities from Washburn Hot Springs, YNP, Wyoming, USA - WHS_1_MG | ecosystem: Environmental > Aquatic > Thermal springs > Hot (42-90C) | place: USA: Wyoming...
TACGCTTGCGGTCCAGCTTGATGATCTTCATCTCGAGGTCTTTGCCTTCGAGATACGCCACATCCCGTACCGGGCGCACGTCGACCAGAGAGCCGGGCAGGAAGGCACGCACACCGTCGATACTGACAGTGAAACCACCTTTCACCTTGCCGGTGAGGAAGCCATGCACCACGGCGTTGTCGTTGAAGGACTTCTCCAGGTCGACCCAGGTCTTGGCGCGGCGAGCTTTTTCACGGGAGAGACGGGTTTCGCCCATACCGTCTTCCACCAGCTCCAGACAGACCTCTACGGAGTCCCCGACTTTCACCTCTATTTCGCCTTCCGCATTGCGGAACTGCTCGGCGGGAATCGGTCCTTCCGACTTGAGGCCCACGTCGACGACGACAAAGTCGTTATCGACGCGGGTCACGATGCCGGTGAGCAACTCGCCGGGCTTGAGGCCCTGGGTGCTCTGGCTTTCTTCAAACATTTCGGCAAAACTGGGTTCAACAAGCGTTTCAGCGTTAGGGGTGGTCATAAATTTCAGTAGGCCTCATTTACCGGGCACGCCATGGGCGCCCCTTGAATCACTGCTCGATGCCATAAATGGCGGTTTTAATTTTCCTGAAAAGCAGATCGAACCCAGCTTTGCAGGACCCTGTATGTGTCGGAAACGCTTTGTTCGCTGGTATCCAGGATCTTTGCATCGGGCGCGGGCCGGAGCGGTGCCACGCTGCGCTGCTGGTCCCGGGCATCGCGTTCCGCAATTTCCGCCACAACTGTGGCGAGACTAGCACTAATACCCTGTTCCATCAACTGATTCAGACGGCGCTTACCGCGTTCCTCGGCGCTGGCGGTAAGAAACACCTTGAGCGGTGCGTCCGGAAAAACCACCGTCCCCATATCCCGGCCGTCGGCCACCAGCCCCGGTGCCCGGCGAAAATCCCGCTGCCGCTGCAACAAGGCCGCACGGACCGCAGGAATTGCCGCAATCCGTGAGGTCAGCGCGCTGATTTCCGGGGTGCGGATTTCCGCATCCACAACTTCCCCTCCGAGTAGCACATGGGTTTCGTCGGCGGCGCCGCGAAAACCCAGCGGCAAGGTGCGCGCCAGCCCGGACAGGGCTGCTTCGCTATCTGCATCCAGTCCGGCACGTTGCGCCGCCAGCGCCAGTGCGCGGTATATAGCGCCGCTGTCCAGCAGGTGCCAACCCAGATCATGGGCCAAGAGACGACCCAGCGTGCCCTTACCGACCCCGCCGGGACCATCCAGGGTGATGACGGGGACGATATTCATGCGCTGACCACCTCCAGCAGCAGCCCCGCCTGCTGCGCCAGCGCGGGAAAACTCGGAAAGGACGTCGCCACATTGGCGCAGTCCAGGATTTCCATATCCCCCTGCGCCACCAGTGCGGCCATGGCAAAGGCCATCGCAATACGATGATCCCCATGGCTGTCCACCCGGCCGCCCAGCAACGCTGATCCGCGGATAATGGCGCCATCCACGCGCTCTTCTACCGTAGCACCCAGCGCGCGCAGCCCACCAGCCATTACCGCGATGCGGTCACTTTCCTTGACACGGAGTTCCTCGGCACCGGTAATCACCGTCTGCCCCTTCGCACACGCCGCCGCTATGAACAGCGCGGGGAACTCATCGATAGCCAGAGGTACCAGACGGGGCGGGATAGCGATGCCTTGCAATGGTGCGTAGCGAACGCGGATATCAGCGACTGGCTCCCCGCCCACTTCACGCAAGGCCGTCAGATCGATCCGGGCACCCATGCGGGTGAGGATTTCGATGATACCGGTCCGGGTCGGATTGATGCCAACCCCTTCCAGGGTGAGATCGGAGCCCGGCGCGATGGTGGCGCCGAGCAGGAAGAACGCGGCCGACGAAATATCGCCTGGCACCTGCAGCGCCTGCCCGCACAACCGGCCACCACCGCGCAGGCAGGCGCGCGGGCCCTGACGCTCCACCGGTTGGCCGAAACCTTGCAGCATCCGCTCGCTGTGATCGCGGGTAGGTGCGGGCTCGGTCACGCAGGTTTGTCCATCGGCATACAGTCCGGCCAACAACACGGCGGATTTGACCTGGGCGCTCGCCACCGGCAGGGCATAGTCGATGCCGTGCAGGGGCCGCCCATGAATATGTAAAGGTGCCCTGCCATCCTGGGCGGCGATTTCCGCGCCCATGGCACGCAACGGGTTCAGAACGCGGCCCATGGGCCGCTTCTGCAAACTGGCGTCGCCAACCAGAGTGCTGGGGAAAGACTGTCCGGCCAGCACTCCGGCCAGCAGACGCATGGCGGTACCGGAATTCCCGCAATCCAGAGGAGCAGCGGGCGCCCGCAGCCCCTGCAGGCCAACCCCATGAATGCGCAGATGCCCTTGATCCGGGCCTTCCATCTGCACCCCCATGCTGCGAAAAGCGGCGATGGTAGCCAGCACATCGGCGCCCTCCAGCAGCCCCTCCACTTCAGTGACACCTTCGGCAAGCGCCCCGAGAATGACGGCACGGTGGGAAATGGATTTGTCTCCCGGAACCGGGAAACGGCCGGCAAGCCGACTGCCTGGACGAATGAGATATCGAGTCATGATTCAGTAAGTAAGCGGAGGAAATTGAAACTGTTGACGGCAGGCGCGGCCCTGTTCCAGAAAGGCTTTCAGGGTGCGCGTGTCGCCCCCAGCGAGCATCTGCCGGACAGTGTCGAGATTTTCCTGCAACGCCTTCAGATGCTGTACGACGGCCGATCGATTCTCCGCGAGGATAGCGGTCCAGAGATCGGGGTCAGAGGCCGCTATCCGGGAAAAATCACGCAGCCCGCCGCCGGCGAGGTCCCGCAGAGCGGGGACCTGATCCGCCAGACCCGCCATGTAGGCAAAGGCCAGCAGATGAGGCAAATGGCTGGTCGCGGCAAGAGCCTGATCATGCGCCTCCGGCGTCATTTGCGAAACGGTCGCACCGAGGCATTGCCAGAAGCCGCGCACCGCGTCCAGCGCGGCGGGAGCCTGTTCCGGCAGGGGCGTCAGGATGACGCGTGCGCCCTGATAAAGATTTTTCCGCGCTGCTGCAAATCCGGTTTTTTCCCCGCCCACCACGGGATGCCCCGGGATAAAGCGATCCCCCAGCAACTGACGACCCAGTTGCGCCACCGGCGTCTTGATGCTGGCGACATCGCTGACCATCCCCGTAGCGGATATATGGCGTGCCAGTTCCGGCAACTGCCGTAGGGCGACTTGAGGAGGGGTGGCGAGCAGCACCAGGTCGGCATTTCCCAACGCCGGTTCCGGTTCGCAGGTCAGGCTGATCCGCCAATACTTCGCCGCAGAACGCAGTCGTCGAACTGCTTGCGCATCGACGACAACACCCACCAGCGATCCGGCGAAGCCCCTGCTGCGCAGAGCCTTGGCGACACTGCCGCCCATCAGGCCCAGGCCGACGATGACGACTCGCTGGAAGGGAACGTTCGGCATGCTAGAGTTCGCGGCCAATGGCCTCGGCAATCCTGCGCAGATCGCCCATCAGCGTGGTGAGTTGCTCCGGACTGAGAGCCTGATCGGCATCACACCAGGCTTCTTCGGGACAGGGATGCGACTCCACCAGCAAACCATCTGCACCCGCTGCAACGGCCGCCTTGGATAATTGCGGCACGAGCCAGGCCTTGCCACCCGCATGACTGGGATCGACGATGACCGGCAGGTGGGTCTCCCGCTTGAGAACCGGTATGGCCGTGACGTCGAGGACGTTGCGATAGGCCGTTTCAAAGGTACGGATGCCACGTTCGGCAAAAATAATCCTGTGGTTGCCGTGGGCGGCGATATATTCTGCCGCCATGAGCCATTCCTTTATGGTGGCGCTCAGGCCACGCTTGAGGATGACCGGTACGTCCAGGCGACCGACTTCCTTGAGGAGATCAAAATTCTGCATGTTGCGCGTACCGATCTGGATGATATCTACTCCTTTTTCCAGAAACAGATCAATCTTGCGGACATCCATCAGTTCGGTAACGATGGGCAGACCGACCGCATCTGCGGCGGTCCGGAAATAATCCAAGCCCTCGTCACCCACGCCCTGAAAAGTGTAGGGACTGGTACGGGGTTTGAATGCCCCACCACGCATCAGACGGCATCCCGCCGCCTTGACGGCTTCTGCAGAGCTGCGCATCTGCTCGGGCGTTTCAACCGAGCAGGGGCCTGCGATCACCTGAATCTGCCTGCCACCGATGGGGATCCCCCGCACTTCAATGACCGTATCGGTGGATTTGAACTCGCGGCTGACGAGCTTGTAGGGCTTGAGAATGGGCATGACCTGTTCCACGGCGGGCAAGGATTCCAGTGCGCCGTCAGGCAGCAAGCGCTCGTCTCCCAACAGGCCCACCACAGTGCGCTCAGAGCCGGTACTGACCATGGGCTGCAGGCCATACTGGCGGATACGCTCCAGCAGATGCTCCATCTGCTCTGCGGTGGCTTGCGGTTTGACGATAACGATCATAGGGTTACAGGACCTCGCCCAGCATTGTAAGAAAACGTTGGTTTTCCACCGGCAGGCCAACACTGACCCGCAGGTGATCCGGCATGCCGTAAGGGGTAAGCGGCCGGACGATCACGCCCCGAAGCAGCAGGGCCTCATAGACGCGCTGTCCACCTCCCGGCACGGCAAAGGCGGTAAAGTTGCCTGCAGGCGGCAGGATTGTCAATCCAAGATTGCACAATCCATCGCGGAGGGCCACGATTCCCTGACGATTATTGGCCAGGGTGGCCTGCAGATGGGCGTGATCCGTAAGCGCGGCATGCGCCGCCACCTGCGCCAACGTATTGACGTTGAAGGGCTGACGAACCCGCTCCAGTGCCGCCATCAGGTCGGGGTGGCCGATGCCGTAACCGCAACGCAGACCCGCCAGCCCATAGGCCTTGGAAAAAGTACGGGTAAGCATCAGATTGCTGAAACGCCGCAGCCACCGTCTGCCATCCGGATAGTCCGCCGCGTCCATCAGTTCCAGATAGGCTTCGTCCAGCACCACCAGCGCATGGGAAGGCACGCTGTCGATAAAGGTCTCCAGGGCTTCCGCCGTAAGATACGTACCCGTGGGATTATTGGGATTGGCGATAAAAACCAGCCGGGTATTGGCGTTGATCAGGCTGGCCATGGCATCCAGGTCATGACCGTAGTCCCGCGCCGGGGCAACCCGTACAGTCGCACCACTGGCCTGCGCGGCAATGGCATAAGCGGCAAAGGCATACTGGGAGATAATCACCTCCGTACCCGGCCCGGCAAAGGCACGCACCGCAAGCTCCATTACCTGATCGGAACCGTTGCCGAAAATAAATTGCCCAGGGTCCAGATCGAGCTGACGGGCCAGCAACGCGCGCAACTCCGGAGCCGACCCTTCGGGGTACTGCGCCAGGGCGGGCAACACCTCGCGGATGGCCGCCAGCGCCAGAGGGCTCGGACCTAACGGATTTTCATTGGAGGCCAGCTTGATGGCGTCACGGATACCCAGTTCCCGTTCCAGTTCCGCCAGGGGCTTGCCCGGCTGATAAGGACGCAGGTCGGATACACCCGCCGCCGCATATTCCAGATAGCTATTGCACATTTCAAAATACCGCCCGGGGATAACTGCCGAGACAACGACAAAAGGACGCCTGTTGCGCGAGAACATCCAGCACCGGCGCGATGGCGGCATCCTGACAATGGCCCAGCAAGTCGAGATAAAAGACGTACTCCCAGATGGCCGAGCGTGCCGGCCGTGACTCGATGCGCGTCAGGCTGATGCCCGCGTCGGCCAGCGGCGACAGCAGCGCATGCAGACTCCCCGGATGATTGGCGGCGGCTACCACCAGGCTGGTCTTGTCATTCCCCGTAGGTCGCGTATGGATTTTGCCAATGATCAGAAAACGGGTGGTGTTCTCCGGGTTGTCTTCGATCCCCGCGACCAGAATGTCGAGGCCATACGCTTCCGCGGCGAGGGTCGTGGAAATGGCGCTGCCATCGGCATCTGCCGCAGCCCGTTCCGCGGCAACCGCGTTGCTGGCCACATCCACCAATTCCGCCTGCGGCAAGTGAGTCGCGAGCCACTGACGGCACTGGGCCCTGGTCTGATAATGAACGTAGACACGGCGAACGGTGGAGATGGGCACCTTGGCCACCAGATTATGGACGATGCGTAACTGGACCTCGCCGCAGATCTGCAAAGGGTAATCCAGGAGCAGATCCAGACTGAGATTGACGGAACCTTCAGTGCTGTTCTCCACCGGCACCACACCGAACCGGGCCTGGTCACTGTCCACCAGGCGGAAAATTTCGGCGATCCCCGCGGTGGGCTGCAGGACGGCGGCGCGCCCGAAATGCTTCTGCGCCGCGATCTGCGAAAACGTGCCGGCGGGTCCAAGATAGGCCACTTGCAGGGGTTGCTCCAGGGCCAGACCTGCAGAGATGATCTCCCGAAAAATGATGGCAACCTGTTCGCTGGAAAAGGGCCCCGGGTTGTCGGCCATGACCCGACGGAGAATCTCCGACTCACGGTCTGGATGGTAAAAATTCACTTCGCCCGCAGCCTGTTTGACGGCACCCACCTGCTGCGCAAGCCGGCCCCGCTCGCCGAGCAGTCGCAGGAACTGCTGATCCACCTGATCGATGGCCTTACGCAGGGCCGCCAGTTCCGGGTTTTTCATAACCGCAACATGCGGGCGGCCAAGACTCCCGGGAGAGCGGCAACCTGCTCCAGCAACACTTCCGTCAGCGGCTGGTCGACGGCGATGAAGGAGAGCGCTGCTCCCGCCGGTTTTTCGCGGCCCAGGTGAAATTGCGCAATATTGATGCCCGCTGCGCCCAGCAACCCACCGATGCGCCCGATCAGACCGGGCTCGTCGCGATTCTGGATATAGAGCAGATCCCCCGCCAGAGGCATTTCCACGTCGATACCATCCAGTTGAACCAGGCGGGCCTGATGCTCATGAACCAGGGTTCCCACCGCCACCCGTTCACCCTGATCCATGCGCAGCGTCACCGCGATCCGGGCGCGCAGTTCGTCGGCTGATTCGCGTTTGCGGGTTTCGATGCCTATGCCGCGCTCCTTGGCGAGAATCGGGGCGTTGACGGCGTTGATGGTTTCCGGCAGGGCACTCTGCAGAATGCCCTTGAGAATGGCGGTGGTGAGGGCCGCCGTATTGAGTTCGGCAACTTCGCCGGCATATTCGATCACCACTTCGCGCAGCCCGGAACCTGCCAGTTGCCCCAGAACCAGTCCGAGCCGCTCTCCGAGATTGAGGTAGGGCTGCAGCAGCAGCAATTCCTCCTCTTTGACGGACGGCAGATTGACCGCATTCTGGACCACGCCGCGCAACAGATAGGCACTGATCTGCTCGGCCACCTGGATGGCGACATTGACCTGCGCCTCTTCGGTGGAAGCCCCGAGGTGCGGCGTACAGATGAAGTTGTCCAGCTCCAGCAAAGGATTGTCGCCAAGCACCGGTTCCTTGCAGAAAACATCCAGAGCCGCGGCGCGCAAGTGCCCGGATTTCAAGGCGTCGTACAGGGCTTCCTCATCCACGATGCAGCCACGTGCGGCATTCACCAGAATGGCACCCGGCTTCATTTTGGCAAAGGTCTCGGCACGGAAAAGGTGACGGGTAGCATCCGTCAGCGGCGTATGGACCGTTAAAAAATCGGCACGGGCCAGCAGCGTATCCATCTCCACCAGTTCCACGCCGAGATCGGCCGCACGGCTTTTGGAGAGGTAGGGATCGTAGGCGATGACCCGCATCCCCAGACCTTGGGCACGGGCAATCACCAGCGAACCGATATTACCCGTGCCGATGACACCCAGGGTCTTCTGGTAGAGTTCGACCCCCTGGAAACGGGATTTTTCCCACTGCCCCGCCTTCAGGCTCATGGTGGCCTGGGGGATCATCCGTGCCGCCGCCATCATCAGGGCGATGGCATGCTCCGCGGTCGTCACCGTGTTGCCATAGGGGGTATTCATGACGATCACGCCGCGTTTGCTGGCCGCATGGATATCGACATTGTCCACGCCGATACCAGCTCGCCCCACCACCTTCAGGCGGCTGGCAGCGGCGAGCACGTCGGCATCCACGTTGGTCGCCGAGCGTATCGCCAGACCATCGTACTGACCGATGATCGCGCAAAGTGCCTCTTTGCCCAGACCGGTTTTCACCTCCACGGCGATACCCCGTTCGTGAAATATTTCTACCGCACGTGCAGACATTTTATCGGCGATCAAAACGGTCGGCATGGTGGCGCTCCTCAACCGTGCTGGCGGGCGAAGTCCCGCAGGTAGTCCGCCAAGATCTGTACGCCAATCTCTGGCATCGCGTTGTAAATGGAGGCGCGCATGCCGCCTACCGAGCGGTGTCCCTTGAGCTGGATCATGCCATGGCTCCTGGCGCCCTTGAGAAAGGCTTCATCCATGGCCGCATCCGCCAGCGTAAAAGGCACATTCATGCGTGAGCGATTGCGGGTTTCCACCGGGTTGGCATAAAACCCACGGGATTCATCGATGGCGTCATAGAGCAACCGGGCCTTTCGCGCGTTGATCTCCGCCATCTTTTCAAGGCCGCCGAGCTGTTTGAGCCACTTGAAAACCAGACCAGCGACATAGATGGCGAAGGTCGGCGGCGTATTATGCATGGATTCCTCTTTGGCATAGACGGCGTAATCCAGCATGGTGGCTGTGTTTGCCGGTGCGTGGCCGATGAGGTCATCACGGACGATGACCAGGGTCAGTCCGGCGGGGCCGATATTTTTCTGCGCGCCGGCGTATATCAGACCGAAACGGCTGACATCCATGGGCTTGGAAAGAATATGGGAAGAGGCATCGCTGACCAGCGGGATATCGCCCAGATCCGGAATGAAGTCGAACTCCACGCCGCCGATGGTTTCATTCCCGGTAATGTGCACATATGCAGTATCCGGGCTGACCTGCCAGTCCGCCTGCATGGGCACGTAGCTGGCGTGACGACCCTCGTTGCTGGCGGCAATCTCCACCGCAGTAAAGCGCCGAGCTTCCGCAATCGCTTTCTTGGACCAGATTCCCGTCTGTACATAGCTGGCCTTGCCATGACCGCGCAGCAGGTTCAGCGGAACCATGGCGAATTGCAGCGTCGCTCCGCCCTGCAAAAACAAAATCTTGTAATTGGCCGGAATGTCCAGGAGATCGCGAAGATCCTGCTCAGCCTCGGCGGCGATCTTCATGAATTCAGGACCACGATGGCTCATTTCCATGACCGACATGCCGCTGCCATGCCAATCCAGGAGCTCTGCCTGAACCTGTTCCAGAACCACGTGGGGCAAAACCGCGGGACCAGCGCTAAAATTGAAAATGGTTTGATTCATAGTACATTTACTGGGGCAGATCGGTCTGCTCCCCCTCCTCTTCGTCCGTATCGGCAATCAATGCCAGTCCCGCGAGTTGTTCACCCTCGCCCAGATTAATCAAACGCACCCCCTGCGCATTCCGGCCGGTACGGCGGATGCTGTTCACCGCGATACGAATCAGGGTGCCGTGGTCGGAGACCAGCATCAACTCATCCCGCTCCGTTACCGCCAGCGCGCCGACCACGTCGCCATTACGCTCGTTGGTCTGGATGGCAATGACGCCCTTCCCGCCCCGGTTGGTGCGGCGGTATTCGTCCACTTTCGTCAATTTACCGTAACCATTGGCCGTAGTGGTAAGGATCACCTGACTGGAGTCCACCCACTGTGCCGAAATCACCCGGTCATTCTCTTCCAGACTGATGCCGCGCACGCCCCGGGCATTGCGACCCATGGCCCGAACCTTCGCCTCGGGGAAGCGCACCGCCATGCCATGCCGAGTAAAGAGCATGAACTCGCGCTGCCCGTCGGAGAGGCCAACGGCGACCAGACGATCACCGGGATCAAGGTTGATGGCATTGATCCCCTGGCTGCGCGGGCGGGAATACTCCATGACCGGTGTCTTTTTGACAACACCCAGGGAGGTAACCATGCAGACAAACTGGCCCTCGGTAAAGTCACGCACCGGCAACACGGCGGTGATGCGCTCCGTGGGCGCCAGCGACAGCAGGTTGACGATGGGCTTGCCCTTGGCGCCACGGCCTGCCTGCGGCAACTGATACACCTTTTGCCAGAAGACTTTACCGAGATTGCTGAAGAACAAACAATAGGCATGGGTCGAAGCGCAGAACATACGTTCGACAAAGTCTTCTTCTTTGGTGGTAGTGGCCATCTTGCCCTTGCCGCCCCGTCTCTGGGCATTGAAGACCGTCACCGGCTGCGCCTTGATATAACCGGCGTGGGTGAAGGTCACCACCATTTCCTCTTCGGTAATCAGATCTTCCGTCGAAA
>Ga0315298_1011575_pt1 | contig 10320 bp, 11 predicted proteins | sample WHS_1_MG_FD_203077 | JGI IMG/M metagenome (GOLD analysis project Ga0315298, IMG submission 203077) | Extremophilic microbial mat communities from Washburn Hot Springs, YNP, Wyoming, USA - WHS_1_MG | ecosystem: Environmental > Aquatic > Thermal springs > Hot (42-90C) | place: USA: Wyoming...
TAAGGCTTCTGACAAAGCAAAGAAAGAACTCTATCAGATTGCGATTCAGAACGTAAAAGACCAATTGGCTAAGTATATCCTAGACCATCCTGAGATTCTAGGAAAGGATAAGTTTGGTCCTGAGATAGAAGGCCTGGTTCTCGACATTGGTGGTAGACAATTCAAGATTACGACTTCTGCCTTCAAAGCATCAAAACAAAAAAGTAATTTCTAAGACATGAGAACATTCGTAACATCCGACACCCATTTCGGACACAAGAATATCATAAAATATTGTAATAGGCCCTTTAGTTCAGTTGAGGAGATGGATCGTGCTTTGGAAACTATTTGGAACGGCATTGTCGGTCCTAATGACATTATTTTTCATCTTGGCGATGTTACACTTGCTGGTCCTGATAAGTATGGTGATCTTCTTTATCGTCTGAACGGTAAAAAGATTCTAGTATCAGGGAATCATGACCGAAACTCTATCAAGAGTCTAGGCTGTTGGAAGAAGGTTTGTGAGAACTTCAATTTTAACTACAAAGGCATAGAAGTTCATATGCAGCATTTGCCGTGGTCGGAATTGAAACCTGGCCATATATATTTGCATGGACATTGTCATGGTTCTTTGGGAACCTGGAACAAAGGTCAGATTGATGTGGGCGTAGACTGTTGGGATTATGCCCCTGTGGAGTTAGATGAGATCATAGAGTTTTGGAGAGAAAATGCCGACAATTAGTGGAACAGTATATGACGAATTGGGTAACAGAGCTGGTGGTAGATTGATTAGATTCTACCGCCGAGATACTGGGGCATTGATTGGACAATCACTTTCAAAAGGGGGAATCTTACCTTTCAATGATAATCCGATTGCCAAGTTTTCTATGGATGTGATAAACGGATCTACTATACCGGATGATACTGGAAATTACTCTGCAACTGCATATAATTCACCAAATCTAATGCCCGGTGTAATTGGCAATTGCATATCTTTAAATGGCACTAACCAATATCTTTCTCTCAATGTAAAAAATAATGTAACTTATAATGCAGCTAATGGTGGGTTTGCTATTAGTTTTTGGTGCTATAGGTTTAGAGATAATAAGGAAAACTCTATTTTTGTTAAAGCAAATGATCCAACCAACGTAAATAAAAATAATAGGTTAGTTTTGCACCTACCTTGGAATAATCAAGAATTTTATTTTGATTTTGGTAACCAGTCACTAAGTAGAGTACTTGGTAATTGGAATCCTGCTTTTTATGAAAATTGGATTCATATTGTTGCCCAATATACTACCAATAATAAGAACCAACTTTGGATTAACGGTTCACTAATAGGTGAAAGAGACTGTTCATCCAACCCTCAGTCTATTGTTTTGGGTGATGATATTTTGGTTGGTTATTATGAGTTTTCAAGTCAATATACTAAAGCTATGGTTGACCAGTTTAGAATTTTTGGTAGAGAACTCTCGCCGTTTGAAATTGCTATCTTGAGTTCAGAAAATACAATATTACAAGTAGCCAATACTGGAGACTTTTCATTCACTACATCTTATACTGGTGAATGTGATGTTCTGTTTTTGGATAATCCGAGCGGAACGGTATTAAACGACATTGTCTATAGGGTTAATATTATATGAGTTATACATTTCCTGATCAAAACGCTGTCATTGCATCTTGGAAAACATATATTAGTAAATATGTTATACCAACCAATTCAGTAATTGCTTTTTTTGGTGCATCTTTAGGAACAATAACAGGGAAAACAAAACCAAATCTAAAGGTTGCAGCAATTAGAAGGGACGAAAACGGATTAGTTTTATCCGATAATTATGAAACTACAGCCAATGCTAACGGTGATTTTACCATAACTGTTCCTGTAAATGTAGTCAAATATGCCGTTCTTTCAATATCAGATAGGGAAGATAGAAACACTTTGATCTACGATTGGGTTCAACCATCTTAAACCTAATCCATAAAACAGAGGATAAAAAGAAAGCCCCGAAAAGGGGCTTTCTTAATGAACCATGTTCTTGTTTTTACATGATGTTCTTCACTGCAGCGATACGATAGTATCCGTTTTGACGAGTTCCGCCGTTGAAGAATGGGTTCGCGACCTTAGCATAACGGGTCTTGAACGCAATCTTTGGCTGGAAGCTTTGTTGGTCAACTGCACGATACATCTGTAGAGGAACGTATGGGCAGTAGAAATAACCCGCATCGAATGGGCTGTCGCCTTTGTAGCCAACCATGAAGAAGTTAGCTTGTGCATAAGGATCAACATACACCTTCATGCGACCACCGATGGTACCAACAAAAGTTGACTGAGTCCAATCAGAAGTCACATTCACGTCTAGTGTGCTATATGAAAGGACGTTTGCCATCGCTAGAGCTGATGCTACGTCTGCTGAAACAACTAGGATGTTACCCTTACCGCGACGAGTATCAATTGCAATTTGGTTAGCATCACGTTCAATCTGATAATGCAGACCCTTGAAGCGTTCTGCTGACCAACGACCATCTGCATCTGCTTGAAGGTCAAAAACGCCCGGCATTGTGGTATCAATAACCGCGCCTAGCTTAGCTTGTTGGTATAGAGTGAGCAAGAATTCGCGGTTGATTTCTGCTAGGATTTCGTTGCTTAGAATGTTAGCCAATTCAGTTTCAGCATCGAGACCGTGAACAGCTTTCATGTCTTGTGCCAATTCAACTGAATACTCGGCCTTTAGTAAACGAGCCATTGCAGTTGTGCTAATCTTTTCGATTGTCACGGCCATCTGAGCAGAAATATCGCCTTCACTTGTTGCCACATCAACACCACCGCCAGTGCTTGCTGCGAACGCTAGGTTCACGGAAGAAGCTGTAGCAGTTGCTGCAGCACTTAGTTCAAAGGTTGTTGCATTGGTGATAGAAGCAATCGTTGCGTCTGCTGGGATACCTGCACCATATACTAGCATACCCACCTTTAGGTCAGAGGTATCAGTAACGGTCACTGTTGTGCTACCACTGGTAGTAGAAGCAGACTTCACACCAGCAAACATGCCCCCACTATGAGTACCTTTGCCTGAGAATGAAGTGATTGCTTCGTTAAACAGTGCTTCAGGACCTGACTGACTTGAATAGCGGCTACGTAGAGCGAACACCAAGCCTGTCGGCATCGTCATTGGTTGAACGCCCGCAATGTCAAAGGCGATCATTGACGGCATTGCACGACGCACTAGACCGATTAGAACTGGATCCCACTTTGAAACACCGCCAGTCACGTTTGCTGGTGTAGCTTCATGTAGGTGCTTGTTGTTTTCTTGGTTCTCTAGTAGAATAGCAGTAACCGTCTTGCGATATAGATCACCGATTGATGGTAGATCTGAATGTTCCAATACCGGTGCCCACTTTTTCACTAGAGCATCTTCTTGAAGAAAATTTTCCATCTTTGCCTTCCTATATTAAAAAAATGAATTTGTGAATATTTATAATTCAGATTATTTCTTGACTGACTTAGAAATCATGCTAGCATACGCTTTGATGCTTTCTGGTATTTTTTCATTATCTTCAGAAATAACCTCCTTTTCCTTCTGTTCCTCTGAAATAGTCGAACCTTTCTTGAAATATGCCTCTTTGATTAGAGTAACACCTTTTGCGAATTCTTCGGCAGTTTCAAATTTCTTTGATTCGACAAGATTCTTCAGTTTCTCAACATCGAGTTCTGTCATGCCTTCGGTAATTTCCTTGAAGGCTAGTTTGCGACGGGCAAAATCTAGTTCTTCGGAAATTTCGATATTCTTCTTAGCTAGAGCTTTAACATCACCTTCTAGAGATTCAACTTTTTCCATTAGTTCGTCAACCATGTTGGTTTGATCTTCTGGAATGTTGAAATTGTGCTCTAGGAATAGGTTACGAAGACCTCCGACAAAACTTTCCAATAGGTCTAGTTTGATCTGTTGCTTTAGAGCGATTTCATTTTTGGAAGTCCATTCTTCAACAACATAGCTTAAATAAGCATTAGTTTCTTCTTTTAGTTCCGCCTCTTTAGCTTCCAAAGCAGACTTCATTTCCTCATCAAGTTTTGTCTTGATCTCGGAAACTTTCTTGTCTACCTCATAAGCCACTGCAGCTTCAAAAAGAACCTTTAGTTTTTCTTTGAATTCTTCAGAAAGTTCAGTACCATCAAACATTGCAACCAAGTGCTGTTGATAGCCTTCTTCTTTCATTTCTTTTTCTTTGGATTCTTCTTCTTGAGAATCATCTTCAACATCTTCAAGATCGTCTTCCTCTTCTTCGGGTTCAGAAGTCTTAGCTTCTTCTTCAGATAGGAGGTCTTTCAATGCTTGAAGTCTTTTATGCTTTTCGTCTTCAGATAGTCGCATTTGTTATACCCTCAAAAGTTACAAAAGTTGTTTAATGTTTATTTATGAGTTGTGAAAGAACTTGTCTCACAGACTCGAACATTGCTTTTTCTCTTTCCTTCTTGTTAGAAATTTGCTTAATCTTTTTCTTAGCATTCAGGAAAGACACGAATTCTTCATACAACAAAGTATCGTTCAACAGTGCATCCAAAGCCTGTTCATTTTCATACACTGCGGTTACAAGCGCTTTGGGTGCTGAAGGGTTCATAACGGCATCAATGGTGTGTAATTTGAAATCCTCACAGACCTCTGAGATTCCTTCTTTCAAGGTTCGCACAGACCCCGAACCCCTTGTAGATACACCCAACACTACACCACCTTCTAGCATGGCTTGCATGATTTTGCCACAAGGAGTGTCTAGTACTTTGGCTCGACCAATATAATCCTTACCTTGTTTTGTCAAAGATTCAATCAGAATTGCTACTCTGTCTGGATTGATCTGAGAACTATTTGGATGGGACAATTCACCAACAGCTCTTCGGGTGTTCACATATTCAGAAACAAACGAATTTATTTCTCGGTCAAGAATGCTTTCTTTGTAGATTCGTCTGTTCTTGTTAACAACCTCGGCTTGAGCAAATACGCCCTCAATAATCCAAGATTGGCCTTCTTTTTTGCTTTCTGCAATTAGCTCATTTTCGATTAGTAACATTTTTATTTTCCGTAGAGTGTTCTCATTCTAACTTTAGAACGGATAAGGCTGCGTTTGGATTTTGTTTTTCTTGCAGCTTTGCCAACACGCCATGCCTTACGAGCAGCTTTACGTCTAGCTCTTTTTTCTTTTGGTGTCATCCTGACGAATCGGATACTATTACCTCGTCTAACGATCTTATAGCCTTTTCGCTTCACTTTCACTTTACGAACAATCTTACCATTACGAACAACTCGCTTCATCGCAACTTCATCTAGAAATTCTAGATAATGGGATAGTTTCCACTCTTCCAAAAGTGAATTTAGTTTTTCATAAATTTCTGATTTATCTAGAAACATTACTTTCTCAACCCAATATTTCCGCAAGCAGTTACGTCCACCGAATAAGAACCGTCTTTGCCTTTAACAGCAACGACTTTGCCGTTCATCTTTAGTTCGCCTGTTTTATTGTCAAAATCAAATTCTTGATCTAGATAATTGTGATCAGAAAACCAAGTTAGAACTGAATCTAGATCTTTTAGTTTAATTGTTTCTTCACTTACTGAATCTTCGTTCATCACCTTATGGACTTCATAATTTCCAAAATCATCGGATTCCGTCCATTTCTCGTATGCTGCCCAATTCTTGAATTTCTTGGTGAAAGGTTTAGAATTCATGCCCTTGACACCAGTAACCACAATTTTCTTATTCGGATCTAATTTATCTTCATAAGAAGTAGATTCGACCTTGATTCCTAGTTTGTTTTCCAAGGCTTTCTCAGTCATAACAACTAGGTCTTTAGTATTCAATTCCTTAGCGAAAGCTTGAGCTTTTGACTTAGAATCGAAAGGGCCACCTACAATATCTTTTTCTTTCTTGTCGAAGACGAAGTATGTTTCTTCAGACAACGAATCGAACATTGCCTGAGCCATTTCATGCCTAAGCATTTCAATCTTCTCATGAACCTTCTCTTGAAGTGTCAAAACAAGTTGTTCTTTATTGAATAGCATATGATTTCCTCAATTCAATTTTTGTTTATTTATGAAAGAAAATTAGAATTCGTCTTCCTGTTCTTTGGTGTCAGGTTCCTTTGAGATTTGTGAAGAAATTTCTTTTATTTCTTCATCAGACAAACTCAGAACATTTTTCTTAATCCATTCTTGGGAGAAGTATTTCCCGACATAAGGTTCAAGTTGTTGCATCAATGCGGCTCGAGCTTGCCACATCTCATTAAACATCAGTTCATCCCAATAAGAATCTGTTTTCCACTTGAAAATTAAATTTGGTGAAATTTCTTCATAATCCTTATCGTCCATAATTTTTTTAGTGACGACTTGAATCTTGAGCAACTGAACGAATGTTTCTGAGAACTTTGAGCGTAGATAATTGATAAACTTTGAGAATTTGACTTCTTCTCTAGTGATCTCTGCTGACCGACCTAGATTAAAAGTCGAATCGGATTGTAGACGAGATGTAGGAATATTCAATGACTTGTAGAGCTTCTTATAGAAATATTCTACGTCAGTCATTTCACCTAAATTTTGCCCACCGGGTAATGTGGTAACTTCTGTTCCCCTTCCGCCTTCTCGACGAGGCAACCAATAATCTTCCAGCATCGATAGATTATTTGTTTGATCTTTTAATTCGCCCGTATTGGTGTCATAAACCATCTTATTTTTAAAACGATTCATGATGCTAGACAAATACTGTTCTGCTTTTGTCTTGGGCAAATTACCAACATCCACGTAGAATATTCTTCTTTCTGGTGATCGAGCTAGGCGATAAATTACAAGTGAATCCTCAAGTAGACGCAACTGGTTTGCTGGCTTAAGCGCTTTATCTAGATGTGAAATTGCAAGGTTGGTTCCATCTGGTTTTTCACGAAACAATCCACTATTAGAATATGCAATAGCGTCGGGATGAACTTTAATAGCTTGCCTTGTCTGAGTTATAGATCCGTTAAAGTTACCATAAGTGTTATAAAGAAAATAAACGTCCTTTATTTTTTCAATTTCAATCCCTTGGGCGTTTTTTACTTTCTCTGTTTCTACTACTTTTTTGATTGAACGAGGGTCAATCCATCTAACACCAATCAATCCCTTTGAAGGGTTTTGAGTATCTATAATTCCGTGGTAATAATGCTTACCGTCAATATACCACTGACGAAATTTCTCCGTTGATGTTCTATTGAAATTCATCAAGCCTAGAATGTAGTCAAATTCTTCTTGCAATCTATTAGTAATTTTTTCAGGCAACTTTGCTGATTTAGGAATTTCCAATGAAACCGGATAATCCGTAAAATCAGTCACGATTGCTTCATTCACGATCTCTTGCAAAGCCCAATCAACTTCGGGTCTGGAAGCCAATTCTCTCCATGAATCAATGAGGTCTCTTTCGTTTGTATTACCAGTATCGGAAAAAGGAATTGTTTGACTAATAATTCCGCCCGAATTAACAATAATCGTATCTTCTAAGTTTGGAGGCGCAAAAGATTCTTCCCTTTTTTCAGGAATCTGAATTTCTTCTTGACTTTTTTTACCGAACTGATTGAAAAAATCAAATAATGCCATGTATATCTCCGATAGAATTGAAGGGAAAATTTCCCCTCAATTCTATTTATTCAGAGATTATTTGACCTCATCGGTCTGCCAATATTGATATGACATAGTCACCGTGAACTCTTCAACTTGGTCGGTTGAATCATATGCCAAATCGATTGGAGCTACGTTGGTCGGAAATGCCCCAATCAACTGATAGGTTTTAAGAGCTCTACCGTCACGACCCAGTTGTGTAATGTAAAGATCGGCCCAATAGTTGTTTGGGTTCACGACACCTAGGTTGCCTTCATGGGTGTTCAAAAGAGACATCCAACGCTCAAAGGCATTACGAACAGAGAAGTCAATATCGTTGATGATGGTCAGAGTAATTTCTTCGAATGTTCGATCACCAGCAACTTTAATCTGTCGACCCATGTAATAAACGTCAATTGGGTTCACCACATCTGAAGGCAATTGAGCGCCCTTGCATAGGTATTCCATTTTACGACCAGCATCGCCGCCGACTGCCCCTGGGAAAATTTGGGTAACTCTGAACAGGGAAGGGCGTGCCCCACCCTGAAAGTTTGACTTAAATTCGTTGATATTCATCTTGTCTTCCTAACTTTCCTGTTTTTAAGCAATTTCGTCAAAAGCAACACCTGTAGGGGTTGCGACAAAGTTCAACTGGATGAAATTGATTGAACGGGCTGGCTTGATGTAGATATCAGCAACAAAGCCGTTACTGTCAATAACTTCTGGTGTATTGTTTGTGGTATCACACACCACCCTGAAGTCTGTTACACCTCGACGTCCTCGGACATCACGCAGGAATGGTTCAACCATACCGACGAAACGACCGCGAGTGAATGTATCATTGAACTCAAACATCTGATACTTAGCAGCCGTAGCAATTGCTTTTTCTAGCACAATGAACAAGCGACGAACGTTGATTCGGTCAAATGGACTTGGCTTACCTTCCAGAGTCTTGTCTCCGAACAGAATGACACCTTCACCAATCTGGCTAGTCACCGGATTCACCCCATTGATATACAAAGTATCGCGTTCTGCCTTAGAACCTGGGTTGTATGCTAGTTTGATGACATTCTTGATGAAGCCGCGATTCAAACCTGCAGGTGAATACCAAGGATCTGCAACGTTATCAGTAAATGCACACAATCCTGCAATGTCACCTGATAGCGGGACCCAGCGCATCTGGTCGTTGTAACGGTCATACATCAGTTTCCAGCCGCTATCTAGAATAGCGTATGAGCTTGATGTTAGAACGTTACGGAAGTTCAGAATTGCTTGTAGTTCGTTGCCTTTGTTGTTTACAACAGCATTGCGCGGAGGAGAAACCAAAGCTACACAATCTTTACGAATATTGACCACGTTCTCAATAACATAGTTTGATAGTGCTTGTTGATCTTCTTGACTATCCAGTCCTGAAACAATGACCAATGAAACATCGATTGCTTCTGCCCTACTAAACACTTGGTAACCAGCCATGCGTTTACCAATTGTCACACCAGAGGAATTGTCTGATACACCGCCAGTTAGAGCAAGACTAACCGCATCTGTTAGTGATGAAAAGTTTGAACTTGCATCCCCGCCCCAACCAGTTACTTCATGGGTTCCACCAAACCAAATATACTTGGAGTTACGATTTAGAACGTCCGCATAGTAAGAAGAAGAACCAGAAAAGTCTTTGGCATTATAAGCTTTTGATAGACCAGTATAACGCTCTAGAACAGTTCCAGCAGTTCCTGTCCAAAGACCCAATTCATCAATTACAACCAAATGCAATTCGTCATTTGAACCACCCTTAGATGCGACATAAGAACTTGTTCCCGGAACACCAGTGTATGAAGTGAATGTAAGAGCTACATTTGTTCCAGTAGCAGTTGCTGGGGCTGATAGCGTAATTTGGGTTGATGAGTCGATACTTTTAATTGTTGTTCCCGCTGGGATTCCGACACCAGAAACATCCATACCGACTACCAGATTAGTGGTATCTTGCGGAGCAACAAAAGTAACAACATCTGAAGTGTCGGTTGTAGAACCAATCTTGTTCAGTATGACAGAAGAACCGAACAATGAACGATATTTCCAATTCTTGAAGGTTTCGGAATCTGCATAAGAAACACGAATCGAATTGCCTAAAGCACCTGGATACTTGGCAATGAACTTCACCCCAGTTAGAGAACTAACTTTTGAATCATAGTCAATGTCGTTCTCGATAACGGGAGCAACCGTCCCACCGTTATAAGCGTTTCTAGCATCATTTCCTACAACACGAACTAAGCGTAGGTTGTTTGAATATGCCAAGAAAGATGCTGCAGTCAAGAAGTCTGTAGCTGTATCCTGATCGGGTTCACCGAAGATAGAAACAAGAGTTTTTTCAGAATCAACGACTGTTGCTTGATTGACAGGACCCCATTTGAATACACCAGCAAAAGCTCCGATTGAAGTTGCTACGGCTGGCACAATCAATGTAAGGTCTGTTTCTCTTACTTCAACTGAAGGAGAAAGACTAAAAATTGCCATTATTTACCTCATCTAATGTTAGATATAGTGAAATCCTACTAGTTTATTTATGGTTTACGACTTTTTCGTAAATTTCAACAATAAGAGCTTTAAGGTCTTTTACTTCATTCTTGAGACTATTGAATTCACGTTCTCTATCCATTTCTCTCAACATGTCAAGTTTCCGTTTCCTATAGCGCAGAAGTTCTTGTTCGTCTTTGTTAAGGATGGCTCCTGTTAAACCA
>Ga0315298_1011576_pt1 | contig 10319 bp, 11 predicted proteins | sample WHS_1_MG_FD_203077 | JGI IMG/M metagenome (GOLD analysis project Ga0315298, IMG submission 203077) | Extremophilic microbial mat communities from Washburn Hot Springs, YNP, Wyoming, USA - WHS_1_MG | ecosystem: Environmental > Aquatic > Thermal springs > Hot (42-90C) | place: USA: Wyoming...
AGTTCCTACTAATGGTATGTTTAAGGTGAGTATAGCACCAAAAGGCGTACCGTACCACCATGTTGACCTAACAACGCTGGCAAATTCTAGCATAGGCCATAAAGGGATGATCGTCGCAGCGAAGACTCTAGCATGCAGCGCCATCGATTTGCTAACAAACCCGATGATCCTTAAGGAGGCGTGGAGAGAGTTCAACATAAGGAAAGAGACTCTTAAATGGAGTTATAGACCACTACTACCAGCCAAAATAGAGTACCCAGAGTACAAACATCAAGCGAAGTTAACTCCTAAAACACCTTTATCGACTTCTGGGAAGGGACATATGTTAAAGACGCTAGACCATCAGTAAAGTTCTTTGTTTAGGAAAGGTAGCAGAGCGCACACCACTCCCTGCTCGTTTAAGCCGGTCCTATCAAGCTTGCCTTTAGACAGATGCCCTATCAACCCACCCCTCTGCTTACTACCCTCCACTTTAAAGACTAGGTCGTTTGCCTCACCCATCTCTAGACCGCCCTCAACCAACTCCATCACCTTCCTAGGCACAGGAAAGCTCGCAGTCCGCCCTAACCCTACCAACCCATCCCTCGACTTGATGCAGACCCATGCAAAGGAGAAGATATTATCCCCTATTCTTTGAACACCACCTTCTACACCCACGGAAAAGTCGGGTCTAAACCTCTCAAAAACTTGGTCAGCCCTACTTCTAGCACCCTCCATGGTTTCCTCTTCTGTGCGAGGTTGAACAGAGACCTTAGAGCCAACATCTTCTCCTACCACCTCTAAGTCTTGGAAGAACTTTAAGAAGACGTTGCGAACCGAATTTACTTTAACAGGGTTTCTCGAGCCGACGACCACTTTGAGCATATATTACCACTTAAGGTATCACAGCATATGTACCGAATTGGGCACCGCTATATGTTTTTAGCTTAACCTCAATACTTTGGCCTGAGACAAAGGTTGAAAACTCGAATTTAACCTGAATAAAACCGCCTTCACCGACTTCAACCAATATGCCTGAGCCTATAGTGGGATTCGTGCTAACCCCTTGGGAGCTATAGTATAGTAGAGGGTGACCATTTACGTAGACGTCGGTGATCTTTGTGATGACATTTCCAATATTCTTATACTTGATGTCTATGTATAGGTTACTCCCAGTTCTACTCAAAAATATGCTAGTTATGTTCAGCTTCTCAGATCCGATCAAGGTTTCTGTCGTTGTTGTAGTGGAGGTCTTAGTTGTGGTTTTAGTTTCCGTGTTAGTTTGGGTCTTCACTTCTGTCTTCGTCTGGATTATTGTAGAAGTCGTTGAAATTCTCTGAGTAACAGGCACCTCCGTTGTGACAAGCGAAGTCTGAACGGTTGTCACCGTTAAGGTGCTATCAGACCTACCCCACATGTAACCCAAAAAGCCGGACATAACCACAATTATCGTAACTAGAACCCCAACCGCAATCACTATACCTTTACTTGGCGAACTCAACCATTTAACACCTAGTTCAAAGGACTTAAATTAGTATTTATAACAACAGTTTCTAGAACTTTTCTAGAAATGAGGCCAACATCTTTGCATAGCTCCCTCCATTAGGTTGGTTATTGAACTTGATGCTGTAAGCTAGGTGACAGCGTTTACGAACTTCTTTTAGCACTAAATGATAGAGAACAGCGCCAACCCTAATAGTCCTAGGATTACCGCGATTACGACCGCGATTATAACAGCTATTATTGCAATTATGATCGCTTGCCCCCATGTCGCATCAAAGAACTTTTTTATCAAGGCAAGCCATATGATCAACTGAATTATTGCGGAGATAATTCCCGTGAAGAAATACCCGAAGATACCCCCAATCACGATGCCTAAGACTACAATCCAGATAGCGTCTGTGAACTTTGCCTTTTGCCCACCAACTATGGTCCTCCCAGCTAGCCAAAGTAGAGGAGATATTATGATGATACTTACGATCATGTTTATAACTAAAGCGTCTAGATTAACAGCCATAGCCTTCACTTTTAAAATTTGTACTACTATAATATAAGTATTTTCTGAGTTGAAAGATTTAATACAACGAGCTGAAAGACCTAGAACGTGTTCAACACCTACGAATACTTTGATGAACTAAACAAAAGGAACGTTAAGATAAGATTCGATGCAGGGCAACCAGATCTAAGCCCTAACAAGGAGATCTTAGAGGCGCTGATAGGTTCATTAGATGAGATGGGATATGGGTCGGCGAGAGGACTTGACGAACTCTGTGAGGAAATCGCACAACTTCACGGAGTCAAGAGGGAACAAGTAGTCATAACTCCAGGATCAAAGTTCGCTGTCGCAGCGCTCATTCACAACACCAAATGTGTCTCACTTATCGCACCCTATTGGCCGGGCTATAAGGGCACCGCGGACCTGTTAGGAGTTGGTATCGACGTATCAAAGTCCTACATGGAAGACGGGTGGTTACCTAGGGTTTGGACGCCTAAGGGTGACTCAATTATCCTTAACTATCCGAATAATCCGACTGGCACCATACCTTCAAGGGAATTCACTGACAAGGTTATTGAGGAAGCGGAGGTGAACGGTAGGCTGATCATATCAGATGAGGTGTACAGGGACATAGCCTTTGGGGAAAGGAGGTTTTCTATCCTCGATTATATGCCGAAAAGATTCGCGTTGATACATAGCTGTTCGAAGACCTTCTCAATGCCTGGGCTCAGGCTTGGCTACGTCGTAGGGGATGTGGAGACGGTAAAGAAGGTGGTGAAGTTCATAAGGGCCACTATAACAACGCTACCTATATTCTCGCAGAGAGCCGCGGTTAAAGCGATCAGAATACTCGAAAAGGAAAAAGACAGAATCACAAAAGTGTACAAACAAAGGGTACAGTACGCATGTGAAAACCTTGACAGCTCCCTTTTCAAGTTCAAGAGGCCAGATGGCGGATTCTACATGTGGCTTAAACTGCCTAACATAAATGGGACGGAGTTCGCTTATAAACTCATGGAAAAAGATGTGGGGATATTTCCCGGAGAAGCTTTTGGAGAGGAGTACGTAGACTACCTTAGAATGTCACTAGTATGCGATGGCGAACTTCTGGAGAGGGGAATAAGAACCGTCAACGAGACGGCTAGAAACTGGGGAAGTAATTAGCCTAGAAGACCTTCAGAACAAGCAGTATCAGAAGGAAAGCAGCTTAACATTACCTAATGGTTACGTACTAGGTACAAGGTTATGTTCGAAGTAAAGCTTTTTAGGCGTACTGAACCGCTCGATATACATGAAGGCCATTGGAAGCAAACAATTGAAGGAAATTTCTGTAAAGATCTTCTCTCAGGCAGGTGCGTCGATAGAGGAGGCAGAGTCCGTTTCAGAGTCTTTGGTCGAAGCGAATCTACTAGGAGTAGACTCACACGGCGTACTCCGTATACCAGAATACGTTAGAAGGATAAAGGAAGGGGGAATAAAGCTAGGGGCACAATGCGCGATAATCAAGGAGACCACGACAACAGCATTAGTCGACGGCGGCTTTGGATTTGGACAGGTGGCAGCAAAAAAGGCGACCGGTATCGCGATCGAAAAGGCCAGGTCAAATAACGTCTCTGTAGTAGGTTTGATACGTTCAAACCACATCGGTAGGTTAGGAGAATACACTTCGATGATCGCTGAACAGGGGATGATCGGGATTTCGTTTTGCAACACCGCCCCTAAAGGCGGTATAGTAGCTCCTTTCGGAGGGGCCACACGCAGGCTCGGCACACATCCATTTTCAGTCGCTTTCCCGAGCAATAGCTTCCCATTCCTACTGGACTACGCTACCTCTGTTGTGGCAGAAGGCAAACTACGACAAAAGTACTATGCTAAAGAGAAGATTCCCGAAGGCTGGATCGTTGATAAAGATGGGAGGCCTTCAGTAGACCCTGCTGACTTCTATGAAGGAAAAGGGGCCCTGCTGCCTTTCGGAGGTTACAAAGGTTATGGTTTATCATTAGTCATAGACGCTCTAGGCGGGATCTTAACAGGTGCGCATTTCGTTTCACATAACGAATTTATTGGAGGAAACAACCCATTGATAATCGCGATCAACATCTCCGCGTTCAGGCCACTAGAGGAATTCAAATCCGAGGTTGACGAGTACTTTAAGGTTCTTAAATCAACCCCTCCGGCGGAGGGGTTTAAGGAGGTAATGATCCCTGGGGAGATAGAGAACAGGACGAAGGAGAAGAGGATTAAAGAGGGAATACCTATTAACGACGAGGTATGGTCAAGGATTGAAGGGACAGCGAACGACCTCGGGCTCGACCTTAAAACGTTACTCTAAACGAGGGAAAACGACCAACACATTTAGCGATAAACTAGAAAAAGGATACAACTAACTTTGTGCCAGAGGACTCCCTCGTTTTATTCGAAAATTGAACACTTAAATATCCAAACACCACTTACGTAATATAAGTGATTATGTTGGAAAAAATGATGAAAGCAGCCTTTAAAACACCTGCTGGTGACTTTGAAATTCGGGAGACGCCAATTCCTAAGATAACGCAACCAGACTACGTCTTGGCCAAGGTTAAGGCAGCAGGGGTTTGTGGCAGTGACATGAACTTCTGGAAGGTTCCATCCCAGTTCGAAGGCATGATTACTGGTCACGAGCTCGCTGGAGAGGTCATTGAAACCGGGCCAGCTGTCAAGAACGTTAAACCAGGTGATAGAGTAGCCATCGAATCTTTAGTCGCTTGTGGGCACTGTTATTGGTGCGACGTTGGACAGTACCATCTATGCCCTGAACTTATGAAGATCAGGTGGGACACACTTTCGAGGGCGTTTTCAGAGTACGTCGCAGGGCCAGCTGACAACTTTTTCAAGATCCCTGATCATGTGCCTTATGACGAGGCAGCCATCTTAGACGTGTATGGAACAAGCGTCCACGCCTGTAACCGCACAGGGGTTAGAATGGGCCAGACCGTCGTCATAGTAGGCGCAGGACCTATAGGTCTAACATTACTCGAACTAGTGAATATCGCAGGTGCTAAAGCGATCATTACAGGAATATATGATCACCAATTAGAAATGGCAAAGAAGTTGGGTGCATATAAGACCATAAACACAAGATTAGAGAACGGGTTAGAGAGGATTCTAGATTTGACCGGAGGACGTGGAGCAGACATTGTGTACGAATGTGTAGGGGGGAAGCATGCGACCAAGACGATTCAAGAGTGTATCTCTTACGCTAGAAGCGGTGGCAAGGTCGCCCTCTTAGGGCTACTCGAAGACAAGTTACCCCCGTTCAAAATCGACTGGGGTAAAGTTCTACTCCAAGAAATCGATTTGGTCCCTGTCATGAGTTTTGCACATTGGGGAAACGATCGCGAATTCAAAATAGTCTTGGACCTACTGATCGATGGAAGACTACATGCCAAAGAGCTTATCACACACAGATTCCCATTAGAGAAGATTAATCAAGCCTTCGATACAGTAGCCAACAAAAGGGAAACAAAGGCCATAAAGGTTGTTCTTACGATGTAGTTCCCCTCTCTTTCCTTTTTGTTAAAGACCTTCTTAAAAGGTAGGTTAATATACATCTTATAGCAGGAAGAGCCCAGGTGTATATATTTCAATGGAAGAACATGAGAAGGAGATGGTTCCACTGGAAGACGCGGAAAACCAAGTTCGCGTAGTTGTCCAGCGGCTGGCCCTACTTCACCTCTCTTACGCATCCACAATTATTAACAAGCTCGGATGGAAGGAGGGAAAATTACTTGTCCTCTCAGCGATAAAGGAATACGGCAGAAGAGTCGCAGAGCGAACTAAACAAGGGCACCAAAGCCTCCCCAAATACGGCTTCTACACGACAAGGGAAGGGCAACCACCGATCTGCGAATTTGGAAAGGTCATCCTTGACTATGGCGAGTTGGATATTGGAAGCCTATACTGCTTAATAGACGCTGCGAAGACCATGCAGTCAAACCCCGATGAGAAGCTAGTTCACAAAAAGTGCATGACAGTAGGTGACGAATACTGCGAATTCGATACAGTTCCAACCTCAGAACAGGACAAAGAACTACTATTTAGTGAGGGACTGGATTGGTCAAGCGTTGACCCATTATTACACGAATTCTATAAGAAGAAGGAGAGAGACCTAAAGGGCTAGGACCTGAACCAACCAGTTAGCATCATATCCATTTTACAATCGACTCTTGAAGGGTTGGTCTGGAAGTCTTCACAGGAGCCTCAGCAGGCCATCCAATATGGATGTGACATCGGCTTACAAATGTCTCAGGGAGTCCGAAGCGCTCTCTAACCCTTCTCCGAGTTTCATCTCCGTGGGTAAGCCAGACCCCTCCAAGGCCTAAAGCATGCGCCATCAACAACATGTGATCAGCAACAGTAGCCGCGTCATAATATATATTCTGTGGGAAGACCTTCTCAAACCCTACAGAGTGGTAAACCCGCATATCTTGGCAGACGATTATCATCACCCCATGATCTAAAGGAATGTCGCTTTGAACCATTTTCCAATCTTCAGGATTTTTGAGGACTATGAACCGGGTCGCCCCAACGTTACACCCCTGTGGAGCCATTAGGCCAGCTTCAAGAACCCTCCTTATGAGCTCGTCTGGAACTTCCCTCGCTGCGAACTGTCTAATCGACCTTCTCCCGTAGAGCAGCTTCTTTACCGTCTTCATTTCTTCGTCTGTGAAAGGCTCAGGTAGTTCCGTATTGAATTTGACTGTACCTCCAGCACGAAGTGTCTTCGCATAGGCTAGAAACTCTTGAGCCCATTTGACGTCAGGCGAGTCTAATGGTAGGCCTCTCTCCTTCCAAATATCTAGGAGGAACTCGACGGTTTCGCCGAAGTTAGGGGGGACGGGCATCTTCCCAGCGCATATTCTGTAGATGAAGACTTCTATTGTGTGATGAGTCCTTTCCCGAAGTATAGTCCTTAACACGACAGGGTCCTCCTTCAAAAGGTCATCACGCGTGAAACCAAACACCTTTCTAGGTTCTTCCAAACAAATCACAATGTATTCACGTAGGCAATAGTTAAGCTTTACCAAAAAGGAGACCAAAGCGTGGAGCAGAAATATTTTAGGGGGAAAAGCAGACCTATCGCTACTGGAAACGTTCTATAATTTAAGGCACAACAAGGTTCAAACCAGAACTTTGATAGAACGATTTATTAATATAATATGGTCTTCAATAAAAACCAGCGACAACTAGATCGCGCATGTGACCAACTTGGCTCATAAGGACAAAGTAAGAGAGCGAATTTGGAGAACGCTAGAAGAACGTAAGGTTGCAACCTTCCCCCTCCCACCCTATGGCAGGATACCTAACTTTATAGACGCAGAAAAAGCGGCTTTAAACTTGACAAAACTGGACGTTTGGAGGAATGCTAAGGTGATTAAAGTAAACCCTGACTCCCCACAAATGTGGGTTAGGAGACTCGCTTTAGAAAGCGGAAAGAGGGTGGTAATGCCTACTCCAAGGTTGAAAGATGGCTTTTTGATCCTCGATCCAAATAAAGTCCGGAAGGGGGACTATCGCTCCGCGTCTACGATAAAAGGAGCGTACGTAACAGGTGCGAGGACAGAGCCAAACAGCCTTCCCGAGATAGATCTAGTTGTAATTGGCAGCGTGGCTGTTAACTTATGTGGTGATAGACTAGGTAAAAGCAAAGGATTCGCTGAGATCGAGTGGGCCATACTCAAAGAGGAAGGTAGGGTTAATGAAGGTACACCAGTTGCCACCACTGTTCACGATTTACAAGTAGTCGAAGAAGACTTTGAGATAATGCCCTACGACCTGCCAGTCGATTATATTATAACCCCCTCCAAGGCGATCAAAACTAAAAGGACAAGGGAAAAACCAAAAGGAATTTTATGGCAATTCTTATCAGCTGATAAGATAAGGGAGATACCACTACTTGAAGAGCGGTGGCGGAAAAGAGACGCTACTATATGACGAAGTTAACAGCGTAAACATACATCCCTTTTAGAGCGCAATGAAAAAGTTTTACTAAGACCATGCCCTCTTGTAAAGCGTGACAAGTATGAAAGCTGTAGTCTATTACGATGTCAACGACTTCAGAGTCGAAGAAGTACCTCTTCCTAAAATAGGCCCAGAGGAGGTTTTGTTAAGGGTAAAAGCCTGTGGGTTCTGCACCACAGACGTCTTCAAGGCGAAGTACAAGAGAGTTAAGCCTGGAACAGTCCTTGGGCATGAAATTTCAGGGGAAGTATCCGACGTGGGGGAGAAGGTTACAAACCTTAAGATCGGTGATAGGGTCGCTGTCCTCCACCACGCGCCCTGCAACACATGCTACTTCTGCTTAAGAGGGCAAGAGGACCTCTGCGAACAGTATAGAAAGGGTGGAGTAATACCAGGAGGCTTTTCAGAGTACATAAAGGTTCTACCAGAGTTGGCTAAAAAGACGGTGTTCAAGATACCCGACCACCTCTCATACGTTGAAGCGTCAATGACCGAGCCGACAGCGTGCTGTGTAAAAGCACTTAAGAAGTGCAACATACACCCTAGCGACACTCTACTCGTTATTGGCGATGGCCCGATGGGCGTACTATTAGCTGTGATGGGAAGATACTTCGCCGCTTCGAAGGTGATATTAAGCGGACATCACGACTTCAGATTAGAGAAAGCTAGGGAGCTAGGTGTAGACTTCGTAGTTAATTCGAAGAGAGAGGGTTTAGAGGAGAGGGTGAAGGAGCTCACCGAAGGAAAAGGCGCAGATGTGGTTATAATGGCGCTCGCGTCGACACATATGGCAGAGGAGGCGCTCAAACTAGCTAGGGACGGGGGAAGAGTCTGTCTCTTTGGGGACTTCAGGGACGTCCCAGAGCCACCAATGCAGATTCCACCAGATTTTATTATCAGCAAAGATCGAGCTCTCTTCGGAAGCTGGGGCTCTGCTCCTAGCGACTATGAGATAGCGTTGAGGATGATTTCATCAGGTCGGGTCCCGGTTAAACAACTAATCACTCATACGGTCCCACTGGATAATTTCCATGAAGCTCTTGATCTGTTGGAAAAAAGGGAGGAAAGCCTAAGGGTTGTTGTGCTACCTTAGACGAAGGCCGTCGCATATAGCACAATCAGAGTTCGGTCTGAAGAGTTGCTTAAACCGTGAGGTGTGTCCCCTGACACATAAAGGACTGCCCCTTCGTTTACTGGAATCTGCTTATCCTCTATCAGCAACGTGCCAGAACCGGAAACTATGTAGTATACCTCTTCCTTCTCAGGGTGGGTGTGCTGTGGAAAGACCCCTTTAGATGGGACGCGTAGGAAACCTAAACCTTCAAACTTTCCTTCACCAGGTTTTTGTTTCATAATTCTCTTTATGTCAGCCACTCCCTTTGTATAAGGCTCGAAGGAGACTTCTTTTGGATCAAATATCTTCCACATACAGTATCACTTAATTCTATAACACAACCAAATCTGAAATATAAATACGTATTGGGAGACGCTGCTTTATGGGATGGCAACGACCGAGAGAGCTTGTTTCTTTTCAATAAGTTCGTACCCCTTTGCAACATCCTCTAAGGGGATGATGTGGGTCATCAACCTTTTCACGTCAATCTTATGATCCGCTATATGCCTAACTGCCTGCAACCTTTTCTCGACATGGAAGTTCGGCGCCAACCCTATGCCCTCGCAGCCTACAACCATCCTTTCGTAGTAGTGCACATCGTTAGGATCGAACAGCATAGAGGTGCCCGCTTCTGCACCTCCAAATAGGACAACTCTTCCACCAACTTTCGTCGCATCTATCGCTTGCTTAATGGCTGAGGGAACGCCGACTGTAGCAACTGAGCAGTCAGCAAGCTTGCCATCATTAAACTTCTTAACATACTCGACAACGTTCGCATTCGATGGGTTAATTGTGTAGTCAGCACCGAACTCCTTTGCGATCTCGAGTCTACTATCATCTAGGTCTACTGCTATGACCCTTGCCCCACACCAATGGGCAACATTGACTTGCATAAGCCCCATCGGACCAGAGCCGATTATAATAATTGTATCCCCAAACCTACAACCAGCCTGATCCACAACAGAATGGATATTCTCAGCCAATGGCGTTACAAATGTCCCTTCTTCGAATGAGACGTTCGGAGGGAGTTCTACGATCGATTCAAAATAGTAAGGGTAGTCTTGTAAGATGTTAACCTTCGCATATTCAGCGTTCCCACCGAACCCGTATCCAACGACACGCATCCCTTTATCGTACCTTTGGACTAGTTCCCCTTTGTCCACGATTTCCCCCGTGTATTCGTGGCAGAGGTTAGTTGGTAATGACTGGATGCGCGCATCCTTTGAGCCT
>Ga0315298_1011577_pt1 | contig 10319 bp, 10 predicted proteins | sample WHS_1_MG_FD_203077 | JGI IMG/M metagenome (GOLD analysis project Ga0315298, IMG submission 203077) | Extremophilic microbial mat communities from Washburn Hot Springs, YNP, Wyoming, USA - WHS_1_MG | ecosystem: Environmental > Aquatic > Thermal springs > Hot (42-90C) | place: USA: Wyoming...
GTGTACGACCCGCGGGCGGTCAAGCCCAGCGAGGTGGTGATGGAACTCACGGGCGGCGAGGGGGCCGACATGCACGTGGAAGCGGCTGGCGCTCCCTCCAAGACCATACCGGAGATGGAAGCCTCTATGGCCGTCAACGCCCGCATCGTCCAGATTGGGCGCGCCGCCGAGCGAGTCCCGATGTACCTGGAGCATTTCCAGACCCACCACGCGCAGGTCTTCGGCGCGCAGGGGCATTCGGGCAACGGCACGTTCCCGAACGTAATCCGACTGATGGCGTCGGGGCTGATAGACATGACGCAGATCATCACGGCCCGCTACGACCTGGCGAGCGTTGTGGACGCCATTCGGCAGTCCACGAGCCGCCAGGACGGCAAGGTCATGGTGCGCATCTAGCGAGGCTCTGGGCGGTTCCGCAGAGAGCCGCCCTGGCTCGCATTTCTGGGTGGTGTCGCATGGACATCGTTATTCTCGGTTCAGGGACGGGATACCCCAACCCGCGGCGGTTTCCGCCCGGCCTCTTGGCGCGCGTGGACGAGTGTCCGCTCCTGTTTGACGCAGGCTCGGGCACGCTGCACCGGCTGCTGCGGGCCGGCGTGGATGTGGGCGCACTGGAGTACGTGCTGTTCACGCATTCGCATTCGGACCACTGCGCCGACCTGATTCCCATGCTCCAGGCCTTCGCGCTGATGCGCCGGACGCGGCCGCTGCACGTGATCGCGTCGCCGGCGTTTCTGGGCTGGATGCGCGCAATGGTGGATTTGAACCCCTGGGCGCGGCCATCTCTGTACGACCTCCGCGAAGTGGACATAACGCGCGGAGGGTTTGCAGGCCCCGGCTGGACGGTTGACGCCGCGCCGTCGGGCCACACGCCGGAATCGCTGGCGTTCCGCTTGCGCGTGGAGGGCAAGACGCTTGTGTACACGGGCGACGCCAGCCCAGGGGAGCATCTCGTCTCGTTCGCACGCGAGGCCGACTTGCTCATCGCCGAATGCTCGTTCCCCGACGAGTCGGCCGAACCGTACCATCTCACGCCGACCAGCGCTGGCACGCTGGCCGAGGAAGCGCGGGTCAAGCATCTCGTTCTCACCCATTTCTATCCGCCGTGCGACCGCGTGGACGTGGCGGCTGTCGCGGCGAAGGCCTATTCGGGCCCAATCACCGTGGCGCAGGACGGCCTGGTTCTGCGCATCTGAAGGAGGTGCGAATCGTATGGAAAAGACCATGTTGGCGGCCGTGTTTGAGGGCCAGGGCAAACTCAGCCTGCGGGAAGTTCCCGTGCCGAAGGTAACGAATCCCGACGACGTGCTGCTGGAGGTGGAAGCGGCGGGGGTCTGCGGCACCGACCTGCACATCCTGGAGGTGCCGCCCGGACATCCCGCGACGCCCGGCGCCATCCTGGGGCACGAGTATGTGGGGCGGGTACTGGAGACGGGCAGCGCGGTCTCCACGGTGCAGCCGGGCGACCGTGTGGTGGTGGCCCCCAATCTGTACTGCGGAATCTGCGGGCCGTGCACCAGCGGGCGGCCCAATCAGTGCGAGCACTTCACAACCCTGGGAATCTACCTGAACGGCGGATTCGCCCGTTACAACGTCGCGCCAGAGCGGGCGCTGTTCAAGGTTGCGCCGACGTTGCCGCCGCAGGAGGCGGTGTACGTGGAACTCCTGTCCTGCGTCGTCGGGGGCACGGAGAAAGTGCGGTTGCAGCCGGGGGAGACGGTCGCCATCCTGGGGGCGGGGCCGGTGGGCCTCATGTTTGAGTTGGTGTTCAAGGCGGCGGGCGCCGGCAAGATCATCATGACCGACATCGCGCCCTATCGCCTGGACTACGCGCGAAAACTCGGCGCCGACGTGGTGGTGAACGTGAAGGAGCAGGATCCCGTCGCCGTTACCCGCGAGGCGACGGACGGGCGCGGGGTGGACGTGGTCGTGGATGCGGTCGGTTCGCTGCTGCCGCAGGCGATAGAGCAGGCGGCGGTGGGCGGCAAGATCGTGCTGTTCGGCATGAACCAGCAGGCTTACCCGCAGGTGCACCAGTTTGACATCACGCGCAAGGAACTGACGGTCATGGGCACGTACATCGGCATCAACACATTCCCCAAGGCGATTCGCATGTTGGAGAGCGGCGTAGTGAAGCCCTCGGCCCTGACGACGCACACCCTGCCCCTGGCGCGCATCCTGGATGGCATTGCCGCTCTGCGCGCGGGCGAGGGCATCAAAGTGGTGGTTACGCCGTAATTTGGAAAACCCACAGAGCAAGGAGACCGGAAATGAGCAAGCAGAAATGGGAACTGCCCCCCAAGGGTGGGCACATGGATCTGCCCACGCAAGTCTATTTGCAGAACATGACCTGGAAACAGATTGAGGAGCGCCTGAAGAAGAACGATCTCATCATCGTTCCCGTCGGCTCTACCGAGGCGCACGGCCCGCACGCCTGCCTGGGCGAGGACACGTTCCTGGTTACCCGCATGGCCGAGGCCGTCGCCCTTCGGACGGGCTGCACCGTGGCCCAGCCGATCTGGTACGGCTCGCATCCGTATCACCACATGGGCATGCCCGGAACCATCATCGTCCCCGAGGAGATCTTCGTGGGCCAACTGAAGGCGGTGATGGCCGGGCTGTGGAACATGGGCTTTCGCAAGCAGATTCTGCTCAACGGCCACGGCCAGGAATACGTCATCCCCACGGCTATCCACCAGTTCGCCAAGACGTACCAGGTGCCTGGGGTCTTCGTCAACCTGAACTGGTACCACGCGATCCCTGACCACTTCAAGACGAAGGCCGAGGGTGGCCCCTATGAGACCAACTTCATCCATGCGGACGAAGTGGAGACCTCGTGGTCGCTGGTGCTGTTCCCCGAGTTGATTGACATGAGCGCCGTGGTGGACACGCAGCCCACGAGTTTCCTGGGCGACAAGATGGCCAAGCACGTGGACAAGGCCGGCAACCTGCTCCACAGGCCCATCGCGTGGTACGGGCAGGTAGGGCTGGGGCCGATTGAGGTGGCGGCCTACAAGCCCGGCGTGGTGGGCAAGGCCAGCCTGGCCGATCCGAACAAGGCCAAGCCCGGCGTGGAGGCGCTGCTGGACTACATGGTGGAGTTGGTGAACGACATCATGGAGCGATTCCCCGCAGGGGTGCTGCCGCCGATTGACCAGATTACGCAGCGGCGGCGCGACGAGATTGAAGCCGCCATCAAAGGCCCGCTGGCCGAAGGCGGTTGCAGCATCTACGCGCTGGGCTATCCGCCGGCCTAGCGACCCGGCAACGCGAGGCCGGCCATCGCCAGCCTCGTCTTTTGTCGTAGGGCGCGCACCCGCGAGGAGGGCTATGAAGAAGGCCATCGTCGTTTCAACCCACGCGGCGCAATTCAACGCGGTCGCGTTCAAGGGCAATCTGGAGGCCAACCTGGCGCGCGTCGCATCGCTGGGCTACGACGGCGCCGAACTGGCCATCCGCGACCCGCGCGCCGTGGACGTGGAGGCCCTCGCCGACCTGCTCCGCAAGTACGGCCTGGAAGTACCGGCCATCGGCACGGGCCAGGCTTGGGGCGAGGAGGGCCTGTCGTTCACTGACCCCGATGCCCGGGTGCGGCGGGCTGCCGTGGAGCGGGTGAAGAGCCACGTGCCGGTGGCGGCCAGGTTCGGCGCGGTCATCATCATCGGCCTGCTGCGGGGGATCGTGAGGCCGGGCGTGGCGCACGCGCAGGCGTGGGCCTGGATGACCGAGGCCCTGCGCGAGTGCGCGGAGTCGGCCCTTGCTGCCGGCGTGAGGATTGCGGTGGAGCCGATCAACCGCTACGAGACCACGCTTGTGAATACCGCCGCCGACGGCCTGGCCCTGCTGGAGCAAGTCGGGATGCCCAATCTCGGCTTGCTCCTGGATACGTTCCACATGAACATTGAGGAGCCCGACATCCACAGGAGCATCCGCGCGGCTGCGCCCCGACTGTTCCACTTCCACGTGGCCGACTCCAACCGCTGGTATCCGGGGGCGGGCCACCTGGACTTTCCGGCCATCGTGGCGACGCTGCGCGACGTGGGGTACGACGGCTACATCTCGGTGGAGGCGATGCCCATGCCCGATGGGGACACCTGCGCCGCCGAGGCCATCAAGGCGATGCGCTCCTGGGGACTGTAGGGCGAGGAGGCGAACATGGAGGAACTGCTGATTCGGCTGCTCAAGGCGCCCGCGGCAGGCTACGTGCAGGACGACTACCGTGCCGGCCTGGCGGAAAGGCTGGGCCTTCTCGTCGGGGGCGACGTGTACGTGCAGTCCATCGCGGCCTCGCCGGACGGCCTGTTCTTCCTGTGGCGCGGCGGCGGGGGCAAGCGGCTGGCCTGGCTGCGCACGGAGCCGGGGCGAGAGATGGCGGGGGACATCCGTCCGATTGACTGGGGCGGGCACGTGCTGTATCTGACCACAGGCCCCCTTTCCCACGAGAACCTGAAGGTCTTGCAGCGGCATCTGCCCTTCCTGTTGCCGCGCGTGGTGGGGCTGCGCGGCTCGTTCGGGTTCGGCGACCGCATCGGCGTGGCGACGCCTGGGCACGTGCGCGCGGCCCGGAGGAGCGGCCTGGTGCCGTTCTTCGCGCAGCAGTCCATCCGCGAGATGGCCCGCACCGAGCGCACGCCGCAAGGGGTGATGGACGACGCCATCTGGGGCGTGTTCCAGGCGGGCTGGGACGGCGTTTTCGGGTCCGACGCGGATCATCTGAAGACGCCCGAGGATGTGGAGGCTTGCGCGGCGGCAGGGTACACGATGTTCACCGTGGACCCGGGCGATCACGTGGACAATCAGGCCGACGTGGCGGACGTCCCCGCGCTGTGGGAACGGCTGGAGCAGGCGCCGTGGGGCGCTCTACGCACGTCGTGGCGCGCGCTGGAGGGGCGCTACTCGGGCAAGTCCTGGCGCATAGAGGCAGGCGTCGTGGTGGAATTTGACGACGAGCGGCTGGCGCGCGCGGTCGTCAAGTACGGGCGGGCCATCGCCCATACGGCATCGCTGTACGAGCACGTGCGCGATTGCATGTCGCCGCGCCCCTTTGAACTGGAAATGTCGGTGGACGAGACCGAGGCCCCGACGACGCCCGAGGAGCATTTCTTCATCGCGCAGGAACTTCAGCGCCTGGGCGTGGAGTGGGTGAGTCTGGCCCCGCGGTTCGTCGGGAGTTTTCAAAAGGGGATTGACTACATCGGCGACCTCAAGGAGTTTGAGCGGTCCTTCGCGGCGCACGCGGCCATTGCCCGTCGCGTCGGCCCCTACAAGATCAGCATCCATTCCGGCTCGGACAAGTTCAGCATCTACGGCATCGCGGCCCGCCACACGGAGGGGCTTCTGCACGTGAAAACCGCCGGCACCAGTTATCTGGAAGCCCTGCGAGTGGCGGCGCGCAAGGACCCCGACCTGTTCCGCGAGATTCTGGGGTTTGCGAAGGGGCGCTTTGAGCACGACCGGGCCACCTACGCCATGTCGCCTGCGCTGCACAACGTGCCCGACCCCGACGCGCTTGCGGATGGGCAATTGCCAGGCTTGCTGGACCAGCCCGACGCCCGCCAGGTGCTCCATGTTACCTTCGGCTCGGTGATGACGCACAGGGAGGGGGGCGAATACCGCTTCCGCGACCGGCTGGTGGCGATGTTGCTGGCGCACGAGGAGACGTACTACCGCGCTCTGGAGCAGCATTTCGTCCGCCACTTTGAGGCATACGGGTAGCGGGGTCGGCGGGGGGATGCGCGGGGCTGAACCCCCGCGCTGGGGGGCATTTGGATCGCGAAGGACACGAAAGCACACGAAAGCCACGAAAAGCACGTCCGCACGCGGGGCGTTCCTCTCCCGCGGCGGAAGAAATGGTAGGGGCGACCCGTGGGTCGCCCCTACGAGCAAACCGGCCCCCGCAGGGCTTCGCGCGTTTAGCCCGGCGCTTCAGCGTCGGGCGACAAGGAACCGCGAATCCACGCGAATGGACGCGAATCCGCCCTTAGCCCGCAGGTTTCGCGCCCCAGCCCCAGCCTTCGGCTTCCCCCTCTCCGCCAGCGGAGAGGGGGAACGAGGGGGTGAGGTCGGCATGCCCGCAGGGCTTTGCCCATTTAGCCCGGCGCTTCAGCGTCGGGCGACAAGGAACCGCGAATCCACGCGAAGGAACGCGAATTTGCCCCAGCCCGCAGGGCTTCGCACCTCACCCCCAGCCTTCGGCTTCCCCCTCTCCGCCAGCGGAGAGGGGGAACGAGGGGGTGAGGTCGGCATGCCCGCAGGGCTTTGCCCATCTAGCCCGATGCTTCAGCGTCGGGCGGGGGGACGCGCGGGGCTGAACCCCCGCGCTGAGGGAGCGAAGCCCCTTCGGGGCTCCGAGTCGCGGCTTCACGCCGTCAGGGCCAGTGCGGCCACGGCCTCTTGCGGCAACTCCAGACGGATGAAGTAATCCGCTGGGTACAGGTAATCCTCGCCGGATTCGTCAATGACCCTCACGTAGCCGTCTTTGGCCGCAGACTCATCCTCAAGGAGTTGGTACACCTTGCGCAACTCCAGGTCTTCAGCGCCTTCATTGCGGATGCAGAGCACGAATTGAGGCTCCGATTGAGTCTTTCTAATCATCGCTAATCCAGAAATCGTTTGATTTTGAACAGTTTCCTGCCGATGCCGTGCGCTTCGTACCAGTGAACTTCAGCGCGGCGAATGGCTCCCGTCGCAATGCGAACCTCAGCGATGCCTTTCATCTTGCGCCAACGCCCGGGTCCGTAACGTTTCTGCAGACGTGCAAGGTCCCGTATCGCTTTGCCAACGGCGATTGTCTCAATATCGGTTATCTCGCCGATGATCTCAAAATGCATTGCGCGCACGTCCGTCACAAGTGTACACACAATTGCCGGGCATGTCAAAGATGCGGAAGGCGTTGGTTACCGCAACACCCTCACCGGCAGCGTCGCGGCGAATGCCTCAATCTCCCCTAGCGGGCGGCGAAGCGGGCCGGGCTGCGACAGTTTCAGCGACGTGGCGGCGGCGGCGAACCGGCAGGCCTCGTCCGGCTCGCGCGTCAGGCGGCGTGCCAGGTACGTGGAGATGCAGGTGTCGCCGCGCCCCGTGCGTCCGCTGAGGTTCTCGGCGACGAACGGCGATTGGTACACCTTCCCCTCAGCCCACACCGTAACGCCTGAGGCGTGGGTGAGGACGATCTCCTTTGGCCCGTATGCGGCAACCTTCGGCAGCGCGGCGAGCGGGTCGGTCTCGCCCGTCAGCGCCTCGGCCTCGGCCTGGTCCAACTTCAGCGTGTGGACGAGCGCCAGCCCCTCGCGCCGCTCCGGCCACTCTTCGGTGGGCAGGTCGTTGCCGCGGGGGACGCGCACGAACCCCTGGATGTCTAGCGCGATCTTCGCCTTGCGGGCGAATCGTTTCACCAAATCCAGGGATACAATGCCCGCCATGATGGGGCCGATGAACACGTACCGGCCGTTCCAGCGCGGGAGGTCGTCCAGGTCAAAAAGCCCGGCGTGGCCGATGGGATGGCAGATGCGCCTGTCCATGTCGGCGGTGTTGTAGATATTCTCAATGCCCGAGGTCTGGGGCGCGGCCTGAGCGTACACGGCGATGCCTTCGGCCTTGAGTTCGTCCAGCAACACGAGGTCCGACGGGTGCAATCGCGTGATGACGCCGGTGCGGATTCCGAGCCGCGCCACCGCGACCGCGCCGTAGTACACCGAGCCGCCCGATGCGACCACGCGCTCCTGCCCGTGAACAAGGACATCTTTGGCGAAGTCGCCGACGAAGAGGATGTCAAATTTGGGTTGCGGCATACGTTACCTCACGGCGCAGATGAGGCTTTCCAGGATGATGCGGCATCGTTCGTAGGGGAGGTGCACGTACACGGCCTGGCCGTTTTCAAACCGCTCCGCGCCGTGCGTCTGCACGCGGATTTCCACGCCCTGCACGTCCACGCGGTAGTCAAACTTGTCGCCCAGGTAGGTGCTCTTGGCGATGGTGCCAGCAACCTCGTTGGGCCGTCTGTCGCCCTCGGCGGCGCGCAGGCGGACGTCGTTGGGGCGGATGAACAGGAGCACGTCCAGCCCCACGTGCACCGATTCCACGGGAGGGACGGCGATGCGTTCGCCCTGAACGTCCAGCACGACGCGCTCGCTCTCCACCGCGACGACCTTCGCGGGGATGAAGTCGGAGAGGCCGATGAAGTCGGCCACGAACTTGGTGGCGGGGTGGTCGTAGATTTCCGCCGGCGTGCCCACCTGTTGCACGCACCCCTTGTTCATCACGGCCACCCGATCTGACAGCGCCAGGGCCTCCTCCTGGTCGTGGGTAACGTACACCGCGGTAATCCCCAGGCGCTTCTGCAGGTCTTTGATCTCAAACCGCATCTCTTCGCGCAGTTTGGCGTCCAGGTTGGAGAGCGGCTCGTCCAGGAGCAGGACTTTGGGCCGGTACACCAGCGCCCGCGCCAGGCCCACCCGCTGCTGTTGCCCGCCCGACAGTTGCCGGGGGTAATGCTTCTCGTACCCCTCCAGCCGCACCAGTTTGAGCGCGTCTTTCACCATGGCCGCGCGCTCGGCCTTGTTCATGCCCCGAATCATGAGGGGGAATTCCACGTTTTCAAACACCGTCATGTGCGGGAACAGCGCGAAGTTCTGGAACACCATGCCCAGTTCCCGCCGATGGGTGGGCACGTCCGTAACGTCCTTGCCGTCAATGAGCACGCGCCCCTCGTCGGGGATGTTCTGCCCGGTGATGCAGCGCAGGGCGGTCGTCTTGCCGCAACCGCTGGGGCCGAGCAGCGTCATGAGTTCGCCCCGGCGGATGCGGAGCGTTACATGGTCGTTGGCAACGATGTTGCCGTAGCGTTTGGTTACATCCACCAACTCAATCATCCAGTCGGACATCGGGACCTCCGATGAGGGTATGCTAGAATATTACACGCCCTTGAAGCCGCCCACCAGTTTTTCCGGCTGCACCTGGCGCTGGATCATGAACAACACGAAGAGCGAGGGGATGATCAGGATCATGGAGAGGGCGCTGGTTACTTCCCAGTAGCCCTCGCCGACGGCCAGGTAGGTGCGCACGGGCAGGGTGATGGTCTTCGGGCCGTAGGTCATCAGGGTCAGCGTGAACTCGTTGTACGAGGTCGTGAAGGTGAAGATGATGGACGACAGAATGCCCGGCATGACCAGCGGGAGCGTGATGTGGAAGAACGTGCGCAGGTTGTTGGCGCCGCACACGCTGGCCGCTTCCAGCACGCGCTCGTCCAGGCCCTCAAACGTGGACGAGAGCACGAGGATGGCGTAGGGCGCGCAGATGGCCACGTGGGCGATGGCGACGCCTATGTGAGTGTCAATCAGGTGCAGGCGATAGAAAATCTGGGCCACGCCCAGGGCATAGGCGATGGGCGGGATCATTCGGGGCAGGAGGATAGTTGACATAATGGCTTCTTTCCCCGGGATTCTCCGCCGGCCCAGCGCCCAGCCCGTGGGGATGGCGATTAGCGTGGAGATGCCCACGGCGATGCCTGCGATCACCAACGTATTCCGCAGCACCTCCGGGATGTTGGTTACGGTGATGGCCCAGGTGTACCAATCCAGCGTGAACTCCGGCGGGAGCCAGAGTTTGCCGAACCAGTTGCGCCCGACGGATTTCAGCAGGATCATCAGGAAGGGCGTGGTAACCCAGAGGAAGAAGCACAGCAGGAACGTGTAGGCCAGCAGTTTCTTGGCGTTGAGCAGGGCTTTCAGGTATTGGCGCAGGGTTTTCATGATGCCGTCGGTCTCCTTAGCACGCGCATGTAGAAGGTGAGGAACACCAGTTGGAGCAGCGCCATGACAACGGCCATGGCGCTGGCGGCTTCCCAGCGCGCCGGCGTGAACACCTCAATCTGCTTGTAAATCTGCACGGCCAGCGGGCGGTAACTGCCGCCGGTGATGAGCGGGATGCTGAACGCGCCGAAGGCCGCCATGAAGGTCAGCACCGATCCCGCGAGGATGCCCGGCATGATGAGGGGAATCACGATGTGGCGGAGCACCTGCCAGGGACTGGCTCCGGCCACCCGCGCTGCCTCTTCAAACGCGGGGTCAAGCCCCTCCAGCGTGGACAGGGTGGTAACGGCCGTGTACGAGAAATAATGCCACACGTAGAAGATGACCAATCCCGTGAGCGTGTAGTTGATCTTGACGGGCTGATCCACGACGTGCAGGCCCTGCGTTAGCAGGAGGTTGAGCCAGCCGCGGCTGCCGTAGAACAGCAGCAGTCCCAACGCGCCCACCAGTCCGGGGACCGTGATGGGAACCAGGATGGTCAGGCGGAACAGCCGATGCCCCGCGAGTTTC
>Ga0315298_1011582_pt1 | contig 10316 bp, 10 predicted proteins | sample WHS_1_MG_FD_203077 | JGI IMG/M metagenome (GOLD analysis project Ga0315298, IMG submission 203077) | Extremophilic microbial mat communities from Washburn Hot Springs, YNP, Wyoming, USA - WHS_1_MG | ecosystem: Environmental > Aquatic > Thermal springs > Hot (42-90C) | place: USA: Wyoming...
GATGATGAGATTGGTGAACTCCTGGGCCAGGTCCACATTGGCCATCTCCAGCGACATGGGGGCAATGGTGCCGCGGCCACCGGTGCCCGGGTCACCCACCTGGGCTTCCCCGGAGTTGGCCGATTGCTCGAAGAGAGTCTCTCCCCGCTTCACCAGCCCCGCCGGGTTGGAGAAGCTGGCCAGCGCCACCTGGCCCAGGGGGCAGGAAAGGGCATTGGAGTAGGACCCCGTTATGATGCCCTTGGCATCCACCGACACGGCGTTGAGCTCTCCCGGCCCGTAACCGTTCTGCTCCGAAGCCAGGGCCGTGTAGCCGGTAGCGAACTGGGTGAGGCCGTAGAAGTCCATGTCGACAGACATGGGAGAATAGCCCGTCACCTGGAACTTCACCTGGTCGTTGACCACCCGGTCCACCTTACCGTTCAGATCGAACAGTATCTCCCCCGCACCCGTCCCCGAGGTCACGGGGATGTCTTCCCCGGCCGATCCTTTGACCTGGCTCTTCCAGGCCCAGTGGTTGTTATCAACCTTGGTAAAGGTGGTCAACAGGCTGTACGTCTCTCCCTTGGACCCGATAGTGGTAATGGACGTGGTACGCGTAGCCGCTGTGTACGTAGCGGTAATGCTAGGCGGAGGACTCCCGTTCGTCCCCTGGATCGCCCAGCTGGACTTACTCGTCCCATTGGCAGGAAAAGTGATATCACCCGTCACCGTGCTGTCACTGCTATCGGTCACCGTCACGCCCGGGATGACGGTCGTGCCATCGGCCTTTGTTACCTCCCCGACGGTATTACCGTTAAAGTAGATATAGCCATCTGCGTCACTGAAGGTTACCCCGTCGCCGGCCAGATGCCAGCGCCATTTGTCGAAGTCGCTCGTGGGTGACAGCTCGAACGTAATCTTGCGCTTACTGCCGTCCGACATGACGAGATCCAGGGAGCCGGCAGAGAGGGTGAAGGTACCGTTGTCAGAGGAGTCCAGGTTACGGGTGAACTTGACCTCGCTGGTAGCACGGGCAGGGATCGACTGGACCTCGGCCAGGGAGATGGGCTTCAGATCGAGGCCGGTGCGGGAAGTGGGGATGACGCCGTTCTGCGCCAGCCAGCCCATGACCTTCAGGCCGGAAGGGGTGACGAGGTTGTTCTTGTCGTCCCAGGAGAAAGCTCCCGCCCGCGTGTAGTACGTGTGCGACCCGTCGCTGACCAGGAAGAAACCGGCCCCGTCTATGGCCAGATCGGTGCTGACGCCTGTGCCCTCGAGGTTCCCCTTCTCGTGCAGGGTGTCGATAGAAGCCAGGGACACTCCCAGTCCCACCTGCAGGGGGTTAGTCCCCCCCCGCCCCCCTTGCGGAGCGGAAGCCGTACCCAGTAACTGACTGAACATCTCCCGGAAGGTTACCCGACCCGCTTTGAACCCCACCGTGTTCACGTTCGCAATGTTGTTGCCGATCACATCCATGCGGATCTGGTGGTTACGCAAACCGGAAACTCCTGCGAACAACGACCTCATCATGGTAAGACCCTCCCTTCTCCGGTAGCCTCCCATGCGGGTCCAGCCCCGGAAGTGCTGTCGTGCGGATTCACCAGGATGGCACTGTCGATATTGGTAAACACTTGCTCCCGCATGCGGGTAGCGGGGATGACGGTAACCAGCGTGCGGCTAGGGATGTTCACCACGAAAGCGGCATCCCCGTAGACCACCAGAGACTCCCGGCCCCCTTTGGCTGCCACCCTTTCCACCGCCTGGCCTACCGCTTCCAGAGCGGCGGCATCGAGGCCGGCCGACCGCAAACGCTGCTGAGCGTGCTGGGAGACACGAAGTCCTCCCATGACTCCGGCCAGCACCTCGGCAAAGGGTGCCTTTCCCGTTTGCCCTCCCACCCCGGCGGCCTGGCGTTGTCCCCCTGCTACCGATGCAGCCGGCAGTGGTTCCGCCCTCTGCCGGGGCGAGACGACTGACCGTGGGCGGACAGTCGTCAGGGGACCGCCTACCTGGTTCATGCTGGCCCCTCCCCTCCAGTCACTACGGCCAGCCCTTGCTCCAGGGTAGGCAGCAACTGCCCTATCTGATCGCGGATGGTGTCGAGGGTGGCCAGCTTGCGCAACTCGTCCCGGATCTCCTTCAACGTCTCCAGACCTCCCAGCTTGTCCCGGATCTCGTTAAGCGCATCCAGGCTGTTGAACTGGGCCAGCTGGGCAATGAAGTCACGGTCTTTCAGAGGTTCCATAGGATTCTGGTACTGTAGTTCCGCCACCAGCAGTTTCAGGAACGCCTCACCCCCTAGCCGGCTAGCTCCAGAGGGAAACGACACCGCCTCCTGTCCTTTCGCCACCACGGTCCTGGGCGTTAGGCTGCTGCCCACCACTCCGGTACTGGTTGTCACATCCGTCACCTCCTCACACCCAAAGATCTAGAGCCTGGCTCCATAGCCCTCGGCCCGTCCACCGGCTCTGCCAGCCGGCCGCTACCTTGGCCATGGCCCCGGTCCCATCAGCCGCGCCACGGGCTCGGACGACTGGCGCTAGCGGTGGGAACCGGTGATCACCGGGCGTTTGCCGGGGCCACTGACCTTGCCCGCCGTGTCCACCGGCCGCCACCCCCAGATCACCCGCAGTCAGGCCAGCTTGCGATAAGCGGCTGCCCAGCTCCGGTAGGCGGGCTGCCAGTAAGGGCCGGGCTCCGGGTTCCTCCACCAGGAACCGCGCCGTCACCGTCCCGTGGTATTCGCTTACCCGCACCGTCAGCTGACCCAGCTCTCCCCCGTCTACGTTCAATTCCACCTCACGAGGCCGATACTGAGCCCACTCCCGAACTCGCAGTTCGTGCCCGGCCACAGGCACCTGCCCAGGATTACGGGCGGGGTCAGTTTGTCCTTCAGAGATATGACCTCTGCATGTCTGCCCATCGCCAGCGTAAGGCGCATGTGCTGCTGCCAGATGCAGCTCATCGCCTTTAGAAGGAACGCCGGTGCTCTCCTCAGCAGCAGTTAACGCCGCTTTGGCCACCCTGTCCGAGGCCCGGGAGACTATGCCCACCGCCCCGGGGACCATAGCCGGAGCCTTGGGGAGCGCACCCGGAGCCTCGGCGAGCGCGCCCGGAGCCTCGGGGAGCGCACCCGGAGCCTCGGCGAGCGCGCCCGGAGCCTCGGGGAGCGCACCGGAAGGCATTGCCTCCCCTCGGGGCAGGGTCTGGGTGGATCCGGTGGCACCTGGCTGCCCTCCAGCGAATTCAACCCCCGGCAGCGTTGCAGGGGACTGGCCCCCGTCGCCCGGCGTCGCGGCAGGCAGCGCCGCAGGTACCACCCCTGCCGTCAGCTGCGTGATGGGCGGCAGCTGCCCCGTAACGGGCTGCCCCGCAGGGAACGGCGCTACAGCATGCTGCCCAGCCCCCTGACCCGTCCTAGTCGGCGTGGTAAGCGACGGTACGTACTGCGTCACCTGGATGGTGGCCGGTATGGGAGTGATTTCGCCTTCCCCCAAAGCCCCAGGTAAACCGGCTAGAACCACAGCAGTCCCCGCTGATACACCTACAGCCGGGACTGCTCCCCGGGACGCATGACCCCCTGATATAGGCATGGCTTCTGCCGAGAACGCGCTGCCTGCAGGTAAGGGCATGCCGCCCGCCGGAGGCGTACAGCCGCTGACCGGACTGCTTTCGCGGGTTCCCCCAGAGGCGGCTGCAGGTGAGGCTGCGGCCGGGGTTGCCGAAGAGGTTGCAGGCTGGGCTGCAGGTGAAGCTGCAACTGCTGTGACTACCAGTGCGGGCAGGGCCACGGCCAACGGTGGAGGCGCGGTCGTAACCGAAGCGGATTGCTGCTTACCGTCACTCAGCTGCGGGGCAGTTGTCAGCGACTGGGCCAGACAGGCTTCGAGCAGGCCGCCGAAGAGGCTGGAGCCCGCACATTTCGCAGCAGATGCCGGGTTGGGGTCGCGGCTCTCGCGTGTTGAGCGCTCCCCCTGTGTGCCGCAGACACCGCGGGGCCGGGGGCCACCGCACGACTCTGGGCCGGCCGGGGACCATGGGCCGGCCTGCGAAGGCGGGTCGACCGGGGACCATGGGCCGGCCGGGGACCATGGACCGGCCGATGCTGATAGATCGCTTGCATTGACCACTTTCATCACCTCCTTTCCTCTGCCATCTCATGCCGTCGAAACCTGGGTCTGGGTTGTAACCTCAGCCTCGTGGAAACCTTGGCTTCAGGGGTGGGAGGAGCGGGTGAACATCTTGACCGCTACCTCGTCCAGCCCTTTCTGCTCTTCCCAGGCTTCCCGGTACTGGTGCTCGGCCTTGCGCTGATCGCGCAGGTGTTCGACCGCTTTGCGCGAGCGGGTAGCGAGGATGAGGTCCTCCCGCCGGTGGCTCACCTGGCGGGCGGCCTCTTCCGTACGAGCGCTCTGCCGCTGCACCTGCCGGTCACTGGCGCTAAGGCCAGGCTCCAGCAACAGGACCTGAGAGGCCAGGTGGATACGGCCCGGTTCTCGCCAAGGCGAGGGATCAGGCGTGGGGAGCTCGCGTGAGACGTCGGCCGGGGCGCCGGCTGAGGCGAGCGGCTCGCCCCGGCAGGCCAACACAAGGGAAGAGATGGCTTGCCGGTACGATTCCCGAGCCGCTTCCAGGGCTGCCTTCTCCGCCCGCCAAGCCTGCAGGGCATAGGCGAAGCGGTTACGGCTCGACTTTTCTCTCGTCTCCCGTACCTGAAGGACCTTTTGGAAACGAAAACGAAAGGCTTTCATCCAGCTCACCCTCACTCGGGAGCATCCTTGAGGATCTCCAGCAGCCTCGTCCGACTCTCCGCGGGATCGCACTTCTCCCTGATGCTCTGGCGCAGGTAGGAACGCACCGCGCCGATGTGAGAACGGGCATAGTCGATGGCCGGATTGGATCCAGCCACGTAAGCTCCGATGTTGATCAGGTCTTCTGCTTCCCGGTAAGTGGCCAGGACCCACTTCAGTTTGCGTACTGCCTCTTGGTGTTCTTCATCTTGGAGGTCGGTGGCCAACCGACTCACGCTGGTGAGGACGTCCACCGCCGGATAGTGACCCTGGGCAGCCAGATCCCGGGACAGGACGATGTGCCCATCCAGGATACTGCGCACCTGATCCGCCACGGGCTCGTTCATGTCGTCACCTTCCACCAGCACCGTATAGATACCGGTGATACTGCCGCGGGAGGAAGTGCCGGAACGTTCTAGCAACTTGGGTAGAAGCGCAAAGACAGAGGGGGTATATCCCCTGGTGGCCGGGGGTTCCCCGATGGCCAGTCCCACTTCTCGCTGGGCGGTAGCAAACCTGGTGACGGAATCCATGAGGAGTAAGACATCCTGACCCTGGTCCCGGAAATACTCGGCAATGGCCGTAGCCACGAAGGCAGCCCGGATGCGCACCAGAGCCGGCTGATCGGAGGTGGCCGCCACCACCACGGCCCGCTCGAGCCCCTCGGATCCCAGATCTTTTTCCAGGAAGTCTTTGACCTCCCGGCCCCGCTCCCCCACCAACCCGATCACGCTCACCTGCGCCTCCGTGTTCCTGGCCAGCATACCCATAAGCGTACTTTTGCCCACCCCACTGCCGGCGAAGATACCCACGCGCTGACCTTTACCACAGGTAAGTACCCCGTCGATGACCCGTACGCCCACCCACAGGGGTTCGGTGATGCGTCGCCTTTCCAAAGGGGCCGGTGGGGGAGACAGCACCGGGTAATACCCCTCACTCGGCAAGGGGCCCTTGCCGTCCAGGGGGCGGCCCAAGCCATCCAGCACGCGACCCCGCAGACCCGGACCCACGGGTACCCGGAACGGCTCCCCTACGGCCTCGATTTCAGACCCAGGCCCCACCCCGCGTAGCTCTCCCAATGCCATCAAAAGGGTGCGGTCCTGGCGGAAACCCACCACCTCTGCCTCCACCGGTGCACCTGCCCCGGGGTACAGGAGGCACACTTCCCCCACCGGCACGCCGGGGCCGTGCCCTTCCACCGTCAACCCCACCACCTGGCTGACGATGCCCGTCCGCCGCACGGGATCCGTGCGCTGCACGGCTTCCCGCAGCTCCCGCCAGGGCAAACCCCTCATGCACCGGCCTCCTCTTCTGTCTCCCCGGAGGGAAGGACGGCCAGCAGCGCACTGGCCAAACGGCGCAGCTGACGGTCGAAGCGGGCATCGGTGAAACCGTGCTCGTCCTCCACCAGCACTGCCCCCCGCTCCACACTGGGATCAGCTTTCAAGGACAGTTCCGCTACCCCACTCGCCTGCTGCAGTTCCCCGACCCACGGTTCCAGGACGGAAACGTCGGCAGGATGGACGTGCAGGATGGCCCGGTCTCCCTTTTGCAGACGGCTCAGCACCAAAGCCGCTTGCTCCCTGACCACTTCCGGCTTAAGGGCCACCTCGCGGGCCAATACCCGGGCCGCCATTTCCACGGCCAGATCTATCAATTCTCGGCGACTGGCTTCCAGAAGTAGCCGGCGCTCGGCCTGGGCCTGACCCAGTAGCCCTAAAGCCCGATGGATGATATCCTCTGCCTCCCGCTGCCCCTGCGCCCAACCCTCCCGGTAGCCAAGCTCCTGCCCCGCCGCTCTCCCTTCGGCCTCCCCCTGGACCCGGGCTTCCTCGCGGAGGCGTTCCGCTTCTGCCCGTGCCCCCTCCAAGTAGAGGGCTGCCTGGGCCTGCCCTGGCTCCTCCGTTTCCAATTGGGGGAGAGCAGCTGCGGACAGCGCGCTCGGCGCCAAAGAGGGGCCGGTACTACCCTGTTCGTCGTCAGACCCGCTCGCCGGCTGACGCACCAGTTGGGGACCGGGCATGAGTACGGCCCGGTTTCCCCCCAACACGGCCCACCCTTTTTTGATAACCAGCGTACGGGCCACGCTAGACAACTATCTCCTCTCCTCCGCCGCGTGCTATCACGATTTCTCCTTCTTCCTCCAACCTACGGATGACGTTGACGATCTTCTGCTGCGCTTCTTCCACTTCGCGCAGGCGTACGGGGCCCAGGTAGTCCATGTTTTCCTTGAGGGATTCTACCGCCCGCTTGGACAGGTTACGGAACACCTTTTGCCGCACTTCTTCAGAGGATACTTTGAGGGCCATGGGCAGATCCCGGTTAAGGTCTACATCGCGCAACACTCTCTGCACAGAACGATCGTCCAGGCTGACGATATCCTCGAAGAGGAACATGCGCTTCTTGATTTCTTCCGCGAGCTGCGGATCGTTGATGCCCAGGGTCTCCATGATGGACTTTTCCGTGGAGCGGTCGACGTGATTGAGCACCTCCACCACTGCCTCCAGACCCCCGGCGGCGGCAAAATCCTGCGTACTAAGGGAAGATAGCTTGCGTTCCAGCACCCTTTCCACTTCCCTGATGACCTCGGGCGAAGTCCGATCCATGAGGGCTATGCGCCGAGCCACATCGGCTTGCAACTCAGGGGGCAGGGAGCCCAATACCGCGGCTGCCTGCTCGGGGTGGAGGTAGGCCAGCACCAGAGCGATGGTCTGAGGGTGCTCGTTTTGGATGAAGTTACGCAGCTGGCCGGGGTCGGCCTTGCGGGCGAAATCGAAGGGACGCACCTGCAAGGTGGCCGTTAGGCGCTGCAATATGTCAAGGGCCTTCTGGCTACCCAAAGCCCTTTCGAGAAGGTCTTTGGCGTACTCTATGCCCCCCCGGCTCATATACTCCCGAGCCAGGGACATCTGCAGGAATTCCTCGAAGACTTTACCCCTGACTTCGGGGGGGACCTTACGTACGTTGGCTATCTCTAAAGTGAGTTGCTCGATCTCTTCTTCTCGCAGGTGGCGGAAAACCTGGGAGGACAACTCCGGCCCCAGGGAGATCAAGAGTACAGCCGCTTTCTGCCTGCTTCCCAGGGACTGCCTGAGCACGGCCTACTCCTCCGCCATCCAGGCCCGGATCAACTGGGCCACCGTCTCCGGTGACTTACGGGCCAGTTTCTCGATTTCCGTTCGCACCTGAGCGTCTTCTACTGCCGCGGCCGCCTCCGCAGGCGTACCTACCGCCGTCACGGCCGGCGCCGGTTCCGGTTCTGCTGCCACGACCTCGGCGGGCTGGGGGAAGACGAGGGGACGGATACGGGCACGGCGGCGGCGGCGCCAGAACACCACCGCTAGAGCCAGGATCACTGCGGCTCCCCCAGCTGCCGCAGCTAACCGCCAGTCAAAGGGCAGGGCCGTCACCGGTGCGGGAGGTGGCGTCTGGCCCAGGTCAACCAACTTGGTCTGGAAAGGTATGCCGGTAACCGTGATTTGGTCTTGCCGCTGGGGGTCGGAGCCGATGGCCGCCGCCACCACCCGGCTGACTGCATCCTGCTGGGCCGCCGACAGCTGGCCATTCACCACTACCGCCACCGACAGCCGACGCACGCTCCCGGGACTGATCACCGTCTGTTCCTTGACCTGCCCGACCTCCAGGTTCCTGGTAGTCTCGGTCCGCTGGTACGAGGTGGGGCCCCCGCTGCCCCCTGCCTGGTACCCGGGGATGTCGCTGCCGGTGGGGGGTGCGCTGCCGGCTGCGCCCTGAAATGTCTCCTGCATTTCCTGCACACTGCGTACCACACCATCGCCGGGCCCGGGCTCGAAGGTCTGCCTCTCTATGGTACGGCTATCGAAATTGAGCTCGGCGTTCACCCGGGTGACTACGTTGCCCGGGCCCAGTACCTGTTCCAGGAGCCCCTGCAGCCGCCGTTCCAGATCGTTCTGGAACTGCCGTTGGATATCCAGCAAGCGCCCGGCTGCCCCCAGGGGAGTGGCTTCGGCCGTTTCCGTGGCAGTAGAGAGGACTTTTCCCTGCTGATCCACCACCGTCACGTCTTGGGGCTGCAATCCTTCCACGCTATGGGTGACGAGGTGCACTATGCCCTGCACTTGCTCCGCTCCCAAAGCCGCCCCCGGCCGCAGCCGTACCCAGACAGCCGCCGTGACCGGTTTGGTCTGGCTGGCAAACAACTGCGGCTCCGGTATGACAATGTGGACCCGCGCTTCCTCGACCCCCTCTACCCCGGATACGGTACGGGCCAGTTCACCCTGCAGGGCCCGCAGGTAGGCAATACGCCGGTCGGACTCCGTCGCACCCAGGGGAGGTTTGTCGAGGATCTCATAGCCCACTACTCCCTGGCGCGGCAACCCCTCCCCCGCCAGATCCAGCCGCGTCTGGTACACCCGGTCCTGGGGGACCAACACCGTGTTACCGTTGTCGGCCAGGCGGTACGGTATCTTGGTTTCCGCCAGCTTTTGGGTAATGGCGGCCGCGTCCTGGACCTGCAGATCACGGAAAAGAGGGACAAACCGTGGCCGGGAGAGAGCAGCAGTCAAACTGGCTGTAAGCAGGACTGCCACCAACCCCATCACCAGTAACAGCCTCGTCCCTCGGCTAAGACCGCGCCATAGGCCCAAGATTCGGTCGCTGTACGACTTCCAACTCACCACTTCAACCCCGCCCCCTGGGAATCGTGGTGGATCAGGCGGCTAGATGGGCATCCGCATGATCTCCTGGTAGGCCTCCACCGCCTTGTTACGGATCTGTACGGCAAGGTCCAGAGCAAGTTGCGCTTTCTCGGTGGCGATTACCACGTCATGCAGGTCCACCGGCTGTCCCGCTGCCAACAGGCCGGTCAGTCGGTCTACCTGCTTCTCCTGGGCCGATATCTGTTCCAGAGCCCGACCGAGCAAACCAGCAAAAGAGGACTGCTCCACAGAACCGAACATCTGGCCGCCGATCACCTGTCCGCTAACCGCCTGGGTGCTGGCCGTGCCCAACGCTGTGAGTGGTCCTACCATGCTCCCTTACCTCCGCCCTACATCGAGAGTGCGTTGCACCATCCCCTTCGCCGTTTCCAGGGCCGCCAGGTTAGCTTCATAGGCCCGGCTGGCAGCGATGAGTTCGACCATTTCCAGGGCCGGGTTCACGTTAGGCAGGGTGACATAGCCCTGGGCGTCGGCGTCTGGATGACCCGGCCGGTATTCCCGGCGTGGGGCAGAAGGATCGGTGGCGATCTGCAACACACGCACTCCTCGCCCCAGTCGTCCGCCAGGGTAACTGGCCGGCATACCTGCCGCCAGCGCCAGTGCCCTACCCCAGGACTCCGCCCCGCTCGATCCCGGTTCCCGTTCCCCCAGTTGTACCATCTTCCGCCGGTAAGGTCCCCCCTCGGGGGTACGGGTGGACTCGGCATTGGCCAGGTTGGAGGCCTCGACCTCCATGCGCAGCCGCTGGGCGGTCAGGCCAGAACTGCTCACGTCCATAGCACGGAAAAGTTGCACGCTACTTCCTCCCCTCGGTGATGGCCGTGCGCCAGAGAGCGAAACGGGCAGA
>Ga0315298_1011583_pt1 | contig 10313 bp, 9 predicted proteins | sample WHS_1_MG_FD_203077 | JGI IMG/M metagenome (GOLD analysis project Ga0315298, IMG submission 203077) | Extremophilic microbial mat communities from Washburn Hot Springs, YNP, Wyoming, USA - WHS_1_MG | ecosystem: Environmental > Aquatic > Thermal springs > Hot (42-90C) | place: USA: Wyoming...
TCAACGCCCCTTCGCAGATCGAGACGGTGGGCTATTACTACCACGGCCCGCTTCCTATGTATCCCTTGCCGCTCCAGCGCCCCCCTGACCGCGCCCAAACGGAGCAGGCCCTCGCCGAAATCGCCGCGCGCCACGGGCGCATTTGGGCTATCCTGTGGGCCACGAACGAAAGCGACCCCGAGGGGATCATCATCCACTGGCTGAATGGTCACTGCTACCCGGTGTTCGATCGCTGGTATGGCAACCTCCGTTTGGCGCTCTATTCGGTCGCGCCGGCATCCGGTGAGGAACAGCCTGTTGGAGCCGTCTTCGGCGGGCAGATTCGCCTGCGGGGCTTTGCGCTCCTCACGCCTTCTCCGGCGAGCGGCGAGATCTTGCAACTCCGCTTGACATGGGAGGCCCTGCAGCCCATCGAACGGCGCTACAAGGTGTTTATCCACATCGTCGATGCGCGCGGGCGCATCGTGGGCCAGCACGATAGCGAACCCGTGGGCGGCACGCGCTTGACCACCCTATGGCAGGTGGGCGAGGTCATCGAGGACCCCTATGGCGTGCTCGTGGTGCCCGGCACGCCGCCGGGGGAACATACCCTGCGGGTTGGCCTGTACGGTTTAGAAGATGGCCGCCGCTTGGAGGTCACGTCGGGCGGGAGCGGCCTCCCCGATGCGGTGGATTTGGCGACCCTTACCGTGCGCCGCGCTGCCCAACCCCCTGCGGTAGAAAGCCTCGATATGGACGTGGCCGATGACGCCTCTTGGGGCGCCCTGCGCCTTCTGGGGCACAGCCTGTACCCCTTGGGCGAGCGGCATAACCCCGAACGGCGGCTCACGCCGGGAGGCGTGGGGGAACTCCTCCTCTTTTGGCGCAAGGAGCGCGAGGGCGAGGCTCCCGTGGTTTGGCGCCTCACCTTGCTCGATCGCAAGGGGCGATCGGCCTGGGAACAACGCCTCGAAATCGTAGAGGGGACCTATCCCTTGGCCGCCTGGGAAGTGGGCGAGATCGTGCGAGACATCCACCCCATAGGGCTTCCCGCGAACCTCACCGCCGGCACCTATCGCCTCGCGCTCAAACCAGAAGGGGCAGCGGCGAAAGGACATATCCTCGGCGAGGTCGAGATCAGGCGCTAAACCGCTCTCCCCTGTAGGTCATTCGCTCCGCGTGGGTGTAGACCGTCATACGCCCTCCGCGCAAATAGCCAATGAGCGTTTGCCCAAAGCGCTCCGCCAGAGAAACGGCCAAAGCCGTAGGCGCTGAAAGGGATACGAGGATGGGGATGCGTACCCTCAACGCCTTAGAAACCATCTCGTAACTGAGGCGCCCGGAGGAAAGGAGGATTTTATCCTCCAAGGGGATGTTATGGAGCGCTGCATAGCCGATCACCTTATCCACGGCGTTATGGCGGCCTACGTCTTCCGCGAGGGTCAAGAGGGTTCCGGAAGCGTCAAACAGGGCCACCGCATGGACGCCCCCTACCGCCTCATGGAGAGATTGGTTTTGGCGTAGGGCGCGCGCGAGGGAGAGGATCGTCTCGGCGGATACGGTCCGGTCAACGGAGAGCGGCTCGAGGGGCAATTCGGCGCGGGCCACATCCACCGCACCGCACCCCGCGCGGATGAGGCGCACCACTTCCAGCCGCGCCGAGGAGTTGAGGCCCTCGGGCGCTACGCGCACATCCACGCGGTTGCGCGAAAGGGAATCTTCCTCCTCCGCCGCGTTGGGGGCCGGTTCGGGCAACCCTTGGCCGCAGTGGTGCACCATGAGGATATCCGCAAAGCGGCGCACCAAACCCTCGCTCAAGCAAAAGCCGATGGCCAACTCCTTTTCCATCCCTGGCAGGCGCATCAAAACGGCCGCCTGTTGGCCATTGATGTAAAGCGCCAAGGGTTCCTCTAGTATAACGGGCCTCTCTTGCAGAACGCATTCCCCCTCGCTCACCAGCCAGACGTGGCGCGTCACGATGGGTTGATGTTCCATCGCGCCCTCCTTCAAATTACCCTTTTTGCTATCATGATAAACCCTCCCGCAGGGTATCGCCCTGCGGGAGGGTTCTTCTCGATCATGGGCAAGACCCTCCCGCAGGTTCGTAACCTGCGGGAGGATAAACTCCATAGGGCGCGCCGGTCAATCTCGGCGGAACTCGCGCAACAGGTTGCCCTGTGGGTCGCGAATCTCGACGATGAGCGGCATCTCGCCCAGGGCATGGGTCGAACAGGAAAGGCACGGGTCATAGCAACGGATGGCCGCCTCCACGCGGTTGAGCATCCCCTCGGTGAGGTTTTTGCCATCCACAAAGGCCTTGGCCACCAGTTCCACCGAATGGTTCATGGCAAAGTTGTTATTCCCCGTGGCCACGATGAGGTTCGCCTTGGTGATGAGGCCGTCTTCATCCGTCCAATAGTGATGCCAGAGGACGCCGCGCGGCGCCTCGATGACCCCCACGCCCTCGCCCGTGAGCTGCACATGTGTGTTCAACACATCTTCCGAAAGGATATCGGGGTCCTCGCACAGTTCGCGCGCCCGCTCAACGGCATAAAGGTCTTCGATGAGCCGCGCATAGTGGTAATAGAGCGAGGGTTCCACGGGGCCTTCGGAGATGGCCTTCCACTCTTGGAATTCGGCGTTCGCCAAAGGCGTGGAAATGCGATCGGCCACGTTCAACCGTGCCAAGGGCGCCACGCGGTAAACGCCCTCTGGCCACCCCAGGCTCTTGTAGTAGGGGAATTTCAGGTAGGACCAATCTTCCACGTGCTCGGCGATATAGTTCAGATAGTCATGCCCGTCGAACTCGTTGATGAGGGTGCCCTTTTTATCCACCAAGCGAAGCGGGCCTTCGTACAACTCGAGCGCCCCGTCTTTGACCATCCCCAAATAGTTCGAGGGGAAATTGGCAAAGGCTTGCACGAGGGCTTGATTCTGCTCTAACCACCCCTTGCAGATTTGGATGCCCTCCTGGATGTAGCCGATCATCTCGTCCACTTCGCTCAAGATGGCATCGCGATCCTCCACGGCAAGCGGCACGCTCACGCCCCCCGGCACGGCCCAGTGCATATGGATGCGGCGCCCGCTCAGGCGGCGGATGATCTCCTGGCCATATTTGCGCAGTTTGACGGCCTTGAGGGCCAACGTCGGGTTCACCTCGATGAGGCCCACCACGTTGCGAATGGCCGGGTCGGCGTCAAACCCCAGGAGGAGGTCCGGCGAGGCCAAGTGGAAAAAGTGCATCGAGTGGGATTGGATGATCTGCCCCATATGGAGGAGTTCGCGCAAAAGGTGCGCGGGGCGGGGCGGCTCTACGCCGGCCACGCGGTCGCACGCCTTGGCGGAGGCTAGGTGGTGGCTCACGGGGCAGATGCCGCAGATGCGCGGCGTGATGACCGGCATTTCAAAGTACATGCGGCCCTCAGAAAATTTCTCAAAGCCGCGGAACTGATCAATGTGCAGATAACTCCGCTCGACCTTGCCCTCATCATCGAGATGGATCGTGACGCGGGCATGGCCTTCGATGCGCGTTACGTTATCTATCGTTATCTTTTGGCCCATGTTCCCTCTCCTTAGGCGGTGTGTGATCGTGCAGGCATTCAGTCATAGGTCAAGAGGTCGTCGGTGAGCACAGGGGTGCGCCCGGCCAACAGTTCCGTGATGGCGAACCAAATCGCCTTGGCCGGGGGTGGGCAACCGGGGATATAGATATCCACCTTGACCACCTGATCCACCGCCCTAACCTGCGGGAAGAGTTTGGCGATCTCGGGCGAGCGGGGCACGGCCGAACCGGGCTCGACGCTCTCCGCCTCGACGTAGGCGCGCTCCAGCACCTTTTCGACATCGCAAAAGTTGCGCATCGTGTTGATGCCGCCCGTCACGGCACAATCTCCCAGGGCGATGAGGATCTTGCAGCGCTGGCGCATCTCTTTGGCCACGTGTTCTTGGTGGTCATTGCTCACCGAGCCGGTGAGAATGCCGATATCCACCCCCGATTCGGGCGGGTGTTTGAGGTCGGTGATCGGCGTCGAGAGGAGTTGTACGTGCTTGGCCAACTCGACGATCAACTCATCAATATCCAAAAGGGACATCTCACAGCCCGAGCAAACATCTAACCAATCGCTTGCGAGCGTTACTTTTCCCATGGAAACCCCCTTATATCCCTATGTAAAACGGCCTTTATAGGAGGCTGCCCAATTGGGCGGCCATCTGTTGGGCGTTCGGTAGCGTTACCTTGACAGCAGCGGAGAGGGCGTATTCATGCCCTTCGGTATTCACCATCGTGCCCGATTTCTCAAACGTGGTAGGCATCGGCAAAAGCACATCGGCCACCTGATCCCACGGCTCACGGTAACTCGCTTGCGCTACCACGAACGCGGCCTTTTCGAGCGCGCCCGCCAGAGGTTCTGGCATGGCAGGGGCTTCGCCGGCCACCACCACATAGGCCGCGGCCTTTTGGCCGTCAAACCCCGCAAAGCCCGCTTTAGCCAGGCCTAGGGCATTGCCCAAAGGCGCGAGGGGCACACGCTTGGCGCGCGGGAGTTGTGCCGCGAGCGTTTCAGCCAGAGTCACCCCTTCGGGGGTGTAGAGAATCGCCGGCATCTGGGCTTCCGCCGCCAGGCGGATGGCGCGATCGGCCTCGGCCAAAGTCCACCGGGCAATGGCCCAGTCATCCATCTTGGTGGGCTGATCCGAGAGGATGACGAGCCGCGCCCCGCGATGGCGCACACTGCGTTTGATGGCGAACCCGGCCACCTGATGATCTTTGGCGAGGTCGGTATTCACCATGATGTACAGATCGGCCTCATCCAACACGCTCAGGCAAGCACCCTCGGCATTTACCGGCGAGGCGCCCATCAGCACCTTGGCGCCGGGCAAGGCCTGCAAAGCAGCCGCTTCCTCGTTCGTTACAAAGCCCGAGGCCACCGTGCAGACATCCTGGCCTGCGGCCTTGAGGCCTTGCGCTACGGCCTGCAGGGCCTCTTCCCACGAGGTTTCTACGAGGACGCCATCGCGGCGCACAAGCGGCTTGCGCAGGCGGTGGCGCTCCTCATGGAGGGGATGGAAGCGGCCGATCTCGCATAGAAGCCCTTTGTTCGGCATAGCCTCCCAATCTCCCTCGACGCGAATGACGCGGTTGTCTCGGACGACGAGTTCCACCCCACAGCCCACGCTGCAGGCCAGGCAACGGGATTTGACGCGCGTGATCTCGTTCTTGGCGCCCATATAGGCACTAGCGCGATCCATCAAGGCGCCGGTGGGGCAGATTTGGAGGCACGTGCCACAAGAGACGCAACTCGATTCGCCAAAGGGCACGTCCAAGTCGGCGATGATGATCGTATTCGCCCCGCGATTCTTGAGGCCCAGCGTGCCATTCCCCACGAGTTCATCGCACGCGCGGATGCACCGCCGGCACAAAATGCAGCGGTTGTGATCCATGACGAAATATTTGCGCGAGGCATCTACCGAGAATTTACTAAAGGCGCGGTCGAACTCCCAGTGATCCAGGCCGTTCTCGTAGGCCAAGGTCTGGAGTTCGCAACTGCCGCTCATCTGGCAGAACATGCAAAAGTGGTTGCGCTCCGAAAAGAGGAGTTGCAGCACGAACCGCCGCGACTCTTTGACCCTTTCCGTATTCGTATGGATGACCATCCCCTCCGAAACGGGGAAGGTGCAAGCCGGTTGGAGCACGCGCTGTTTTTCGATCTCGACGAGGCACATCCGGCAGGCACCGATCGGCTCGATGGAGGGGTGATCGCACAGGGTAGAGATTTTGATACCGGCAAGGCGCGCCGCCTCGAGCACCGTGCTACCCGCTGGCACCAATACCTCTTGGCCATCTATCGTAACGCGCACATTGGTCATGGTCTATAGCCCTCCTTCAATCCTAGCGAAATGTGAGGATCCGACGCTTCTGTGAACTTGTAGGGCATTCACGCCTCCTTCCCCTGCAACCAAGGCACGTCCTCTAAAAACCGCACAAGCCGTTCGACGGCTTCATCCACCAAGGCTAAAGTGGCTGGCGAAAGGTCTTCGCCAAAATCGAAATCGTGCCCCAAGATAGAAAGGGCATAACCCTGCGGATGGGCGCCGTATAAAGTATCGCATAAGGCTAACACCGCCGCGGGCTTGAGGTGATGGCTCACCAGGCTCGGAGCGTAGGCCGGCTCGATGGGGCGCCATTCCACGGGCGCCCACCCTTGGCCCCCCACATGCGCGTCAATAAAGACGACGGCGTCATACCGCGCCAGCGTTTCGGCCAGTTCCGGCGCCAGTTGGTGCAGGCGTAGCACGCTCAAGCGTTCGTCGAGCATCCCCTCTTCGGCATCGAGGCCATCCGCCTCTAGGCCCAAGCGGGCACAGAGCCTCTGCACCACATGGTAAGCCACCCCGTCATCGCGGCGGCTCGTGTTGCCGTAAGCGATGAGAAGGGTTCTGCGTTTTGTTGCCTCGGCCTTGCCAGAAGGTGCCATGCAAACGCCCTTTTGCGAGTTCACAAGGCCCATTAGGCTTGCGCTTCTACCGGCTTGAACGTGCCCACCGGAATAGGCGTCTCGGGCACCGGGATCGTCTCCCCCGATACCTTGACGACGGCATCAAACGGGCACACCTCATAGCAGGTGCCGCACTTGATGCACCCCGCCTGATTGATGACGTGAATCATACGGCGATCTCCCGCGATGACCTGCACCGGGCACGCACGCCGGCAACGGCCGCACCCCGTGCACTTGTTCGGGTCAATCATATACTGGATGAGCGCGGTGCACTGCTTGGCCGGGCAACGGTGTTCCTTAACGTGCGCTTCGAACTCCTCGCGGAAGTAGCGCAAGGCGCTGCGGAGGGGGCCAGGCGTCAACTGGCCCAGGGCACAGAGTGAGCCGTTCTCCATCCCCGTGGCGATGGCCTCGATCTTGTCGATATCCTCCAAGGTGCCTTCGCCGTTCGTGATCTTGGTAAGGAGTTCGAGCATGCGGCGGCCGCCCACGCGGCAGGGCACGCACTTGCCGCACGATTCCGCCGTGGCAAACGTCAGGAAATACTTGCTGAACTCGACCATGCAGGTATCTTCGTCCACCACGATCATGCCGCCCGAACCCATCACCGCGCCGGCCTGCCGCAGGGAGTCAAAATCCACCTTCAGGTCCAGGCCCGATTCGGGCAAGCACCCCCCTAAGGGGCCACCCGTCTGCACGGCCTTGAAGCGTTTGTTATTGAGAATGCCCCCGCCCACGTCAAAGATGATCTCGCGCAGGGTGATGCCCATCGGCACCTCGATAAGGCCGGTATGGCGCACCTTGCCCGTCAGCGCAAAGATGGCCGTGCCCGGGCTGCGCGGCACCCCGATCTTGGCGAACCATTCGGCGCCCCGCAGGATGATCTGCGGGATATTGGCATAACTCTTGACATTGTTATTGTTCGTGGGCTTGCCCCATAGGCCCTGCACAGCCGGGAAAGGTGGCCGGGGCCGCGGCTCACCACGGCGCCCCTCGATCGAGGCGATGAGCGCTGTCTCCTCTCCGCAGACAAAGGCGCCGGCCCCTTCCTTGATCTTGAGGTGGAAGGAAAAACCGGTGCCCAAGATGTTCTCGCCCAACAGGCCGTACTCCTCCGCCTGCTGAATGGCCAACTTGAGGCGCTTGATGGCCAAAGGATACTCGGCGCGGCAGTAGATATACCCCTCATGGGCGCCTATGGCATAGCCGCAAATGATCATCCCCTCGATGACCGAATGCGGGTCGCCCTCCAAAATGGAACGATCCATAAAGGCGCCGGGGTCGCCTTCGTCCGCATTGCAGACGACATATTTCACCTCGCCCGGGGCTTTGGCGGTGAACTCCCATTTGAGGCCCGTGAGAAAGCCCGCGCCGCCGCGCCCCCGCAAGCCAGAAGCCTTGACCTCTTCGATGACCTGCTCAGGGGTCATCGTCGTGAGGGCTTTGGCTAGGGCCTCATACCCGCCGCGCGCGATGTACTCCTCGATGCGCTCCGGGTCAATGATGCCGCAGTTACGCAATACGACGCGCTGCTGCTTCTCATAGAAGGGGATATTCTCATAGAGCGGCACGCTGGCGTGATTCTCTGGCTCGGTGTAGACCAGGCGTTCCACCACGCGCCCTTTGAGAAGCGTCTCTTCGACGATGATGGGCACATCTTCCGGTTTGACCTGGCAATAAAAGATGCCATCCGGGTAGATCACCATGATGGGGCCTTGGGCGCAAAAGCCTCGGCAGCCCGTCTCGACGACGCGCACCTCTTGGCTCAAGCCCACGCGCTCGAGTTCGGCGCGCAGGGCTTCCATCACCTTGAGCGACCCCGAAGAGACGCACCCCGTGCCACCGCATACCAAAACATCTGCCCGATAGATCGGTTCAGTCATGAATCCTCCTAGAGGGTAAAGTGCAAAGTGAACGGCTCAAGGGCCAAAGGCCCTGCCAGCCTTTCTAACGTGCTTCTTGGTCGGTAGGCAGCCGCCCCACGACCCATTCGGTTACGATATTCCCCTTGATGAGGTGCTCCTCAATGAGGCGGGGCACCATAGCCGCCGTGATGTTCCCATAGGTGATGCGCGGCTTGCCGGCTTGCTCGATATCCACCAGCGGCTCGCGAGCGCACATCCCGATGCACCCCACGGTGGTCACGTGCGCCTCGATATTACGGGCCTTGAGTTCCTCTAAAATGGCGCGCATCGTCTCACGCGCGCCGGCAGCGATGCCACACGTGCCCATCCCCACGATGATCGTCGTGCCCGTCTCCGTGCGCGTGGTCATTTCCTCTTGAACTTTTTCTCGGAGTTTACGCAACTCCTCGATCGACGTAATCTTTGGCATGCTTACCCCTCCAACGGATAGACTGTTTTCATACCGGTTTCAGCATAGAGCGACTGAATCCCCTCTTGCAGATAAGCCTCCAGCCAAGCGCGCACCTGCGGATGGCTTAGGGGAAGGCCCCCTAGCGCCTCGCGCAGTTCGGCCGTATCGAACGTAAAAGTCTGGCCATCCACGCGGTGGCGATAGACGATATCGCACGCGTGGTGCGAAAGGATCGCCCCCAAAAGCGTTGCGGGCATATCGCCCAAAGGCGCCCGATCAATATGATCGTATTGAAAAACAGCCCGCACCTCTGTGCCCTTGCCGGGCTGAGAGGTAATGGTCAGGCTCCCGTTGCAACGCTCAGCCGCCGCCTTGAAGAGGGGTAGCCCTAACCCCACATGGCGCGTTTGGCGCGTCGTGAAGAAAGGATCGGTTACGCGCTGAAGCGTCTCCTCATCCATCCCTCGGCCATTATCGGCCACGCGAATGGCGAGCACATTCCGAGCCGTATCCTCGTCAATTTCCACCTCGATACGGCTGGCACCCGCCTCAAGGGCGTTTTCGATGACATCTAGGATGTGAAGAGACAACTCGCGCATGGTGATGTTTACTCGAGTTCCCGCACCAACTTGGCGGCCTTATCGGGCACCAAGCGACCGACAATCTGCCCATCCACCACAGCCACCGGTGCCAAGGCGCAAGACCCAAGGCAAAAGACCACCCGCAAGGTGACGCGCATGTCGGGGGTCGTTTCTCCGGCCTTGATGCCCAGTTCCTGCTCCAAAACCTTGATGATCTGCGCCGCCCCGCGCACGTGGCACGCCGTGCCATCGCAGATCTCCACCGTATGGCGGCCCTTGGGCATCATCGAAAACTGGGCATAAAAGGTGGCCACGCCATATACCTGGCTGACGGGCACGTTCATCCGCTTGGCGATGCGCTCCAAAGCAACCCTGGGCAAATAACCATAGATCTCCTGCGTCCTTTGAAGGACGGGGATTATTGCTCCCCGCTCCGAGGCATATTCGTTGAGTACCTCTTCGAGCGGTGCAAGATCCAAATCCTTTTCCTTGACCCCTACCATCTCCTGCAACGGCACGTTGATTCCTCCCCAATAGGATGTACGAAGCATTCAAGGCTAAGGGAGCACTTTCAGCAAGCGCCCCTCTTCGCCTCGAAAAGCCTTGCTCAATTCGGCCACCGTAGGTGCCCCAAGCCGCACGCGCATCCGCGGTTGTAAATCGGCCAGGCGATGCGCATCGCTCGAGACGATGATGGGCCGCCCCGCTAAATCGGGGTACTGCGCCCAAAAGCGCTCCAGCGGCGTGTGCGGCGTTACCTCCAGGGCATCCAGCGCCAAACCCGTAGGGATGAACCCCAAGTTGGCGAGTAAACTAAAGGCCGAACGATCCACATGGGCGGCGATGGCCAACCCGCCCAAGGCGTGCACCCCCTCGACCATCTCCTCCACCGTGAGCGACGTAGCCACTTGGAGCAGTCGGTCGTTCGTGCGCACGTAATCGC
>Ga0315298_1011587_pt1 | contig 10308 bp, 14 predicted proteins | sample WHS_1_MG_FD_203077 | JGI IMG/M metagenome (GOLD analysis project Ga0315298, IMG submission 203077) | Extremophilic microbial mat communities from Washburn Hot Springs, YNP, Wyoming, USA - WHS_1_MG | ecosystem: Environmental > Aquatic > Thermal springs > Hot (42-90C) | place: USA: Wyoming...
ACGACTATCTTACAAAACCTTTCAGTCCAAGAGAACTTGTTGCGAGGGTTAAGGCTGTATTAAGGCGCGGAAGGATTCATGAAAAAAAAGAACTGATTGAGTACGAGGGAATGAAAATTGACCTCCCGCGGAGAAGGGTGGAGGTTGAAGGCAAAGAAGTAAGACTTACGGCAAAGGAATTTGATCTTTTATACATACTTGCGGCAAATCCCGGAATAGTTCTTACCCGCGAGAGACTCATGGAGAAAGTCTGGGGATATGAATTCTTTGGAGACACGAGAACGGTTGATGTTTATATCCGGCACCTCAGAGAAAAACTTGGCGATGATGCGGAAGAGCCAAAGTTCATAGAGACCATAAGGGGCATTGGCTATCGTTTTAAAGGCTGAGTTATGTTTAAGTCATTGCGTTCCCGCTTGATAGGCGCTCACTTTTTAGTTGTTTTGATATCGCTTCTTCTGGCAAGCGGAGTTTTTGTCCTCTTTCTTTTCCGCTATGCAAGAAGTGAGCAAAAGGAAGAACTTACACAGCAGGTGAGAGCAGTTGCAAGGGATATAGGCCGTATCTATGAGTTCTCGGATATCAGCACTGGTGAAGTTAAACTTCAGGGGGCACAGGCCAAAAAGCTCATTTCAAATGTGCTGAACTCAGAATCCCGCGTTTTGCATGCGAAACTTATCCTGTTGGATTCATCTGGCGCCTTGTTGATGCAGGCAAAAGTCCCGCCGGAGCTTCCTCGTGCCACCCTCGAAATTCCCGAAAAGCTCCTTGACCCCTCGGGACCAAACTCTCTTGAGTGGTATTCTTCGCTTTTCGGAAGAAGACTTCTTGCTTGCTCTTCTCCGGTAATTTCAGGGAACGGGCGCAATGAATTCCTTATCGCTATAAAGACTAGTGAGTCACCATTGGGAGCAGTTACATCGCTTGTCTGGTTTGTAATGGTTGCCGGGCTTGCCTCGCTTGCCATATCGATGGGTCTTGGCTTTTATCTGTCAGGGGCGATTTCAAGACCGGTCATGGCTGTTTCCAATGCTGCCCGGCGCATGGCTTTTGGTGACTACAACCAGAAAGTCCCGGTTGAGGGTCCTGTAGAGACATCTCAACTTGCTGAGGACTTTAATACAATGGCGAGCAGGGTCAGGAGGGCATATGAATTACAGAGGGATTTCATTGGGAACGTCTCACATGAACTGAGGACGCCACTTACCAGTATCGAGGGCTTCAGTCAACTTCTTTTAGAGAACAGTGAGTTAGAAGAGGGGAAAAAGAGGCGGTTTCTTTCCATAATTCATGAGGAGAGCAAGCGCGTTATAAGGGTCTTGCGTGACCTCTTAACACTTGCAGAAATAGACTCTGGGCTAAGAGCTAAGTCGGAGGAAGTTGATATGGTTGACCTTTTAAGAAAATTGGAAAGCATATATTCAGCGAGGGCTTTGGATGAGGGAATAAAATTCGAAGTAAGCATTCACGAGGAGGTTATAAAGATTACAAGCGATAAAGATCGCCTCGAGAGAGTGCTTGTTAACCTGCTTGACAACGCATTTAAGTACACAGAAAGTGGCGGCTCTGTGAGGTTAGCCGCGATTCCAGACCGCGGGTGGGTTCACATATCTGTTGAGGATACCGGAAGGGGAATACCCGAGGAGCTTCTGCCGAAGATATTCGATCGATTTTATCGGGCTGGAGGAGGGACGCAGAAATCGAAAGGAGGCGCAGGCCTCGGTCTTTCTATATGCAAGCAAATCTTAGATTCTCTTGGAGGCAGGATTTCAGTGCGAAGTGCAGTTGGACACGGAACGACATTTACGGTTACTGTCCCTTATATGAACTACTGATTTTAAATAAACAGGTTATAATCTATCCGCATATTAGCCTTGCCGGATTTAGGGGGTTAGATGAGGCCTTCATGGGAAATGTATTTCATGGAAATAGCGAAGGTTGTATCCAAGCGTTCTACCTGCCTTCGAAGGCAGGTTGGAGCAATAATAGTTAAGGACAAGCGAATACTTACAACAGGATACAACGGAGCCCCGAGAGGGCTTGCTCATTGCCTTGATATAGGATGCTTGAGAAATCTTGCAGGCGTTGAATCTGGGCATTCTCATGAACTTTGTCGTGGGCTGCACGCCGAGCAGAACGCGATCATCCAGGCTGCAACTTATGGAGTGTCGATAGAGGGAGGGGTACTTTATAGCACACACCAGCCATGCGTCCTATGCACTAAGATGCTCATAAACGCCGGGATAAAGGCAATATATTATATCGAACCTTATCCGGATGAACTTTCCGAGCGTCTCCTTGATGAAGCAAAGATTATTCATAAGAAGCTCGAACTTGATGAAAGAAGCGCAACTGAAAAATGCTAATGTACTTTGTTGCTTTTGGTATTGCTTTTGTTGGGGTTTTTGCATTAACGCCGCTTGCAAGGCTTATTGCATTGCGTGTTGGCGCACTTGATATTCCTGAGGACAGGAAGGTTCATCTCAGGGAAACACCTACTCTTGGAGGGCTCGCAATATATGCAAGCACCCTTCTTGGTATTGGGATTTATCTTGCTTTCTCAGGGCACCCACTGACCACGAACTTAATAGGCATACTTGCTGGTGCAACAATAATAGTTGCGTTTGGAGCGGCAGACGACATACATACACTCGGGCCTCTTGTCAAACTCTTCGGGCAAATACTTGCTGCAGGGATACCCGTCATAATGGGCGTACAAATTCAGAACATACGAATCCCAGGGACACCTATTGTTTCGCTCAGTCCTGAACTTTCGGTTGTGGTATCTCTTGTTTGGATTGTTGCATTCATGAATATCATAAATCTGATAGATGGCCTTGATGGCCTTGCTGCAGGGATAACTTGTATTGCAGCCTTTTCAATGTTTTATTACTCAAGTCAGACTGGCGTTGGGAAGACCTACGTTGATGCTGCACTCATTTCAATTGTGCTTGCCGGTAGCACACTTGGCTTTTTACGCTATAACTTTTATCCTGCGAGCGTTTTCATGGGAGACTCGGGAAGCATGCTTTTAGGTTTTCTTCTTGGCACTGCCACAATTCAAGGTGTTCTAAAGAGTATCGCTGCTGTGGCATTGTTAGTTCCGGTTCTTGCTCTTTTCATCCCGATTCTGGATACGGGGATGGCGATTGTGAGGAGAGGCTTAAGGGGAACGCCTATTACCCATGCTGATAAGGAACATATTCACCACAGGCTTCTTGCAATGGGTCACTCGCAGAGGCAGGCTGTTCTGCTTCTTTATTTTTGGACTGCTCTTTTTTGTGGTGCAGGAGTCGCGATCAAATTTGCAGGTAAAAATAAGGGTTTCTGGATTGTGTTTGCACTTGCTTTTGTTGGATTTGCACTCACAGCATTTCCAAGATTGGTAAGGGGCGAGAATCCAAAGGGCAAGCACCGTGCTAGCAGAAAGAAGACTGACGAGGATGTTCACGGGTGAACCTTCAAATAAGGTGAGAGTCTTTGAGATTTTCTTGAGGATGGGTGTTGGTATGGCGATTTTTATCTTCGGTGGATACGGGATCGACCGCATTTTTGACACGTTCCCAATTTTCATACTACTTGGCACAATTCTTGGTTCCGCTATGGTTTTTCTGGACCTTATGTTCAGATCTGGTATTACTTTTAGAAAGGGTGAGAAAAGGTGAAGGAAGAATTCATGACTTCGCTTTCAAAGGGCATGGCAATTGCTGGAGCGATAGTCATTCCTCCTGGTCTTGCAATATCGGGTATTCTCGGCGGTTTCAAGGGACTTGCTTCTGGATTCGTTGGTTTTACCATTGCAAGTCTTCACTCGGTTGCTCTGGTTTATACGCTTTCCTTTGCTATTGGGAATCCAAGGTTCTTAACCTCAATTCTCTCAGGTGGATATTTTCTTCGAATAATTCTACTTGCTGGTGTTCTTTACGGTTTGCACTTTGTTAAGGCACTTGACATGATACCGCTTCTTGGTTGTTTCCTCGCACTTTTTATTGCACATTCAGTTGTTGAGATAACTTGCGTTGTAAAATCATATGGAGTGGCTTTGCGTGGTTTTAAGGAAAGCGGGAAAAAACAGGAAGATGAAACCGGGTAGTTTATATATTCTTGCCTCAAAAGAAGGACTTATGTGATAGACTGTGACGGCATAAGAGGGCATAAACGGAGGTGATAAGTCATGACGATCAGCAAAGTTTTTGTGGCAGGAGCAGGACTTATGGGTGGAGGGATTACTCAGGTCACAGCAGCAGCCGGTTATCCTGTAGTAATGAGGGATATTTCCGCCGAAGCTGTGGATAAGGCAATGGAGTCTATCAAGTGGTCTTTAGATAAGTTTGCAAGCAAGGGCAAAATCAGTGCCGAGGACGTCGAGAAGGCGATTTCAAACATAACGCCAACTACGGATGTTTCACTTGCGAAAGATGCAGATCTTGTAATTGAGGCTGTTTTTGAGAACCTTGAACTGAAGAAGAAAGTCTTCAAGGAACTCGATGAGATTGCAAAGCCACAGTGCATCCTTGCAACGAATACTTCGGCCATTTCAATTACCAAGATTGCTTCCGCGACTGGCAGAGCCGATAAGGTTATTGGAATGCATTTTTTCAGCCCTGTGCCAATGATGAGGCTTTGCGAGCTTATAAGAGGACTTGAAACTTCTGATGAGACGCTTGGTGTGGCTGAAGAATTTGTAAGGTCAATAGGGAAAGAGCCTGTTATAGTTCATAAGGATGTAGCTGGCTTCATAGCAAACAGAATAGGTCTTGCGATGACGGTCGTAGCCGTAAAGCTTGTTGAGGCGGGAGTTGCAACCCCCACAGATATTGATAAGGCAATGAGACTTGGCTTCGGGCATGCAATGGGACCATGCGAGACTGCTGATCTTACCGGGATAGATGTCCTTTCGCACGCCTTGAAAGCCATATATGAAGAAACACAGGATGAGCGCTATTGGCCGCCTGAGCTTCTTGAGCGGATGGTTGCAGCAGGTCTCCTTGGCCGAAAGACAAAGAAGGGCTTTTACGATTATTCAAGTGGTGACCAGGTTGCTTACTGGAAAATTTGAGGATGTGGGGATTTGGTGGGTATTTCTGTTGCAGCCACTTTCAGTTTTTGCATGTAGGGGGAATTGCGAGCTGCTTTAAATTATGGGGGTGATGGATTGGCTAATGTCAGGTTTGAAGGGATATTTGTGCCAAATATAACGCCTTTCAAAGACGGCGCCATTGATGAGGAAAGCTTGAGACGCCTTCTCGATTACCTGGTTGAAAAAGGGGTCACGGGGGTTGTCCCATGCGGGACTACAGGTGAGTCTGCAACGCTTTCCCATGATGAGCACATAGAGGTTATCAGGATTACGGTTGAGCAGGTTGCGGGCAGAGCCAAAGTTATAGCTGGAATTGGGACAAACTCAACGAATGAAACGATTGAATTGCTTGAGAGGGCCGAAGAACTCAATGTGGATGGATACCTTGTAGTTGGCCCTTATTACAATAGACCCAGCCAGGAAGGAATCATAGCTCATTACAGGGAAGTTTCAACTGCCACTGATCGCCCAATTCTCATCTACAACATTCCTGCGAGAACGGGCCGTAATATTGAATCGAGAACAATTGTTGAGCTTTCGAGGATTCCTAATATTGTAGGAGTCAAGGATGCAAGCGGCGATATCAATGAAACAATGAACATACTGGCTCGAACTGATGGATTTTCAGTGCTATCGGGGGAGGACCACCTCCTTTTCAGCATAATGTGTCTTGGTGGCCATGGGGGGATCATGGCAACTGCTCATGTTATGCCTGAGAAGTTTGTGGAACTATATAAGGCATGCAAGGAAGGGAAACTGGAAGAAGCGCGAAAACTACACTATCAACTCCTGCCATTAGTGAGGATTATGTTTAAGGAACCTAATCCTGCAGGTGCGAAAGCGGCAATGCAGCTCATGGGGCTGATAGATTCGGATGAACTGAGGTTACCAATGATGTCGGCATCAGCTGCAACGAGGGAGGATATAGCAGGGGTTCTCCATGGCCTTAAACTACTTTAGGCATTCGGATTTTTTACAACCTCTTAAGAGGTTGTGCTTTAAACCAGAGGCATTCTTTCTCTGAATGCTTTTGAAGGCAACGTTCATTTTTCGTTATGCTGACGGGGGGTTCCCTTTCGAGTTAAAATAATAGAGTAGTTCATATTTTCTTAGGAAGTGTTGCAGGTTTGAAAGAAGCCTCCTACTACGAAAAGTTAGATGATAAGAAAGCGAGATGTCTTCTCTGTCCAAAGAATTGCGTAATTGCAGAAAGCAAGAGAGGTTTTTGCAAAGTTCGCAGCAACATCGATGGGACACTTTTCACTGAAAACTATGGTCGTGTCCTTTCCATAAACCTTGACCCGATTGAGAAGAAACCGCTTTACCATTTCTATCCTGGGCGCCCTATACTTTCCATAGGGACGCGTGGATGTAACCAGAGATGCGATTTCTGCCAGAACTGGGAAATGATTGAGACTGAGGTTCAAGGGAGGCAGGTAACTTCGGATGAGATTGCAGAAATGGCGGGCAGCAGAGGTTCTGTTGGTGTTGCTTATACGTATAACGAGCCTCTGATCTGGTACGAGTTTGTACTTGAATGTGCAAAGAAAGTTAGGGCGAGAGGGTTTGTGAATGTACTTGTCACCAATGGATTTGTGAATCCAGAACCACTTGATGAACTCCTTCCATTCATTGATGCTATGAACATTGATGTAAAGTCCATGGACGATGATTTTTATAAAAAGGTTTGTAAGTCGAGGCTTGAACCTGTTCTTGAGACATGCAGGAAGTCAAAGCGCTCCTGTCATATTGAAATAACAAACCTTGTCATACCAACGCTTAATGACTCAGTTGAACAGATAGAGAAGTTAGTTGATTTCGTAAACAGCCTGGGGAAGGATACGCCATTGCATTTATCCGCATATTTTCCTTGCTATAAAATGAGAATTCCCCCGACTCCTGTTGAGACACTGCGCACTGCATACAGAATCGCAAAGGAAAAACTTGACTATGTTTATATTGGAAATGTTCATACTCCAGAAGGTCAGGCAACCTTTTGTCCGAACTGCGGGGCGGAGGTTGTGAAACGCGAGGGGTACTATACAAGTGCAAAAGGACTGAAAGGAACAAGGTGCGCCTCTTGTGACTTTGTACTGCCTTTCATAGTATAGTGATACAAAGGCGATTTACCGAAAGGGTTGGAGGTAAAAAAATGGAAGTCTCAGATGCTAAGAAAATTTTCGGGCGCTCGCGAGATAAGGAAGGCTTTGCCGAGGAAAGGGACCCTTATGAGATTATGGCGAGAATAATTACTTTTGTACTTACGAGGTACTTTTTTGGAAGATTGAGGAAGAAAAGAGAGGAGAAGAAAGAGCGCAGGAAGGCTTTGAAGAAAGTCGAAAAGCTTCAAAAGAAGGGCAAGGAAGTTCCCGTGGAGCTTGCCAAGGTCGCAAAGAAGGGTCTTCCTCGAAGGAAAAGAAGGAAAGAGGAAAAGAGGGTAAGGAGGAAAAGAAGGCGCCGAATTTTCTTAGTATTACTGATATTAGCTGGGGTCGCGTATGTCATTTCAAAAAATAGGTAGGAGGCACGGGTTTGCGGATAGAAGTCGAGGAGAAAGAGGGTTATCACATAGTCACACCGATTGGAGAACTTGATGTATATACTGTTCCTCTTTTTAGAAAAGTTCTTCTAAGACTTGAAGGAGATAGAAAACACGACCTTGTTCTTGACCTTTCGAAGGTTACTTTTATCGACTCAAGCGGTCTTGGAAGCCTCATAGAAACATACCAGAAAGTTACATCTGTCGAGGGCACCATTGTATTTGTCATTGAGAATCCAAGATTTATGAAAATAATGAAGCTGGTTAATCTGGACAAGGTTTTCAAGATATTCCCAAACCTTGGTCGTGCCCTTCAGTCAATTGGGGTTTCAGGCGGCTACATAGACAGGGAGTTTTTCTCGGACGAGATATAGATGAGGTTTATTGGAAGGAAAAAAAGGGCAAAGCGATTATCAGTTCACCTTCCCTGCAAGAAAAAGTCACTTAGAAAAGCGCGCTCAATTGTCAAGAAGTTTGCGAATAAACAAGGATTTTCAGCTGAGGCGGACGATATTGCTCTTGCTGTCCAGGAAGCCTTGAAAAATATAATTCAACATGCCTGCCCTGCTGATAATACTATGAGATTTGTTCTTATTCCATCTGATGATGAGATGATTGTTGAGGTGTCTGATAGGGGTCAGGGTTTCGATGTTGAAACTTTGAAATTTGAGACTCCATCCCCAACTGCTCTCCACGGGCGTGGCGTTCAAATTATCAAGGGACTGATGGACGATGTCACTATAACCAGTGGAAAAAACGGTACAATCGTAAGAATGCAGAAAAAAAAGTCACAAGAAAATCCCGTTTGAGTGCTCTTACGGGTGGTACCTTTGGGTGTTTATGTAGGAACAGCTGGCTTCAGTTACAATGATTGGAAGGGGAACTTTTACCCGGTTTCGATTGCACAGCAGGATATGCTCTCCTACTACTCTTCCAATTTTCCCGTTGTTGAAATAAACTCCACATATTACGCTATACCTTCTCCTGAAAGGGTTTTCCAGATGGCGAAGAGAACTCCGGTTGATTTTCAGTTTACGGTTAAAGCAAATAAAGCCATGACGCATGAGATTGAGATCGATGATGTGTTTGAAAAGTTCAGAAGTGCCTTACGGCCACTTGAGGATCATGGAAAGCTTGGTTGCATCCTCTTCCAGTTCCCCTGGGGGTTCAAAAAAAACAGGGAAAACTGTAATTATCTCGAATTTATCGCTCGACGTTTTGAGGGGATAGATAAAGTTGTAGAGTTTAGAAACGACTCATGGGAAACAGATGATACGTTTGATTTATTGCGCGACTTAGGATTGGGGTATTGCTGTGTTGATGAACCAAGGTTGCGTGGACTCGTTTCGACTCGCGTTGAAGTTACCACGCAAGTTGGTTATGTGCGCTTCCATGGAAGGAATTACGAGACCTGGTGGGATAAGGGGAGGGAACCATGGGAACGCTACAATTATTTATATTCCGAGGAGGAGTTGAGCCAGTGGGCTTCGGATGTTTCGAAAATGGCAGAAGAAACAGAGCGTGTATATGTTATATTCAACAATCATTACAAGGGGCAGGCTCCGGCGAATGCAAGGATGTTTGAGGGAATGCTTAAAGCCATTATCGGCGATGGGTTGAAAAGCGTCTCTCATTTTCGAAAGGAGGTCGAGGGCCGCGAAAGACTTTTTTGATTCTTTGCCTTCTTGATACTTGGAAGTTGTGCTGGTATCATTCATTTCGCGAGTAGGGGGGAGTGCCCGAGTGGTTAAAGGGGGCGGACTGTAAATCCGTTGGCGCAGCCTACGTAGGTTCGAATCCTACCTCCCCCACCACTTTTGTGAGAAGTGGCGATGATTCGAACCGTCGCTTACATTCGCGAAGCGAATGCAGGCCGGCAGGGGTCACCGCCCGGTGGAGCGAAGCGGAGACGGGTGGGGTGGTTCGAATCCTACCTCCCCCACCACTTTTGTGAGAAGTGGCGATGATTCGAACCGTCGCTTACATTCGCGAAGCGAATGCAGGCCGGCAGGGGTCACCGCCCGGTGGAGCGAAGCGGAGACGGGTGGGGTGGTTCGAATCCTACCTCCCCCACCACTTTTGTGAGAAGTGGCGATGATTCGAACCGTCGCTTACATTCGCGAAGCGAATGCAGGCACGCTTGTGAGAGGGAATTTTAAATCTTCCAATTTGAGATAATAATGAAAAAGTGTTAGCCTAAGAAGGAAGAACTACGCGCCCGGTTAGCTCAGTTGGTAGAGCACATCCATGGTAAGGATGGGGTCGTCAGTTCGAGTCTGACACCGGGCTCTCTTTTCAAACACAAAATAAATAGTTACTATTTGAACAGTTATTATTTTTTAGATAAGGAAGGCGGTGTAGCTCAGTGGTAGAGCACACGGTTCATACCCGTGGGGTCACTGGTTCGAATCCAGTCACCGCTACCAAGGAGTTGAAGAATGGCCACGATTCGAACCTGTTATCAGTTGCGAAGCAACTGCGGGCACGTATGGGGTCACTGGTTCGAATCCAGTCACCGCTAAACGGCTGCGAGGCATTGAGATAAGATAGTATTTAAGCCGTGATTTAAGGAGGAGATGAAATGGCGAAGGAGAAGTTCGAAAGGACAAAACCACACGTTAACGTTGGGACAATAGGGCATGTCGACCACGGAAAGACAATGCTCACTGCCGCTATTACAAAGATTCTA